>JAABUP010005880.1_pt1 | contig 18111 bp, 23 predicted proteins | sample 5559201 | NCBI WGS metagenome assembly JAABUP01 (sample SAMN10711887, study PRJNA513373) | rock metagenome | isolation source: Antarctica rocks | place: Antarctica
CTGGCAATGGATGCGCCACTACCTGCTGCCTGGATGAGAAGAGCCGTGTGACGGGAGACTGTCACGCACGGTTCCGTGGGAGCCGGGGGGTGAAACTCCCCCCGGCCACCCGACCCCGGACATTCGGCGCTCACCGACGAGTGACGCCGCCGCCCGGAGACTCATCGAAGGAGGAGCACGAGTGGCAGAAGTGATCGGTCTCGGCATGACCCACTATCCGATGCTGGCCGGTGCGGACACGCACATGGCGAACCTGATGAAGACCGTCCTCAAGGACCCAGACATCCCCGCCGACCGCAAGGACCCCGCAAACTGGTCGCCGTTGGCCCAGAAAGAGTGGGGCGACGACGAGGGCACGACCGCCGCGGGGGGGCACCGCGCGCAGCTGCTCGAGGGCCTCAGCACCGTCCGCGCCGCGCTCGATCAGTTCGAGCCTGACGTATTGCTCGTCTGGGGTGACGACCAATACGAGAATTTCCGCGAGGAGGTCATCCCGGCGTTCTGTGTGCTGGCCTACGAGGACACAGAGGTCGATCCTTTCGCGGTACTCAAGCTGCTCAAGGTGCCGAATGTATGGGGGCTTGCGGATGGGGAGCGCTTTACTATGCACGGCGACGCGAAGTTCGCCAAGCAGATCACGACTGCCGTGCTCAACGACGGTATCGACGTCGCCTACTCATATGAGAAGCGTGAGGGGGTCCACTTCCCGCACGCCTTCGGCAACACGCAGATCTTCCTCGACTACGACAACGTCGGGAAGGAGTTCCCTTACCCGGTGATTCCGCTGGCGGTCAACTGCTATGGCGAGCACGTCATCGCCCGCCAGGGCGGCATCGCCCGGTTCGCCGAAATTCAGGTAGGAGAGAACCTCGACCCGCCGGGGCCGTCACCCGTGCGCTGTTTCCAGTTTGGCCAAGCGGTCGGTCGAGCTGCCCGTAGTAGTGATAAGCGCGTCGCACTGGTCGCCTCGGCCAGTTGGTCGCACGCCTTCCTCAACGACAAGGACTGGCATCTGCGACCCGACACCACCGCTGACCGCGCTCTCTATGACGCCATGGTCGCAGGTGACTACGAGGCGTGGACCAAGGTCACGACGCGCGAGATCGTCGATGCGGGTCAGCACGAGATGCTCAACTGGTTCTGCCTGCTGGGCGCGATGTCCGAGCTGGGTTTGAGGCTCGAGTGGAGCGAGTTCGTCGAAACCGAGGTGCTCAACTCGAACAAGACCTTCGCAATCTATCGGTAGCGCCTCGACGGCGCTTCCACCCTGACCAGGATGCGAGCGCCGTCGTGCGTCCGACACCTGTAGTCAGGTCGAGGTGTGCGCGATCAGGGTCCGCGAGGAAACCAGTGGGCTCGTCCCAGGGGGAGCTGTTCCGCAATTTCTTTGGCGATCTGGGCGGTGGCGTCCCGCAGAGCGTTCTCAACCTTCGTGGCGTCGTCGACGTCGGCGCGGTGGGCCAAGGAAATCGCGCCGACTGCAAAGCCGTAGACGACTATCGGGGCGGCGACGCACGCCTGGCCGAGTCTGGCCTCGTTGTGCTCGTGTGCGACGCCGAGGGTGCGGATCCTGCGTAGTTCGATGATGAGTTCCTCGACGCCCTCCACTGAATGTGGCGTCATCAGGGGTAGCGGGCAGGGCAGGTGCGCCGCGAGGTCCTCTAGGTTCTCCCAGGCCAGGAGTGCTTTGCCGATTGCGGTGCAATTGGCAGGCATCCGGGCGCCAGCCGAGAGCGTGGTCGGGCCGTCGGTTCTCGCGACCTTGTCGAGGTAGACCACGTCGTAGCCACGCAGTACGCCCAGGTGGACCGTCTCGCCCGACCAGCGGTGCAGAGCGGCGAGGTAGGGCATCGCCAAGTCGCGCATGCTGCCAGCAGGGGTGTTGGTCGCTATTCGAAGTAGACCGAGGCTCAGCTGGTAGCCCGACCGGTGCTGCTCTACCGCGTCCAGATCGATGAGGCGTGCAATCAGGCGATGGACCGTTGACTTGGGCAGTCCTGACGCCCGAGCGAGATCGCTGAGCGTCATCACCCGATCTTGGCTGTCAAACGCGCGGAGCAAATCGAACGCCTTGGACAGGATCGAGGGCGGCTCCGAGGTCCGAGGTTCACGATCAGGAAGGGCATTCACAGTGGCTGACTCCGAAGGCGAGGCCACGCCCGGCGTGTGACGTGGTTCACCTCAGAGTACTGGTCAGCGACTGTCCAGGCCCAGACGAGGTTATTCTCGTCCCACAACGTGCTGGGCCGCCGTCCGGTCCCAGGTGGACGGTTGCAAGCCGCGCTGTCGCAGCTCGACCTTCCGGACCTTTTGGGTCGGCGTCATCGGCAGGTTGGCCATGACCTCTACGTAGCGAGGGATGGCGTAGTACGGCATCCGGCCCTCGCAGAATCGGAGCAGTTCGGTCGGTTCGATAATGGTGTTCTCGTCGACCGGGACCACTGCGACCAGGACGTCATAGTCCCCGATGTCCGAGGGAACGGCTACAGCGGCACACTGATGGACCAACGGATGTCCGGTGATGACCGACTCGATTTCGGCGGACGAGATATTCTCGCCGCGGACGCGGATCGAATCACCCATGCGGTCGCGGAAATGAAGATTCCCGTCACCGTCGAGCATCCCGGCGTCGCCGGTGTGGAACCACAGGTTGCGCCACGCCTTCACGGTCACATCGGGGCGCCGCCAGTAGCCACCCATAAATCCGAATGGCACCCGCGGGCGGACCATGATCTCGCCCACCGTGCCCGCCGGGAGCTGCACATCCGTATCGGGGTCGGCGATGATGACCTCGTAGTCGTCGACCGGTCGTCCGCTGCTACCCGGGACGAGAGGCTCGTCGTGGCGGCGTAGCGCGACCATGCCAACGTCGGTCAGTCCGTACCCGTCAATGCAGGTGACCCCGAAGCGGCGCTCGAACTCGTGAACGATGCCTGCGGGAGCCGGGATCGTCTGCAAGATTCTCAAGGGGTTGACGGGGTCGTCGTCGCGCGCCGGCTGGCTGTACACGAACTCGGTCATGACTCCGAGCATGTTCGAGATCGTTGCACCGACCGACCTGATCTGGTCGAGCCACTGGGAGGCGCTGAACTCCGGCCATATTGAGATCCGACCGCCGATTATCAGTGGAGCCGCAACCTGCAGGACCTGTGCATTGCTGTGGAACAACGGCATGCAGCAGAAGAAGACGTCGTCTTGGTTTGCGTTCGCAGCCTGCAGGTAGTTGTGCGCCGAGACGCACCCCTGACCGTAGGTGAACATGATGCCCTTGGCCGGGCCCGTGGTGCCCGACGTGTAGAAGATGGCGCTGAGGTCGGCTAGCTCAGCTGGTCGCAGGCGGTCCACCGGCGCGTACGCCGACAGCGAGTCGTATGCGACCAGCCCCAGGCCACCGGGCATGTCCGAGGGCCGGACATTACCTACGACGACCAAGGTGTTGAGTCGTGCCGGCAAGTCGAGGACCGCGAGATGCGGCAGGCTCGCGGCATCGACAACCATGACCGACGCCTCAGAGTCATGGAGGACGTGCTGGAGGAATGCACCACGCATGAAGGTGTTGATCGGGACCTCGATGGCGCCGAGTCGCGTTACATGCGAACCAGGTGTGGACGATCTCGAGGCTGTTGGGGAGCATGACAAGTACGGTGTCGCCGGCAACGACACCGAGGCTCTGGAGCCCCCCCGCCAGGCGACGGGTGGCGAGGTGGAACTCGCCGTAGGTTTGGGCCGCGTCGTTCTTCCATTGGATGAACGGTCGGTCGGGGGTCGCGGTCGCCCAATGGTCGAGGGAGTAGAGGGTCGAGGCTCGGCGCAGGTTCAAGGTCTTCCTCCGATATCGGTGTGGTGGGGTGACCGGGGGTGCTCTTTGTCAGCGCCTGCCCGACAGAACGATCGCTCGGCACTGTTCGGCTTTCACGCACTTTGCAGTTTCGGAAGAGTGATGTCAATCGCGATCGCGTAAAATTCTCCTGTTGAGTTCTCCCGTTCAGTACACGCGACGGGGAGACTTCCTAGTGTGCTCCGCCTATACGGGGTGTTATACCTTGTTCATCTCAGCCAAACTCTGATGGAGATCGCGGATGCCCTCGTCGCCGGCCGTTACTTCAGGCGGAGTTGATGCTGCTGCCGCTCTTGGAGCTCGTATCCGCGCGGCGCGTAATGCCCGGAACATGACGTTGCGTAACCTTGCGTCGCAAATCGGCGTAAGTCCGGCGACGATGAGTGCGGTCGAGAACGGTCGCACCGGCATCAGCGCGCTACGCCTCACCGAGGTGGCCCAGACCTTAGACATCACGGTCGACGGCCTGTTCTCGTCTCCCGAGCGGACCGGCGGCGCAGTCGATCTGCCGGGGGTCCTTCGCAGTGCTTCTGAGCCTCGTGACTGGAGGGCGTACCCGCCCACGCCCATCCCTCCACCGCTGTCGGCGGCGCTCGAGGCGTTCGTCGATGTCGGCTACCACGGAGCGACGATGCGCGACATCGCCGGTCGAGCCGGTCTGTCGGTCCCCGGTATCTACCACCACTTCGCTAGCAAGCAGGAGATGTTAGCGAGCATCCACCGGATCACGATGGAGGATCTTCTCTGGCGGACCCAGGCGGCGCGCGACGAGGGCACCGACCCCGTATCCCGATTCCGACTCCTCGTCGAGTGCCTCGGACTCTTCCACACGCATGGTCGCAAGCTCGGGTTCATCGGTACCAGTGAGATGAGGGGGCTCGAGCCGGCATCGCAAGACTGGGTCAAAGCCATTCGCGTGAAGATCCATCGGATGCTCGACGAGCAGGTCGCCGAAGCATGCGCATCAGGCGCTTTCTTGACACCCCGTCCACGGGAGGCGTCGCGCGCAGTCGTCACGATGTGCACTGGTATCGCGCAGTGGTTTTCCGAGTCCGGGCCCTACACGGCTGAAGAGGTCGCCCACCAGCATGTCGAGTTCGCGCTTGGGATCGTGCTGCATCACGGCTGACGAAACTGGACCCGGTGCCGCGCCACGCGAGGCGGCAACCGGCCACGACGTACCGATCGGTGCCGCGTTGCTCACCCGAACGACACCGCCCACGGCGGGGCGCTACGCCCCTCATCTTCACCGCGCCGTTCCTAACTGGCCGACGTCGCTGAAGGCTGGCGGCGGCTCCGCCACCCCGAGGCTGTCCCGTGAGGGCACCGAGGCAAATCGAGTTGAGTTGCGGAGTGATCTCGTCGTGCGCGCAAGTGTCAGCGGCGGGCGGAGTTAGCCCTCCTTGACCACTCGCTTGCCCCGTCGACTGCCTGTCTGGGGCAAAACGAGCACGATCGTGACGACGCGGGAGCTCGGGGCGAGCAGACGGCATTACGCGGTATCAGATCGCCGCGACGCGCTCAGGGAGCTCGGGACGCAGCTTCGACACACCCGCCGCATCGGCAGACCGTCGCGAGACCTGCCCGTCGCGAAAGAACTCCAGGAACACGTTGTTGAATATCTCAGGTGAATCGGTTTGGCCCTGGTGGCCGGTCTCCTCCGGGTAGAAGAACTGAACGTTGGGCAGCACCTTCTCCTGCTCGTAGCCCCATTCGACTGGGGTCAGGACGTCCTCGGTGCCGTAGAGGTAGATCGCCGGGATTGTCAGCTTGTCCAGCCGGCCCTTGGTCGAGAGGCGCGCCTCGATGTTGTGATCTTCCCACGGGATAATCCGGTTGTACTGAAGCAGGCTGGGCCAGAACTGGGCGTGGGCCGCCTTGCCGCGCTCGGCGGCGGCGAAGCGCATCTCGATCAGGTCGTCGCTGATTGCCTCACCGCGGTAGATGATCGCGCTCATCATTGCGCGCATGCCCTCGCGAGTGCCGTCGTAACGGGTGAGCTCGACCTTGGCCGGAGGCTTGAGCCCGGCCGGCACGATGTCGCCGATGTCGCCGGCGATGAAGATGCAGCTCAACACGCGCTCGGGGTGGGCCACCCCGTAGTTGGCCGTGGTCATGCAGCCCATCGAGTTGCCTGCAAGGTGGAACTCGTCGAGGCACAGGGCCGTCGCAAAGTCCTGGACGAAGTCGACATGGCTGTGGACGCCTTTCGGTCAAAACTCTTCACGATCGTCCCAGAGCCCGAACGCCGGCATGTCGGGGCAGTAGACTCGAAAGCCGTTGTCGCCCAGAAACGGGGCCATGAAACGCCAGCCCGCCGTGCCGGACGAGCCCGGCAGGCCGCCGTGCAGCAGGATCACTGCCGGACCGGTCGTGCCTGAGGTCATGTAGTGCGCCTTGGAACCGTTCGCGAGCCGGACCCAACGGCTCAACATCCCGGGAACCTCGATGAGTTTCTCCTCGGTCAACGTCATAGCTCACTCCTCGATCGTTCCTCCGGGCGCGGGCGCGCGGCCGCGACACCTTGCGGTTTCACGACTGGACACGGCACCAGTGTCATAGGGGCCTCAGCACCCGGACAACGACGTATACCGCTGGATGGAACCGGGACCAAGCCGTTTCGACGGACGGAACAACAGCTAGGGCCCCTCGCGACGTCATCGCATACTTCAGGCACCCGTGGTGCCGCGAGTCAAACACAGTTAGGTCGGGAGAACTTACGTGGATCGGTTCGATGTCGTCGTCGTCGGAGCGGGGCCGGTTGGGTTCACTCTGGCCATCGACCTGGGTCAGCGTGGGATCCGCACCCTTCTCATCGAAAAGGACTCGACGACCAAGCAGTGGCCCAAGATGGATCGTTCCAACGCCCGGACCATGGAGCTGTACCGACGGCTCGGAATTGCCGAACAGGTCCGCGCAGTCGGTTATCCGCCCGAGGCTTCGATGGACATCTTCATCGCGACGCGCCTGTGCGACCCACCGCTGCTCCAGCTGCATTACGCCACCGTTGCCGAACACCGGGCCAAGATCGCAGCGACGACCGACACCTCCGAGCCGCGTGAGCCCTACCAGCTCGTCGCCCAGAACGATCTGGAGCCGGTACTCAAACGAATCGCTGAGGCCACCGCGAATGTCACGGTGCGGTTCGGCTGCCGGCTCATCGACTTCGAGCAGGACGACAACGGTGTCACGGTCACGCTCGAGGACCTCGACGAAACCCACGAGGTCGTGCGTGCGAGCTTCCTCGCCGGCTGTGACGGCGGCATCAGCACGGTCCGCAAAAAGCTCGGGATCAAGCTCGAGGGCCAGGGCAGCCTCCGACAGCTGCGCCAGATCACCTTCCGCTCCGAGGAGCTCTACGACAAGATCCCGATCGGGAAGGGCCGCCATTACTACCTTGCCGACGCCGAGGGAAGTGCGTTGGTCGTGCAGGGCAGCCGCAGGGACTTCACGCTGAATATCGCGATCAACGAGGGCGCCGACCTCGAGCAAGCCGTCCGCGATCGTGTCGGCTTCGACTTCGACTTCACGATCCGCAACACGACGACCTGGAAGCTGCACCTGCTATTGGCCGAGCGCTACCGCGCAGGACGCGTATTCCTCGCCGGCGACGCCGTCCACCTCGTGATTCCGACGGGCGGCCTCGGTATGAACACCGGCATCGGCGACGCGATCGACCTGTCGTGGAAGCTCGCCGGCACGATCCAGGGCTGGGGCGGACCGGGTCTGCTCGACAGCTACGAGACCGAGCGCCGCAAGGTCGGCGCGCGCAACGTCGAGGCGTCCCGGTGGGCCGCCCAGGGCCTGGCGATGTGGCGTGAGCTCGTGACGCCCGGGGTCTATGAAGACACGCCAGCCGCTGCCGAACTGCGCGCCCGAATCGGCGAGGCCGCGAACCTCCACCACCGCCGCGTCCACGAAATGATCGGGGTCGAGCTGGGCTACAGCTACGCCGGCTCCGACCTGATCGCGTATGAGGATCACAACATCGCGGACTGGGATACTACGACGTACGAGCCTCACACCCGTCCCGGCGTCCGAGTACCGCACATCTGGCTCGCGGACGGGCGCGCGATGCAAGACGCGCTCGGCCAAGATTACACACTCATCGATCTGACCGGCTCGGCCGACACCTCGGCGGTCGAGGCCGAGTTCGAGCGGCTCGGCGCACCGTTGGATGTGCTGCGGGTCGACGATGCGAACGTCCGTGCCGTCTACGAGTGCTCGTTGCTACTTGTGCGGCCCGACCTGCACGTGTTCTGGCGCGGCGACAATCTGCCCGGGGATCTCGACCACTGGGCCGAGCAGACCGTCGGGCACCTGACGCAGGTCGAGCGCGACGACAAGGCACGCGCGCCGGCGCCGCCTGACATGCAACCGCCGTCGGCGATCTCGATCGTTCACTGCACGCTCGTATGTCCTTAGTCGATGTCTCGGCGTACTTCCACGAAGCAGCAAATCATGAGTGTCTCAGTCCCCCAAGCCTTCTACGACACAATGAAGTCGATGGACCCGGCCGAGCTAGTCGAGTCGTTATCCGACGATGTTGTCATTGTCGGACCCTCCTCCTTCATCTATGGCGGGACGACCACAACCCACGACGCATTCTTCGAGAAGGTCCTCGCCTGCACGAACCGGAGGGCGCCGTTTCGGATCGAGACGTCGGAGGTGTTCGGGGACGGCGAGCGGCTCGCCGGTCACTTCACCGCGACGTTCGCCGCCCACGGCAGCCGTGAGACCTTCTTGCTGAAAGCCGAGCTGTATGCAGTGACCAATGGCGCGATCAGCAAGGAGGAGGTCTTCCAACACGACCCGGCCGGCTGATCGAGTTCTTCGAGGGAACGAGCGGGTGTATTAGCCGACTTCCTACCCACTCAGCTCGGCGACGGTCGACGCACACCAGCCGCATCGGGTTCGTGCGAGTTCGCACACTTGTCGACGGCACGTGAAGACTGAACAAGGCGCGCGCCGACAACTGATCAGAATTCGAGTGCCGTTGACAACACTGCAACCGGCCGGGACGAGCGCCTTCGCGTGGTTCCATTCTTCCGAACGGGGCCAGGCGAGGTCCTGCCCACCGGACAGGACATCGACGTGCCAACGCAGGCCAGGTGAAGCACCCGTCCGCTCATCCAATAGACCCAACTGGACAGCCGACATGCCCGCAGACACCGTCGCGCTACTCAACGATCAAGGATGCGTTGAAACGCGAGGTACGGCGAAATTTCCAGAAACTCGAAGAACCGGCGGGGGCTAACGCGCGTCACTCCGACGGTTGGCCAAGACCGGGGCGGCCTGACCGCAACCACGTAGGCGATTCTCACTTCCGCCGACTCGCGAAGCCAACCCCTAGTGCCCTTACGAGTGGCCGGCACGTTCCAGCGAGTGGAACAAGGTATGGGATTCGGTGGTTGCCAACTCCACTCTCACCCACGAGCCCTACCGTTACGTGGGTCACATCGCTGGGCGCTCGCACCTCGGGCGTCAGATTATTCGATGGGCAGGGCGGCCGTTACCCATATGAGGAGGCGCAGATGGATGGAAATGGTTGACCTTGCCGCGATTACCCGAGTGAGCGAACCGCGCATGGAGGACGTCGCGCAGTCGTCCGCCTCCAAGACCTTGGCGATGCTGGAGGCAATTTCCAGGATCCGGGGCACGTCGTTCGGCGTCACTCAGGTCGCTGCCCATATTGGAGTCCCCAAAAGCACGGCGCACCGACTATTGAAGACACTCGAGGAACACGGATTCGTCGGGCGCAGCGGTTCGCGTTACCGCGTGGGTGGGAGCTTCTTCGAGCTCAGCGAAGCGGCCCGTTGGTCGGAGTTCGGCGAACTGCGCGACGTGGCATTCCGGCCGTTGAACTGGCTCTTCGAACGATCTGACGCAGACGCCGTCCATCTCGCCGTGCTGAGTGGTTGTGATGTGCTCTACCTCGACAAGGTCACGCGCCCCGCAGGCACCCGGTTGCCGAGTCGGGTCGGCGGACGCTTCCCGGCGACATGCACAGCACTCGGCAAGGCGATCCTCGCCTACAGCCCCCGCTCGACCGTGGTCGATGTCATCGGCCAGCCGCTGACCCGCATCACTCCGTACTCGGTCGCGATTAGGAAGCAATTCGTCGATCAGATAGCCAATGCGCGCTTACTGGGCTACGCGATCGAACGTGAAGAGGCGTGTCCCGGCATGACCTGCGTCGCCGCCCCCGTGCTCCGCAACGGCGAGGCGATCGCCGCGATCTCCCTAAGCGTCCAGACGGCAGGACTGGGGCGTGATGGCGCGCACGGCCCGGACGCGTTCGGCAAGCTCGCCATAGACGCCGCCGTACGGATCACCCGCTCACTTCCCATCACGTGACGGCCCTCGACGCGGAACCGCCTCCCTCCGGCACGTCGGCCTCGAGGAACGGCAGCACCAGCCCCCAGCTCCAGCGTGCGCCAGCGCCGCCGACCCTCGCCCGGTCGTAACGGCCACGCCGGCGCCGACACCCCGCACCGGCCACGAGCGTCGCGACCCGGCCGAACGTGAGCGACCAGCGTTCCCGCGTCCTCGACCTGCTCGATGACCGCCTGCTCAACGCCAAACACGGCGCCGATCTTCGCGGAGCTGAACACGTGGTCCGACCTCAACATGGACGACGTGAACGCGGCCCGACAGCGCTACGACGCCTCGCCCGACCGGGCTCGTCGACACGCCTGACGCCGCCGCCGGCATGGTCCGCCGAGCGGGCCCGGGCTGCAGGACCCGCCGGCCGGGAGGGCCAGTCCGGCGCCGGTCGTGGAGCCGGCGTGTGGGACGACCGCCACGCCGACCGTCAACAACGTCTGTGGTCGGTGCAACTAGCGCCCTGCTCGCTGCCCGCGCCGCTCGTACCTGCGAGGCCCGCACCCGAGCCGTACCGACGGTCCCTTCCACGTAAAGGACGCCGACCGCTCAGTCAGATGATCAACAGATGCTCGAGCTGCGACAGCAGCGCTTCACGTGCGAGCCCGGCGTACGCCGACTCCTCGCGCAGCAGCAGCCCGAGCTGGCGCCGCGCCAACACGTCGGCGCGCACGGCCACCCGAGCGGCGACGCCAGCGAACACGTCAAGGCCCGTCGCCGCCACGATCGCCTCCCGCGCCAGCCCAGCCCGACTGCACTGAGCAGGGCGTGGATACGACACCGTCGCGGACCTGGCCGCAGGCGACGTCGGAGCAGGCGCCGCTCAGAAACGCACGGCGGCCACCACCTCGTCGAAGAGCTGGACGACGTCCGCCGTGCCATCGGAGGCCCGCCAGGCGTCGACGGCGATGTCCAAGCAGGCCAGCGCTGCGGCTATGACCGCCCGGGCCCGGGGATCAGGGGTGGGACCACCGGCCACGCCCAGGCGCCGCTCGATGTCGGGAGCCAGCAGCTCCTGCCACGACAGGTGCTTCTCCAGGTGCCGGGCCCGCAGCGACGGCGCGCTGTGGTACATCTTCGCCACGGCGAGCTCGGCCTGCGTAGAGGCCTGCGACGTGGCGTCCGGGTCTCGCAGCGACAGGAACGCCGCGCGCAGCGCCGTCCAGGCCTCTTCCTCCGGCGGGCGGGCCGCCAGCGCGATCCTCACCTTCTGGCCCAGCGCGGCGACGTCGCCGAGCACGATGTCCTCCTTGGCGCCGAAGTAGCGGAAGAACGACCGCCGCGAGATCCCGGCCGAGGCGGCGATCTGCTCGATGGTGGTGGTGTCGAAGCCCTGCTCGGCGAACAACCGCATGGCGGTCTCGGTGATCTCGGCTCGCACGCTGCGCCGAGTGCGTTCCCGCAGGCTGACAGGAGCGGCATTAGACACGACCTACACACTACCGAAAACCGCTTTAGTGCCCATCCTGGCACTGTGTGCCAGTCAGGGCGTACGGTGTCAACATGATGCCTGTCGACTTCCACGGCCAGACCACAGTGATCACCGGCGCCAGCTCCGGAATCGGCGCGGCGTTCGCGCGTGCCCTGGCCGCCCGCGGCTCCGACGTCGTGCTCGTCGCGCGACGCCTCGACCGCCTAAAAGCACTCGCCGCAGAACTCGAGCAGGCTTACGGGGTGCGAGCTGAGCCTGTCGCGCTGGACCTGAGTGTGCCGGGCGCAGGTCGCGCTCTCGCCGCCGCCACCGCCGACCGCGGCCTGAGCGTCACGAGCCTGGTCAACAACGCCGGATTTGGCACCGACGGTCCCTTCCACGAGGAGGACGCCGAGCGCCTCGGCCAGCAGATCAACGTCAACGTCGCGAACCTGGTCGACATCACCCGCACGTTCATCGGACCGTTGCGCACCGCCGGCACGGCGTGCTGGTCAACGTCGCCAGCATGGCCGCGCACAACCCGATCCCCGGCATGGCCACGTACGCCGCGACCAAGGCCTTCGTCCTGAACTTCACCGAGGCCCTGTGGTATGAGTCGCGCCCCACCGGCCTGCGGGTGCTCGCGCTGTCCCCCGGCCTGACGAGCACAGAGTTCTTCGACGTGCTGGGCGGCGACGCCTACTCCGGCAGCTACCAGACCCCGGCCGACGTCGTCCGGACCGCGCTGCGCGCCCTGGACCGCGGCGCGCCCCGCCCGAGCATCACCTCCGGGCGCCTGAACGCCACCGTGACCTCCGGCGTGCGCCTGCTGACGCGCAAACGCACCGTCCTGGCCGCTGCGGCAGCCGCCGCCAACGCCACCCGGCGAGCCGGAGCGTCCACCTCCTCGCCAGCGCCGTCGCCGAGCAAGTGATCTCTTGAAGCACAGCCGCACGAGGACAGCGCCCGGACCTCCCGGCCCGGTGACCCGGATGGGCGACCTCGCGCTCAGCCGCCTGCTGCAGCTGCCGCCGGCCACGACCGGCTACACGGTGGCCCGCGCGCTGCCGGTGCCCATGCGCGACGGCGTCGACCTGCTCGCTGACCTGTACGCCCCGGCGACCGGGCCCGGCCGCGGCACGCTTCTGGCCCGCACCCCCTACGGCCGGGCGGGAGTGCAGGCCCTGTTCTTCGCCCGGTTCTACGCCGCCCGCGGCTACCACGTCGTGCTGCAGAGCTGCCGTGGGACTTTCGGGTCGGGCGGGACCTTCCGGCCGGCCGCCGACGAGGCCCGGGACGGCGCCGACACCATCAGCTGGCTGCGCGCACAGCCCTGGTTCACCGGCACGTTCGCCACGATCGGCCTGTCCTACCTGGGCCTCGCCCAGTGGGCCCTGCTCACCAACCCACCACCGAACAGTCCTGTCGCGGTCGACGTACCTGCGCCGACCTGAGGACCACCCGCGGGGGTCGCCGGCGGCAGCGCGGGGGAGTCGGGGCCGAGCCCGATGCCTGCGGGCCCTGCCGAAGGGCCCGGCGCAGCAGACTCTGCTGCTGCTGCTGACGGCCCGGCCGCGGAGGTCTGGGCCAGCGAGGGACCGGCCATCGGCCGGGGGCTCGCCGTGGCAGTGAGTGAGGTCCTCGCTGCTGGGGCGGCATGGGCGACGCCGCCGGCGAGGGTGGCAGCCAGAACAGCCACGAGTAGGGTGCCGGCAACTGCCAGCCGGCAGCCGGTCAGGCCCCCAGGCTCAGCTGCGGCGTTCATCCACCGACGACCGAGGTCAGGATCGAGACCAGCAGGGGTGCGAGCGCGGCCAGGGCATAGCCGATCGCGGCGGACTTGAGGGCTGTCTTGGCTCGTTCGACTTGCATCGGGTCGCCGCCGGCGAGCAGGTAGCGGATCCCGCCGATGGTCAGGAACAGGGTCGCTAGGGTGGCGAGGATCCCGACCAGCCAGGTACGCAGCGAGTCGATCACCCCGTTCAAGCTCGGAGCGGCAGCCGCGTGCACTCCTGCTGGCAGCGGGCTGGCCCAGCTGGGTCCGGCAGCGACGAGCAGGACAAGGACGGTGCCGGCGACGGTGCCGGCGCTGAGGCCGGTCCGGGTGAGCAGATGACGAGACAGCGCAACCTTCTTCGGTCGTGAGTGAGTACTGCGGGTGGGGGTGGCCCCGACGCGGGATATGAGCACAGCCGGGTTGGGCATCGCTCACCTCCTTGGGGTGGTTGGTCGGGTCGGGATGGTGGCGCACCCCGGGTCGCCGGTCGTGCTGCGTCCCTGCCGGGGCCGCCCCATAGATGAACCCGATTTTTGGGGGGGTAATTTGACAAAGGAAGCCTTTAATTCTTCAGAACCGCCGTCGGTGCCGGTGCTCTCGCCCTGGTTCTGTGCGAGCCACTCGCTCAGCGTCAGCTCGGCTCGCGACCGGAGCCGGTGTGCCGACTGGTAGGAGACGGCGCGCAGTTCGGCAGCGCTGTGCAGGCTCAGCTGTCCGAGCCGGGTTGCGGCGATGAGCTCGGCGTCGTCGGCGGCCAGGACGCCGGCGGCGACCGCCCGGGCGAGGACATGGTCGGGGTGGCCGCCGGGGCGAGGTGGCGCTGGCGGCAGTTCGCCAAGTTCGGCGAAGCCGCGTTCGGCGTGTTCGGCTTGCCGCAATCGGTCCGCGGCGCGCCGCGCCGCCCAGATCAGCTCGGCGCCGGGCCGGGCACGGATAGCGGGTCCGGTCCTGATCGCGGTCAGCAGACCGGTGAACATTTCGGCTTCCAGATCCGCGGCGAGTCCGGGATTGGCCAGCAGCAACGTCCTGGCAGAACGGCGTAGCCCGGGCAGCAGCAACCCGACCAGGACCAGCAGCCACGGGTCGTCCTCGGTGCGGGCCAGGTGCAGGACGGTGTTGAGCACCCGGTCGCGGGTCGGGTATGGGCACGCCGGGTGCAGCAGCCGGGCCCGCAGCTCACCGACGGAAATGAGCCGGTCGGGCCATTGGGCGGCGACGGCCCGGCCCTGGACGCCCAGCGGCGCCCAGCCGGTGCTCAGCAGTCCAAAAGCGGCCTCCAGCTCCGGGAACAGCGACCACGTAGGGCCGCGCCGCGACGGCGGCCGTTGGGGGGTGGGTGTGGATGACATGAGCGGCTCCTGACAGCGAGGGAGCGCTTATGAGAAACCAACGACTCCATCAGTTTTCCATCAGCGGCCGGCTGCCCGCAGGGTGATGGACTCGTATCGCTGACCTGATGGAGTCACATCGAGCCTGATGGAAAACTGATGGAACCCCGATGGAGTGGCCGAACCTGCAGGTCAAGCGGGCTGATGGACATCCATCAGGCTGGGTCCGTACCGGTTCTGGGCATCCGCCGCCGATGGCGGCAGCCCGGGGCCTCGCTCGAGCACATGGAGGACGGTGGCCGCCCGGGACCTCTGCTCGACGTCTCGCCTCCGGCCAGCGCCATGAGCAGGTGCTTGGCCCTGATGGACCTTCTCGGCAACCCCTCCGTGGACCCGCCACACCCGCGGCAGTTGGCACGCCAGCCCAGACAGTGACCCGCTTGCCCTCCGTGCGGCAGACGTGCATCACAGGCTGCAGGGTCTGTCCGTAACCAGGCTCGATCGGTAACAAGCACCGGGCGCTCGCGCGGACTGGTGCAAGGATCGTGCTGACTTTGGCGATTCCGAGGCCGAAATCAGGGTTTCTCTGGTGGCGCATCAACCACCGGGTCGTGGGCCATCCCCATGACACCCACCCCTCGCACACCAGCACCCTCCGTTCGCCCCGTCCGGCAACCGGGTGCGGCTGTTCCGCTGGCCGTCTGGCCCGTCGGGCAGACCCCCGCAGCCGGCCAGTGGGCAGCGCGCTACCTGCCAGGCTCCACCGACCAGCCCGCAAGCATCACCCCGGAGCTGGCCCGGCGGATCGTCGTCGAGTACTCCCAGCCCGGTGAGCTGATCCTCGACCCTTGCTGCGGCGCTGGCTCCAGTCTGGTCGAAGCGGCCGCCCGCGGCCGGCGGGCCATCGGCGTCGACACCCAGGACAGCTGGATCCGGCTCGCCGTCGCGAACTGCGAGCACATCCTGCCCCCGAAGGCGTGGCCCCTCGTCGAGGTCATCACCGGCGACCCCCGCGAGCTCGCCGATCTGGTCGGCGCGCACTGCGGTCACGTCGACCTTGCCATCCTGTGCCCGCCGGCGGCCGCCAACGCTGACTCTTCGCCGCCTGCGGCGAAGGGGCAGCTCACATCAAGCAGCGGTCCTGTAGCCCGGCTGGCAACGTCCAAGTGACTCAGCAGGGGAACGTTGCCCGTGACGCGGTTGGTGAGCTCGTCGCGGCTTGCACTCAGGTGCTGCGATCCGGCGGGCTGCTCGTCACCGTCACCGGCAACACCCACAACCCAGGCCGGCTCATCGACCGGGCCAGCCGGACGGTCGCCGCGGCGCAGGCAGCCGGCTTGGACTACCTGCAGCACATCGTCGCCGTACACGCCGCCGTCCGCGACAGCGCTCTCGCTGCCCCCCTGTGCGCTTCGGCCGGCGGAACCGGCGACGCGTCCGGGCGCGCATCCCGCCGCCATCTGGTCGTGCACCACGACGTCCTCGTCTTCCGCAACCGGGCCGACCCGACGCTGCGGTGAGCCGGCTGAGCAGCTGCTCTACCTCCTGACCCATCCCGTCCACAACCTCTGCGCCGTCCGGCAGCAAGCAGGGCGGTGCCCGTAGCCCCCTACGATTTGGAGTCCTGTCATCACCACCTCCGCCCCGCACCTGCCCCTGTCGGTCTGGCCCACCGCCCAGCGCACTGCGCGCACCCAGCGCACCGGCCGGTACCTGCCGCTAAGCACCGAGCATCCCGCCAAGATGCTCCCCGCGATCGCCCGCCAGGCGATCGCCGCCTACACCCAGCCCGGCGACCTCGTCCTGGACCCCATGTGCGGCATCGGCACCACCCTGGTCGAAGCGATGCACCTCGGCCGGGACGCTGTCGGGGTCGAATACGAACCGCGATGGGCGCAGCTCGCCGGCGCCAATCTGCACCTCGCCCGACAGCACGGCGCTCCCGGACACGGCGAAGTCGTCGACGGCGACGCCCGCCATCTACCAGGCGTCGTCGACCCCGCCATCCGCGGTCTGGTCGCACTGGTGTTGACCAGCCCGCCCTACGGGGCGTCGCTCCACGGCCAAGTCAGCGCCACACCCGGCGCCGGTGTCACCAAGAGCCACTACAAGTACTCCACCGACCCGGCCAACCTCGCCCACGCCGGCCTTGGTGCCCTCCTCGAGGGGATGGTCCAGATCCTCACCGGCTGCAGCCGGCTGCTCCGCCCCGGCGGGATCGTCGCCATGACCGTCCGGCCCTACCGCTACCGCGGCACACTCATCGACCTGCCCGGGGCGATGATCCGCGCTGGCCAGCGAGCCGGGCTGACACCACTGGAACGCAACGTCGCGCTACTCGCCGGCCTGCGCGGCGACCAGCTCGTCCCCCGAGCGTCGTTTTTCGCCCTCGAACAGGTCCGCCGCGCCCGGGCGAACAACACCCCGCTGCACGTGATCGCACACGAAGACCTCCTGGTCTTCTGCGTTTGCCCAAGTTCGGTGAGCTCAGGCAAGCCGAAGGATGCTCACCGAGAATCCGAGTCTTCGCCACGCTCAGCTTCCTCTCCGGTCGCTGGGGTTGGTGGCGAAGACGTCGGCGGCGCCTCGTGAGGCCGCGCAGCCACTGTGGGCGTGGACCGGGTACCGGACTGCGGCGCCCTCCGGTTGAGGCCGCGAACGACAGCCGGGTGCAACGGGTTCCCGTCGTGGTTGACCACCTCTTCGAGTAGCCGGTCGATCCGCAGTCGATCCGGCGTGGCCGCCCACCCGCTTCGCGTTCACCCATCGAAGGGCACCCCCACCGAAAGCGGCTGGCGGCAGCAGTCGACGCCACCCCAACGCCCTGGCCGGGCTCGGGAGGGGGCAAGGGCGCTTGCTCGGTCCCGGTTCATCCACTTAACCGTCACCACTGCAAAGGCTAGGTATGAGGCAAACCAGGAAGCCAGCTCCTCCACAACCTCCCGACGTCCCCGGAGTTCACGGGTCCGGCTGCGGGAAGTGCTGCTGTTGCTCGACGTGTGCCCAGCGCCCGACGACCCACATCGACGATCACCACCGAGGGGCGCAGCCGCCACGCGACGTGAGTGGTGCGTCGCAGACGGCGGCGGCTGAGCACCAGCAGCAGACGATGGCGGCGGTTCTGTTGCTGACCGTGCCCCAAGCCGCCGAGATGTTGGGCGTGGGGCGCAGCACCATGTACGGGCTGATCAGCAGCGGTGCACTCAACAGCGTCCGCGTGGGCGGCAGCCGGCGCATCCCCGTGCACGCTCTCCAGGCGTACGTCGCAGGTCTGCTTCCAGTGCAGCCGCCGCGGCTGCCGGCAGTGGACAGCTGAACGAAACAGCTCAGCGAGCACGCGACCTCCTCGTGAGGACGGACCCGGAGCGCGAGG
>JAABUP010005881.1_pt1 | contig 18108 bp, 18 predicted proteins | sample 5559201 | NCBI WGS metagenome assembly JAABUP01 (sample SAMN10711887, study PRJNA513373) | rock metagenome | isolation source: Antarctica rocks | place: Antarctica
TCACACTACTCATCTTCTTCAGCCACTGAATGTGAGTCTATTTGATTCACTTCAGCACTATTATGTGCTGAAGATGAATAGGCTTGCTCAATTGAGCATCAGTCATGTCTCAAAACCTCAGTTTCTTGAGATTTTGGCTTCTGCTTGATTAAAAGCCTATACTACAAAAAATGTAACTTTTGTGTGAAAGAAGACGAGCATTGAGCCCTACAATCTCACCTCTGTTTTTGACTGCATCTTTGATGCTCAGCTGAGCACTTCTTCTTTCACTGCTCTGTTTTCTGATGTTTCTTGAACCTCTCAGACTGCTGTTTAAGTGAATGAGGTTCTCAATCATCTTTTAAAAAAGAAGCAAAGCTCTATCATGCTTCATGAGGTGAAAATGCTCACTAAGAGCATTAAAAGATCCTTTACAGAGATCAAGCTGCAAGCAGCTCATGAAAAGAATCTTTTAAAGATTAATGCACATTGAAAGACAAGAAAGATCAAGCTTACAATCAAAACAAACATGTTTTTGACCTCTGAAACAGTTAATAAACTACATAGAGAGCAAAATCAAAGAGATACAATGAAAGTCAAAAAGATAAGACTCCGTCAGGCACAAGAGAAAAGACTCACTGTTCTTCAGAAAAAAGAAATACTATTAAAGAGAAAGAGGTGCCTTAAGGGGCATTTGATTATACTTTTTGATGTGTTTCTGAATATGAGAGAGGAATTGAATACTACTTGCTTCAGTGAAGCTTTTACAGACTTAGAAGAAGCTTGATTAGAAGTTATAGATGTCTAGCTAATTTATTTAATTAATAATGAATTATTTTGTGAGGCTATAAAATTCGTTGACCCCTCTTATTTAGTGCGCCGTTGGTAGGGGCTGCGCCGCTAGTGGGTGGCGAGTCCTACTGTCGAACCAAACGATGAAGACCCATCCAGCTAGTGCTGCCTTTCGGTAGGGATTTTAGTACGCTTACTAATCATCCCCGCGCTCTTTTCGGAGAGCCTACAAAGTAGCACTTCGGCTGCTCCCTATCATCCTTATCCCTCATTCATATCATATTATTGCTATGTGCTACAATGAGATGTGACATGTATCTACTAACAATGATTGCAAGAGTATCTCCCGCTTGTCAGGCTCCTTTGGGACGTCGCAATAATGATGATGGTTTTCGTGGCCCTAGCAGAAACCTGCCACCGAATTTTTTGACTGTTGAGGAAATTAAACGCTCAACGCAAATTTTCAAAACCACATTTTCGTTTGCTCTTGTGGCTTCAAGATCTCTACTTTACTCTTGAAGATTCTCAGTTCGTTCTAGTTTGTGTCTTGCAAAACATACGGAATTTTGTTTAGTATTCCATACTGTCCACTCGAAGGCAGTCTTCAAGTTCGCCAGTCCTGTTGCCCCATTAGTTCCAAGATCTTGACGAGAACTTCATGTATAGGAGACTCTTAGTACACCATGATATCTCGAACCCAAAGCAGCTTTCCTCGGTCATCAACAGTGACACGAGAGCTCTGCCATGTCGAGATACCGGTTCAAACGGACGACGAAGACTCACCATCGGAAGGGTCCAGCTGCCCACCTTCAATTTGTGATTACTCCCCGCTCGCACCAAGGCGCAGACACAACTGGACTCGTGAACAGGAGGAGACCTTGTCCGTTTTGAACCGATGGTATAAGATTTCCGGCCCAGATCTCGTCGAGGTATTCAACGCGCAATTTACCGCCGAGATTCGGGGACCGGATCTCGACAGCAAGCTTACCAAGGCAATACTCAGCAAATTGTATAGCCTGAAGCGTCAAGGAGAGAATAGCGACGCCTACAGTGCCGTCTGGCTGGAGACCAATTTCATAGACGAAAAGGGATGGAGAAATACGAGGGATGATCTGGAGGAAACGGCAAGAAGAATTGGAAAGCCTCTCATCAGGAGATTATGTGAAAATAAAGAGCTTCTATTTCGAAAAGCGACCAGGGAAACAGAAAGCCCCAAGAAAAGGAAGAGATGGGAGAAGTGTGGAGGGGAACTTGATTTTGGGCCTCCCTCAAACGACGAAATCGATCAAACACTGAGAACTTCAAAGAAGAAATACAAGTTGCCAACTCTGCCTGAAACTCCTCGTAGAACCCTCACGGCTCCTCGACCTTCACCGTTACGCACATCTCTTCATAAGCCAACTTGCTCTCAAGCCACAACTCTGTCTAGAGATGATGATGGTCTAGACTTTGAGACCTCTTCAGAAAGTATGTCTAGAACTAGAGTACTGTTCAGATTCTACGACAATAAATCGGGTGGATTAAACACATCGAAAGGCATTTGCGCGGGAGCGTTCAAAAACAACAGCCGAAAAGTCCCCCCGCCAGCCGATAGAAATAGCAAGAAATTCCGCAATGAAGCCACGAAGCACTTGAAAAGGGTCAGAGAACCCACACCATTCATCAGTTTGTACTCAAGTCTAAAACCAGCTCTACACCGCGGCTTGCGGTCAAATGCGGAGGCATCAGTCGCAGTGATCGACCGTCACGCAGTCAGCAAGAGTCAGCCTTCAGGGGTTTACCTTGCGGCCAAAGTGATAAACGAGCTAGGTTTGAGGCGAGGAAATTATCGATACCGTGGAAGATCAGAGGTGAGTTTTGAGATGGGTTTCTTTTGAACTGTAGTCCAAGGTCTTTCGTTGTTTTTGCCGTTTAGCTTGGTAGCTAAAATGGAAAAGTGGCTTGTATGGGGCCAGATAGAGAGCAAGGCCATTATAACCACGTTCACCATCGCACAGTTGCGCCACTTCCTCGCCGCAGCGCCGGACGTTGGAATTGTGCTTCGCCTTCCAGAAATTGAAACATCCGAGAACGCAGACCAGTACAATAAGAATCTGGCAAACAATCCAAATCAAGTCAGTGCGGCTTGCGGACGAGTCATTGGAAAGTTCTTGGCCTTCACTGGACTTCCTGATTCATACGTGAACAATGTTGGGTCAAAGATCACAAGAGACTGGCAGTTGGTGGGAAATGCCTCAAAGCCTCGCCTAAAAAAATATCTCGAGGGAGTGCACCGTGAGTTAGAGCGGGCAAGACCTGATGAATTCTTGTCCCGGCGCCGTCGCATAGAGGCAATATGCTCGGGGATGTAGGAATGTACTATAATTTGGAGGTTGGGCTTGTGTTTCAGCCTGGTCCGCAAGCCGGCCCCTAGTTGGATGTTTTCATCGTTCGAACTTCCTGTCTTCTTCACGGAAGCGTTTTTGCATTGCCGTGGAGCGTCACTCACTTACACGTGTCATCAAGCACTGCTTTGTTACGTTATAGCGATCAAGAAGCCGATCTTCGGAGGGAAAGCTTTGCGAGTTGTTTGTATAAACCCCACAGTGGGAATCGCTTGGGCAGCTCCCAAGCGTCCTTAGGGATATTGAGCATGGGGACATCGGGAAGAGAATGGAGATATCCAATAAGGGACTGCTTCGAGGATTCTTTCCTGTCTGCATGGCGAGAGCGTCGCTGTACCCAACAATGTGTAGGGCTTTGGGCGGGTTAATAAGATATTCAATGTTCCAACAGGGCCGATAGGAGTCCAATTAGTCCAATAACAGAGGTCAACTACTTTCATACTTCCCTACCTACCTAACAGTGCACTATGGTTGATATCCCCGAACCCAGGACGACACAACAGTGCATATGCCAAAGATTCGCCCTGAGGGGTTCATGAACCGAATGGAATAGCCACACATGCACACTGGTTGAATCTCCAATGTCCTCCTTTCTCCATGACACCCTTCTATGCTTCCATTTCGGATCTTCCGATTTGCACTGCACACTCAGCTCCGAGTCCTCTTCATACTCCACCCTAAGCTCTTGCACAATGCTGTGCCTAACATTCTCACTAGAAGTTCCTACACAGCTCTCAACTTGCTGATCACGGCCTCCCTACTGTCCTTGCTACCCGAGGTCCCATTCTCGCCCATGGTGGCGATGACCTTCGGAACACCTGGATGAACCAACATAGCCCACACATGTACAAGAAATTTGCGTCGAATGCAACATCACCAAGAACTTCACAGCCTCCTCAGCCAAATCCCATCACCAACCCTAAAGGCCCCCTGTGCTTTATAGATACCGCTGAGGAAGCAGCAGATGAGCCGAGACATCACCCTCACAGCTACGAATCGCCACCAATCACGACGTAACCATTGCCCTTCGCAGGTGGCGATGTCTCTGCTCCGCATGAGAAAGCGGGCCTCTATAGATCTGCACCAGGGAGGGAGATCGTCCTATTTACTGGTGGTAGTCGATTGTTGTGGACTTGATGTCGAGGGCTTCTCGTTTGATGTCTGAGTCAGTTGGTTATTTTTTGCTGTTTCTGCTTGTGTGTTCTAAACTGTGAAGCTGGGGTGGGAAGGTTATGCTCTATAGCTAAGCTTGGAATGGGATTGCTATATGGGTTTAGGGGAGGTGATGCGAGTTGCGAGGTAAGGGGGTAACAGCAGATCCAGCCGAAAGGGTAGAGTGTGAGAGATGACGTCCGTATGGAAGCTCGTGACTCTGGGGGTTTGATTTCGGAGGGGCTTTGCCTGACTTTTTTCTGGAGTTGTGTGGCTTCGTTGTGGTCCGGCGATCAACATGGAGGCCTGACGGCTAGGTATCAGTGGCTTGGAAGAGGACTGAAATCACCATCACTGTGGAATAGTCTAGTTGGGATTTGTGAACGGTACATATGAAGCTGGCCAGCTCTACCAGTGACAGTCCCTGCTCTAAGCTATCTTGGGTGGGCTTATTTGCCAGCTAGGCGCTCTCAAATCATATGGGGTCTTGGCCATCTTAGACTTTGCCAGCGCAGCTCCTTCTACATGACCGTTGTTACGACAAGATCGGCAGCCACTTAGAATTTGTTGAATTGCTTCACTTGTTTGCCTGTGCGAGGGAGGACACGGAGAACGTTGAATCGAACCTACTCCAAAGCCCCATTAGCATCTGCGTACGACCACCTGCAGCCAACAACACCTTCACTTCTTTCACGTCTGAATCTGGTCCTCGCGAGTCCACTGTAGTCAAGATCTAACGTACCGTCTTGCTCAAAGGCCTGCACTGCCCTACTGTAACTTGGTCGCCCTCCTCCACACGGAAAGCCGGCGAGACGTGTGCAGCCAGGTTCTTGTGTCGCTTCTCGTATCTCGAGTACTTGGGAATGAAGTGAAGGTATTCTCGTCGGATGACGAGGGTCCGGTGCATCTTGGTGGAAACGACGGTACCGGTGAGGATACGGCCACGGATCGAGACCATACCGGTGAAAGGGCATTTCTTGTCTGTAGAGCACATACTCAGCATCAAGTCCTTGATAGAACTAGAACCAGTGCCCAGTCGACAGAGCTGTGGAGGCCTTCTAGCCTTCTGGCCTACAATCGCCTTTGGTGGTAACAGCAAGAAAGTCGGCGCATACCGATGTAGGTTCCCTCAATTGCAGTCTTTGGTGTCCGGAACCCCAGTCCAACGTCCTTGTACCATCTTCGTCCACCCTTGCCCACTTTCTTGCTCTTCGTGCTCTTCGCCTTCGTGTTGAGGAAGATATGAGGTTGCTTCTGGAAGGCGCGTTCCGACTGCACTGTCAATTCCGTCGCCATGATCGAGGTAGTTTGCCGACTGTGATAATCAGAGCGTCGACGAGCTAGCAATCGTTGGTGGTCGTTGTCGCTGAAGAATTTCGATGTCGATTTTGGAGTTCTGTGTGGGAGAAGCTAAACCCTACTAAAATCTCTGTCATGTGATTCGCGCTTTAAGCGAAAATCTGCTCTATGTACTCGACGCGACTCATTGGTACACTTTGTTTACTTCAACTTCAATATGTATTGGGAGCTTTTTCCATTACGCTGCGCTTCGTAATTCTTATGCGCAAAGCACAGTGGGTCATGATTTGTTGGAACATCCTTCTACGACACACATAGGAATGGACGCTGCCCACGAGGACAATCATGCTGCGACAGAGCCGCAGAAGCATCTCCACTCCCGGAAGTCAATCGCGTGCATGCCGTCGCCAGATACTATCAGTGAAACGGCGAACAAAGAGAACATGACCGCCGATCTCAGTATAATGACTCGTGTTAAAAGCAAAGGCACAGCATCTACAAAGAAGTCAAGAAGTAAGAGTATTGGTCCTGGAGGTTTAGATGCGTTGAAGGAAGATCCAGGGAATCGCCGAAAGGTATCGTGCTTGCTCTTAATGGCTCAAACATGATATGAAGCTAATGTGGATCCCAATAGTCCGCTGTTGTGGCTGTGGTCAAATCTATATTGAAGCCTACAATTCCGCTGTCCCCTCCAAAGACTATCCCACCCCACGCATCGGCCCGCAAAAACAGCCCCGGTAAGACTCGATCGTCGCCTAGTAAACAGAGTCAAGCATATGGCCTCATTAATTCTTCCACTCCCGATGAGACCACGCCGAAAGATTCTGCTTCTGTTACTGGGGCTGATAGACTTTCCAATCCATTTGAGGGCTCTTCTGTTATCGCTCAACACCATGAACGGGATACGAGAGTCGCTTTAAGAACAGAAGAAGAACAGCAAGTTGCAGTTAAGGAGCGCGAAGAAAAGGCTAGACGGGAGTTGGAGAAGAAGGATGTCCTGGAACGAAGGGATGCGCGGAGGAAATCGCTAGGTATGGTAATTTGTGATCTTCATGTCAGCAAGGTCGCTGATCGTAAGCAGCCAACCGTCGTGTTTCCTTTGCTCCAGAGGCGACATTACATACATGGGATGTTGTGGAGCTTGCAGAAGATTCGACAACATCTTCTGCGTCTACCAATGCAACGCGCCGTGCGTCGTCTATGTCATCAGCGTTGGCAGCATCTCCACATCCGCAGCTGCGTTCGCCCTTACCTAGCTCAGACCCATCCGAGCCACCGTCAACCCCTCCTGAACAGGTTGAAGAGACAGTGACCAATGCTTCCCCAGCACATCAGCGTGATCTACACCAGAGAAAACGCCGGCGCCGAAGCTCGGTAGTCCCTCCAATGAATTTCAATAATCCTGATGACGAGTTTCTTTCGTCCAGTCCGTTTAGTGGTAGCTCGGCAGCAGGAAGCGACGACACTGCCAATCAAACATATGTCACTGCCGATGGTGATGACTCGTCGACTTCCGAAGACGATGGAGTTGCTGTTGATGAGGGAGAGAGCACGGTTATGGAGTTGGACGGCGACGACACAACTGGTCAGTCTGGAGCCTCAGCACGATCCAATGGCTCAAGCAGTGGTTCGACTGGCTCAAGTGGTAAGCTGGAAGCGGCCCTGCGTCAAGCCGCGAAGCAAGCTGGCACGCAAGGGATTGAATACGATGAGCATGGTGACCTCACAATGGACATGGCTGATGAAGAAGTTACTGCCGCTTTCCAGCCCTGGATTAAGCAGGGCACTTACATCCCCAAGGTTGTGGCAGATCTCAGCTCTCTACAAGACCAGGAGAACATTAACCCTTTCTCCCCCGCGTTCAAGGCCGGTGTAACCCCAAAGCCATCGCCAAGTCAAGCCAACCACGTGCGAGACGACGAGGAGATGAGTATGGATATCACACGAGCTGTTGGTGGCATTCTTGCTGCACAAGTCCCTCCCGGCGTTGGTCATAAGCATACTGTGGGATCCACCAAACGTCGGAGCAGTGTTATTGGCCATCGATCATCTGATCAAAGCTCATCACTGGCTGATGGGACCATGGATCTCACAGCCGTGGTTGGGACAATCCAAGCAGACCATCAGAGTAGAGACCAGCGAGATGAGACTAGTAATGCAGACGAGGACGAGGAGCTGACCATGGAGTTCACATCCGTAGTGGGCGGACTAATTGACAAGAATCATGGCTCGAAGTATGAGACCCGAAACTCCGTTGGAGATGATCAATTAGCGACGCGGCTGTTACTACAAGAAGAACGACGACGTGACAGCGGATCCTCAAACTTGGACGACGATCAAATGGACATGACTTTGGCTATTGGTGCCATACTTCCGGATGGAACAGGAGAAGCTCTCCAGGTCGAAGATGAGACGATGGATGTGGACATCACCACTGCCATTGGGTCCATCTTGCCAAAGCAACTGAGTGCTGGTAACAAGTCGCAGGCAAAGGCTCTGATGGAACAAGAGACTGATGCAGGCCAACTGACGGGCTCTCCATTCGAAGAGCAACTCCGTTCTGTATCACCTTCCAAGTCTGCAGTCCCCAATCACATTGCAACGGTAGCCTCAGAGACAGGTAGTCCGAGTCTGACAAGCGCCAAGACTAGAGGCTCAGCTAGAAAGAGCATCGGAAGCAGACAATCCACTCCAGGTAGGGTTTCGAGACAGGCCACACCAGTCAAGAAGCCCACGACGCCCTCAAAACAACTCACACCGAACGTGCCGCAGCCGAGGCCGACGACACCAGGCAAGACACCGCCATCTAAGAATGTGACTTTTCGCACCTCATCTCCGAAAAAGCTTTTCAAGGCCGAAATCAAGAGCGCCCAGTCCACTCCAAAGTCTGGTAACCGGAAGAATATCTTTCGACATGACGCAAGGACGGGCATGTCAACCCCAAGTGTAGTCCTGACACCCCAAGCTCGAATTACATCGGGATTAGGGGTTGATAAAACGGGTCTTGGGTCTCCTCGCGTTGCAGCTTTACTTGATCGACGCGGGTCAATCGGTGAACAAGCCGAGACTTTCACGCCGCAGAGCCAGGTTGTAACAGGTGTCCGCTTCGAAGATCCTCGAATCATGGAGCAGGAGCTGGAGAAGGAGCGAGAGGAAGAGCAACGCCGTGAAAGCGGTCGTTTCGTCCTCGAGAGAGAGGTGGACAACCAAGAGTACCTGGAAGAAAAAGATGCTACAATTAATCTCAAGGAGATGATTGAAAGTTTGACGCCTAAGAAGAAGAAGCTCAACGGTCGCAAGAGCTTGCATGTTGGTGCTGCCAAGGGTATACTAGGGAAAAGACCTGTCGAACTCGATGATGATGAAGAGGATGAAGACAGCACGCCAAAGAGGTTGAAGGGCAGAGAGGGAAGTCCAGTCAAGAATGTCAAGCTTCCGGGCCCACCGTCTAAAGTAGAAACGACGGGAAGGATCACGAGAACTAATCGAAAAGGCTCTGGTCAGACCGCAGACAATATTGAGACTGCCACACCGACGACAGGGGCCTCTCCCGTTAAGAGACAAGGTGCAACCACACCGAAGAATCAAGGTCGTTTTAAGGACATTGCCACAGAACCCATGGCCGCGAAGCTTCTGGTGTCATTTGAGGAGAAACTCAATGCCGAGCCTCAAGAGATTGCGGAGCCGGCGGACGAGGAAGATCGCATTCATCTACAGGATTTTCTGAACATGACTAGTATTCGCTTTATGGAGTTAACTACTACAAAGAGAAGGCATACTGTGGCCCCAAACGCTTCGCTTGAGGATAGTGCTGGAAAGGCTCGTGTGGAGAACGAAGATGATAAGTCTGGTTCATGCCGGGACCTCGAGAGTTGTGTTGTTGCCGGTGCTTGCACTGTGCCGATGCTTGAACTATATCAGCATGTATGCTCTTCTTTCTAACATTCTCTGTTCGTACCGGACTGCTGACAATTTACTTAGTCCTGCCGTGAGCTCAAGAAATACATCTCCGAAGGCCGTAGCATAGTCCGCGAGATTGAAGCCGAAACCTTGGAAGACAACCCACCTTTATTCCGCGAATATATTTCCGCAGCTCCCGACGTAAAATTTATCATGGACAATCAATTCAAGAATGTCAAGACGCATGCCAGACTATCAAGTAAATCGATGTGGTACGAATGGCGGATGAAATTGATCAATGAGCTGAAGAAGGGTCTGGTCGGGAGTTCGGAGGGCATGGAGCATGATCATCTGATATTGAAGCAACAGGAAGAATTATTTGGGTCTGTGCTACCAGCATTGCTAGAGCAGCATGAATGCTTGGAACGGGAAAGTCAACGACTGCAGACACATGCTCATGAACTGGCAAGCTGCGATCAAAATGAGCTGAAGGAGGCCAGGGAGGAGCTTCATGCAGTCGAAGAAGAGATTGGAGCGAAAAGGAATATGCTTGAGGAGATGCAGCAGAAGCTTAAGAAAAAGGAAGATGGTATTGAGGACGTAATGGAGTGCAAGGAAGAATGTCTCGAGCAAATCAAGGAGGCCGAAAGGATTAGAGAGGAGTGTAGAGGTTGGAGTGCCAGCGAAGTGGGCGTGCTCAAGTGTATGTTTTCTCGGCGGGGCTTCAAATGGATTAGATGAGCTGATTACCGCTTTAGCCAACGTCGACACCTTCGAGAAAGCACATGGTTGGACAATCATCGCCGCCTCCGGCACGGATCTGACAATGACTTATCATCGGACCCTGCAACTCTTCTTCGATGCAGCCTCCTTCCTTCCCAACAGCCAGCCTATCCCCACGGCTCAATTAAAGACGGAATGTTCACCAATCAGTCTTACATACATTGCCGACAACAATGAGCACACCCACCAGCCACTGACAACGGAAAAACGATTCTTCTTGCAAATCATGCGTGCACAACTGCAATGCATGCCGCAGAACCAGACGAAAGTGAAGGATCTCTTGAATTTTATCAGCAAGTCGTGGCAGATAGCGGAAGCTGTGGCGGAAGAGAGTAGAGTGCTTAATCTTTGCCAGATTACCACACCGACCATTCTCTCCGACGACGTGCTGGCCATCAAGTCGGTGCTTTTGCTTCCAGGGTTGAAGACCAAAGTCGAGACCAGCTTTGAGGTTAGCACTCAGTCTTCGGTCTCAGGCATTCAGGCGGCTGTGAAGCCAAGCGCCAGAGTCGTGTACGGCGAGAACTACAATGAGGAGAAAATGGGAGAGTTCTTAGCTACCAAGGTCGGTGGTCATGTTACAGGCAAGGAAGATGAGGAAAGAGGTTCGTGGGGATTGAAGGTCAGGGAGTTAGGGCAGAGGCTGATTGCTAGAGGGAAAAAGCAATGAGCTGTTAACGAGAATGAAGACACCGCTCATCAAGACGGTTTTCGTGGCTATTCTGTGCTTTGCTTTCACGCTGAAGTCGCCTGGACTTGGTTTGGCGTAGCGGTGTACTCCAGTTGCTTCAATCTGGTAGCTTCTGCTTTTTGTGATATCCATCTAGCATAGACAACGCAATGCTTTGTCAGAAAGATGTTGAGTCCAAGTGTACCACGATATGGTATGTCTGGGCCTGAACACTTCAAGCAGGGTAAAGGAAAGACCTATTCACAAGAAGCACCAGGCTCTATGGTATATTTCAGTACTCACACATAGATGTACTGTAACTTAAGCCCCTGAAAGTCGTCTCCCCGGAAGGATGCCTGCCGCAAGCGCCGGTGCGAGTTTGCGGTGCCTGAAGCTTGAGGTAAGGTAGGTATGACAAGTGTTTCATCATACTTTTCCAGGCGTCACCTGTCGTTGTGGTGATGACGTCATCTACGCCCAGACTTTTTCCTTGCTAAAGGCGTTGCTGAGCAACTCGCAGCCACAGGAAGCTAAAGGAAGCTTTCTTCAAGTCTTGCCCACAACACAACTCAACTCTGTTCGCACGCATCTCGTATCTATCCTACAACCCCATTCGCAACGCTCAGTCTGTAAGTAATCATTTCTGAACTGTACTTGTAACGGGGGATTCTTACGCGCAGCCGTTGCACATGTATGATTGGCGTCCAGTTTCGGTTGGAGCTTTGACTGACCGATACGTCATCGCAGTGAATCCGAGCGCTTACAACTGAGCAGTTGTCGCTTCCACAACACACAACTCCATCTCCTCACAACCTTCACCGCGTTTCGCGCAACACTCTTCAAACCTTGACAAACCGTACGCGTGGGATATTCGATCGCCGTAAACATCATCCAAGATGCATCGCACATATTCCATGCGCCAGTCGCGCGCTCCAACCGCTTCGCAAATACAGAACCCCCCCCCTCCAGCCTCCAGCACCAAGAGCAGTCGAATCTTTGGGAGGAGCGGTCTCGGTGAGTAGCAAAAATCTTATGGCACAGTACAGCGATGATGAACCCGAGCTCCGTGTGGCTTTTTCCTATTACGCGTCTGCATGACAGTGCGAATGCTTTAACTTGTACTGCACGCGCTTTGTTGGAGAGAGCCACGAAAGGGCTCGGGTCCTTTTGTGTCTTGCTTTGCCTCGATCACTGCACCTGCTCAATCCCTATCACGCAATTCTGAAATCTTTGAATTTGAGCGCATACTACTTCTAGTTAGCGACTTCCCACGTTGTTCAACTGCCTCAGCGACCGCAGAGCTCGATTACTTCTTTCATCGCTATCCCGTGCCATAGGAAACGATGCCGCAGGCTAACATGTTTTCTACTTTAAGGTGGTGCAGGTCATGCTTTCCGTAAATCCGCCGCTGGTGCTTTCGGGCCAGATTTGGCGAAGAAGCTCTCCCAGCTCGTGAAGATGGAGAAAAACACCATGCGCAGCATGGAGCTAGTCAGCAGAGAGAGAATGGAAGTCGCTGTAAGCTATCATAGTTTTGAATGATTGGAATGAGGCAGGAGCTGACGCTTGAGTTTAGCAACAACTCTCCATCTGGGGTGAGGCATGCGACGATGATGTTTCAGATGTCACGGATAAGCTTGGGGTTTTGATCTACGAGATCGGCGAACTCGAGGATCAATACGTCGACCGTTACGATCAATACCGTGTCACCATCAAGAGCATTCGCAACATTGAAGCTTCAGTCCAGCCAAGCAGAGACCGTACGTCCTACGGCCATTCAAGCCAGACGCCACACGATGCTGATGATGTATTCAAATAGGCAAGCAAAAGATCACCGATCAGATCGCTCAACTCAAATACAAAGAGCCCAACAGCCCTCGTATCGTGGTCCTCGAACAGGAACTTGTCCGTGCCGAAGCCGAGTCTCTCGTTGCCGAAGCCCAGCTGTCCAACATCACCCGCGAGAAGCTCAAGGCAGCCTTCACCTATCAGTTCGATGCTCTCCGTGAACATAGTGAGAAGCTTGCTATCATCGCTGGTTTCGGAAAGCATTTGCTCGAATTGGTTGATGATACGCCCGTCACACCCGGCGAGACGAGGGACGCCTATGATGGGTATGAGGCTAGCAAGGCGTATGTGACACCAGTTGATCCAAAGCTGCAGTAAACATAGAGCTAACCTTGGTGACGGACAGTATCATCCAAGATTGTGAAGACGCTCTTACGAACTGGGTAACCTCCAACGCGGCCGTCAGCTCCAAGCTATCCACCCGCGCGCGTAACCTTTCCCAGCGTCGCCACCAGAACCGCGCCCACCGCCAGCAAGGCGAAGGTGTCGACCTCGCGTCTCAAGACCAGCCTATGAAAGATCGTGAGTCTAGTCTATGGGTCCCCGCCAACGCGCACAGAGAACACGGTGTCGGCGGTTTCGGCGAGCATGAAGATGATGAAGAGGAGGAAGAGGAGGAAGGCACCGGGCACGGGCACGTACAGTCGAGTTTGAACGGGGAAACGAGAGGGCGGGAGGAGGAGAGGGCGGTTGAGGCGTAAGTGCGAGGTCGGGTTAGGCACTAACTGGGAACGGTGTTGATGTGTGGTAGTGAGAATGAAAGTGATAGTGAGGGTGGTAGTGCGATGATACCAGGCCAAGCTCATCACTCGGCCGTCTCGAATATGCTCTCATCTCCTATTGGTCGACTCTTTTCTTAGATAATGTCGACGGTCCTTGAATCCGTCTAACGGGGAGAGCGAGAGCGGAGGGGTAATAAATGTGGTAATTGTCTCTTTTCAAGTCTGTCTTGTGTAAACTTGTAGTCTCCTTCTTGGGGAAGAAAGATGTAGTAACAAGCGAGCAATGAATCTGAAATGACAACCTGCATATGCGATTGATATTGATATTAATATTGAACGGAGTAAAGTCATTTCGTGCATATGGTTGATACCTTTCCTCCAACCTTCTCAAGCTTCCGACTGCTCAACCTGGCAACACACTCGATCCATGCATTCCTGTAACCTGCTCTGCGCAAGCAAGCTGGCCTTGCCCACAACCACAACTACGAGTATGACGTAAACGACAAACGAACCTTACTCTAATCCACGCCAGCCATGACCTTTCACCGCTCAGTATCCCATCCTCACCAACCCCCCATCCCCGGGAACCCCTTCATCCCTAGACCAGCAATCTGTCACTCTAGCTGATAGAGCCTTGATATCAACCGCACAGCCCTTCGAGAAATCCCAACCCTTGGATCCGTAGCGCCGGGTATGTCATTTCTTCTTCTTCGATATGCTATATCTGGTAGGGTATGGCTATGAGGTTCTGCATCTGTCTCCTTTGTTGGAGTCGGGGGGGTTTGCTTGGCATCAACCAGCCGGGGGGGCTCTTCTCTTCTCTCTTACGTTCTGATTGTTTGTTGATTGTTGATTGTTGTTTGTTGAGTTGTGGAAGTTGTGATTGGTGTGGGGCGTTTCTTATTTGGCTTGGCTATAGATCTTCATCGCTGGGTATATGAACTGAACTATCACCGTCTTGTGAGGGGATCGGGTTGGATTGTGAGGGTGGGAGTGGATTTCATGGATTGGAGGTGGTGGGTCTCGCTTCCATCGTGACTGACTGCGGTTTTGGAGAGGCTTGGAGAGGATATGTGATCGCTTCGATTCTGGTTCTGATCTTGGATGGGATGGGATGGGGATGAGTTCGGAGAGCGGGGCTATGTAGGCCGCATGCAATAGACGGACGGATGGAGCACAGAAACAGGGAAGGGTGGGGGTTGGGGGTTCATTGTGATGATAGTTTGGTCTCAAGAGGGGGTTCTATGGAGGAGGGAAAAGAACGGTGGACAGATAGTTGGACCAAGGAGATGCGAGAGTTCAGCCCGTGTCCTGCCCGGTACAGCACTGGAGCGATGGATACAAGTATGAGGGAGGAAGGGGAAGGAAAAGAGACGCTCGTTTTGCTTGGGGAAAAGGGGGTGGTGTTTCGCGGTCACGGCTCGAGTATTCCACTTCCCTACTCTTTTTTCTGTCTGTCTTCTTCTTCGATGGTTGCTTCTGGTGATGATAGATCGATCGGCAAGGTATAGGTGGGGGGATTTGTGACGCGCTCGCAACACAACGCACGGCACAGGTTGAGGCTTCTCTCCCGATCTTGGGCTTACGAGTCTAGCGCTACGGGGAGGGCACAAGTGTAAAAAGGGGGTTTCACTAGAGGGTTGGTTTTCTGCATCTGTATCTGCATCTGTATCTGCATCTGTATCTGAGTGAGGGGTTTCAAATGTACGAGTACGAGTACCCATACTTCCAGTTGAGTTTGAGAAATCCCACCTTTTCCCCCTTGATACCCGTCGGCTTTTGCCTTGCCGTGCGGGTGATGGACAATCCAGGCATCGGGAACCGATGTGCACGGGACCGGTGCCGTCCACTTTGCCCTCCCTTTCCTTGCCCTGCCTCGCTCCACCCATATCCTGCCTACCATACCATACCTCACCTTACCCAACCCCTCGATCCCCCACCTTACTCCTCCACTCAAGCTATCTGACCACTTCACTCCCCTCCCTCCCTCCCTCCCTGCCCTTCCTGCCGTGGTGGCATACGAAGTAACCTGGTGCAAGACCGAAGCCCCCATCCTCAGCCTCAGTCCCAGTCCCAGTCCTACTGACCACTCCGCTAAATTCCTCACATTCACAAGACACACCCTGGCGAAGTGATTTCCCCTCAGCCCCCGTCTAGCCCCTCTCTCGTCAGCTACTCCGGCAGTCTTCCGTCTTCCCCCCTTCTCTTGCCATTCGGGAAAGATCAGGTAAGTCAGTATCCGCACCTCTCCCTCTCCCTCTCCCTCTCGCTCTCCCTCTCCCTCTCCCTCTCCCTCTCCCTCTCCCAAGCAGACAAGCAACATCCCAAGTCGCAAGCCTTCGAAGCCGGAGCAAACGTATTCAGGGCGTAGACAACAGTCGAACATGAACACGGACACAGACACAGACACAGACAAAGGTTCGGACCCGGACCGGAAGAAGAAGAAGGAAAGAAAAGCAGAGAGCGAACAACAGTCAAGGAGGTAGGGACAGGTACGGGAGTAAAACACCAACCCTAAACACCGCCTACGCAAACAATCCACTAAGCTCTACTTTGGTGTGATGTGCAGTTGGACTGGAGATAGACACGGGGAAAGAACTTCAGCCTCTCATCTTCACTCCGATCAATCCACTCCTTCAACAACGAACGATTGTTGAAATAGAGTACTTCTGGATGTCTTTAGGAAACCCTTCTGCGAATCCTTCTTCGGGATCGTCCTTCGGAGCCTTCGCCCCTGAGTTGTCATAGAACCAGATGGCTCGGCGAATAACCTCGGACTGTTTCTCTGTTTCTCTGCTGTTGGAGCATTGGGCTTGGATGGTTGAATGGGTTAGGTGTTGGGGTGTGCCGGAGATGGGGAGGATGGTGGTCTGAGGGGACGGTGGGAGGGATAGCGGGAGTGTGTCGTTAGTTATCGTTGGAGTTGATCTCACGGTTTCAGGTTGAGGCGAAGGGAAGGGAAGTTGTGAACGGCTTTTTGAGATCTAGTTCATGTTTTCATAATTCGTCTATGTATCCTGACGAGTGCGTACTCGCCCAGTTGGCGTTCCATTACTGCCATCGAATATCCAAACGCCTCGTCGTGATGTACGTGACCTGAGACCCGGAGCCGTAACGAGAAGACACGAAAGCAGCGTCCCAGATACTGTTATATCAAGGAGGAAATCAAGCCCTTCCGCCTCCACCGTTCCTCATATTGACCTCATGCATCATAACCTTCAGACTCCTCGGAAAGTACGACGTCACCCCATTATAACTCCTCAAATACGCGCCAGTCTTCTCGATCCTCTTCACGTCCCTCATGATTTGCCACTCCTCGCCCTGGCCCAGCCTCTGCCTTATAACATCCACCATTGTCTCATCCAGCCGCTCGTAGAACTCCAGACTGTCGTCCGGTGTACTTGGCGCGCCGCCGTGTGAGTTGAGGTTTCCACCCAGTTTGATGACGAGCTCGAAGGCGAATTTGGCGCCTTGCGCGAGGGCGGCGAGGCGCTCGAGGTCCGGGAGGAGGGTGGTGAGGGCTTGGACGAAGTAGGAGGGTGCGAGCGAGTCGTTGAGGGCGTCTTGGAGGCGGTGGAGGTCGTAGTTTACCATTGTCATTTTGCGGTCGAGTTGGAAGTTTAGGGTTTGCGCCGAGTCGGGTTGCGCGTCCATTGATTTCGCAATGTTGGGGGGGACGTCTGTGAGAGGAATTGTTAGTGCATGCGACTGCATTGATTGATGCGATGGAAGAAGAGCATAATGCAAGAAAGTGGTACGATGAGAAGGTTGAGGGAACTCATACCTGGACGGAATCCGCGCTTGTCGATCCACGAATGAATTTCAGTCCTCTCATCCTCCAATTGCTGAATCCGTAGATGCATATCAGTCATCTGTCGATCCAATTGCTCAATCTGATCAACATATGGCTTGATAGCCTCATTGAACGCCCTCGTGAGTGGGTCTGGCGTCGGCTCAACTCTCGTCGAAGCACCAACACCCCCATGCATCATCGTGGCATCGCTCGAGACTGGCTGTCGCTGAGGAGTATTGTTGCCTTGTGAGTCCTCTAACCTTCGATACGAAAGCACGTCTTGAGATGCTTGGGGGCTGTATTGTGTGTCTTTTCTGAACGGAGGGGTGCCTTGGTTGTCGTCATAAGAAGTTGAACGGCGGAAGTTGGGCATTGTGTGATCTTGTTCGCCTTTGGATGAACGATCTCGGGATAATCGACGAAGCCAAGACATATTGAGAGAAGACAATGGCATGCGACTTAAACGGCAGAAAAGGTACTAATAAACGGCTTTGTCAAAGCGATGAGGTTGGGAGTTGTCGACGTGGCTGGAATTGAGGTGGTTGTGATGGTGGTTGGTCAACCCTTGTAGTGCCCGCGTTGCTGCCCACGTTCATAACTCCAATGTGTCAGGATCATTACGACCAAGTGTTGACGCATGTTGTTGGAGATTCATTCGTGAACACAACACTCTCGACGCACGGCAACGGAGTGCATGAGGTAGGGTATTGCTACGGTTGGCTCAGGTAGTCTTGCCTGCATACATGTACATCATTCGATGCAGACAATCGGCACACTTGGTCCCCT
>JAABUP010005882.1_pt1 | contig 18107 bp, 14 predicted proteins | sample 5559201 | NCBI WGS metagenome assembly JAABUP01 (sample SAMN10711887, study PRJNA513373) | rock metagenome | isolation source: Antarctica rocks | place: Antarctica
GTGGCCGAGTTCGAGGCCGACCTCGCCCGCATGAGGACCAGGGAAGGTATGGCCGTCGCGAAGGCCAAGGGCCGGCTGCGGGGGAAGAAGCCCAAGCTGAGCCCCTCCCAGGAGGCCCACCTGCTGGCGCTGCACCGCGCCGGCCGGCACACCACGACCGAACTCGCTGAGCTGTTCAACGTTGCTCGGTCCACGGTCTACCGCGCCATCCACCGCGACGGGACCGAGTAGCAAGCCGACGCCTCACAGCCCACTACATCGGGATCGTTGTTTTTCCGCTGGATACTCCTGGTGGGCCCAAGGGGGGCGGAGCCCGAGTGATCAGCGGGTCGGGGGCGCGGCGGGCGGACACGGTGGCCACCGCGACCACCCTTCTCAGTGGCCCCGGCGGTGCTGTACCCCGGCCAGGTCGACCGCCTCCAGCGCCCGGCGCTGGGGCACCGGCAGCGACGCCAACAGTTCGGTCATGTTGAGGGTCCTGGTCGTCGGCTGCCGTCTCGCTCGCGCTGCGCGGCGGGGAGAGATGTCGCGGCCCCCGCCGCATGGACGGGGCGGGTGGTGCCGAGGAGCCGGTCGGCTGCGGCACCGATCGACGATCAACCCGCAGGTCGGTGTGGGCGGCGCCGGGGGCGGCGGGTCAACGACCAGATCAGGCCCAGCACCAGGGCCGGGGCCAGGATCACTGACACCAGCCCGAGCACGTACTGATGCCCCAGATCGGCAGCCACCGACACGACCAGATTCACGGCGATGGCCACCAGCCCGAGCCGGAACAGCACCGCCCGGCGGCGTACCCGCCGCGCCAGCTCCACCCGCCCCCACACGTACTCCGCCTGCGCCTCCGCCTCGGCGTCGAGTGCGGCGTGGAGTGCGGCGGCGTCGAGTGCGGCGGCACCCTTTGGGGTGGGGTCTTTCTCGGTGGTGGTGATTTCCTCGGCGAGCAGCTCGATCAGGGCCAGCGGTACCCGGACCTTCTCGGCGACCTGCTGGGGGGTGTCGCCGTCGCGCAGCAGGACCGCGGCCATCCGCAGCCGCAAGCTGGGCCGCTGATCGGGGTACTGCACCCCCGTACGGTCAGGGTTCCCGGCCATCTCCCTCTCGCCTCGCCCTCTGGCTCTCGCCCCGCCCCGTTGCCTCGCCCGGTCGCCCCGCCCCGTTGCCTCGCCCGGTTCCTCGGCCCGGTGGTCGCGGGCTCGACGCCCGCGGGTCACCGCCGGGGTGGGTGGATGGTGGCGGTCCCGTCGCCGCGGCCGGCCCCGGTGCCGCTGTCGGGGTCGGGGTGGGGTTGGGGTTGGGGTGGGGGTTCGCGGCGGCGCCATGGGTCGGGGACGGTGGCTTCAAGGGCGTCGTCGACGGTGATCACCCCCACGAGGTGGTTGTCGTGGTCGACCACGGGCAGGTTGAGCAGGTTGTAGTCACACATCAGCACGGCCACGTCGGGCAGGTCGGTGTCCGGGCCGACCCGGATCGGGTCGGGTTCGGCGACCTCGCCGAGCGGGGTGTCGGGGTGGGCTTGGAGCAGCGCGACCAGGCTGGCCGCGCCGCGCAGCCGTTGGGCGTGGTCGAGGCTGAACACGGTGCTCAGCGCTTCGGGTTGCAGCGTGGTCGCGGCCCGGACCCGGTCCAGGGCCGCGGCGGCCGGGGTGGAGTGGGGCAGGGCCACGTAGTCCAGCCCCATCAGCCCGCCGGCGCTGGTGGGGTTGAACCCGAGCAGGGTGCGGACTTTGGTGCGTTGCCCGGCGGGCAGCAGCTCCAGCACCGGGGCGCGGCGGTCCTGGGGCAGGTCCATGACGGCGTCGGCGGCGTCGTCGGCGCGCATCCGGGCGAGTACGGCGGCGATGTCAGCATCGGTGCGGTCGCGCAGCAGCCGGGACTGGTCGTTGTCGTCGAGTTCTTCGAACACGTCGGCTTCGAGCTCGGGGTCGGTGTGGACGTGGTCGAGCAGCTCGTGCTGTTCGTCCCGGGAGGCGTCCTCGAGCAGGTCGGCGATCTGTTGGGGCTTGAGACGGCGCAGGCTCGCGGTGGGTGAGCGGGTCAGCGCCGAGGGCGCGTGCCCGATCAGCGCCTCGAACGCTTTCCAGTCCCGACAGCCCGACCCAGTGCTGGGGTCGTTGCTCTCGTCCTGGTCGCTGTTGGCCCGGTCGGGGGTGGGGCGGGAGAGCCGGGCCACGGCGCGGCGCCACCAGTTGGTGGGTCGGGTGTCGACCCCGGCCAGCACCCACCCGGTCGGGGTGTGGGCGAGTTCGAGGTCGTAGGCCCGGACCAGCCGGGCGGCGGGGATGTCGATGAGGCGGTGGCCCAGGATGTCGGTGCGCAACAGCACCTCCCCGTCGCGGCGTTCGAACTCGCGCAGATCCAGCCGCGCCGAGGCGAGGCTGAGGTGTTCGGTGTCCCAGTCGGTCACCTGCTCGGCGGGCACGAACAGGCGTCGCCCGCCGAGCTCGGCCACGATCCCGGTGACCAGCGGGTACTCCACTCCGCGCAGGCGCACGATCACGTCGGCGAGCCGGCCCAACGGCTGACTCTTCGCGCCCAGCATCGCGCGGGAGAGCAGCCGCGAGAGCGACAGTCGTGGGGTGTCGGTCGCGGTGTGGCCGTCGCCGGTGGGGGCGGGGTCTGGGGGGCGGGAGGCGGGGGCGGTGGTCATGACCAGGGGTTCCTTCCGTGGTCGCCACGATGGGACACCATCCTGGCGCACGAACGACGATGAGGGCAGTACCTGCGCGACCGGAAGCGGCCGCGGGATGCCGGGATCCGGGGGTCGACGGGGCCCCCAGGCCCAGCCGGGCTAGGGGCCGGTGAGGGCGAGTTGGACGATGCGGACGATGACCATGCCGACGGCGACGACGAGGTAGCCGCGCAGCACGGTCAGCCCGAACCGCCGCGCGGTGGACAGCGGGGGACGGGTCAGCAGGGCCAGTGGCGGCATCCGCCACGACGCCCGATCCGGTTCCCCCGCCCCAGCGATAGCGGCGGCACGGTCGGTGGCGCCCTCGGTGTCGGTGAGGGTGTCGGTGAGGGGGGTCCGGGGGTGGCGCAGTCGGTGGATGAGCAGATAGAGCCCGGCGACCACGCCCAGTCCGGCACCGACGGCGAAGATCGTGAGGATGGCGGCGGCGGTGATGTCGGGGAACAGGACGCTGGCGGTGAGCACGATCGAGAGCAGCACCAGCACCGCGATCACGATCGCGGTGAAGATGTTCTTGCCGCGGCCGTTGGCCCACGGGCCCAGCACTTGGCGGTCGTTGCACAGCAGCAGCAGGAACACCGTCGCCGAGGGCAGCAGCACCCCGGCCAGGGTTTGCACGCCTTCGGTGAGCAGGCCCAGCGGGCTGCCGGGGACGACCACGATGACCGCGGCGCCGACCAGCAGGGCGCTGAACACCGCGTAGAACCCTTTGGCGTCGCGGACCCCGCGGTGCAGCGAGTGCCGCAGCCCGAGCACGTCGCCGAGGGCGTAGGCGGTCGACAGCGACACCGCCGACGCCCCGATGATCGAGGCGTCGATCAGCGCCAACGCGAACAGCACCCCGACGGTCTTGCCGGCGTAGGCCTCCAGGCCGGTGGCGATCCCACCCGCGTCGGTGAAGTTCCCGAACGCGGGTGTGCCAGCGAACGCGGCCGCGCAGAACGCCATCATCGCCGCGGCGCCGATGACCACGATGACGATCCCGATCCACAGGTCGGCTTTCTCGTAGTTGATGAACCGGGGGGTGACCCGCTTGTCGATGATGTAGGACTGCTGGAAGAACAGCTGCCACGGCGCGACCGTGGTCCCCACGATCCCGATGATCAACAGCATCACGGTGGACAGCTGCGAGCCGCCGGGCAGCCCGGGCAGCACGAAGTCCCGGGCGACCTGCCCGATCGGGGGGTGGATCAGGACCAGGATCGGGATGAGCAGCAGGTTTCCGGCGACCAGGATCAGGCAGACCCGTTCGAAGCGTCGGAAGCTGCCGGTGGAGGCGGCGGCCACCACCACCACCGCGGCGACCAGCACGCCGGGCACTTTCGGTAGGCCGAGGTAGGACAGGCCCAGGCTGATGCCGATGAACTCGGTGACCAGGGTCAATGCGTTGAGCAGGAACAGGTCGATCACACTGAACGCGCCCCAGAACCGCCCGAAGCGTTCCAGGATCAGTCGGGCGTGCCCGACCCCGGTGACCGCGCCGAGGCGGACGACCATCTCCTGGTTGATGTAGAGCACCGGGATCAGTAGCAGCAGGGTCCACAGCAGGGTGGTGCCGTAGTTCTGCCCGGCCTGGGTGTAGGTGGAGAACGCGCCGGCGTCGTTGTCGCCGACCATCACGATCAACCCCGGGCCGACGATCGCGACCAGGGTCTTCAGCTTCCCCGACACCCCCGGGCGGGTCTCGGTGTCGTCCTGTCGGATGGTGCCCAGCGCCCCGCGGATGTCCCCGACGTGGGCCTCGTCGAGCACCGCGCTCTCTGCCCGCCGTGGGGTGGCCTGCTCGCCGCCTGGCGGCGAGGCTTCCGACGGTGGGGTGCCCTGCTCGGTGTTGGTCATCGCGGTGGTGGTCCCTTCTGAAGTTGCAGCGGCCCGGGGGCGGGGCCGCGGCCGGGGGGATCGACCGGACGCCGCCAGGCGCTACGGGTGTGCCGGGCCTGCTCGGGTGGGCTGTGGCCGGCGTGGTCGGTAGGTGGCTCGGGTGCTCGCCGGGGATTCAGCCGGTGGTGCCGACCCGGACCCCGATCCGGACGGCCAGGGCCAGGGCCAGACCGGGCACCACCTCGGTGGCGGCGCGCAGCAGCGCGCCCCGGCCCGGCCGGGCGTCGAGGTCGTAGCCATCGAAGGCGGTGAACGTGATGGTGATCGACATGAGGAACCTTCCAACCAGTCCACGGCGTGGGCGGGGGGGATCGGCCCGGCGCAACCCCGCAACCAACGAGCTACCCGCGCGGGGCGCGGGCAGTCGGCGGGGCGGGCGCGTCGAGGACAACGGCGTGAGGACGACCGTCGACGGCCGGACTGTGACTGTCGCGGGGACTCATGTCGCTCACCTCCTCGCCACCCGGGCATACCCGGGTGCCACCGTCAGTTCGCGCAGCGCGGGGTGGCCGACAACGGTCACACCGATAGCGGCGGGAGACACCTCCTCGTCAGAGCTTTGGCACTGCACGGCGTAACCCCGCCCCCAACGGGGGCGGGAAGCCACTTGGGGTCACCCCTTAGGCCGGGGAGACCTGTCCTGACCCGGGCGCGTCTCTCGACGCGGGACGGTCAGTGGCCTGTGTCCGCGCAGGAACCTCACCGAACGAGGTGCTGCAACGCCGGAGTGAACCCCCCGCACCGGACACTGTCAAGCAATCGCACAACGGTTCCGCGACCCCGTCATCCCGGGTTCACCCGTCCCCGGGATCCACGACCGGGGCCGCTCACGGCGGAAGGCCCACCAATGGCAGGCGCCGGACGCCATCGACCCCCACCCGACCCGAAACCACGCAGCTGGCCGCCCCGGCCGCGGCACGACAGACACCGATCCGGGCGGGCCCAGCGGTGCGCAGCTGGTCGCCGCGGCCGCGATCTGGGGCGGATAGCCACGCCGGTCCTGCTCGGGGCGCGGGGCCGGGTCGTTGATGGTGCCGGCCGCGGTGATCCTGCGGTGGTGCCTTGCAGTGGTAGCGGCCGGACTCAGTGCGGTCGGGATCTTTTACCGGGCTCAGCAACCCAGCCCACAGCAGCGACCAGGTCCACCAGGTCTACGACAGCCTGACCCACCAGCTCGGATACCACACGGTCACCGCCGACCTCGCCAAACCCTGGCTCATCGTCGGCACCCTGGGCTGTCTCCTGGCGGCCACCTCAGCCCTGGCCCTCTCCCAACGCCTCCCGCGTCGAGATCGCCGAGCATGCTCGCATCGCCTCCCGCAGCAAGCCCGGCACGGCGACGCTCGCCGCCGAGCGCCCGGCCTGCTCCTGCCCGGCCGCCGTCGCAGTCAGCTCCCCGACAAGATGATCGACGCCGGCGCCGACCGGGCGGTCGGGGTCGCGGTCCCGGTGCTCGCCGTGCCCGCCCCGTGGTCGTGGACCCAACGGGCCTGCAGGTCCTGGTGCCCGCAATGCCGATGCGGGTCACCGAGCTGGATCTGGTCGACCGAGCTCGACTGCTTCCCCTTTTCTTGGTCGTCGTTTTGGCGGTGAGGTTGTCGGTCGGGGTGCACCCGTACTGGCGCAACGGTAAGGCTGGTCGAGGTCGGGGGCGGTGACGACGGCGCACGCTGCAGGTCGAGCGCGAACTCACCGTGGCGGGCGTGGATCGAGAACTCGTCGTGCTCGCCGCGATGGCGCACGTGGTGCGCGGCCGGGGCGGGCGAGGGGGAGGTCACCGGGGTCGAAGTGTCGGCGAACGCGGTGTCGGCGAACGCCGGTGTCGGCGAACGCCGGTTTCGGCGAACGCCGTGAACCGTCCTGGGAGGTGGAGAGGCTCTGATCTAGCAAGAGACTGGAGCCGTGTCGGCACCTCGAAAGTTCGATGAGACGCGTGAGCGGGCGGTCCGGCTGCACGCCGACGTGCCGGGCGGCGACCCCGGCCGACACGCAGGTGCCAGGGGACGTCGATGACGACGACGCCGGGTTGGAGACGGACTGTGGCGGCGGCAGGGTATCAACACCGCCCTGCGCTCTCGGGCGCTCTGCGCTCACGGGCGCCCTGCGGTTCACCACCGGGTCCTCGCCCACCATCGCCCACAGCGGAGGATCGGGGTCTGTGATCGCCCCCACGGCGCCGGGCTACTCATCTGGTGACCCGGTCGCGAACAGCCCGCCCGGTTCCCGGTCCAGGCGGGTGGCCCCGGCGGTGCTCGGAAGGGGCGAGGTTGACGGCCCCGCCGCCGAAGCGGCCGATGGTGTGCTGGAAAGTGATCATGCCCGGTCGTTCGCGCGCGGCCCCCGTGGGCCGGGGAGGATCGACGGGGCCTGGTGGCCCGGGCGCGACGGCCCGTTCCCCGCCGCGGCGGACGTCGGATCAGGCACGGCCCGGGGAACCGAATCACAGGGAGGTCTCGGGATGGGGTTCTCCGAGCAGGACCGCGCTCGACTGCACGCCATCGAGCAAACCCTCCGTGCCCAGTATCCGGGGCTGGCGCGGCGGTTGACCCGCCACCATCGTCCGCAACGAGGGTGGGTCGGGGTAGGGCTGGTCCTGCTCATGGTGGGCCTGGTGCTGGTACCGGTCGGGGTGGTGGTGTGGATGCTGGTGGTGGATGTCGCGCTGCTGGGCACGGTGCTGGTGGTTCTGGCCCTGATCGGGCTCGGGGTCCTGATCAGGCAGCTATGGGCGGTCGCCCGACAAGTCAGCCAGGACCCCACCGGCGGCGGGTCCGGTCCCGCGCCCGGCCCGCACAGCCCGACCTGACCCAGGGGCCCGTTCGGTTAGGAGCCGGGGACGCCAGCGCGGTGGCCGCCGCGGGCCGGCGCCGCAGATGGTGGGCGCCGCGTGTCGGTGACCGACGGCGAAACCGCCACCCTCCGGATCACCCACACCCGCCCGGTACCGTCTCCAGCGGTCGCTCGACACCCGCGGTGTCGCTGGTCGGTGTCGCTGGTCGGTGTCGCTGGTCGGTGTCGCTGGTCGGTGTCGCCGCTCGATGTCGCTGTGTTGTTGACATCGCCGTGTTCGGCGGCTGGTAGACGGTGTCGAGCAGGACGAGGCTGGTGGTGGTGAGTCTGTTTACCCATGTGCCGCATCCGCGGTGGGTCGAGCGCGCGGCGGGCTGCGCCCGGTGCGCACCGGCGACGGGCAGTTGGGGCTCAACGCGCGGTTGGCGGCGTGGTTGACCCGGCGGCTGGGTTCGATGCCCACGGTGTATGCCACGGTCGGGCTCAGCGCGGTGTGGATGGTGCTCGGCGCTCAGCAGGTGCTGGGGTTCGACCCGTATCCGTATCCGTTGCTGCTCTTCGACGGCAACGTCGTGCAACTGCTGCTCATTTTCGTGATCATGGTGGTGCAGCGGGTGCTGGGCGCGGCCGGGGATCAGCGCGCCGACCAGACCTACGCCGACGCGCAGGCCATTCTGGTCGAGTGCCAGGCCCTGCAGGACCACATGGAGGCCCAGGATCGGGTGCTCAACCGGGCCTCGGCGCTGGCCCCCGCGATCCCCCCGTGTGCCACCGCCCCGATCGCGATCGCGCCGCCCGGAGGTGAGCCACGACCGGATCAGCGGCAGCGAGCGGATCGGGGTGTGGCTGACTCGCATGGTCGGCAGCATGGCCGCGTTCTACACGGCGGCGGGGTTGATGGCCGGGTGGATGCTGCTCGCTCAGCTCGGGGTGATCGGTTTCGACCCGTACCCGTTCCCGTTCTTGTTGTTCCTCTCCAGCCTCGCCCAGCTGATCTTCATGTTCGTGATCATGGTGGGGCAGGATGTGATCGGGATGTGATCGGCCGGGCCGCGGACCGCCGCGCGCTGGCCACCTTCAACCACGCCGAAGTGGTGCTGCTCCAATGCCAGCACCTGCAACAACACATGCACGCCCAGGACGCCACCATCGCCCACCTGGTCCACGAACTCACCGCCCGGCCCGCCCCCAGCCCGGCCCGATGAGAGTTCGGTGAGTGGCCCAGCGCGGCGGCCCCAGCCGCCGGCGCGCCCCGCGGCGCGGCAATCCCACCCGGGTGCTCGCGGGCCCCACCCCGATCCACGGCGCGGGCCGCAGGTCCGGGTTCGGCGGGATGTCGCGGCGGCGCGTCGGTCGGTGTCAGGGACGGTGCCGGTGGTGCCGATCCGCTACACCGTCGCTACCGCGAGCCTGTGGGGCGCACCGACGATCAAGGTCAGCGCCGGGGGGAGGTGGGCAGGGGCACCCCGAAACTCACGGCGCGCCCCCATCAGAGGACCTCTCGGGTCGACGATCTGAGCTGCCGGCTCAGGCGGGTAGGCGTTGGGAGATGAGCAGGGCGGCGCCGGCCGCGGTCAGGCAGGTGAGGGTGCCCAGGGCCAGCCAGGGTTTGCTGGCGTCGGCGGTGATCGTCTGGTATCCGACCTGCTGTTGGAGGGTGTCGTAGACCTGGTGGACCTGATCGGTGCTGTGGGCGGGGTAGAAGTCGCCGCCGGAGAGGTGGGCGACCCGGGCGAGGTCGTCGTCGGCGACCGGCACCGGGATGTCTCTGCCGTCGATGGCCACGGTGCCGTCGACGGTGCCGAAGGAAATGGTGCTGATCGGGACGTGCGCGGCCCCGGCCCGGGCGGCGAGGGCGAACTCGTCACGCCCGACGGTCTGTTTGCCGTCGCTCATCAGCACGATCCGCGCCGGCGGTGGGCCGCCGTCACCGCCGGGGATCTGGCGGTTGAACGCGTCGATGCTGCCCAGCGCGGCGGCGATCGCGTCGCCGGTCGCGGTGGACTCGGCCAGCTGCAAGTGCCCGATCGTCGCCGCCGCCTGCTCATGGTCGGGGGTGGGGGCCACCAGCACGGTGGCGGTCCCGGCGAACGATTCCACCCCGAGGTTGATGCCGGGGGTCAGGCCGTGGGCGAACCCGGTGGCGGCGTCTTGGGCGGCCAGCAGCCGGGTCGGGGTGACGTCGGTGGCGTTCATCGACAGCGACACGTCCATCACCAGCAGCACCACCGCCCGGTTGCGTTTGACCTGGACCTGCCCGGTCGGGCCGGCCAGCGCGACGGTCAACAGCACCAGCCCAATCAGCAGCAGGATCGGGGGCACGTGCCGCGGCCAGCCAGGGCGCCGCGGGGCGACCCGCTCGAGCAGCGCCAGGTTGGTGAACCGCATCGTGTAGCGCCACCGGCGCCGCAACACCCACCCATACCCGGCCACCACGGCGGCCACCCCGGCCAGCAACACGAACCAGCCCGGGGACGCGAACCCACCCAGCACCATCCGCCCAGTCAACCCACCCGCGCATGCAAAGACTGTGAACAGCCCAAGGACACCTCGACGGCGCGGCCACCGTGGGTGGGGGGAGGGCAGTCGTCGACAGCGGCGTTCCGGTGCGGATTCGCCACCCGCGATGACGCCAAGCGATACCGATGGTGGGCGGCCCACCGATGGTGGGCGGCAGCGCTGCCGGAGTCGGCGGTGCGCCGGGGTCGCTGCCGGGCCGGTGCGCCAGACATCGTTGCGCGGGGTCGCCGTCGGCGTCGGCGACACTGCCGCCGCCGGGCCGACCGACCCGAAGGCAATCCCGCCCGTCCGCGTCTTCACCGTCTTCGCGCCGCGGTAGAAGCCGCAACTCGAGTTTCGGGCCTGCGGCTGGCCGTGCTCACCGGCCGGCGGCTCGGGCACCAGCCTGGCCTCGACCCGTTCCGGTCCGCACCCATCCGCGACGCGGGTGTCCCCGGTGTCGGTGGGTCGCGGTCCCGGTCCAGCCGCCCAGAGGGAGCTGGCCGGCGACACTCCGCCCCGGAACCGTCCGGCGCGTCCGATCGGGGGAGAGCCAGTACTGTTCGCAGCCATATCGTGGGGTCCAGGGCAATCGTGGGGTCGAGGGCAACGGGGGGACAGTGCGCCGACCGCGACCACTGCGCCCCGGCACCCCCGGGGTCGCGGACCGCGAATCCTGGCCCACCGGTCCCCCGCGGTCGCGGTCTGCCGGCCCGCGGAGCGCCCCGGCAGGGTGGGGCCCACCGAGCACGGCGCGACCGAGCACGGCGGGTGGCGCGCGCGCCGCGGCCCGCCGGGAGCGCGCCACCGAGCGCGACCCTGCGCGGGCGCAGCACCCGGAGCCCGGGCCCCCGGCGAGACCCGAAGCGAGACCCGAGGCGGGAGCTGACCCTCGAGCGGCCGGAGATCCGGCCGGCCGGTCCGGGGCCCGGCCGGTGGATCTACGCTCCCGGGCACCGCGACCCGCGTCCCCACCAGCCGGTCGATCGCGCGAACTCGACCACTGCGGCGGGGTGCGCTCGGGGCGGGTGCGCTCGGGGCGGGGGCGCTTGGGGTGGCGCGTGCGGTGGCGACGTGGCGTGCAGTTCGCGGTGGCGGTGTGTTCGGTGCTGGTGCTGGTGGGCACCGGGACCGGGTGGGTGACGCTGCGACATTTGACGACCGGGTCCGCGGCGCTCGGCGGTGCACTGGCTGGGGCGCTGGCCGGCGGGTCGGCGTCCCCGGACGGGTCGGTCAACGTGCTGTTGATCGGGCTCGATACCCGGCAGGATCAGAACGGCAACCCGCTCCCGGCCCCGATCCTGGATCAGCTGCACGCCGGCGACGGCAGCCAAGGCGGCTACAACACCAACACCCTCATCGTCATGCACATCCCCGCCGACGGCAGCAAGGTCACCGCGTTCTCGATCCCCCGCGACGACCTCGTCCCGATCCCCGGCTACCGCCCCGACAAAATCAAACAGGCGTACGGGGTCACCAAGGACGCCACCGAACAGCAGCTGCGCACCCACGGGGTCACCGACCAGGCCACCCTCGAACAGCAGGGCCGCGAGGCAGGACGGGAGGCCACGATCGGCGTCGTGACGACGCTGACCGGGCTGCCGATCGATCACTTCGCCGAGATCACTCTGGCCGGGTTCTACGACCTCGCCACCGCCCTCGGCGGGGTGCAGGTGTGCCTGAACCACCCAGTGGCCGACACCTACTCCGGGGCGAACTTCCCGGCCGGGCCGCAGACCCTGTCCGGTGCGCAGGCGTTGGCGTTCGTGCGCCAACGCCACGGGCTGACCAACGGCGACCTGGACCGCACCCACCGCCAACAGGCGTTCCTGTCCTCAGCGGTCCACCAGATCACCAGCGCCGGCACCCTCACCGACCCCAGCCGGCTCTCCGGGCTCACCGATGCCGCGCACCGCGACATCGTGCTGGACAACGGCTGGGACGTGCTCGCCTTCGCCACCTCGGCCCAGAACCTCACCGGCGGCAACGCCGCCTTCTACACCCTGCCCATCGAAGGTTTCGTGCACGCCAACGACGAAGACGACAACCTGATCGACCCCGCCCACATCCGCCGGTTCATCACCGACACCATCACCGCCGCCGCCCAACCGCCAGCACCACCACCCGCGCCCGGCCCGCCGCCGGGACCGAACCCCGCCGCCGCCGGGGTCGTCGTCGAGGTGCGCAACGCCTCCGGCGCCCCCGGCGAAGCGGCCGCCACCCAAGCAGCGCTCACCGCCCAAGGGTTCTCCCCGGGCGACACCGGCAACACCACCACTGCGACCGCCTCCAGCGTGGCGTACCCGGCCGGCGAGCAGGCCGCCGCGGCCGCCGCCGCGGCCGTGCTCGGCGCCGGGATCGGGCTGCGCGCCGACAACGCCGTCCCCGCCGGGCACCTGCTCGTCGTCCTCGGCACCACCTACACCCCGCCACCGGGCGCCGCAGGCCCACCGGCCCCGTCCGGGCCAGCCGGACCCCCCGTCCTCGCCGGCGGCGTCCCCTGCGTCGACTGACAGTGAGGGATGTGGGTGAGCCCCGCAGCGGTCGTCCTGACCCATCGTCTGACTGGCTTCGGGTCTTCAACGGGATCTGTCGGTCGGTCTGCTCCGGGGCTCCCTTGCACTCACCGGACGGGGTTCGTGACCTCATAGGAGCCTGTGCCAGCAGGTACCCATCACTGTCTTGTCCGCTCACCCGGCTGGTGCGTGCCGCCCTGCCGGATCAGTGAGAGGACGGCGATGACCACCATCGCACGGGAGTTCGACCCCGTCACCGACGCGAACGCGACACCACGGGTGGTGGAGGTGACCGGCGGGGTCGACACCCACGCCGACACCCACACCGCGGCTGTGGTCGACTCGGCCGGGCGGGTGCTGGGCACCGCCGAGTTCCCCACCACCGCGGCCGGGTATCGGCGGCTGCTGGGCTGGCTGCGCAGCTTCGAAAACGTTGGTGCTGGTCGGAATCGAGGGCACCGGGGTCTACGGGGCGGGCTTGGCCCGCTACCTGGCCGCCGAGACGGTGGCGATGGTTGAGGTCGACCGTCCCGACCGCAAGCAGCGTCGCTTCGCGGGCAAGTCCGACCCGATCGACGCCGAGGCCGCCGCCCGCGCCGCCCTGTCCCGCCGGCAGGTCGGGCTGCCTAAGACCCGCGACGGCGCGGTCGAGGCGTTGCGGGTGCTGCGGGTGGCCCGCCGGGCCGCGCCGGCGCGCGCAGCTGGGCGCGCAGCTGCTCGGGAGCGGTGTTCTAGTCTGCGCGGTGATGACCACCGTGGCCGGTGCCCACGCGTAGTTGAGCGCCTGCGTTCCGTGTGGCGAGGTCGACCTCGACGCGATGGCCCGCCTGGCCGGGGAGTACCTCGACGTCGGCGCGGCCGGCGTCGTCGCGCTCGCCACGACCGGTGAGCCGACATCCCTCGATGACGCCGCACGCGCAGCGATCGTGTCGACGTGCGCGCAGGTGTGCGCCGACCGCGGCGCACAGTTGATCGTCGGGGCCGGGACCAACGACACACGCACCACGCTGGCTCGCCACTCGGCCCTCGCTGACGTTCCGTCCGCGTCCGCGTCGCTGGCGGTGGTGCCCTACTACGTGAGGCCCTCGGAGGCCGGGATCGTGGCCCACTTTCAGACCGTCGCCGCCCGTTCCCCCGTGCCGGTGGTGGTCTACAACATCCCCTACCGCACCGGCCGCGGCCTCGGCGCCGCTGCGCTGCTCGAACTCGCTGCCACGGACAACATAGCCGGGGTCAAGCAGGCCGTCGGGTGCATAGACACCGACACCCTGACCGTCCTCGCCGACGCGGACCCGAGCTTCGCGGTTCTCGGCGGGGACGACCCCTACCTATTCCCTCTGATCCTCATGGGCGCCCGAGGCCCTGGCCGCGCTGAGCAGCTATGTGATGACGGAACGACCGGCCGACGCGACGACGCCGTTGGTGTTCCTCGTCGGCCGCCGCGGGGCGCGGCGACTGGAGCCGCTGGCCTACGACGGGCTGGTGCGCATGTTCAGCCGCGCCTGCACCCGGGCGGGCATCCGGGAGCCGTGGCTGACCCCGCATGCCCTGCGCCACACCCACGCGACCCGGATGTGGGACGGCGGGATGCGCGAGCTCACGCTGCAGAAGCGCCTCGGGCACGCCTCTGCGGAGTCCACTCGCAGCTACACCCGAGTGTCGGACCCGGCAGTGGTCGCCGACTACCGCCGCGCCCTGGGTCGCGACCAGGCCAGCGAGCAGGACGCGCGGTGACCGCCCGGGGAGTAGCCACCGCTGCCCGGCTGGCCGACCCCGGGCCCCGTCCGCGCTGTGGCCCACGGCGGCACTGCTCGGACGAGGAATGGCGCCGCTGGGTGCACGAGCGCGGCGGCAACCGCCAGAATCAGCTGCAGAAGCTGCGGTTTCGCCGCCAGTTCGTCGAGCGCTGGCCCACGCTGGGCAGCTGGTTCGCCGCGCCGCTGCCCGAGCGGGTCGGGCGGCTGCGCGGGGAGTCCTTCCACCGCCCGTCGAACCCGGTGTCGTTCCGCGCCCGGGGCTACCTGATCTACCTCGGGCTGCGCGGGCACACCACGTTCGACTACCCGTGGCTGTTCGCCCCCGGTCAGCTCTCGGTCGTCGAACCCGCCGCGGCGATGGGCCTCGAGCGGCCGGTAGGGGGTCAGGGGCAGGGCGGTCGAGCCCGCGGGCTGCCCGGCGCGCGGCCAGCTGATGACGGGGTCGGAGGCGGTGACCGGGGCGAGCGGGATGGCCAGGCCCAGGAGGACGGTGAGCAGGGCGAGGCCGGCGAGCAGCCATCCGCCGCGGGAGGAGCGCCGCGCGCGGACGAGGCGTGGGGAGGCACGCTCGTCGGGTCCGAGCGGACCTGGGCGCCGGTCCGGGTCTTCTCCGCCGTGACGCCCGGCGGGCCGCCGACCTCGCAGTGGGGCAACGTCGACCGGATCGTCTACGACCACCCGACCGAGGGCTACGACCTGACGGTCGACGAGGTGAGCCGGGGCGGCACCGTGCGCCTGCCCACGCTGGCGTCCGAGGAGTACTCGGGCCGCGAATACCTTGGCTGAGGGCACCCCTGGTGCCGGCGACGTGGCGTCGCCGGCGTCGGACGCCAGGATCGCCGCTCGCTCGCGGCGCCTCGTGCCGGTCCTGCTCGCCTCCGCGCTGCTCGCGGTGCTGTCGGCACTCGCGTTCCCGTTGGCCCCGGTGACGCAGCCGACCGTCGACGTCGCCTGGCCGCCGCCCGGCGCGCCGGCGGTGACCGCCCTGCCGCTCATGCCCTACCAGCCGGTGACGCTGCGGGCGTCGGCGAGCTGCGAGGCGATCCGCGCGACGCCGCCCGGCGCGGCGGTCCTCGCCACCGTCGGACCGTGGGTCCCCGACGGCGACACCGGGGGCCTGCGGATGCGTGCCGCTGGCGCCGGGCTCGCCGTGTCGAGCAACGGCATCGCGCTCGCGACGGTGCCGCTGCCCCCCGGCCCGTGCACAGTCACCGTCGACACCACCGCGGAGCGGACCGTGGTCGCCCTCGACGGCGCGCCCGTGGCCACGACCGACGCGGACGTGCGCCCGGTCGTCTCGGCGCTCTGCACCGCGGCCCCGTCGACCGCGGGTCTCGCCGTGGCGCTGCGCACCGACACCCGCTTCCAGACCACCCCGAGCGCCCTGAAGTGGGCGCTCGGCGCCGGGGTCGTCCTCGGGGTGGCCGGGGTGGCGGCCTGCGCGGTGCTCGCGGACCGGGCCGCGCACCCCCGGCGGGCCCGGCGCCGGGCGGTCCGGCTCCCGCTCGTCCACCCGGGCCCGGTCGACGCGGTCGTCGTCGTCGGGCTCGCCGTCTGGGCGGTGATCGGCCCCGCCACCGTGGACGACGGGTACATCGCCGGCATCGTCCGCGGGCGGGGCGAGAACGGCTTCGTCGGCAACGTCTACCGCTGGCTCAACGCGCCTGAGGCCCCGTTCAGCTGGTTCTACGACCTCGACCGCGCCTGGGCTGCCCTCGCACCCGGGCCGGGCGCGTCGGTGCTCTGGCTGCGCGTCCCGGCGATGGTGCTGGGGGTCCTGATCTGGGCGGTCCTGCGCCGCCACGTGCTGCCCCGGCTGGGCCCGGCGCTCACCCCGCCGTCCGCGCGGTGGACCGCCGCGCTCGTGTTCGCGGCCTGGTGGCTGCCCTTCGGGTTGTCGCTGCGCCCCGAGCCGTGGGTCGCGCTCGGGGTCCTCGCCGTCTGGGCGAGCACCGAGCGCGCCGTGGCCACCGGCCGGAGCACCCCGCTCGTCGTCGCGGCCGGGCTCGGCGGTCTCACCGTCGCCCTCACCCCCGGCGCCCTCGGCGGGCTCGTCCCCCTGGTCGTCGCGCTTCCCGCCCTCGCCCGGCGCACGCGGAGCCGGACCACACCCGGCACCGTCGGCGCCCCGACCCTCCCGGTGACCGCACGCCTCGCCGCCGTCGTCGCCGGGGGGACCCTCGCCGTGCTCGCCATGGCCGGCGACCAGGGCCTGGACGGCCTGCGGGAGGCGGCCCGTGTGCGCACGGTCATCGGCGGCGGCCTGCCCTGGTACCAGGAGCTCACCCGCTACACGGCGCTGCTGACCCCCGGCGACGTCCAGGGCTCGCTCGGGGCGCGGCTCCCCGTGCTGCTGCTGCTCCTCGCGCTCGGCGCGGTGACGTGGTCGGTGGTCGTCCGGCGGGTGCGGATCGGCGTGGCCACCGCGCCGGCCGTGCGGCTGCTGGCCACCGTCACGATCTCGCTCGTGCTGCTCACCCTGAGCCCGACGAAGTGGACCCTGCACTTCGGCGGTCTCGCCGGGATCGGGACGGCGGCGGTCACGCTGCTCGTCGTCGCCTGGGGCCCGCGCGGGGTGCGCGCGCTGCGTCGCCGGGAGGGCGGTACCGGACAGGCCGGGGTCGTCGTGCTCGGGTCGGTCCTGCTCGCCGGCGCGCTCGTGCTCGCCGGGCGCAACCAGTGGGCCTACGCCTCCGACTGGGGTGTCCCGTTCACCGGCGGCCTCCCGTCCGTCGCCGGGCTCGCGCCGTCGACGATCGTGCTGGTGGCGGGTGGGGCAGCCGTGGGGCTGCTCGCGGTCGTCGTCGCCGTCCGGGCCCCCGGCCGCGACCTGCCCCGGCCGCTCGATCGCCTCGTCGCGCCCGGGGTCGCCGTCGTCGTTCTCACGACGGCCGTCGTCACGCTGGTCGCGGCGTCCTTCGTCGTGCAGACCCTGGAGCGGCGCGACACCTTCGCCTATGGCAGCGACGCCCTCGCCGCCCTCGGGGGCGACCCGTGCGGCCTGCCCCGCCTCCTCACCGTGGAGCCCGACCCGAGCGCGGGCCTGCTGCCCACCGCGGCCCCCTCCGTCCTCGACGGCTTCGCCCCCGTCGCCGGACCCGGCCCCGCGGTGCCGCTCGCCGTCGCGGGCCGGCTCCTCCCGGGGTGGACCGGGACCGAGACCGGCCCCGCGACCCTCGTCTCGGGCTGGTCCGCGCTCCCCGCCGCGGGCGAGCGGGCGGGCCGGCCCGTCGTCGTCGCGGTCAGCGGGACGGCCGGGCACCGCGGCGACGTCGTCCTCGAGTTCTCCGACGGCCGCCCGGGGGCCGACGGCCCGCCCCGGACCACGGCCACCACGACGCCCGGGGGCGACACCGGGGGCACCGCGACCCGCGACCTCCGCGCCGAGATCCCCGCCGACGCGGCGCTGGTCCGGGTGCGGGCCACGAGCGCGACCCGCGACACGGCGGCCGCCGGCGACCCCGCCGTACCGTCGGCCGCCGGGCGGATCGGTCCCGCCGGGACCACGCCCGACGTCCCGCTCACGGTCGGCGTCCCCCGGGTCCCGCGCACGCTGCCGTTCGACGCGCTCGTCCCGCCGGGCACGACCGTGCTCGCCGACTGGCCGGTCGCCCTGGTCGCCCCCTGTCTCCGTCCCCCCGCGCTGACCGGCGGCACCGCCGAGCTGCCGCCGTGGCGCCTCGTGCCGCCCGGGCTCTCCGACGCGGGGGAGATCGCCGTCGCCGCGGCGACCGGCGGACCGTTCCTCACCGCCCGGCAGCTGGTCGACGAGGTCCGGATCCCGGTCTACCTCCACGGCGACCCGGTCCGCGACGCGGTCGGGCTCGCCCGGTGGCTGCCGCGGGCCCCGCTGGGGGCGGTGACGCCCACGGTGGGGGCCCAGAGCGTGTCCGGAGCGGGCGGCGAGGGCCGGGCCACGGTGCCGGGGCTCGACCCGGTCGACGCTCCCGCCGGGGCCTGAGCGGGCACGCCCAG
>JAABUP010005883.1_pt1 | contig 18106 bp, 28 predicted proteins | sample 5559201 | NCBI WGS metagenome assembly JAABUP01 (sample SAMN10711887, study PRJNA513373) | rock metagenome | isolation source: Antarctica rocks | place: Antarctica
ATACATTTGTATCTTGTACTTCCTTTCTGGATTTGAGAGACACTTCAAAGGATTAGCGCCTGTCACTCCCGTAGGTATGCGGGCTTTTCCTAGGATTATGCCTTTTACTGCCTTCCGTAGGGCATGTATGCTTTTCACAAGGGTATGCCAGAAGCGGGGTCGCCCTGTCACAGGGTCCCCAATTTGCTATGGGGCTGCATCCGAACAATAACGGCACCCGGCGCGGACAGTCGGTTCTCGAATGTGCTCCGCAGTGGCTCCGCCCCTGTCGTTACACACAATTTCCGTTGCGCACTTCAGGAGCACTTAGGAGCAAACCACTATTTGGTGAACACATCGTCCGCCAACTGTCGAGCTAGCGTTCGCGTCATGTTCTGCGATCTGTGCTTTGCTTGGCAAGAGACTAACGGGCTTACGCAGCGAGAAAGGCTGGTGATGGCGATCAGGCTTGGCATCGACCTGTTTGCGCTTAGCCATGATGTGTCCGAGACTCTTACTGATCGAGACAGGTGTGTTCGGCCGCAAGTTTCTTGCGTCAGCATACTTGACATGCTTTTATAAGTTTTGACTTCTGCAGATGCAGCATACAGCCTTTGGACCTTGCAAGCCTGCAGTCAGGAAGTTCCAGCCTACAAGACGCCTTGCGCATGCAGCAAGGCCTGGCATGGAAGCACACCTCAGAAGCATCGATCAGTCAGCTCACAAGGTTGACACTGCACACAGAAGACTCAAGTGTTGCTGCACAGGCTTTTACGGGAGCACAGGCAGCTGCAGCAGGCTATGATTTGCTTGCCATTGAACCCTTGTCAGACCGAGTCCTTCAGCAGGTGCTTACATTTTAACTGCCTCAAACCAAGTCATCAACGACCTTGTGCACTTCTCAGGTTTTGGCATCGTTTCTTGAAATTGCATCTGTATTATGTTGTCATGCTGAAAGCAGCAGGTTTGCACTGCATAATATGCTGCAAGCTTGCAGACTGATGCAAAGATCTCTCCATCATGACGACCTGCCTTTCTTCAGGCATGCGCGTCTTTGGAAGTGGACATTATTAGTTTTGACCTATCCAAACGTCTTCCCTTTCGCTTCAAGCCAGGCCCTTTGCAGGTGGCCCTCAAGCGTGGTCTGCATTTTGAGGTATGGTGTTTGCTTAATAGCGCAACGGCTCTGTTTGGACGTGATCATCATGGCACAAAGCATCTGCCGACTTGATTGTCATCTCCAAAAGGTTACACAGCTGCAATGATTACTGCCTTTGAAGCGATGTAGATCTCCTGCCCTTGTTATTGAAGAAGCTATCAGCTCCATGAATGCTCTACATACATTGGCGCTCTGAAGCTGTGCATCAGAGTGCTGTCACTATTGATCAGCCTGCATTATCTAAGCTAGTATGCTGTGACGCAGATATGCTATGCATCTGCACTTAGAGAGGAAACAGCCAGGAGAAACTTTTTTGCCAACGCTTTGGCTCTGACCAGAGCAACAAGGGGAAAGGGCATTGTAGTCAGCAGCAGTGCGCGGTCAGCTTTTGAGCTGAGAGGCCCTTATGATGTCATCAATATGGCTTCACTGTTTGGCTTGTCAGAGCAAGATGCTAAGGTGAGCGTGTTGCCCCTTCTGGCGAGTCACCATTTTGAGCCTGGTTTAGACTTCAGTGTCGTGTCACTGCAATGCGCATAGCAGTTGAGGTTGTGAGCAGTCATGCACAACGATCACTTTGAGGTCAGGGTCAACGATCACTTTGAGGTCAGGGGCTGCTGCAAAGCGCCAGCAAGGGCTGGTGTTGAAACAGACTGTGAAGCTGGCACTCTGCAGTGTCTTGCCTGAGATTACTGTCTACCTTTGTCAGCCTAGAATGACTCGCATTGCAGAAAATGCCAGGTAGTGACAAAAGCTTGTCTCATTGAAAAGCCAGTGTCTCCTGAATGTCTCAGCACAGCACATGATTTGCATTTATGCAGAGCAGCTCAAGCATCATTTTGTCTTTTGTTGTGTACTACTTTGAGCGCCACAAATGCATATCAGCAGCGTGAAGGGACATGACTTTTTATGCCCAGCACATGAGTCCAACCAGCCTATTTCAACGCTGCTCTCTGTGTCATACATGAATGCATATACGATCTGAAAATTGCTTTGCATGTGTGCAGGCAGCTCTGACTACAAACTGTGAAGCTGTCATAGCACATGCTCAGGCAAGGAAAGCTTCCAAAGGTGCTGTCATCATCGAAGCAGTCCAACTTGCACAGGACAACACCAACCAGACGTCTCAGGCAGTTCGGTTTCCACCAGCAGGTGCTAATGCAGCTTCTCTGCAATCACCTGCCGAGAGGAAAACGCTTCCGCCAAACACAAGCAAACATCGGAAGAGGAAAAGCAGATGATGCTGCATGCTGCAGTGTGAATACTTTGTCGTCTGCTTGCTTGACTGGTGTGGTGCTCTTCCAAAATATGCGCCAGTTTGTTGGCAACATGAATACATCATTCATCAAGATAGCAATCTATTGGTGTACTCAATACCCTGAAAGTACTGAAATCAAACAGATCATTCAGTTGAAAGCAGTATTGGATGCAGAACTTAACATGTAGAATACAGATACAGTTCATAGTGGCTTGTACCCTGAAGAGCGGCCATCAGCAGTTCAAGGTTGATGGCCACTAAAGGCTGTAAATAGCAAGTGTACAAAGCTGGACTTCAGTGTGCATCTGAGAGCTTCCACAATACCTGATCTAAACTAGAGTACAGCATTGGATGCACAATAGACAATTTTGAGCCGCATTCATTTCTAAAGTCAAGTCAGGTCACCAGAGCCAATGCGAGTCTCAGCTATCTGTAGAGTCAGACATCAAACTTCAGGGTGCAACAGCAGCACCATTGTTCTCGAGCTTCTTTCTGAGCATGTCTGCCACCTTGGCGTAGTCACAACCTACTTCTACCCCATGGCCCTCTGCATGCTTCATCACAGTCTCAGCAATCAACATAAGCAAGTGAGTTTTGCTTTTGGATCATCTGGACACTCATGCTGCTGAGGGGATGACTGCAAAGACACGATTCCCTCAGGCAAATGCAAGCTAAATTTGTCCCTCTAGAGACCTCACTAGGCTTGCCTGAAGTTTGATCAATGTCAATCCGGCTGCACATACGCAGTCGGCATGGGAATGCAATGGGTGCTTGATGGTGAAGCAACACAAGGCAGGATCTGCACCTGGGTCAAAGAAAAAGAGCTGCGCGGCATCTGTATCAGGTACATAGACTTTGGTGTATTCAATGCCAAAGAATACGAGGCGAGCCTCCATGGCTGCAGCCTCCTCTACTTCAAAAGCTGCAACACCCATATGACAACTCAGCTGATGTATCAAGAACAAACACATGTGCAGGACTCCCTACAAGGAGCTGGTCGAAAATTGATGTAGAAAAGGCACATGGCTAGCGTCAGTGGGCTGATTGCACTTGGGCATGTACACCACGGCAACAAGCGACTTTGTCAGAGGCTCAGAAAAGGACTGGTGGTAGCACCAAGGTGGTTTGCACGCCGAATGAACCATGGCCTAGGCTCCTCTGTGTACTTGTCCTGCACAACAAAATGCTGTTAATGCAATACAGCAGAATGTCCAGCTTCGCTGTGATCATCAGTTACTATGGTTCCAATGCCTTGCTGTCTGCAAAGTGTAGGTGAGAGGAATTCACCTTCCAGCTTTGAAGGCGCTTGGGCACTGAGGGGTCTTCCTGTATAATGTGCAGCAGTAAGCCGGCCCCTTCCAGCCAGGCTCCATCGAAAGGAAAGTCTGGCCGGTTCAGTGAACTGAAGCCAAGCACCCTGGTATAGAAGTTGCTGAGAGCAGCAGGGTCAGCTGCCTCGAGGGAAGCATGGTTGAGACTGGTCAGATGGACTTGCGGTGCCCTGTCAACACTAGCAGACTCTCTGTAGTCAGCTTGTTGGCCCTGCTTCAAAGGCTGGATCTGCCAAAACTTTTCCCTGCAACCATACAGCGAAGATTAACAGAAGGTGTGACAACACTGATGACCTGGACGGCACAAGCAGCCATTCAAGCAGAGCTCACCCGAGATACGTCTCCTTCTGCTCAACGTGACAGTGCGGATTGCCTTGTGCTTTGCGTACGTCTAGCACAGCAACAACTCGGCGCTTGGCGGCTCGCACAGGTCGTACTGGGCTGCGAAAGGCGTTTGGGATTACTGAGTGGTGCACAAGACTGTGTGCAGTGATCGTTTGATCCATGCCCGTGCCACAACAGAAGTCAAAGATATAGGTGCAGGAAAGGCAGGGGCCTGAATTCCAGTAGAACTGGCATGACGTGTCCAGCGAAAGCGGAACACTGTTATGAAAGGAGTCGCGCTTTGGAAACACAGGCATGTACAGGAAGCACAAAGGCTGGATTAGTAATATGTCTGGGGGGGAACATATCACTAATTAGATTGCAGACCCGTGCAACAGAAACGCAAGGTATATCGCAGCGCCTGCTGTTTAGCAAGCCGTGAAGCATGCTCGCCGCAGCAGTGCATCTGCTTCCTGGCCGCGTGGACGTGGAATTGATCTTGGAATCGGATGGTGTGTATGCTGCCTGGAAACCTTCTTTCTTCTGAGGCCAAGCTGAAACGCTTCGTTGGCTTGGCAATATCACAGTGTGTGCTTCTGCAGGCCTCGAGGGCGTTGCAACGCATGAGCATCGATCCTACCATATTGCAGAAGCTTACGAACAGACGCTTGTTCACCGCAAGAGATCTGCTCATCGCAACGCACCTAGAGCTCGTGGAAGCACTTGACATTCCGTTCCAAGCTGCTGAAGAACTTCTGCTGTACGTTTGCAATCAAATCGCTCCAGCCTCATCTACAGTGAGAACACCTCGCCCTACGACTCTTAACTTCAAGTCTGACTAAATTATCAAGCACATCCTACGAGAGTGTTGCCTCCACATGAGCCAGACATGTGTGTTGATGGAAGCTGTTGGCACGCAGGTCTTGGACCTTTATGCAAGGGCAAAGCTTCAAGTGACCCATTTGCCAACACAGCTTTCAACGCTAGATCAGCAGCTTAGGTATTTGTGACATGCAATCACTGCTATCTGGTATCAAGGTCTGGCTTCAATGGCATACAGGGGTTGCTCAACATTGCCGGCACTATATGCTGAAACGTGGTCTGCATTTGCAGAGGAGGCATACCTGTGGGTGGCATAACTGAACTGGTAAATGTTCCATGTGCCTTTGTGTCACCCTGCAACATGCCAGCATGAGCACAGTTCCACTGCCAACATCACACTGTTGTAAGGTGCCTAACCAGAATGATATGCTGTTGTTTCTGCCAGAACAGCAATAAACAGCAAATCTTGTTGATGTGCAGGTGGGGCCAGCAGGGGTGGGCAAGTCGCAGCTATGTCACATGCTGGCAGTGTCAGCTCTACTTCCACAGATGCATCAACAGCAGGCCAACATGCAGGCACATCTCTGAGCCCTGCTGTGCTGTCTGCCAATTGTTGCGTGCTCTGTTGCCGAGTACGGGCTGAAGCATTGCTAGAACTTGACAATTCTTTTGGATCTTACACATCAACTCTCAATGACCAGGATAACAGTGCCGTGGATCACATCAAGCTAGACAGCCCTTTATGGCAGGGCTGTCTAGCTTGATTAACATACCCAGCAAGTTATGTTGAACCCAGAAACAGCCCAAGTCAAAGGTTGCTCGTAGGCTGTGATTGTTATGCTTGCAGAGCATACGGACAGTCGGCATCAAAACTGCTTGAGATATTTACTACATTCTGACTGCAGAAACCAAGGCAGTGTAACTGCGTCTAAGATATGATCTTCCTCTGGCAGGCTGGGTCTGTAATGTACATTGATACAGAGAAGAAGTTCAGCTCCAGGAGGATTGTGGAGATGGCCAAATCACGCTGGCCTCACACCTTTCACAATCAGGTGTCACTGTCCAAAGCTCACCATGAACATGAGTGCCTTTCAAAGCCAGATCTGTGTTTGCACTGGAGTTCTGCGGGATCTCAGTTGCATCCCTAGGCGGAAATTGCCATCACCAGTGCTGAACTGACTCATCACACCCCTACAGGGAAGCTCAGGCCTGCCTCAAGGTTCTCTTCACAAATTTGTCTGGCAGCACCGGTGTCCCCCCCCCCTTATCACCCCATCTTGGCACGCTTGAGCTGTTATGATACATGCCAGCTGAGTGCACTGTTGGTGTGCTGTCAAGTGTTGCTATCACCCCATGGTGCATGAACCATGAGTCATGCATCAACGTCATTGTGTCAAGACTGACTGCCAGTGCATTGGGCTCACAGGCAAGAGACCTGCCTAAATTGAGAGGTACGTGATGCAGCAAGTGCATCAGACTCACCATCAAGAGACCTGCCTAAACTCAGAGATACGTGATGCAGGAAACTATCCAAAGCTTGACACAAAATATACTCGTGGTCAACCCTGACAACTCAGAAGCTCTTATTGGTCATATCAAGGTGAGGGCACATGTATGGCACCCATCGCACAGACCCAACACATGCAGCATTTGAGTGTTGTGACGCGCAAAGCTGCGTGTTGCAGCAAAGTTAAAATGCAAAGCAGTGCCATAGCTGTGTCCAAGCTGATGCAAAATGTCTGACTGAAGCTGACCGCCCTTGGTTCTACCGGCATTTGGGATCATCCTGACTGTATCTGCACATGGCGATGCATCCTGTATCAGCAATGACATGACCCCAGGGACGACGTCGTCGACTGCATGCTCCTGCAACACTGCTGTATACAATGCTGTGGCAAGCAGATGAGATTGTTGGTGGAAACAATGAGTCACACAGATGTGTGATCATGCATGATGCTGGCCACAATGACGTTGACTTCCATGTAGGCTCTGGAGGCCAGCATCATTGACCACAATGTCAAGCTGGTGGTGGTGGACAGCATTGCTGCTCTGGCTAGGAGTGAGTTCAGCCGAGACAAGATTGTGGACAGGCAGCAAATACTGGGTATGCCACCAAACAATCGAATAATTTGTATATTGCTGTTTTGTAAACATCAATGGTGACTACGAGCAAGCTATAATTAATGTTCAATTTTTCATCCATTTGTTCATCCACTCACTTATTCGGTGCTGTCAACATGTGTCATCCTGTAATGTCAGCTACGTACAGCCCAGAGTAGCTCCCTATGAGGTCCTGTTTTGGCAGTCAGCGTACTCTACATGCGCTCAACAGTGACTGACTTACAGGACAGCAAGCAGCCACTTGATTGTCTCTGGTGGAGGGTCTCACAGATCCATATGTGGTAGTCCACCAGGTCGCAGCTCAATGGGAAATTTGCCATCAAGCCGCGCCCTTGTCTCAACCTCATTGGAACATATGGCTCTGCTGGCATGTGACTGACCATTGCAAGTGTCTGCAGGGCATCAGATGTGAATTGCTAGCAATGCCCTGCATTCAGGGTTCAGGGTTTTGGGAAAACAACTGCGGAGAGCTCACAGAGTACCAGTGCTTGCATGTAATTAGGGTACTGGTCAGATGTGTGAGCACCATCAAGACACGTTCCTGTACACTGTGACCTTATTGCAATGGTTTCCAGGAAAACAGGTTTGTGACCTTATTGCAAGGGTCAGTGATCATTGCATGACAGTCTTGCAACAGCTTCCAGGACAACAAGGCTGCATACTGAACTCAACAGCACAGACTGTCCCAATACCACGCTGCTTCTCAAACCCCAGATGGCAGTGTGACCTCGCTGCAATGGCTCGCAGGACAGCAAACAGCCATGCTGGCGTCGCTAGCAGAGATTGTCAGATCAGCAGAGGCTCTCAGAGTATCATGCTCCTCTGAACACCACATCACTGTATGACCATGAGGTCATGGCAATGGGCCTGCAGGACAACAAGCAGCCATACTGAAGTCCTTAGCAGAGACATTCAAGATACCAGTGGTGGTAGTGAATCAGGTCACAGCTCAGATGTATGCACCATCAAGCCACGCCTTCCAAGGCAACCCAGCATCTGCTGGCCAACCTGCACAGACCCAACTGACAGCCGCCTTAGGTACCATGTGGGCTCATGCTGTCAACACCAGACTGGTGCTTGAGTCTGTGGCTGACGTTAGATACATCAAGGTAAAAGAGCAGCTGAAGTACGATACACGATCATGAATTCACATGCTTGGGGCCTGCAGATTGCCTCTGGTCCCATGCTTCAGTGCAGGGCTGTTGCACTTGACAGCAGGGTGTGCTCAGAGCTCATGACCACATGCTGCACAAAGGAGAGTGAGCACTTGGTACCCATTTGCACGGGAGATGGCACATACATGTTGCGTACAAGTAGGATCAGCCTGTTTACTCCAGGTCTGTTGGTAAAGGCATGTATGTAGCAGTTGAGCTCACGCATGCATTTTTATTGCAATCCCATGTTGCCCTCTGCCACAGCCATATCCCATGCCTCCCCTGTTCCCTTTCCCCTGCCACACCTCTGCTAAAGGTTTGTTGTTACTGTTGATTTGGCTGGTTTGCTCATTGAACTTTTGCCCATTTCGAACTACACTCACCAACAGCATGCTTGTTCACTTGCTCAGTCACATTTCTGATGGCTCATCATGCAGGTGGCCAAGTCTCCAGCTGCACCTATGGCAGCGTTTGCTTACAGGATCACAGAAGCTGGGATGGAACTGCTGGCGGGACATGCAGTTCCTGCACAAGTTCAAAGCAGCGTCATCAACATGCACGTGGCCCATGAAATCAACTACGAGCCACAAGCAATGGACATATGACAACATTACTTTTGGTCATGTAAAGTTGTGTGACACGCATGGCATCAAAGCAGATGTTTGCACACCCTGAGTGCAGGAGCAGCTTGTAGCTGTGACGACACTGCAGCTACCTTGCCGACCCTTACTATGCCTAGTTCTGTCACAGCTGATTGACCCACAATGAGTTTTGCATATCACTCACCAACAGGCAGTGCTCAACGTAAGGTCTTACAATCATCTGAGGGTTGTCATATAACACATTGCCTGTGTACCCTGCAAACGAACAAATAGCACTGCTGGCAGGCTTTTCTTGATAGATTGGATCTCAGATACACATTCCCAAGGATTCACTGATCTGCAAAGTCTGATAACATGCCTGGATCATGGAGGTGTTGTGGCACAGTATGCAGTCATGCAGGGTTGTGTTAGGCTGCGCAATGCATTAGAATGCATCTCAGAGGCTGTATTTACACTTATGGTCAGTAGAACCGCTGACTTGAAAGCTGCTGAGCAATATTCGTAGCGGCTGTTGATAGGTCAAGGCTGACAGTTGTGACAGCCGGCCAAGAGCGCAAGCACAACGCATGTAGAGCTGAGATTGGAGTTTAGGTCTGGCAGGCTTTGCTGTTGCCTAGATAGCCCTACTGGCAGTCACTGGAATGTTGATTCACCCAGCTATAACACGCAGCATAGCACCTTTGAATAGCATCATTCTTGTCTTTTGTGTAACTGCCATGGGGCGGGAGCTAAAAGTGTTATGCCAGCGTGTCCAGGTGCTTATTGTTCAACCTGTTACAGTAGTTGCCACTGAAATAATTTTACAAATATAGAACGTCAAAAGCAAAAAAGTAGCAGAAGCCTCAAGCCTCTTGTTGAGCAAAGGGTGGTCATACTCAAGAGTCACTGCAATGCTTGCTTGCTCCAAATGATCCGTGTTGCTCTTGGTCAAGGGGTGAGACATTGCAATTGGCAAAGCTTATCGCTGTTGTTGCTTCAAAACGCTGTGGTGCAAGGTGTCTGACATTGCTACTGGCAAGGCTTAGTGGTGTTGGTCCATCCTGACATCCGATACTTTACCGCAACAGCAGCTAAACAAGACAGAGACGCACTCTCCGCATTTGCCCTCGTCTGTAAACTGATGCTCCCTTTGCTCGTAGTCTGCTTCCCAGGTGAAATCTTTGGGAGAGAGCTTGCTTCTCAAATACTCTCTATCAACCTGTGATAATTCCTGCATACACCAAAAGACAAACGTTCCAAACACGCATATGTCCAGATGTGTCTGGATCAGCTCTGTCAACACATGTGGCTAAAACTGCAACAGCAATTGAGATGACGTCATCGTGGATGCTGACCACCTTGGGCTGATGTGATACATAAGCTGCATGCAGGGCACATAGTGCTGGAATCAAGAATCACAGTCAAAGGGCAAAAGTCAGCCCTGTTGTTTACAACAGTCAGCATGCTGTCTGGAAGCTGATACAGTACCCACGTGTGCAGGTCCCAACAAAGCCACACTGACAGTATGCGATGAACTACACTGACTCTGCTTGAGTACAAGATAGCAGGACAAACTCGCGAGATATTGCAAATTGTGGCTTTGCATGGCCTGCTGAGATTGCTGCAGGACCTTCTACTAGGACCCATGCACTGCCTTGACTCTGCCATATGTATGCCCTGTTGTACAAGGCGTGAATGCATACATGCACTGATGCTGAAATCTAGGCTAGTGACAACAGCTCCGGCTGCTGGCTGTCTGATGTGAGCTGACTACTGTCAGGACTACCTTGATCACAATCATCTCCTCTGAATCTCCTGTCCAGTCTACTGTCAAGCCAGCATCTCTGCAGCAGTCCACAGTCTTCTGCCCAAGCCTCCTCAGCTCTGCCTCATGGCCTCGGGAAGACAGTGTCTGCAATCGAGCACTTGTAAGTGCACCCTACATATGGTGTGGGTCCATGTCTGTGCATCTTCTAAGAGATGGGCATGCTGGTCATTTGTCCACACAATCAGTTTATTTGATGCGTTCAAGTCACAGCTTGTCCACTGGCTGAGCTTGTTTCATGCAAAGCTGTTGTTTTGACAGCCTGACTGAGAACTGGTGCATCATGTTGCTGGCATCCGGCGCTGTCTTGACGTCAGTAACTGCGCCTCTATGCGTGGCAAGCCTGAATTACCTCCATGAAATACAACAACGTAACACTTTATTTAGACATTGTCAAGCAGGCTGACAGGGCACACACCTCCTTGACAGCAGAGCCATAGCAAAGCCACAAGTCTCCTTCTTTGATGGCTTGTATAGCTGCCTGCACAATGTACATAACATAGCCAGTGTACATGCCTCTGCAACTTGCACAGGCCTCAATCCGCTGCAGCATCTGCTCATTGCATCTTCGACAGCAGGAACATGATTCAGGTACAAGGATCTTTGCTGCTTGGCAGGTCGCAAAAGCTTGCTGCAATGGTGAGTATGTTTGCATGGCAACTTCGCCCACGATTTCGCAGCAAAAGCTGCACAAATCACTCGAGGTGCTGCTGGTACGTTCACAAAGGGCGAGAGCACGCGTGCTGCCCACGTCCCGAGAATTCCCCAAAGGGCCTGCCTCAAATCATGCCATCTTGTTCAGGAGCTGCATTAGATTGATGTTTCACCACATACTTCAATAAACCGTGCTGAACACACTCAAGCTGTGAAGTGCAGGTCATAAGCCAGATGTGGCCTCCGAGGGCAATGTAGATGCAGGCTGCCCATCACAACATCCCTTGACCACCATGTACTACAGTGCAGATTGCCAACACTGCCCGTACATTGACAGCGGCTATTTTTACAGCCCATACTGCCAGAGCCACCACTGGCATAGCCCACTACTGCTACAGTCACTGCTGCACATACAGCCAACCACCGATGCATTGACCAGCACCAGCATGACCTTTGCCAATTGTTGCAATTGCCTTCCCTTTTGCCAGCTTCACCATCATGAGCACTTTGACTGACTACCTTCAGCATAGATTTCCAGCACTTAATTTTGTGTCAACAACAGCGCCGTTTGGGCTGCCATTGGCATTTCAAATCCACCCAAACCACTTCCCTCAATCTTCACCATGACCTCCACGCCGACCGTCAAACCCACCATCAGCACCCCATCAGATACCCCAGCCCTTGACATTTACCCCCACCCCACAGTGACTGTCAATTTTACCACCCAGTATCCTATGGCTGACAACTTCAGGATTTCACTGCACACTGCGGCAACAAAGACTCCAGGTTGTCATTGTCTGCTAAGATGATTTGCTCAGACCTATGTAAAAGCAATCGCCTGACAGTTGCTTGTGACATCTTACTTCTGCAGTGGAATGGAAGATGTCAGAATGCTAAATCAGCAGGCATGGTTTGCAGGCAACCTCTTGAAACATTGCACAGTGTGTGACCAGACATAGCCAGATGCAAGCAAACAAGTCAGCATCAACAAGATGGGGGGGCAAGTGGGCATTTGAGGCACAGTGCGATGCGGACTACTTGTCTAAGCCAAGCAGGTGAGGCAAAGAATATGAAGAGCTGGCAACAGGAAGAGTCCACATCTACTCGCTGTAGCAACAGCATCCAAAGTTGTATAGCATGATCTTGTATTTGAATTTTGCAGGGCTGTTGTGTTGAACAAAGCGTGCAAACCATCAACGTGTTGTTTAGCAACAAATGATGTGTGCAGGTCTGCAAAACAGATGGTAACCATGGAATGGGCGCCTGCTATGCTTAAAAAGGCTGTACTTGTACCAAGCTTGAGTTGTACAGCAATGGCAATAATCAGCTCTTGCAAATGCTTGTGCACCTGCAGCTTCAAACAATCTCCCTTGTCAGGCACATCCCTTCAAAGGGGATTTCAAAGGACTCAGACAAATCAGCTGTGGGAAAGAAAAGAAAAGAAAAGTATACGCTTTTCAGCGATCATAACGGGAGCCTCTTCAGGCGGCAGCCCGGAGCTATCAGCTGTGGATGTCTTGTAAAACATAATCTGTCTGACACTTGACTCTGATCCCCTTTCACAGCTGAGCTGTTGCACGCTGGCAATGTATCATGGCATGCTTCAACGATGCAACCAGACGTCCAACAACAAAAGTCGTACTCTACATGAAGTTCATCTACACATTTTGTCAGCAAGCTTTGTTGAGCCAGAGCACGAGCTGCTGTTACAGTGTCTCAGACAGTCAACAAAAAATTTGTTACGAAACAGATTGCAGTCATGGCATGTTTCAGTTGGGCCTTGCGCACCAGTCGGCAGTTGATCATACACTGCACTTGACATGTAGCATGCAGCAACAGTGCAGGAGGCAAATGCTGCTGCTGACATATCTCATAAGGACCACATAATGTAACAAATGCCAGGTCAGTAACACAGCACATCACAGCCGTGTGGGTCCTCGCATAACAGCCAGTCTTTGAACATGAGCCAAAAGCTGCTGCCGCATATACTGTGCAACTGCTTTGCAGCCTTGCTCAGCCAAGCCGTACACACCCTCAAAGACATCGACTGCAATCTTGTTGTCCATTTGCAGCAATACAGTTTTGGCCAGGTTGGGATGAATGGCAACAGCAACATCCGGGCCGCCCCCAGAGTCCTCCATGTAGTTCATATCCAATATACTGGTTGAATCTAGATAGCCTGCCGCACATGCTGCCATGAGATCTCTGACAGGAATGCCTGCTTCTGCTATGGCCAGCATGGCTGCATTGATGCATGCACATCGGGTGCCCCCATCTGCCTGCAAATGGTAACACAGCAGATTACTTCGTGTCACCTCAATTCAACTACATATGTGTGAGACGCTGCCAAAGCTGTCTCAGAAGACGATGTGCTCCTTGTGCCAATGTATGCAAACACGTTGCTGTGACAAGGGGGATTGCAAGGTGGAGGGCGCAGCACACAGCACACATTGGTAGTGCAAGCTGCGAGGGCGGCTGACCTGCAGCACTTGTACATATACGTCTATTTGTGAAGAGGGCATCAGCTCCAACAAGATCGTCTGTTCTAAACAGTTCCTGATGATGGTAGATAGCTCAGTGGACCTTCGGTCTGTCTTGCCACGTTTTCGCCTTTCGCCTGCAGTGAAAAAGCAGATGAGTTGGAAAGTCTGCCGTGTTGCAAGCTGCACATGTATGCCTTTTCCCACCTGTGCTGAATGCTGCCATTGCATATTCACACTGCACAATCGCTCGGCCAGGCTGAGCTTTTGACCTTTGCTCTACTTCACGAGGACCGAAGACTGCGGCCAGAACCTAGACAAAGATTGGATTAAGCAGGATTGCGAGCCTTGAGAGTGCAGTGACAAGGAGGCTGCACCTTGGTGTTGCCCATTTCAAAGGTTGCAGAGCCATCTGCTTTAGCTAGCACCCCGAACTCACAAGATAGTTGCCTAAGTTCTTTGGGCCGTCGACCATCTAGCCTCAACCCTTCTGGGCTAATGTACTCCATCAACCTCAAACTGAGGTTTCTCAGCTCGTACTGAATATGCCAAGTGCAGGTAGGTCAGCGCAGGGCACTGATCGTTACTGAAGCACCGTGACAGGCAGCATTCTGCAGAAATAGACAGCCCTGCTGCACGGGGAGCAAGTGACTAGGTTGCTAGCAAAGACGGGGAGAACTTTTCGCTGCCGCGCGAGCTGTCGCGGAACCGATTTGTGCGGTGCTGCGGCAGTACCCTTTCAGCAGGAGCCTGCAAACCCTACTTGTCTAATGCGCCATTGCGCAAACAGTGGTTTGTTGATTTGGCCTGCACGCGCGCCATTCGTTATTGAGTTGTGCGCAACAGCACTTTGATTATGAGCGCGGACGTGCCACCTAATCAGACCTTATACGTGAACAACTTGTTTGAGAAGTTGACCAAGGATGAACTCAGGAAGAGCTTGTACGCTGTATTTGGTCAGTTCGGCAAAGTCTTGGATGTGGTATGCCTCAAGACATACCGGATGAGAGGACAAGCGTGGGTGGTGTTCGAAGACGTTGTGTCGGCCACGAATGCACTGCACTCCATGCAAAGATTCCCCTTCTTTGACAAGCCTATGCGAATAACATACGCCACGAGCAAGTCAGATGCAGCAGCAAAGGCGGATGGCACATTCGAAGGCGCAGACCGGAAAGCCCGGTCAAAGAGGAATACAGCAGCTCGGGATGCCTTGCTGCAGAAAGGCAAGGAGAGGAAGACAGGAACAGGGCATCCTGCTTCAGCACAGGGAGCTGCAGCTGCACAGAGCACAGCTGCGGGCACATCAGGCCCCAACAAGATCTTGTTCGTACAGTCTCTGCCAGAAACTGCAACTGTGCAAATGATCCAGATGCTGTTCAGTCAGTTCCCTGGTTTCCAAGAAGTCAGGATGGTAGAAGCCCGCCCTGGAATAGCTTTTGTAGAGTACGAGGCTGATTCACAGGCAACTGCTGCCATGAAGGGTCTACAAGATTTCAAGATCACACCTCAAAATGCCATCAGTATCTCATATGCCAAGGCGTAGCCACAGCATCTCAGTTTGAGGATGCAGCTCTGAACTGTAACCGCAGTGCAGTGTCCATGCACGCCTGCTACACCCCAGCTAAACACTTTTGTGTGACAAACAGCCTTATTGACTGATGTTTGTTCTCCTTCAGCCATTGTCTGGTGTGATTGCCTGAATGTGTTTTTCAAGTGTGTCTTGACAAAACAGTCTGCTTTTGAACTGATGTTCACAATCAGCAATGACCCTTGTGGGATAGCATCAACTGTGCTTGTGAGCAGCACACTGAGCACTCTTTGCACGTACAGCTTTGCCACATGACCTTTAGCACATGAAACCTTCTGTTGATGTATGCTGCTGCTGATGATGTACTTTGAGCAAGCCGTTGAATAGTATTTCTGCATTGCTGCAACCGGTCTCCTGCCTTGAGGTTATTTCAGTGATAGTGACAAATTCAGGCAGTGCTTGGCAATGTTGCACACAGCTGCTGCTGGAACAGAGCCAATGTATACGAGCAATATGTGGTTGACTCAATGACATGTTCAGCATCACGCCACTCAGCAGCAAAAGGCGCAAATGCTCTCAGTAGCCGCTACTGAGAGCATTTGCGCCTTTTGCTGCCTTGTATGCATCAGTGCATGTTGCATGACAATTCTGCTAAAATGGAGGTCCGGTCACGGCATCTGCTGCAGCAGCTGCCAGCTCCATATTCCGTTAGTTTCCGATCGTGTGCGCTTTAGCACATCAGGTACGGTTGCGACCACTGCATCAGAAGCAAGATCTGCTGAGCATCAGCCCGCTTTCAGATATCTAGCAGGTGCATCTTTGTGCCTTTGTCCGACTCCTGCTAGCACCTGTGCAGGCCTCGGCCGATCGTATTGTCTGCGTGCGACTTTGTCGTTGGCAGCAAACACCAGACAAGCTGCTCGAGTTGGATTTGTCGCCGGAAGGTGAGACGCATGTGACCGGCCGGACCACTGCAATAACAAACTTGCGTACAACAGTATAGAATAAACGTCGTACGCTGTTCACATTTGCGCCTGAGCAGCTCTAGATCTAGGACCACGACCGTCTCAACAGAAATGGCTTGACATTGCAGCGCAGCACTTTGACTTATGGTGGGCGGCAAAGCCGCACATGTCTTTGACAAGCCCGTGCGTATGAAGCAAGCCAATCAGGATAAGTGGGTGTCCAATTATGAAGCTTGGCAGCTCAAGTTTACCAGGTCTGCTGTGCGCCAAATCGGAGGTTTGGTTGGCTGGCTGAATGTTTTGCGGCTCACTAGTTTCATATCCTACCTGGCCACTCATCTTGTGGACCCCTTCCTTGCCTGGGTTACAGGTGTGACACAACTGAGTGCATACACATACTCGCATCAATTTTGCTGGCGTGCGCTCATACTAACGAGTTGCAGTGGTTGCAGCACTTTGATTGTGCTAGTTGCTTAACCTGGTCCTGTGTTCAATGGGAGCTACCAGTCTGTCACTGGTGCAACTTTTGAGTGATCTGTGAAGGTAGTGTCACCTGCAGTCTAAGCAGCAGCAGCTTGGCCTATTTTCAGTGTGCAGTCAGTGATTTATATAGAACATGTGGCAGTACATGCGATCTTTGAGCCCAGGACTTTGATGACGCAAACAAATAAACTCGTAGACTAATACTCGTAGACTTGCTGTTGTGCAGTAAGCTACATAGAAGTGGACAATGCCAAGCTCCCTGTCAGCTTCATCAACAACGTGGACCCCGCATTTGGCGTACCCATTGCTGAAGATGCAGATGGCGCTGTAAATCAGCTCTACAGTCCACAAGACTTTCCGTTTGACCCTGAGGAGTATGATGTCAATGGGCTTCATGAGTTTGTGGCACACTTTTTGTGTTTGGCAATCAAAGTAATGCACACACGTGCACTCATCATTCTGTTATCAACACGTTTGTGTTGCATCAGCAGCAACACAAAGAAATCCTGGTGTTCATAGTGATTGCACAGTGATTTGCCATATGCGCACACTCAGTTGCAGGCACATTGCACCGCTCATGTCTTTCTGTCTCTCTGTGCGTGATGTAGCAGCAAACCTTAGGAGTCAGCCAGTGGTGAGTACTGCATTGCAGCTTCAGCTCAGTAAGTTCTGTGGGTTCTGGGCTCACATCGGCCAATGGCAGTCTTCTGTTGAGGACTGCTTTTGACCTGCCTGACTGCTGTTGACTGCTTTTAACCTGCCGGACTGCTTTTCATCTGCCTGACTGCTGTTGACTGCTTTTGATCTGCCTGACTGCTGGTGACCTGCCTCACTGCTTGTGCCTGACCAACAGGCCTCATATGAGCAAGCAGCAATCATTGAGCATGTGGTTACCAGCAAATGGGGCTGGGAACACATTGCACACATTGAAACTGATCAACAGCCTCAGACAGCGTCTGACAGCCAGCGCCTTAAGATGAATGTGCTTGATCAGCGCAATACAAGAGAGGCAAACAAGCTGAGAACAGTCTGTGTCCGGCCGAAGAGCATGCAGGAGCAGCTGTACTCAGCCCAGGTGACACACTCTGTACAATAGCTGCACAGCAACAAAGTTTGCGCCTAATAGGCGTCAAATGGCATATGAAGCCACTTGCTTGAGTGATTCCTGACTTCTGCATAGCTCCTGTTCCTTGCTCGTTGGCATTCGCACTGGCTCGCTGGCTGACTCACTGGCTCACTCACTCGCTTGCTCGCTTGCTCGCTCACTCACTCGCTTGCTCGCTCACTCACTCACTCACTCGCTTGCTCACTCACTCACTCACTCACTCACTCACTCGCTCCCTCACCTGCCGACCCACCCACCCGCCCACCCACCCACCCACCCACCCACCCACTCGCCTGCTCACATGCTCATTACATACCACCAGTGTGATACAAGCCAA
>JAABUP010005884.1_pt1 | contig 18105 bp, 15 predicted proteins | sample 5559201 | NCBI WGS metagenome assembly JAABUP01 (sample SAMN10711887, study PRJNA513373) | rock metagenome | isolation source: Antarctica rocks | place: Antarctica
GCCCCTAGTTGATCGAGGAAGGTGAGCTGCCAGACCGTCCCCCGATACTTGGGGGTATAGCCTGGGCCTGGTTTGACCCAGAACCCCTCTGGCTGCTCGGCGGCGAGGATGGCGGCGATGGGGTCGGTGCGCATGGCGGCGGCGCGCGCCTGCCGCACCTCTGGCGCATCCTCGGGCTGATCGAGGAGGTGGCACAAGGCCAGATGGCGCACCGCAGGGGTATCGTCGTCCAGCAACCAGGGCAACGGATCTCCTTTGAGCAGGCGTCGCCCGGTGGTCATGTCTCGTCTTTCCTGTCTCATATCACGATTCAAGGGCACACCAGACCCTAGCCCTGCACGCTTAGGTGTCGGAGCATAGGGGCGCCCTCAGTGGTGGCCGGTGTCGATGACGCAGAAGCGGTTCCCCTCGGGATCGGCGAGGACCACAAAGTCGGGGTCGTCGGGGTAGAGGTGCCAGTCCACGCGCTTGGCGCCGAGGGCCACCAGCCGCTCGACCTCGGCGGCTTGATCGGCCGCATCGCCCGCGTACAGGTCGAGGTGGACACGCGGATGCTCCTGCACGGGCGTTTCGCTGAGGTCGAGCGCCAGCGGGGCGCCAGGGCCGTCGGCGGGCACGAGCACCGTCCAGGTTGGATCGTCCGGGTCCTGACTTGGGCGCGGGACGTAGCGCAGGGCCTGCGTCCAGAAGTCCGCGGCGCGGCGCACGTCGGCGACGCCCAGCACGATCGTTCCAATCTTCAGCATACGTCACTAGCCTCCTTCCACATGGTCTTGCGTCGCGATGACCCCTTCAAGGAAGAACCGGCCCAGATCTTCGGGCGGTGTCGCGCGCGCGTTCTCCGTTGCTCCCCATTGGTCCGGCCTCCGCTCACTCATGCCATTCCTTTTGGCTTGCACCTGATCATCAGTTGCCGCACGCGGCCCTGGACCCATGTAAGGACTAGTCTACACCGAGGCGGGCGACACCTGCGTGTCAGCCTTTCCGGTGCCCCACGACCGAACAGGGAGTCGTCCGCGACGGGCCGCATCGACCGGCAGATCTGTGGGCGGAGTACGACTATAGACGAGGCTGCACACGCGCGCTCACGCGCGGTAGCATGAGGTTTGGAGATTGCGTGATGCGTACTATGCGCCCAAAGGTAATCCTTGGGCTCGATCGTTACCCCCGCCCCGAAGGAGTGCATTGCCTCGGCTTCTCGGGGCGTCGCAGTACTTCGGCGCGACGCTTTCATGACCTGCGGTGACGGCGCGCTATGAACGGATCAGCATCCGTGCGCCCACTTACCGGCATAGGGGAAGTGCTACCGCCGGGTGAGCAACATCGTCGCGTCTAGCCGCGCGGCTTGTAGCTGTACACGGCGACGTAGAATTGACCCATTTGCGCCAATTTAGCTTGACCCATCTTTTTCAAGTAGTTCGTTCCTGCCGTGCGCCCTCATCTCTGGTAGATGCGGATCGAGGCCTTTGCCATCTGGTCAAATGAGGGTCAAGCTAAATTGGCGATTGCTGGGTCAAATCTCACTGGCGTTGACATAGCCGCCGTGACGATCCGATGACCGCTCGCGCCAACGGATGATCATGCAGTTCACTGTATAGACATGCATGGGCGGCTGACACCAAGCGGCGTTGGGATGAACTGCGCATCGCTCTGGCGACGGCAGGGTGCGGCCGTCAGCGAGGCGCGCATAGCAGGCGTGCGTCGCGCCTCAGTCTGGATTTCGCACGTAAATAAAATCGGCCACGAAGTGGAAAAAGCCCAGCGTTTTGGAGCCATTTTGGGTGCTCTGATTGCCATGCAGGGTGGCCAAAACGGCCATTGGTGGGGAAAGCAGGCCCTCCACTTGACGATAACTATCACCGTGCGAAATACAGACTCAGCCATGTAAGAGGCGCTGGGCAACGAGCGGTCGCCCAGCGCGTGTGACTGTGAGCTGCCATGCAAGAAAGTCGGCAAGCGTTCGCTGATCGGCATCGCATTGGGCTACCGCCAGGCTGCCGAAACGGCCGATGACGACCTGCTCGTCGTTGACCTGTCCAGCGTCTTAGGCGCGCACTGCTTTCGTCATGTGGCTTGTCCAGTGCAATACATGCAGATGGACGTTCCGTAGTGCAGTGATCCCACACGACACGCTACCTCATGGCGCTACTCCTGTGTCCAGTACAGGTCTTCGCGGGCGGCTGCACGCTCGCGGCGGCGGAGGCCATCTGCCAGGGAGATGGGCCCGCCAGCGGCGGGCCGGTCGGCGCTGCGGAGGGCGATGGCTATGGGACCATTGCCGCGCTCGTCGATGCCAACCTGGTCCGCATGGAGACGTCGGCGGGGGCGGGGGATGGCCTGCCACGGTACAGCATGCTCGACGTGATCCGTGCGTACGCGCTCGACCTGCTGCGCGCCATGGGCGAGGAAGACGCCGCGCGGCGGCGGCACGCGGCATACGTCGCCGCGCTTGCGGAGGAGGTGGGGCGTGCGGGGCCGGGTCAGGGGGGCCGCGAGGACGACCTCCTGCGGAAGGAGGCCAACGGGCGCGCGGCGCTGTGGTGGACCCACGAGCGGGGCGAGGCGGCGCTCGGTTTGCGGCTAGCCACGTGGTTCGGGCGGCTGTGGCTGGCCCGCGGCCGGATGGCCGAGGGCGACGCGTGGCTACAGCGGATGCTGGCGCTGGACGCGGAGTGCGGCGATGAGGCCGCCCCGCGCGGGGCCCGTGTCGAGGCGCTCTGCTGGGCCGCGCGCCTCGCCCTGCACCTGGGCCGGGCCGATCGCGCGGCGGCGCTGGCCGGAGAGGCGCGGGGGCTGGCCGAGCGGCTGGGGGATCAAGCCGCCACCGGCACGGCCCTCGCGCTGCTCGGGGGCATCGCCCTGGCCGCGGGCGAGGACGACGTGGCCGCGGCGCACTCCGCCGCGAGCTACGCCGCGGCCGCGCGCCGGGGAGCCGGTCGGGATGGCGCTGGCCCTGCTCAACCTGGGCGAGCTGGCGCGGAAGCGCGGGGAGGTCGCGCGCGCCACCACGTTGCTGGAGGAGGCCCTGGCCTGCGTGCGCGCCATCGAGCTGACCTATGGCATCGCGAACGTGCTCACCCTGCTGGGGCGCCTGGCCCGACAACAGGGGGACTACGCCCGGGCGAAAGGGCGGTATGGGGAGAGCCTGGCCCTGTACCACCAGTTGGGCAATGCCACCTTCACGGCGTGGTGCCTGGAAGGGGTCGCCGGCGTAGCGGGCGCGGAAGGCGACCACCGGCGCGCGGCGCGCCTGTGCGCGGCCGCGCTTCGCGCCCTCGCCCGGACCCCGCTGCCGCCGGGGGAACAGGATGACGTCGACAGATCGGTCCTGACCGCGCGGGCCGAGCTGGCGGAGGAGGTCTTCGCGGAGGAGTGGCGTGCCGGCCTGGCCATGGCGCAGGGTGACGCCATCGCGGACGCGTTGGGGGGCCTGCCGGCGACGACCCTGCCATGGCGTTGAGGGTCAGGTATGGGCGCCGGCGATGCTGCGGACCCGCGCGGTTGCGCGCCCGCAGCGCCCCATGGCAGACGTCCCCTCCCCGGCACTGGGTCATCGGCCTCTCGGGCGCGGGTGCTCTGGCTCTGATCGCGTATGGCGGCCTCTCGGCCGCCATCGCCGCGTGGCGGGTCGCCCCGCCGCGGCGGCCGGTCGTGGGGTCGCCCGCCGACGAGAGCCTCGCCTATCACGCCGTCGCGTTCCACAGCCGCGGCGACCGCTTGCTCCTGCGTGGGTGGTTCATCCCCGGCGTCCTGTCCGGGAGCGGCCGACCGCGCGGGGGGGCGCTCATGCGAGGGCCTGGATTGCGCTGGGCGCGGCCCACGGGCAAGCGTACCGCATCGCGGGCGCGGCCTACGTCGCCCGTGTGGTGGCCCTCTTCGACACATCGCTGCTCCCACCGGCCGCGTGAGCCGGCCGTACTAGCCATCCGCTCGCTCGGATGGCGGTCGTTGGCCCGCCGGACGCGCGACACCACGGGATGACTTTGACTCTAAAGGTCGGCCAAACCCGACATCGTGGCCTACGATGCGCCGCGACGTGCCGCGGCGATCCTGCGATGCGTGCGATGCGCGTCACGCGCCCCGACGGCCCGCCCACACGTCCTGTCCGCCATCCTAGCCGCGGCTCTCACCAGGTGGCGGGTGCAACCTCGTCCCCTTTGATCACGGAGCCGAGGATTACTGTGGTTATCACGCACTACCGGCGACCGACGAATCAGCGTCATGGCTGGAGTACCTATGCGTCATTGGCACGCGCCTAAAGACATAGCGCAGAGCCCCATTGTCCGCATGACGCTGGTCGTCGGCACGATTCGCCCTACCTACGCTCCCCGACCTGTCCTCCCGCACGGGATTGGACGCCGCCCCCTACTCGTGTTTCCGGGTCACCGTCTCTCGCCCGACCAATTCCACGACCGGTACGCCATCACGTTCCACCCACACACCGCAGGTACCGCCACCGCTACTTTCATCGAGGACGAGTGGTGTCCCATCCATGCGCAGCGCCGGGTGGTAAAACGCGGCCACTTGCGCGGCGGCGCCCTCGATGTAGTGCCCGATGAGCGCGCGACGGAAGCGATCGGGCGTGGTGTTGGGGTAACTGCCGTGGACCAGCGAACCGGTGAAGAACAGCACGTCGCCGGGGTCCATGCGGACTGGTTGTATCTCCTGGCCCGGCGGTAACGGGACCGTCACGTCGGTGAAGCTGGTGGCGGTGTCGGCCTTCTCGGCGCACAGGAGCGGCCAGCGGTGGCTGCCTGGGGCGACCTGCATGCAGCCGTTGGCCTCGTCGCAGCGATCGAGCGCCAGCCAGGCCGCGACGCATGTGCCTGGTTGGGCGCGCAGGTAGAAGTTGTCCTGGTGCAGCGCCTGGCCGCGGGCCCCCGGTGGCTTGAAATATAACATCGTCTGCACGGCGTATGGCTCACGGCCGAGCAACCCCGTCAGGCAGGCGTTGAGCCGGTCGTCCAGCAACCAGCGTAGCGTGAGATCGTCCCACCGATGCATATGAATCATGCGCGGGTAGCGCTTGAGCGGGTCATTATCGGTGACATCCACGCCGGCGACGTCGCCGGGATGCGGGCCGTGGCGGCGCAAGGTCATGTAGTGCGCACGATAGCGCGCCACCTCATCCGGGCTGAATAGCCCGCCGACGACAACATATCCTTCCTCCTCGTAGGATCGCTTGTGTTGGTCTGTGACCATGGTCGACCTCCTCGCGCAACATCGTTGAACTGTTCGTGACACGCTACGTGTTCCGGTGATAATCCTCGTCCAGTCTCTCGTCGATGACATCCCTGTGCCGGCTTGCCCTATCCCTATGTTTGCGCCACCATGACTGGAGAGCGAACGAGATGCGTCGCCGGGACGCCCCTTCGGGCAGGTTGCCATCGGCGCCTCGGGCCGCGGCGGCTGGCTCTCCTATCGCACGGTCAGGTGGCGCTCGTAGCCGGAGGCGCCGCTGTGATCCGGGAGAATGGGGTGGCAAGGATGCGCCGATTCCACTCTTGCTGCCAGGCCACATCGCCCCAGAACGGGTGGTGGGGCGCGGCATTGGAGCACAGGATAATACCCCAGAAGCCGAGGCGCAGTCCGGTGCGGATCGCGTGCTCGGCCACGTCTTTCCCGACCGGCCCCTCCTCGAAGGACGTCAGGAGCGGCGTATACCCCACGTAGCCCTCGCCGATCACGGTGGGTATGCCGTGTTCGGCCGCCCACTTCGCCACGATCTCCAACCGGAGGGTAATGCCCTCGCGCATGGCCTCCCGATAGGATCCGTAGTGGTCATACAGCCAGAGGTCCCATTTGACCGGATCGGCCCAGTCGTGGGCGTAGAAGAGCCGTCGACCGACTCCGGTCGCTTCAAGGCGCCACTCCTCCCCCATGCGCGGCGCCCAATCCTCGAACGGCGGCGCGCCGGGGCGTAGGAGCGCGCGCACCGTGTCGGTGGGGAAAGGGGCCGAGGGCGAGCGCAGTCCCGCCTCTTCGACAAGCGCCCCGAGTACGCCGTAAATGTAGAGGTGGAAATGGGCGACCTGTAGGTTGTCGGGCGCCGCCTGCATGCGCGTGACCGGTGGGGCGCCGTAGCAGACAGTCATCAAGATCTCAGGATGTTGCGCGCGTAACGCGGCGATGGCTTCTTCAAGATAGGGTTTTTGCGCGGCCACGGGATCACCGCCCGCTAGGGCAACATCCCTGAGCTTGGACATGTCGACCTCGTTGTGCAACTCGGCATAGGCGATGCGATCATCCACGCCCTGGTCCTCAAGGAACGAGATTAGTCGCCCCATCGCTCCTGCCAACGCCATGAAACGTTCCCGTGGCGCGACGGCGAGCAGATCGCGGTACCAGTCCGGCGAGGCAAGGAAGCTTGGGCTCTGCTGATACTCCCATGACGAGAGGATGATGTAGCAGTCGTGGCGTTGCGCGGCTTGGAACAGCTTCAGCAGATGTGCGCGCCCGTCCAGGATCGCACCCCCCTGGGCGTTGTACCAGCGCGTCCGCTGTCCGTAGTCTCCCCCCAGGTTGGTGAAGTGGAGCGACCGATCGCCGCGCGCGGACGGCCCGAACAGGAGGTACGGCATCGCGCAGATACGCACGGTGTTGTACCCGCGCTCCACGGCTTCACTGAACGCGCGATCCAGGTCGTCGAACGGCTCGCCGGGCATGGTTTGCGTATACCAGGTGAAGTCCCACAAGGAGATGGTGAGCCGGGCGGGTAGGTGCGCGGGAGTGTGGCTATCAATTGACACGAGACATCCTTTCTTGTTTCACTACATCTCCGCAGCCTACGCCTTGATCCCCGTCATGGCGATGCCTTCGGTGAGGAACCGCTGGGTGACGACGAACACTAGGATCAGCGGCAGCATCACCATCACCGCAGCCGCCATCAGGTAGTTGTACTGCGACGCATAGAAGGTATTCAATTGGGCGAGGCCCACGGATAGGGTGAAGCGACTCGGGTCGTTCAGATAGATCAGTGGCCCAAAGAAATCGTTGAAGACATACAGAAAGTGCAGGAGCGCCACCACGGCTAGGGCCGGCTTGATCAAGGGGAGGATGATGCGCACGAAGAGTTGCCAGCTCGAGCAGCCATCAATGCGCGCCGCTTCGTCCAGTTCACGCGGGATCGTCAGCATGAATTGACGCAGCAAGAAGATGTTGAACGCGCCGCCCCCCAGGAAGTTGGCGATGACCAGCGGCACGTACGTCCCCACCAGATGTAGGTGGGCGAAGGCGATGTACAGCGGAATAATGATGGCTTGCTGGGGCAGCATGAGCGACGCGAGCAGCAGGAGGAACACGAGCGTGCGATAGCGCGAATGCAGGCGCGAGAGGGCAAACGCCGAGAGCGGCGCGGTCAACATGGTGCCGATGAATGACACGACACCATAGTTGACCAGCGTATTGTAGAAGTATTGCCAGAAGGGGAACGAGGCGATCGCCCCGGTGAAGTTCGACCAGGCGAAGGGATGCGGCCACAGGTCCGGGGGCAGATGCACGATCTGGCTGTAGGATTGGACGGATGTGCTGAACGCGACGACGACGGGTCCGAAGAAGAACGCCACGCCAATCAGCAAGAGGGCATGGACGCCGATGTGCCGCGGCTTGACGCGGCGCGTCCGTACACGGGGAATTCCTGATCGCTGGATCATGTCGTGCTCCTCTCCTACGGCTATGGTCCTCACTGCAGCGGGACGGGGATACTATCCGAGACACGCGGCATGCCCTACTCCTATCCTTTTGGCCGCCGGCAACTGATCAGTCGTAGTACATGCGGTTCTGGAAGAACCGGACGACGAGGATACTCAACGCGAACGTGATGATCAGGAGGATGACGGCTTGCGCCGAGGCATACCCCATGTGGAAGTTCTGGAAGGCGTTCTGATACAGGTAGAGGATGTAGAACAGAGTCGAGTTGATCGGCCCGCCTCCCGTGAGCACATAGGCGGGCGTGAACACCTGGAACGACCCCACCATGCCCAGGATGATGTTGAACATTAAGGTGGGGGCCATCATGGGGATGGTGATCTGGAAGAGTTGTCGCGTGGGGCCCGCGCCGTCGACCCTGGCGGCCTCGTACAACGTGGCCGGGATCCCTTTCAGGCCCGCCAGGTAGATGACCGCAGCGTTCCCGACGGTCCACAGGCTCAACAGGACGATGGCGGGTTTGGCCCAGGTGGGATCCTGCAGCCACTGCAGACTGGGGAGGCCCACCAGATTGAGGAGGACGTTGACAAGCCCGAAGCTTGGATTGAGCAGGATGCCCCACACGAGCGAGCCGGCGACCGCCGGCACGATGACCGGCATGTAGTACAGCGCCCGATAGAGCATCAGGCCGCGGACCGGCTGGTTCCAGAGGAGGGCTACCGTGAAGGCGACGACCGTGCCCACGCCGACGCTGAGGATGGTGTAGTACACCGTGTTGTAGAGCGATTGCCAGAACAGATTGTCTTTGACGAGGGCGGTGTAATTCGCGCCTCCAACGAACCGCGCGGACGTCAGGCCGTCCCATTTCAGCAGGCTGATCCCAACGACCGCCACTAACGGGCCGAGAAACAGGAGCAGGAGCCCGAGCAATTCGGGGATCAGCATTAGGAAGAAGTCGCGCTCCTCCGTGCCCCGCAAGCCACGCGCTCGCCGCCGCAGCCCCCGCCTTTCATGTGCAGCGGCGCGTGGCAGGACTACGTCCCTCGACACGTCGTCGTGCTGCATCGTGTACCTCTTTCCACCATCAGAGCTTGATGCAGCGGGGCATTCCCAATGAAATGAGTGGCGCCCCGCTACACCGTCACGCCGCTATTGCTGCAGCATGGAGTTCAGGGTTTGTGCCGCCTGGGGCAGGGTCTGCGCGGCGGTTGATCGCCCTAGGTAGATTTGGTCGAGGGAGCTGTTAAGTTTTGTCTGCATCTCCAACCAGTTGTTGGGGAAGATAACCTGGACGACGGATTCGTTTTCCTTGGCGAACAACATGCCGTGCTTGGGCATCCCCGGGGCCGTGAGGTACGCCTTGGAATACATGACGGATTTGAGGAGCGGGGATGTGGTCAACGCCGCGGCCATGAGCTTTTGTGCCGTGGGCGTGACCATGAAGCGCACCAGCTTGTAGGCTTCGTTGGGGTGCGGCGTCTTCGCGGAGATCGTGAAGAAGGCGCCGTTATCGGCCGGCAGGCGATAGGGCTTACCCGGCGCTTGCGGGAACGGCGCGATGTCCCAATGGAGTCCCTGTATCTGATTGTAGCCTGGCGCGAGCCACGGACCCGCATTCCACGACATGGCCACGCGCTGAGACCCGAAGTAATCCGGGCTGGCGGCCGAGGCGGTTTGCACCGGGGCGACGCCATACTTCTGCATCAGGTCGGCGTCGAATTGCACGGCCTGGATGGCCTGGGGCGTATCGATCTGGATTTTGCTCAAGGCTCCGTTGAAGAGCGAGCCGCCGTTGAGGTAGAGCAGGTCGAGATAGTCGGCGGGTCCCGTGCCATATTGGACCGTTTGGGATCCGTGTTTGAGCGTCAGCTTGCGCGCGACGGTGAGGAACGTGTTCCAATTCCACTGGCCCTTGGCCGCATACTCGTTCGGCGTGGGCAGTCCAGCTTTCTTGAACATATCGATGTTGTAGGCCAAGGTGAGCCCTTCATCGTCGCGCACCAGGCCGTAGACGTGGTTCTTGTAGTAGAGTTTCGCCGTGTCGACCGGGTAGGTATCTTCCTTGAGCAGCCGCTGGAGGGCCGCATCCTTGGCGACGCGCGACGAGATGTCGAGGATGGCGCCTTTATCGGCGAAGACGTGATAGTAGGTGTACTGCACCCACATGACGTCCGGCGCCGTTCCACCGATGGCCTCGGACAATACTTTGGCGTGGTAGGACGCGTAGGGGATGAAGATAGGCTCGACCTTGATGCCGGGGTTCTGCGCCTCGAACGCATTGATGATCTCCTGGTTAGAGTGGATCTCGGCCGGGTTATTCGACCAGAAGGACCAGCGCAGCGTGACCGGCGTGGCGGCGCGCGCGGCGTGCGCGCCGACGGCGGAGACGAGGGCGATGCATAGCGCCAGGATGAGAGAAACGAGTGCGCGGCTACTTTTCACGATATCGCTCCTATTTATGCTACGTGGAAAACGTCGATCGGCGATGACCAAGGTGCGCGGTGATCTTGCCCTCCTTCCGCCTGTATATCTACCTCTTACCGCGTTTTACCGCGTTGCCGCGGTCGCGAAAATGGACCCCTCGTGAGCGAGGACCGCCCTCTGGATGTCGTCTTCGAATAGCCACAGGTGCCGCGTCATCGCGTCGCGCGCAGCCGCCGGGTCGTGACGCGCGACGGCGTCCACAATCTCCCGGTGGTGAGCCTGCGCCAGAGCGCCGGTGCCATGCGCGCGGAGGGTAACCTCTCGCCCGCGCGCGAGCAGGTCGCTCACGGGACGCAGCATCGCGGGCAATAGGCTGTTGTGCGTCAACGTGGCCAGGCGGTCGTGAAGGTGGAGGTCGAGCGCGTTGTAGGCGTCCACGTCCGTCACTAATGCGTCCATGCGCGTGAGCAAGGACTGCACGTCGGTGATTTCCTCGTCGCTGGCCATCTCGGCCGCGAGCGCGGCGACCTCCGTCTCCACGATGCGCCGGACCTGCAGGAGCTCGCGTAACAATTCAGGCAGGCCGCCGTCCCGTTCGCGCAACCGCAGAACGAGCGGATCGAGGCTGTTCCAGGCGTGTCGGGGCAAGACGCGCACGCCCTGTCCATGCAACACCTCCACTAGCCCCTTGGTCGCGAGGACCTTCACCGCCTCGCGGATGACCGTCCTGCTGACCTCGAACTGGCCGGCCAGGCCCATCTCCGTCGGCAAATACTCTCCTGGGGCGATGCTCCCCGACACGATGGCTCCGGCCACCTCTTCGGTCACAGCCTCGTGAAGTCGCTCCCGCGAGCGTTTCGCAAATGGGCCGACTAGCCGGTCACTAGACATCATACAACCTCCGTGTGCATATCGTATACTAACGAACAAGGCCTGTCAAGTCCCCTGCCTGTAGCGCTGCCCCAGGGCGATGGGAGTGGTGCGGCCGCGTTCGCGTTTCGGTGGTATGGTGTGGGTGCCGTCGCCGCATCATTGCACGGATATCGTGCTGAGGGGGAGAATGTGCCGATCAGTGTGCGCGTCGAGTCATCCCCCGATGGCGGGGCGGTCATTCTCGAATCCGACCTGGCCCGCGTACTCATTCGGCCGCGCGCCGGTGGAAAGGTCGCGTCTCTTATAGACAAGACAACGGGAAAGGATCTCTTCTGGCGTGACCAACGCGAGACGCCCGACCCACCACACTACGGAGATCGCTGGGAGAGGCACGACATGAGCGGGTGGGAGGACTGCCTACCGACCGTCGCGGCCGACACCTATCCCGCGTGGCCCTGGCAGGGGGTCGCGCTCCCTGAGCATGGCGAGGTGTGGGCGCTGCCCTGGCTAACCCGCGTGCTACCGTCGGCCGTGGAGGTGTCCGTGCACGGGGTACGCCTTCCCTACCGTTTCGAGAAGCGCATCTCCCTGGATGGCGCGCTCCTGCGGCTACACCACCGCCTCAGCAATCCCTCTGCGTTCCCGATGCACTACGTCTGGGCGGCGCATCCCCTTTTTCAGGTACGGTCTGGGATGCGCATCGTGCTGCCCGACGGGGGGCGTCTGTATGTGGATTGGTCGCGCGACGACCACCTTGGCCAGTACCTCGACACGATATCCTGGCCCCGGACGCGCGACATCCACGGTGACGTGAGGCAACTCGATCGTATCGACGACGCCGCGCCCGGCCGAGCGGATAAACTCTATCTCTCGCCCCTCACGGCGGGGTGGTGTGGGCTCTATGACCCCGACGATGGCTACGCCGTCGCCCTCAGCTTCGATGTGCGACGGCTGCCGGTTCTCGGCGTGTGGATTAATCAGGGCGGGTGGCCGCTCGATCGTGAGGGCGATCACACGGTCGCGCTCGAGCCGGCGACCGGCCACCCGGATCTCCTCCATGTGGCCGTCGCGCGCGGGACGGCGACCACGATCGGCCCTGGGGAGGAACACACCTGGGACGTGGCCCTCTGTTTCGGGCACGCGACATCGGTGCCGTCCCTCCTGCACGCGTACAACCTGCGGGACGGACGGCGCATGAATGGGGATGGGGAGGGCGCACAACGATGACGACGATCACCGGACTGGAGCTGTTCAAAGTACCGCCACGCTGGCTGTTCCTCAAGGTCACGACCGATGCGGGCGTGTGCGGATGGGGCGAACCCGTCGTCGAGGGTCATGCCGACACGGCTGCGGCCGCCGTGCGCGAGGCCGGCGCCGCCCTCATCGGGGAGGACCCGACCCGGATCGAGGACATCTGGCAGCGCCTCTACCGGGGGCGTTTCTATCGCGGCGGCCCGGTCCTCATGAGCGCCATGGCCGGCATCGACCAGGCCCTCTGGGACCTCAAGGGTAAGCTGTATGGCCTCCCCGTGCACGACTTCCTGGGCGGCCCAGTCCGCGATAGGATGCGCGTGTACGCCTGGATCGGCGGCGACTCGCCCGCGCGGGCGGCTGAGGAGGCGCGCGCACGGGTGGGTGCCGGCTTCACCGCCGTCAAGATGCTCGCCCTCGACCATATGTACCAGATCGACAGCTTCGACAAGGTCGAGGCGGTGCTCCGCCGCGTCGGCGAGGTGCGGCAGGCCGTGGGATCGGGTGTCGGGATCGCCGTCGACTTCCATGGTCGCGTGCACAAGGGCATGGCGAAGGCGTTGGTCAAAGAACTCGAGCCGTTCCATCTCCTGTTCATCGAGGAGCCCGTCCTGCCCGAGAACGAGGAGGCGTTGCGCGAGGTCGCGCGGCACACGACCATCCCCATTGCGACGGGCGAGCGCCTCTACTCGCGCTGGGACGTCAAGAAGCTCCTGCACGACGGGTATGTGGACATCATCCAGCCGGACCTTTCGCACGCGGGGGGCATCTCCGAGGTCCGGCGCATGGCCGCCATGGCCGAGGCGTACGACGTGGCGCTCGCGCCCCACTGCCCCCTCGGACCGATCGCGCTCGCGGCCTGCCTGCAAGTCGACGCCTGCACGCCGAACGCCCTTATCCAGGAGCAGAGCCTGAACATCCACTACCACCAGACCGGCGACCTCCTCGATTATCTGGGCGACCCGGCGGTCTTCGCCTACCACGATGGGTATGTGGCGATCCCACATGGGCCCGGCCTCGGCATCACTGTTGACGAAGATGCCGTCCGTGCGGCGGCCGCCCAGGGCCACGACTGGCACAACCCCGTCTGGCGCACCGCCGACGGCGCGGTCGCCGAGTGGTAACGAAGTGGTAACGAGAGGAGGGAGAGATGGCTGATCTCGCGGGCACGGTCGCGATCGTGACCGGCGCGGGGAACGGTATCGGGCGGGCCACGGCCCGGCGGCTGGCCGCCGCCGGGGGCACGGTCGTGGTCGTGGATCTCGACGGGGACGCGGCGACGACCGTCGCCCACGACATCACCGGCCAGGGCGGCGAGGCCGTGCCGCTCACCGGAGATGTCGGGCGCTCCGTCGACGTCGATCGCGTGGTGGCGGCCACCCTCGCTCGGTATAGCCGCGTCGATATCCTGCACAATAACGCGGCCTGGTATCCGGTCAAGGCGGCCGTGGAAACGACGGAGGAGGAGTGGGATCGGACACTGCGCGTGGGCCTCACCGGCGCGTGGCTCCTGGCCCGCGCCGTCTTGCCGCACATGCTCCGGCAGGGGGGCGGACGTATCGTCAACACGACCTCCGTCCACGGCCTGGTGAGCTTCCCCAACCACGCCGCGTATGAGACGGTCAAAGCCGGTTTACTCGGCCTGACGCGCTCCCTGGCCGTCGACTATGGTCCGACCGTGCGCGTGAACGCGTTGGCGCCGGGTGGCGTCGACACGCGCCTGTGGGAACGGGTTGGCCCGGCTGAGCGCCAGGCCACGATCGACGCCACCATCCTCAAGCGCCTCGCGACGCCCGAGGAGATCGCGGAGGGTGTCTACTTCCTCGTGTCGGAACGCTCGGCTTTCATGACCGGGGCGTGCCTGGTCATGGATGGGGGATGGACCGTTGTCTGACGTGCGGCGGGAGGCCGAGGTTGTAACCATGGGCGAAACGATGGCGCTGTTCTGGGCCGAGGGCGACGCGGACCTGGAGCGCGCCTCCCTCTATCGGCGCTCCTTGGGGGGCGCGGAGAGCAATGTCTGCGTCGCCCTGGCCCGCCTGGGGCATCGGCCCCGCTGGATCAGCCGCCTCGGCGACGACGCGTTCGGGCGTCATATCCGGGTTGAGCTGGAGCGCGAGGGCGTCCTGGTCGACGCGGCCGTCGACCAGGACGCCCCGACCGGCGTCTTCTTCAAGGAGATCGCGTGCGGCGGTCCGCGCCAGGTCGTGTATTATCGGGGCGGTTCGGCGGCCAGCCGGCTCGCCCCGCGCGACCTCGGGACCGATCAGTTCGCGGGGGCGAGCCTGTTACACCTCACGGGGATCACGCCCGCCCTCTCCCGCTCCTGCGCCGCCGCGGTCGACCGCGCCATCGACCTCGCGCGCGACGCCGGCGCGCTCGTCTGTCTCGATCCCAACGTGCGCGCGCGGCTCTGGCCGAGCAGGGATGTCTGTCGGCGCGCGCTCCTCGCCCTGATCGAGCGCGCGGACATCGTGCTGATTGGCCACGAGGATGCAGCCATCCTGTTCCCCGATTACGATACGGACGCGGTCCTGTCCGCCGTACGCGCCTTGGGTCCGCGAAGCGTTGTGCTCAAGAGGGGCGCGGAGGGGGCGGTCGCGGAGACGGATGAGGGGCGCGCGTCCGTCCCGGCCTATCCTGTGACCGCGATAGACACGGTCGGTGCCGGCGATGGGTTCGACGCCGGTTTCATGGCGGGGCTTCTCGAGAGGATGCCGCTGCCCCAGTGCCTCGCCCTCGGCGCGCGAGTGGGGGCGGCGGCCGTCGCCCACGCCGGTGATTGGGAAGGTTATCCGAGGAGAGGAGAGATAGGACGATGAGTGACAGAGGAGAGAGATCACGGGCCGACGCGCACGCCGCGAGCGCCGCGTGGCCATATACGCGGTACGGGTGCGTTCTGGCCATTGTACGCCTGCGCGCCACAGCCCCTTTAGTCGACGTCGCGCAGGCCCTGCGCGATGGCGGTATCCGGGTCATCGAGTTCACCCTGACGACGCCCGGCGTGCTGCCGGCTATCGAACGCTGCCGCGTTCACTTCGGCGCTGATGTCGCCATTGGAGCCGGGACCGTCCTGGACGCGGAGGGCGCGGCGCGTTGTCTGGACGCGGGGGCCCAATTCCTGGTGTCGCCGGGCCTCGACCAGGCGGTCATCGATCAGGCGCACGCGGCCGGCGCCCTGGCATTCCCCGGCGCGCTGACACCGACCGAGATCGTCGCGGCCTGGCGGGGAGGAGCCGACGTGGTCAAAGTATTCCCGGCCCGCGCCCTCGGCCCGCGCTACATTGCCGACGTGCGCGCGCCGCTGCCCGCTATCCCCTTGATGCCGACAGGAGGCGTGGACGACACGAATGCCGCCGCGTATCTTCGTGCCGGGGCCGTGGCGGTAGCCGTGGGCGGCAACCTGGTCGACCCCGCGGCCATCGATCGGCGCGATTGGGCCTCCCTGACGCGGCGTGCCCGCGATCTCGTGGCCGCGACCTCCAGTGAGGCGGACCCGCCGCGGACATGAGGAGGGCGCCGCACGCTGGGCGGGACATGAGGGCCGGGCCGTCACGAGTTTTGTGTACTCTTTTACTCTAAGGAGGATCGTACGCCATGTTTGAGCTATCCGACGACGACCGGATTGTGCTGGTGCACGGGCGCGAGAGCACCTATGCGATGGGAACCACCGACGACGAGCGCTGGGTGAGCTTGTTCTGGGGCGGGCGCATTCAACGGGACGACGTGTGTGCTCCCGACACCGTGGCCCATCGGGCCTTGATCGGCGACGACGACGAGGAGTTCCCGGGGTGGGAGGGGCCGCGCTATCGTGAGCCGGCGTTGAAGGTCGCGTTCCCGGACGGCGTGCGGGATGTGCGGCTGCGCCACCGTGGGCACCGCATCCGGGAGGATGACGTGCTGGAAGTCGTGTTGACCGACGAGGCGTACGGCGTGACGGCGCGCCTCACGTACCGCATGCACGAGCAATGGGACCTCCTCGAACGGGCGGTCGTGCTCGAAAACCATGGTCCGGCCGCGCTCACCATCGAGCAGGCGTTCACCGGCGCCTGGCGCGTTCCCTGGCAACCCGCGTATCGTCTGACCCACCTGGCGGGTCGCTGGGGCGAGGAGACACGACGCCAACGTCAGGATGTCCCGTTGGGGAAGATCGTGCTGGAGAGCCGTCGGGGCCACACGGGGCACGAGCATGCCCCGTGGATCGCGCTCGACGACGGGCAGGCGACGGAGAGCCAGGGCGAGGTGCGCTATGCGGCCCTTGCCTGGAGCGGGAGTTGGAAGTTTGTGGTTGAGCGGGAGGCGCCCGGCCATCTACAATGTGTCGTTGGAGTGCAAGATTTCGACCTCGCCTATCACCTCGCGCCCGGCGAACGGTGGGCGCTGCCGGCGTTTGTCCTGGGCTACAGCCGCGCCGGGTTCGGCCAGGCCAGCCGTCAGTTGCACGCCTACCAACTGGCGGAGGTCTTACCGGCGCGGTTCGCGCGGGTTGTGCGGCCGGTCGTCTACAACTCCTGGTACGCCACGCTGTTCGACGTCACCGAGGACAACCAGCGCGGCCTTGCCGACCGCGCCGCAGCCCTGGGCGTCGAACTCTTCGTGGTCGACGACGGTTGGTTCGGGCGACGGGACGACGACCACGCCGGGCTGGGCGATTGGTGGGTGAACCCGGCGAAGTTCCCGCGCGGGCTCGGGCCGCTCATCGACCATGTCCGGAACCTGGGGATGGAATTTGGTCTCTGGGTGGAACCGGAGATGGTCAACCCCGATAGCGACCTCTACCGCGCGCATCCCGAGTGGGTCTATCACTTCCCAGGCCGCCCGCGCACTGAAATCCGTCAGCAATTGGTGCTCAACCTGGCGCGGCCAGATGTCGAAGAGTTCGTCGTGATGATGCTCGACGACCTGCTTTCCGGGAACGACATACGCTTTCTCAAGTGGGATATGAATCGGAGTTGGAGCGAGCCGAGCTGGCCTGATGCCCCGGATGGGCGCGCGCGCGAGGTGTGGATCCGGCACGTCGAGGCCCTCTATCGCATCCTGGCCACCACGCGCCAGCGCCATCCCGATGTGCTCATCGAGAGTTGCGCGGGCGGTGGGGGGCGTGTTGACCTGGGCATCCTACGCTATACCGACCAAGCCTGGACCTCCGATAACACGTTCGCGCAGGATCGCCTCACCATCCAGGAGGGCTTCTCCTACGCGTACGCGCCGAAGGTGCAGGTCGCGTGGGTGACGGATAACGAGGGCGGTCGACTGGCTCCGCTCGCCTATCGCTTCCACGTCGCGATGCAGGGCACGTTGGGCGTCGGCGGCAACCTCCTGGCGTGGTCGGACGCGGACCTCGCGGAGGCGCGCGCCTGGGTCGCGCTCTACAAGGAGATTCGCCCGCTCATCCAACACGGCCGCCTCTATCGGCTTCTATCACCGTCCGAGGCCGGAGACGCCGCCGTCTGGTATACCTCGTCGGACGGGCACGAAGGGGTCGCGCTCGCCTATCGCACGTCTGCTCCCCCGTGGGCCGCTCCCATCCGTTTGCGCCTGCCGGGGCTGCGGGACGGACGCTACGTCGTGCATCATCAGGATGGAATGACGGAGACGCGTAGCGCGGAGGGCCTCGCAGCGGCCGGTGTCATCATCCCGCTCGCCGGTGATTTCGTCAGCGCTGTCCTCCGCGTGACGCGTGCGTCATAAGCCAATGCCCAGCGCTATGGGTCTCATGCGCGATCAGCGGTCGGATTATCGCCTGCGCGGGACTGTCGGGTGCTGGTACCGCGAGGACAGCCAGGATACTAGCAGTTTGTCGGAGAGAAGCGAACGCTCCGTCCCGTCTGTGATGGTACAGTGTGAGCATGAGTCGAACATTCAAGACCGTGGATTATGAGGCGGCGCGCAACCTGACGGTGCGCCTGG
>JAABUP010005885.1_pt1 | contig 18096 bp, 17 predicted proteins | sample 5559201 | NCBI WGS metagenome assembly JAABUP01 (sample SAMN10711887, study PRJNA513373) | rock metagenome | isolation source: Antarctica rocks | place: Antarctica
CGTTAGGGGCTGCGAGACGTGCTGTCATGCGGGGAGTATCTTCCTTTGGTGTCGTTCGGGGGAGCGTCCGTCACGCGTGTTCGATCTCTACTTTACCATAACAAAGACTTTCTGGATAGGCTGTAAGCCGCTTCTACACCTACAGCGCGCACAACTGCGCCTTGATCGCCATGCAGCGCCCCGACGCCACGCGCGTCGCCGGCTACCGCGCCTGGCAGGCGCTCGGGCGGCAGGTCGTCAAGGGGGCGAAGGGCATCGCGATCTTGTGCCCCGCGCCCATTAAGGGCAAGACCGACGCGGGCGACGACGCCGTGATCGCCCTGCGTTTCAGGACGGGGTACGTCTTTGATCTGGGGGACACAGACGGTGAGGACCTTCCCGCGCTGACCATCCATGCCGTCGCGGGCGACCGCTACGACGCCCTGCTACGCCAGCTTGTCGCGGTCGCGGAGCGCGGGGGCCTCTCCGTCGCGTTCAAGGATCGCCTGGTGTGGGACGCCAACGGCGTCAGCTACGGGGATGGCCGGATCGAGTTGAAGGAGGGCAACCCCGCCGGCAACCTCTGCAAAACTCTTGTTCACGAAATCGCGCACGAGCGCATGCACCGCGCCGAGGAGCGCCGCACCTTCACCACCCAGCAGGTCGAGTGCCAGGCCGAGGCGACGGCGTATTGCGTGTGCGCCGCGCTCAACATACCGACGCCCAACACGCCCACGTACCTCGCGTTGTACAAGGTCTCGCGCGCGACCCTCGCCACCAACCTCGACGCGATTAGGGCCGGCGTCGCGGCGATCATGGGCGAGATCGCGCCCCTCATCGAGCCTGCCAGCGCAGCGGCCTAACGTCGGGACACCACCGGGGAGGGCCGGCCCCAGGACGCCGGCCCTCGCCCTCTCACACAAGGAGCGAGGGACAATGACACGGACACCACGCACGACGACACCCGCCCCCACCGCAAAGAGCGCCGCGCCGGACACGGCCGCGCCGGACACGACCGCGCCGGCCCCCCACGCCGCCGCGCTGGCCCCCCACGCCGCCGCGCTGGCCGAACTGCGCGAGATCGCCGTGGCCGACATCGCCACCGATGGGCGTAACCCGCGCACCCTGTTCGACCTGGACGGCGAGGCGGGCATCCGCGAACTGGCGGCGTCAATCAAGGCGCATGGGCTCGTGCAGCCGATCACCGTGCGGGCGAACCTCGACGCGGGGGAGGACGCGCCCCCCTACCTGCTCGTGGCCGGCGAGCGTCGCCTGCGCGCCGTCAGGGACGTGCTCAAATGGGGCGCCATCGCGGCCATCATGCGCCACGACCTGACCGAGGACACGGCGGTTGAGGCGACCGTCCTGGAAAACCTCCAGCGGCGCGACCTGCACCCGATGGAGGAGGCGCGCGGGCTGATCCGGTTGCGCGCTGGACACGGCTACAGCGTGGACAAGCTCGCCGCGCGCCTGGGGCGCTCCAAGGGGTATATCAAAGACCGCTTGAAGCTGTGCGACCTGTCGGCAACGGCACAGGACCTCTACCTGAGAGACACGGGCGGGCGGCTCACGCTCACCAAGATGCTCGCCCTGCACGAGTACACGCGCGGCGGCAAGGAGAACACAGGCTTCCCCGCGCTGATCGCGGCGATAGCCGAGGACGTGGCGAGCGGGACGGCGCACGAGCCGACCCTGGCTAACGCTGCGTTCCATCACCCGCGCCTCGTGCAGCGGTTCAGTCACGACCGGCAGGACACCAACGGGCGCTGGGGTGGCAACTTCTTCGACACGCATACCGTGTGCCGTGCCTGCCCCTTCGCGGCCTATCGCAGGGTCGGCGCGGGCGATTATGAGTATGAAGGCTTCTGCCTCATGCCGGACCACTACGCCGCCCTCAAAGCGAAGGGGCAGGCGCGCTACGCTGCGGCCGAGCAGATGCGCCAACGCAAGATCAACGCCAACCCCGCCGCTTTCACGGCGCCGCTCTCGCAGACCCTCGCGGCCCACAACGACCACAAGACGGCCGCGCAGAAGGGGAAAGAGACCAGGGCGCGGCGCCTCGCGCAGAAGGCCGATTACATGCCCAACGTGCTGGCGGTGCGCCGTTCCGTCGATCTGATCGCCAACGTCGAGGCCCATGATCTTGGCACTCTCGCAGCGTATTCTCTTACTAAAATCAGCTTGGACAAGGAGGACTGGGGTGAGATCGCGCGCCGGCACGGCGTGGACGCGGGCGCGCTCATGCGCGCGGGTGGGAGCACGCGCCCGAGCGCGGACCACATCAAAGGGCTGCGCACGCTCGACCCGCTCGGCCTCGTCAAGGCGACGGTGGAGGCGCTACTGATCCGCCAGGCCCAGGCCGCGCGCGACTACGAGCCCGACAACCACTATAGCGCCGGCCCCGATGCGGTGTTCAAGCTCTACACCGGCGACCAGACCAGCGCCACCGTGCCGCCCGCCCCCACGCCCCCGACGTTCGTTCCTGTCGGCGTCATCGGAGGGATCGTGGCCGATCCGACGACGGGCGACGGCGAGACCGCCGAGGAGGACCCCAACGACGACGAGTATGTGAACCAAGACGCCGCTAGTGAGGAGGAGCGCATAGCCGAGGACAACGCCACAGAGGGCACCCCGTCGTCGGGGTCCGGCGACGACGCCTAGCGGGGCTGTTAGGGGGCCGGTCGAACGCCGGCCCCCGCGTCGCCGCGTCAATGTGGGCCGGACCCTCCCCCGGTCCACTCCATGCGCTACGATAGAGGGCAGGAAGGGAAGGGCCTACGTGTCTGACGGAGAGCGACGCACCTTGTATACAGCAGCAGAGGCGGCCGCCATGCTCGGCGTTTCGCCTCATACAATCAGGAGTGCCATCCAACGGGGCATCATGGCCTACGAGCAAATCAACCCGCGCCTGAACATGGTCACGGTGGACGCTATCGAGGCGTACCGGCGCGAGCGGCTGGGCCAGCGCGGCGGCTATCGCGGCGGCGCGGGGCGGCGACCGCAGCCGACCGCCGAGCCCTCGGAGCCCTCCGAGCCCTCCGAGCCCTCGGCAACCGTGGATAACCCTTCTGCAGGAGGGCAGAACGAATGACACAGGACCACAGCGAGGTCTCCCCCATCAGATATGTCACCCAAGACCTGTTCGGACGACGGGAGTTGTGGGCCGTCTGGACCGCGCGACCGCGCACGGGCTTTGGAGAGCCAAGGTACCGCGCGTTGTTCGCCGTCGCCGTGGCCAGCGACGAGGGTGCGCGTCCGATCACGCGTTGCGAGCTGGGGCAGACCCCGCTCAACGCGAAGCGCCCGATCGACCGGGCGACGGCCGCCGCGCTGCACCCCGCGTTGGTGCAGCGCGCCGAAGCAGAGTGGGCAACACTCGACGACGCGGGCGGCCCGGACAACGCCGCCGGCGACACAGGCGGTACGGGCGGCGACGGCGCGGCCGTGCTCGACGAACTGGACCGGCTCGACCCCGCGCTGGACATCGCCGAGGTCGATGCGCTGCTGATCGTGGAGGGGGGCGAGGCGTGACGCGACGACGACGTGGCTGGACGATCCGCTGCACCGGCGACCACCTGGCGCTCTGCCACTACTGCTCGCTCGGGATAGTCGTTCAGGCGGCCCGCAGCCATCGGGAAGGGCAGGTGCGGCGGGCGCGCGGGAACTGCGATAATGTAGCACAAGTGTTCTTTGTCCCAGGGCGATGCATGCGCGGGCTGCGAGGGGGGCGGCGTGACAACAAACTCACCGAACGGAAGTGGCGGCGCGCACACGACCACCACACCCATCACCAGCCCTGCGGCCCCGGCCCCGGCCCCGGCCCCGGCCCCGGCCCCGGCCCCGGCCCCGGCCCCATCACCCCTTTGGCAGGCGCTCCGCGACACGTTCGCGGGACTGATGCCATCGGGCGCGGACACGTCCCTGCCCGGCGTCGGGGCCGTCCTGTCCACATTGATCGCCGTTGGCCTTCCCCTCTATGTGCTCGGCGTGCTCACGTTGGAGCGGCAATTAGAGGTCGCGGGCGGGCTCGCGCCGTCGCTGGCGTGGCAAGGGGCGTTCTTGGTGGCGAAGCCTACTGCGGTGCTCCAAGCGATTAAAATCGTGACGGCGCGCTCCTCTATAGAGTTGGCCGCCGTCAGCCTCGGCGGCTACGCCTTGGCGCGCCTGGTAGGCCGGTGGATGTTCCACGTTCCCGCCCCATACCAACGCCGTGCCATCGGGCTTAGCCTTGCTATCCTCGTGTTATATCTTGTCGTCACCCTACCGATCGTTGTCGGCACCCCGACCCACGCTGAGCCGTGGCAAGCAAGTCTGCTAGGGATCTTTGTAACTGCTGTCGCTCTTGGTATGCTCCTCGCACGCGGCGCGTCGCTATGGGCCGCGCTGCTATATTACCTGGCCACGCTCATCACGGCCTTTTACGCATACCCCGTGCGGAACGACCTGCTGCTGCATGTCACCATGCATCGACCTGGAACGCGAGCGCCCGCACTCCAAGGTGAACTGGTCGCCCACACCGACGGCTACTGGTACGTGCTGATGTTGCCGGCGCTCGCGCACGGCATGCCCGCCCAGCTTGTGCCGGTGCCCGATGGCGACGCCAAGGGTATTCTGCTCGCCCCGGCCGCCCCGGCCGATCAGGTACAAGCACCCCCAACGCAGCCGGCGCAGCGCCCCGCCCCCGCCCCCGCCCCCACTTCGGCCCGCGCCCGCCGAGCTTCCTTTTCCCGATACGTCGGGGATAGGTCCGATAGACTCTCTGTATCAGACGTGTCCCCGCGGTCGGCCAGGATCGTCCCTGTCGCCGGCGTTACCGATCCGCAGCATGCTTTGACGAGTACCTAGCAGAGGGCCATGCGTAGTGCCCGGCCGGCGTGCTGCGGGCGCTTAGAGGGCGCATAATCGGACAAGGAACACTGGCGGCAGTATGTATGTCTGTGGACCTGTGACGTAGCTATTTAGTCTTTGTGGTGTGACGAGTGTGATGCTTAGCTAGAAACGATGGCGTCGCACATTTTGTCCCGAGCCCGACTTGATGAGCGTGAGTTAGCCCTTTACCTAGATCGTCGATGATAAGCGGTGCCAGGGCGAGGAGATCATGGCTGATGTTAGAGGACACAGAGGTTAAGATTGACCGCTACTGCGCGATCGAATCACAGTTTTGCAACCGCGTTATATCGCTTGAACTGTTCCCGTCGTGCTTTCTTGCCTACCCGTCAGATGCGCATTGGGTGCAATTCATGGCGGAGCTTAAGGTAGAGCTTGAGAACCGAGGCATCAAAGCCACACGATGGGAGGATGCCATTACTGGGTCTGTTCTGTTCAAAAAAGTGTGCGATGCTATCTACGGCCATCGGTTCACGCTATGTGAAGTGACGGATCTAAACCCGAATGTGCTCTTTGAGGTTGGCTACTCTTTGGCGATTGGACGCGACGCCATTCTCCTTATCGATAAGACCAGAACGACGAGTCGACTCCCGCTCTTACAAACCAAAGAGCATTGTTTCTACACGACGCGGCAGGACATCCATGCGTGGCTTAGTGCGTATCTCACGTCGGTAACGTCGATAGAGGGAGCCACACCACCATCGGGTGCTCTGTCCGTCCTCGATATGAATGGCATTGCTAATGCCCAGGAGCGCGCTGGAACATTGTACTACCTGCGTCCTCGCCTCAAGACCCAGGTTATTGAGGCGGTTGGTACCCAACTTGGCAAATCACCGTTTGTCGTCACGACCAGTGATCCATACGATACGACATACGATGACTTCTATCAACAGGCGCGTCAGATAAAGGAGAGTCAACTCGTTGTTGGCGTACTCGTAACAGACAAAACACAGAACGCTGTGCAGGTAAACGCCCCCGTCGCTCTTCTCCTCGGTTTTGCTTCGGGACTTGGCAAGCGTGTCCTTGTGCTGCAAGAGCGGCCGAATGGCCCGCTCCTAGACTTGGGGAGTATCATCCGTCCCTTCGAGGGTGAGAAAAGCGCGCGTTCTTTTGTCGAGCACTGGATACGGTCGGAGTCAGAAGCTTTGCTCCAGCAAGGGACGCGAAGTGTGCAGCAGCAGCGCCGTAACGCGCAAGTCCATAAGGTGCGTGACCTATTCCTAGGCTCCCCTGACGCGATGGTGGATTACAACTTGATGGATTACTATGTGACAACGCCGCCGTATCGTCAGGCGCTCAGTGGCGTAAAACAGTTGTTTGTCGGTCGTAAGGGTGCCGGCAAAAGCGCAACTTTTCGAGCGATCCAGGAGGATTTAGGGGGCCGGCAAAAGGCTATCCTCGTCTGTATTGCCCCAAGCGATTTCCAATTCGAGCGGCTCGCGGGTCTATTGACAGATCAATACGCCGCTTTACATCCCGCACTCGTGTATCAGAGCTTCTGGCGCTACATCATCCTTACTGAAGTACTTAAGACGATTTGGGAGAGATATGCGTATTTCTTTCAATCCCCTATCCCAACGCATATTGAGCATCTGTTGAGTTTTATGCGCGAGCAGGAGGCGGTCCTTGAGCAAGATTTTGCTAGTCGCGCGATTGGGACCTTGGATGCGCTTCAGCGCGTTCCCGCCGACCTATCGAATGTCGCGACCGAAGCAGAGCTCGAAAAGTTGCTTTTCCGCGCGCGCATGTATCAAATTGAACGGCTGCTGCAAAAGCTCGCTCAGGACTATCCCATCCACGTCCTTGTCGATGATATCGACAAACATTGGAATCCCTCTTATGACGCATCCGTGCAATTGCTGCTTGGTCTTGTCAACGAGACGACACAGCTTCATGGACGCTTTAAAGGAGGACTCAATGTCGCTTTGTTCCTGCGACAGGATATTTTTGAGATCCTTCGGCGTAGGGATGAAGAGCTTGTCAAACGGAATATCGCAACCTTGCGATGGGACGAGCCTTCCCTGCTGCGTATGATCGGCGAACGAATCGCTTACTACATACAGTCAAACGTCGAGTCGGATGAGGAGGTGTGGGCCATCATATTGCCGCGTTTTGTTTCCGGCCAGCCTGCATGGCGCTACATGATCGAACGTTCTCTCATGCGTCCGCGTGATCTGTTGCAATTTTGCCAATTTGCTATCGAGCAGGCACAGATGTACCGACATGAGATGGTACATGACACGGACGTGCTTGCTGCGGAGCGCGACTATTCAGACTACATGTTCCAAGCACTGCGGTTGGAATACCTGCATCTTTACCCTCGATTGGATGAGGTTATCTTTGAATTCGTGGCTTGGCAGAGACAAGGGCCTTTGCAGGAGGCAATCACTTTTATCAACGAGAGTATCCTGGGCGGCAAGTTCAACAATTTACCGTGGGTTATGGAGTGCCAAAACAACCCTGTGAGGCTGCTGGGAATTTTCTACGATATAGGTTTTTGCGGGATGGAAGACACGGAGCGCCATCTGCGGTTTTATAGCTTTGATCGTCCATTCACGGAAACTATGGCTTTATGTCATGGTCACCCCATAGTGACAATTCATCCAGCTTTTCATCGCGCTCTCGAATTAGCGTAGCTGTCTTCAGCAGCACGGCATCATGAGCGTATTGGGGTGCACCATTCATAAGCTGGTTGGGATCTCTGATATGGCAATAGACGACAAAGCTTTAGTTCTCTATGTCGGCGGTGACGTGGTACAGCGGGCCGAGGCATGGAAAGGGCTGCCGCCCGACGAGCGTCGGCGTCGCGCGGTGGAGGCCTGCGTGGCACACGACGTGGCCGCACTCTGGCATCTGACTGAAGTGTGGACGACGCTGCACGGCCGGGCCGGCGCACTCGTCTCGCCGCACACGCGCAAGAACTACCACCATGGCGTCGAGACCCTCGTCGTGGCCTGGGGCCGGGAGAACCTGCTGCGACCGGCGCGCGACGCTGCGGCGCTCTGGCTGCGCCAGCTCGAAGCGCAGGGGCTCAAGCCGGCCACGGTGCAAATCCGCCTGGCGGCCGCGCGCGCCCTCTACGGGGCGCTGCGTTGGGCGGGCGCCACCGACGCCGACCCCTTCGACGGGGTGCGCGTGGCGAAGGACCCGACGCCGGCGTGGGAGAAGCGCGCCCCCTACAGCGCGTCCGAGTTCGACGCCCTACTCGCCGTCGCCCAGGACGAGGACCGCGCACTGGTGCTCCTGGCCGGACACGGCGGCCTACGCGTGAGCGAGTGCCTGGCCTTGTCATGGGCGGACGTGGAGTTGCCCCAGCGCCGGCTCGTCGTCGCCAAGGGCAAGGGCGGCAAGCGGCGCACGGTGCCGCTCTCGGGGACGCTGCTCGCGGCCTTGCGAGCGATCCGTCCCTCCGACGGCCGCGGCTACGTGCTGCCCTACCGCTCCGACTTCCCCGCGCGCGCGCGCACGCCTCGCCATTTGATTGGTGACGTATCCGTCCTGTTCCCGTTGGCAAGATTCCGGCGGCCAAAGCAGGCGTTTCACGCGTGGACTCGGCTCTTTTCGGCTCATTTTCTTGCCAAGGCAAACAGGACGGATGTGTCACAGAAGTTGTGACGAGGCGTGGCGCGCGCGGATCAAGCGCCTGGGCGCGGCCGCGCGGCTCCCCGAGGCCGAGGAGGCGGGTATCCCCTATCGCGGCATCCACGCGCTGCGCCACACCTGCGGCACGCGCCTGGTGCGCGAGACCGGCAACCTGGAGATGGCCGCGCGCCACCTGGGCCACAGCTCCATCGAGACCACCCGCGTCTACGCCAAGTGGAGCGACGAGGGCCTGAACAACACCGTGGGGGGATGGTAGGGTGCCGGATACGCCAACGTGACGACGATGCAACGCTACGACTGCCGCGGCGAGGAGGTCATGCGCCGCGCGGCCGACACGCTCCACTTTCCCACCCCACAGGGATAGCTGCGCCCCTGTTAGGGCTAGTATGTGTCATCTTGCTCGCTTTCTGGCCCTATTTCTTGCTCAATCAGTGGCCCCATGCCGTTGCCATCGCGGGATGGGCATTCCCTAGTCGCCCCATAGCGGCGACCAGCGCGCGACGAGGACAATCCCGCCCAGACCGATGGCGATCGCCCATAGCTCCGCGCGCGGGCCGAGCAGCCCGAGCAGCGCGCCGCCCACCCCTCGGCTGAGGGGGATGCAACTGGTGGTCAGCAGGTTGCCCACGCTATTGACGCGCCCTTGGAGGGCATCCGGCGTGAGCGAGAGGCGATAGGACATGGCGGTGACGCTGTAGATCGAGGCCATGGCGAAGGCCAGACACACGCCAATGGCGAGGATCGCTGGGGAGGGGGCGAGGGCCATCGCGAGGACGCCGACGGCCTCGCCCAGTGCCGCACCCAGGACGAGCCGACCGACGCGCCGGCGCGCGGCGAGTCGTGACGCGGCGAGTGCGCCGAGCAGCGCGCCGGCACCCCCGACGCTAAAGAGCAGGCCGATGGTGGCCGTGCCCGCGTGTAGGGCCTCGCGTGCCAGCACGATCAGGGCGAGGTCCGTCGCGCCCAGGAAGAGGTTGGTCCCGAGGGTCAGCAGCTCGACGGCCCGCAGCCGGCGGTGGCGCCAGAGGAAATGTAGGCCCTCTCCGATCTCGCGCCGGAGCGAGCGCGCGGCGCCGCCAGCACGACTGTCCTGGAAGGGGACGCGCACGCAGGCCAACGCCCCCGCGGAGGCGAGATAGGAGAGGCCATCAATGAGGTAGGCCAGGGCGGCGCCGGCGAGGGTCGTCCGCGCGAGGCCGATGAGCAGGCCGCCGAGCCCCGGGCCGAGGAGCGACGCCCCCGATGTCGCCGCCGTCGTGGCCGCATAGGCAGCCGTCACCTGGCCCTCAGGGACCACGCGCGGGAGGGCCGCGACCTGCGCAAGGTCGAAAAGCACATCGCCGGTTCCGGCGACGAGGGCGACGGCGTACAGGTGCGCCGGCGCAAGATGGCCTAGTGCGAACGCCAGGGGGAGGGAGACATAGGCGAGGCCGCGCGCCGCGTCGCACCACAGCATCACCGCCTTGCGGTCCCAGCGATCGATGGCCGCCCCGGCGGGCAAGCTCAGGACGACATACGGCAGCATCTGCGCGGCGGCGATGAAGCCGGCCTGTGCGGGCGAGTGCGTGAGCGCGAGCGCGAGCAAGGGCAAGGCAAGCGTGGAGATATTCGAGCCCAGCGCTGACACGGCTTGGCCGCCCCAGAGTAGGAGGAAGTTCCGGTTACGCCAGACAGACGGGGGCGTGTCGTCCCCCGCAGTGGTAGCGGTCTTATGTGTAACCATCGGCCAATATCCTTTCCCTTCCCTATGTGCCTTGTCCGCGTCGTGGGGGGCCACGGTCATGGCACGGTCGCCGGCCGGCGACGCGAACAGGCGTGCCGATGGCGTGGTCCGAGGCGTGCGATCATGGAGCGCCCGGTCGTGGGCGCTCATGACATGGACCATGGGCAGAGTAGGGGAAGGGGTGCCGCGCGGGGAGGCAGGGAGAGACGCCGAGGAGAGCCCGGTGCCATGCCAGGGGAGGACGGCAGACGCATCAGGGAGCGGCCTTTGCCGCGGCGCCCGCGCCATCTACTCTACCCTAGCTATGCGACCATTGCCATCCTCCCGCTAGCGCCAACGCCGGTAGTGTACCATGCGCCATGGGCTAATAGCGTCTAGTGGTTAGGCACGGGCGAGTCGACGACTGCCGCCATCGGGCCAGTGATTGAACAAGGAACGGGGCCGGAAAGCGAGCAAGATGACAAGTATGATCGTGAGGCGACGAAATGTTATGTCGCCTACAGCGCCCTTGCACACGGGGCGGCGCGGGGCGCCGGGTAAAGGGACGCGACGGCCGCAGGCTCAGGGGTGGCGCGATCGCGCACCCTCCTTTTGCGGAAACGCGCGTTTGCAGGAAAAGACCGGGCTGCCCCTTTCCCCGGCGCCCCCGCGCCGCCCTGTGTGTCGCCGTGTCGCCGTGTCGCCGTGTCGCCGTGTCGCCGTGCCGCCGTGCCGCCGTGCCGCCGTGCCGCCGTGCCGCCGTGCCGCCGTGCCGCCGTGCCGCCGTGCCGCCGTGCCGCCGTGCCGCCGTGCCGCCGTGCCAGGTGTGGACCACACACGGCGCGCCGGCGCGCGGGAAAAACGACCGCCGATCTTTCTCCCGATGCGCCCCCATGCGCGGCGATCGGCCGGCGCACGGGACGGGACTGGCAAGACGCGCGGCCAACCGTCGCCCGTCTCGTCGCGTCTGGGACACTATAGACAGGGGGCCGCAGCATCACCGCGCGCGGACGAGTGGACAGGGGAAGGGACAAATAATCGTGAGGGTGGAGTACATCCCATTGGGCGGCGCGGGCGAAGTCGGCGCGTCGTGCGGCCTCCTGCGCATCGGGGACTGGCGCGTGCTCATCGACGCGGGGATGCGCCCCTCCGCGCGCGCGGGACAGGACCGCCGGCCCGCCCTCGACCGGCTGGACGCCGAGCCGCCGGACGCCATCCTCGTGACGCACGCGCACATCGACCACACTGGCGCCCTGCCGCTCGCCTCGGAGATGGTCCCGACGGCGCCGATCTACTGCACCGAAACGACCTTGCTGCTGACGCGCCTCCTGCTCGCCGACAGCGTGCGCGTCATGGAGGCCGAGCACCTGGCCCAGGAAGGCGAAACGCCGCTCTACACGGCGGAGGTGGTCGAGCGGACCCTCGCCCGCGTGCGCTCGGTCGAGTGGGGGCAGCCCGTCGCGCCGCTCCCCGACCCGGCCATCGTCGTGCGGTTCCTGCACGCCGGCCACATCGCGGGGGCGGCTATGCTCCTGATCGACACGCCGGCCGGCCGCGTCCTGCACATGGGGGACTACTCGGTGACGGCCCAGCGCACCCTCCACGGCGCGGACGTGCAGCGCCTGCCGCAGGCGGACGCCGTGATCACCGAGGGCACCTACGGCGACGCCATCCACGCGAACCGCAAGGAGCAGGAGCGCGCGCTGGTGGAGACGGTCGCGCGCGTGGTCGGACGCGGGGGGCGGGCGCTGCTGCCGGCGTTCGCGGTGGGCCGGGCGCAGGAGGTGGCGCTGATCCTGCGCGCGGCGCGCTCCACGGGCGAGCTGCCCCCGGTACCGATCCACCTCGACGGCATGGTGCGCGGCGTGTGCGACCTCTACCAGGCGCAGGTCCACGACCTCAACCCGCGCCTGCAGAACTATGTCAGGAACGCGCGGCGCCCGCTCTTCGCCGACCCCTCGCTCGCGGTGTACGCCGTCACGGCGGGCCGGCGCCGCCAGCTACTGAACGACCCGGGGGCGGTCGTCGTCATCAGCTCGTCGGGCATGATGACCGGCGGCCCCGCCCCGCTCTATGCGCGCGCGTTCGCGGCGGACGAGAAGAACGCCATCGTGTTCAGCGGCTACCAGGACGACGAGAGCCCGGGGGCGGCCCTGTTGCGGGCGCGGCAGGGATCGACCGTCGCGCTGGGGAAGGAGGAGCTAACCCTGCACTGCGCGGTGGAGCGGTATAGCCTGTCGGCGCACGCGGACGCCGGGCAGATTGAGGCGGCCGTCACGCGCGCCCAGCCGCGGACGACGGTGCTGGTGCACGGGGAGCCGGACACGCTGCGTGCTCTGGCCCGGCGCGTCGCCCGCCAGCACCCCCAGATCGCGGTGAATGGGGAGGCAGTCACGCTGATCGATGGGCCTGTGCGGACCACGGCGGCGTCAGGGCGGCCGGCACCCGTCGCGCCGTCGGGGGAGGGGGTGCATCCGTCGCTCGCAGCGGCGGGATCGGCCGCGCCGGCGGGAGGGGCGCACCAGAGAGACGCCGATCCCGCCCCCGCCGACCTCACCGCGGTCCACCGTGCGGCGTTGGCGACGGGAGGGCTCCACCGCCCGTGGACGACGGTCGAGCTGGCGCGCCTGGCGACCGGGGCGCGCTACACCCCGGCCACGCGGGTCCACGTCCAGGCGCTGCTCGACGCCGACGTGGCCTACTTCGCGCGTCAGCGCCTGGGGGCGCAGGACGTGTATCTCCCGCGCGCGTCCGAGGAGGTGGCGACCCGCCAGGCCGCGCACGTCGCCCTGGCGCCGGGCGATATCGTGATCGCGCGCATGAACGCCGGGCAGGGCGAGGCGCGCCTCGGCGTCATCACGAGCATCGTGGACCAGGGCAGCGTGGAGGCGACGATCGCGGGGTGGAAAGGTGAGCGGTTCCCGCTGGCGGTGATCCAGCTCCCGACGGGGGTGCGCCGGCCGGCGTACGTGGCGCTCCCGCGCGAGGACCGCAAGGCCGCGCTGGGCGCCGATCAGGAACGGATCGACGCCGCCGCGCGCTCCGGGGCGCTTGCGCACGACCTGATGGCCCTGTGGGCGCGCGGTAGCCAGACGACGGCGGACCTCCTGGGGACGCAGGACACGGACGACGGGCGCATCGCGCTGGCGCGCGATCTCGTCATGCGCGGGAGTGTCCTGTTCGCGCGCCACGGGGCTGTGTGGGAGCCGAAAGCGGAGCGGGACCTCCCGGTTCCTGAGGCGGTGGCGCGCCACCGGGCACTCCTCACGCTAGGGTCCGGGTCCACGGTCGCGTATCGGGACGGCCGCCAGGGCATCCTGTCGGGTCGCGGCCGGTGGGGGCAGGTCGAGGTCGCGCTCGACGACGGGACGCGGATGTGGTGGCAGGATAAGGACGTGCAGGCCGTCGGGGCGCCTGAGCCTGAGCGTGCCGCCGGGTCCGCTGCCGGGGCCGGGTCCGCTGCCGGGGCTGGGTCAGATGCCTCAGCCGACGCCAGGGCCGACGGCCTGGGGAACGACGCGTTGGCAGGGTAACGCTCGCTTTTCTCGCGCGCCCGCGCGCCTGTGTGGCGCGTGCCCTCGACGACGAGATGAGGGGCGGGGCGGGCCACACAGCACCGGCCTGCGGCCGGGAAACGGCGAGGGGCAGGGGTGTGACGATGAGCGAGGAGACCTGGGACCGGGTGCTCGGTGATATCTTCGCGGCGCTGGACCGGGACGCCGCGGCCGAGGGGCAGCTCATCGCCATCGCGCCGCAGCTGTCCGATGAGCAGATCCTGCGGGCGTGGGCGTATCTCGCCCACGACGACGCGCTCCGGTGGCGCGCGCGCAGCGCCCTGGCGCACGAGGCCCTGCGGCGCGTGGTGGGCCGGTCGGGACGCGACGGCCGCGGGACCGCGGCGGTGCGGCAGCTCGCGGCCACACTCGGGGTCGAACCGGGGCGGGTCTACCACCTGGCGCAGATCCACGCGGTAGTCGCGGGCGGCGATGTGGGGGGCGACGGCGTCGACGCTGGCATCATCGAGGTGCTGCCGGAGATGGCCTGGTACGACGAGGCCCTCGCCGCGCCGGACCCGGCCGCCGCGCTCGACTACGCCGCCGACCAGGTGACCGCGGGCCGGACCTACAGCCCCGCGGACCTCCGGCGTGACGTGCGGAAGGTCGCGGCGGCCCGCGGGGGGCCGGTGCGGGCACGGCCGCCGTCGCCGCAGGTGCGCCTGCGCGTCACCCGCCGCGACGGGTCGCGCTGGCCGGCGGCGGAGGCCATGGCGTTCGATCTGGTCGATATCGCGGCAATCGAGGTGGAGACGCCGTGGGGGAGGGCGGTGCTCGCGATTGACGGACAGGGCCACATCGACGCCGACGTGCGGCAGGAGGAATGAGGAATGGTGAGCACCGGAGTGACTTTCTCCGGTGCCCCGCGGCGGCCTGTGTGGTGTGTGGCTCGCGTCGTCGGGGACACACAGCGCCGGCCGGTCGGCCGCGAGAAACGGGGATGACGAGTCTCCGCCGCGCGGACTGAGTGACAGGGGGTGCGGAGACGGATGTCCGCCGATTACGACACAGACAGACGCAGTTCCGGCGCACGACCCTGGAACAACTCAAGCTCCTGATCGAGGGGGCGCTGTCGGCGGCGCCGGGCGATGAGAACACCAGCAGTCTCGTCCACCTGCCGATCATCGACCGTCCCACGATCAGGCGGCAGATGGCCAGCAGCGCGCACAAGAGCGTCATGGCCGAGCTGACCGCCCTGCAGAAGGACCTCGAATGCGTCATCGCGCAGGCGAGCGCGACGACCAAGAAGGGCAAGCCGGGCACGATCCGGCGCGAGAGCATGGTGGCGCGGCTGGCCGACGACCAGGGCATGAAAGCCAAGGTCGGGCTCTACGCCGAGATGCGGGGATGCGCCAGCAGGAGATCGCGCGCAGCCTCGACACGCTCCAACAGACGGCGCGCACGCTGCTCGACACGGCCGCGGGCGCCGCGAGCGAGGACGGGGACGAGGACGGTGCCGACGAGGGCAAGGGGCAACAGGCCGCCGCGAACGCGCCCGAGCCGGTCCGAGCGGTGGCGGCCGCGCCCGGCGACTGATGTGCGGCGGAGAGGGACTGCCCCGTTCCCTTTTTCCCACGCGCCGCAGGCGCGGCTTGTGTGCCCGCGCCGCACCCGTCGACGACACGGGTCACACACGCCCGGCTGGGGCCGGGAGACATCGGAAACGGAGAGGGGACTCATGGCGACCTATGACCGCACCTGGCTCGACCACGCGCGCGGCCAGGCCGACGAGATCGACGCCAACGCCCACGGCTTGCGCATGATCGCTGGCGAACGCGTCAAGGATCGCCTCGCGGAGATCGACGACGCGCAAGGGCCTCAGACGCCAGGTACACCGGGCGACTGATGGACGATGGAAGGCAAGAGCCCGATGATTACAAGGGAGGGCGATACGTCAATGATAAGCGACGACGCTTGGCGTCGTCGCGCCCGTGCGGGGGCGAGGGCGTTGCAAGCACAAGGCACGAACACATACACGCTCCGCGCCGTCGTCGAGCGTGTACCGCATCCCAGGGTTACGCTATCATTGGAACAGATTTGTACGGTAAGACCTGCTTGCCAGAGAATTCCGGCGATCGCGCTCTCTGATGGTATGCCACTCACGGATAAAATTGGTCAGTAAAGGGCACTCAGGCCCAGAGAGAGCGCATTCTCTGACATTTGACATTATCCTTTCCGTGATCCCTGTCGGCCTCCATTGATAGTAGGAGCCCAAATGGAAGCATTTCTATATTTCTTGGCTGGACTTATTGCCGGCTATTTTGTCAATATGCTCTCGTCAGCCCATGCGCCATGGTTTCAACTCCAATATAGGCGCGTACGGAGGAGAATTAGACGACGTCTTGGCTGGAAGGCGGCTCCATCGAGAGAACTTTTAGCAATCGGCTCCATTCCTATAAGCTGGGTGGTCTTAGATGGAGGGCATACCAGTGCTTACAGTCAAGAGGCATTGGTTACATCATGCGTGCCGGCGCATGACACTGCTCTCCTGAAGGAGTTCCGACAACTTCGACAGCAGATAGATGAGCACGAGACAGTGTTGCAGTTGGCTGCAGGCAATCCAGCCTGGAACGGTGACCGCTATCAACTCGTCAAGTGGGGCTTAGATCGGTACATGTCCGATGAGTCTCCTGAAGATAGCCGTCTCTACTTTCAGTTCGCACCTTCTAACTACCTAAACTTTCTAACGTCACAGCATCTGTTGCGAGCTATCGATTTGCCATCAAATTGTGACGCCTTACGACAAGAAGTGGGGAGTTGGCACGATTTTGATCGGCCATTACCTTATATGGCACATAGCTTTGGCATCAACCTAGTTCCAATTACATCGGACAACTTTGTAATTATTTCGGAGAGGGGCGATAAAGTCCGCTCCAGGTCTGGCACATGGAATGTGGCCGTAAACGAAGGTCTGCAGCGCCCAGTAGATAACAATGCGTACGGAGCCCCGGACTTTTACAAAGCGGCCGAACGCGGGATATTTGAAGAACTAGGTATTACTCTTGGTAAAGACAATCGTATTCTCTTTCTGAGCTTTGGAGTCGATCCACAGCTACAGCAATATGGCTTGCTCGGATTAGTGGACCTATCGCTTACGGCTGAGCAAATGCAAACGGTTCGACTAATGGGTGTTAAAGATCGATGGGAGGCAAAACAAATCCAATTTATACCATTAGATGCGCATTCGATAGGGCAAGCGCTGCGCGACAAGAAGCCATGGGCGCCATCAGGAGCAGTTGCGCTAATCCATGCTCTAATTTACAAGGAGCAGTCTGTCCGTAGGGTTATGGCCGCGTTACAATCACACGGTTTTGTAATTACTTCGTGAGCAACCTTTTATCGTACAAAGCTGTTCCAATAATTGTCAGACCCCTGACCCGGAGCGGCGCGGGCAAGAGGCTAGGGAGGCGGGGCAGCAGGCATTCGGTATCCTCCAGGCGATGCAGGCTATTGGCTACGACATTGACTGGACGCCGGATGACGGATGGGTCATCGTTCGCACGAAGCCGGAGTAACAGATTAGGGCGCGTGTTTCGCGCTGACGACGACCGACGACATCGTGCGGGAACGCGCGTTTGCACAACAAGACAGCGACATGGAAGAGAGACAGTACGATGGCGACCCTGGACGAGTTGGAGCAATCCTTCCGCGCCGACCCCGCGCTGGCTGATCTACTCGCCGCGCTGGATCGGTCCGCCGCGGCGGTGGCGGCCGCAGGCCTCACCGCCGACGACCTGCTCGACGACCTGGGGGTGTAAGCCCAAACCCCAGAAAATTCTGTCAGGTCAGTCGCGCCAGAAATCCTTGAAGCGGTCGGGGACGAGTTCTGTGTACCGGGTGGTGTGCTGGATATTGCGGTGACCGAGATACTGCTGGATGGCCCGCGTGTCCTGCCCCGCGTTGGCCAGCTTGTAGCCGGTGGCATGACGCAGCATGTGCGGGTGAACCGAGAATGCAAGGCCCGCTTGGCGTCCGGCACGGCCGACGATCTTGCGCACGGCATCCGTCGTGAGCGGCTGTGCTGGCCGTTTAGTTCATCCGTGCGACAGATAGATAAATATCGTCGCACGGATGAACTAAACGGCCAGCACAGGCGTGTCTCTGGTCTACCACGAGCGCGCGGCCCCCACCATCAAATGTGTGCCAGATCCTAGCTTTTCGACGGGAAGTTACTCTAAGCTTTGCTGGTGTTGCTCGCCCGTGCAGTCACTGGTGAAGAACGCGTCTGGCCGCAGACAGCATTATGGCGTGGTTGACTGATGGTTGGCCAATCACACCCAATAGGGTATATTGTACGCAACAACTGAATAGACTTCGGGTGCGGTGCGAGCTGCGTGGTTATGGTCACGCATAAGCCCGAAGTCACAATCG
>JAABUP010005887.1_pt1 | contig 18090 bp, 16 predicted proteins | sample 5559201 | NCBI WGS metagenome assembly JAABUP01 (sample SAMN10711887, study PRJNA513373) | rock metagenome | isolation source: Antarctica rocks | place: Antarctica
CTATATATGATGTGCACCAGTTCGTCGCGTTCGCGCTCTACGTCACGCCGCTCATCTTCATGTTCGAGCGGCTCTGGGGCAGCCACAACTCGCGCTGGTACATCCGGCTGCCCCTGCGGCTGCCCGTCGGTGAGCGCCGCCGCCTGCCGGGCTGCCAGAGCTGCTTGCGCGCCGTGCGCGGTTGGCGCCAACCGGGGGCTCCTGCCATAACCCCCGTGCTTTGTACGTTGTAGCTCATATATCCAGCGCGCCCGCCATGCTTTTTGTGTGCGCCACATAATAGTGTAGCCCCTCATAGGAGGCCCAATGGGAGGCCCATCCTGTCGCCTTTGAACGCATGGCGCAGACCTGGCGTGCAAGCTCCCTGTACAGCGCACACTTGGTGCTGAGCCTGGCGCCTGGTCGGCGCAGCGCTGGCGGTGTGGCTGCTGGGCGTCATGCTGCCGTTCTACGGCACCATCAACTCCTTCATGGGCGCCATCGGCGTGCCCACCACCGCCTTCCTGCTGCCGGCCGCCGCCTTCACCTGGCACTTTCGCAAGCGCGAGGCGCGCGACGCGGCCGTGTTCCCGCCGCACCGGTGAGCCCGACCGCTCGCCCAGGAGCGCGGAGGCGGGGTGCTGCCGTGTGCCTCCCTGCTATGCCTGCGCTGCGCGCGCTCTGGACCGTTGGCCGCCTGGTTGCATCTTCAGCGCCTGCGCGCATGACAGCGTGAGCGCCCTCGCTCAGGTGGCTGGCGGGGCACGGCTGGCTGCCCTGCTTCATCCTCAACTTTTTCATCATCGGGGTGTCCTCGGTCTTCACGGTGCGCTTCTTGCGCACGGCTTCGCGCTTGACGCAGCCGCGCAGCCGCGCTTGATGAACTGCCTGCTTGGCTGCCGCAGCGACGGGGGCGCTTGCGGAGCTGCATTCTGGCATGCCTTGCTGTTTACTTTTGCATGTAGCCTGACCTGCCTGATGGCTGCTAGTATATATCTGCCTGTGCTCGCATAATGGCAATGAAGGTCAACCATCATTCACTCGTACGCCGTATGTGCATGCCGTGCCGCGAGCGTGCTAAGCATGCATGCCGCGCGTCTCCAGGTCGGCGGCATCTTCTTCTCCATCCAGCGAATCGTGCAGCAGGTGTGTGCCTCTGGGGTACCAGCGGCCGGGTGTGCTGCGGCTCGCTTGAGAGCAAGCTCTGTGCCAAAGCGCTGCGTTGCTTGCACGCGGACTGAGCTGACTGGTAAGACCTTTGTCAGAGTGAGGCAGCTTGCGCGCCGGCCCGCGCCTTGCGCGACGTGTGCAGCGTGCTGAGCCCCGCAGCGCGTGCGGGCGGCAGTCGTACAGCTTTGGGCTGTTTGCAGAGTGCTACCAGTGCCCGCCGAAAAACCCGGCGACCGGGCTGTGGGGCTGAGGCGCAGCCAGGCTGCCGGACCGCAGCTCTGCGGTCAGCCTTCGCGCCAGGTTGCAGGCCCCTGTGTTGCATTGCAGAGCTGGGCTGTCTGGTACGCTCTCTGGCGTCCCAGGCGCCGGCACCCCGGCCGTCTGTGTTGTGTGAACTCTTCTTTGCCTTTTCAGCGCATGCCTTATTTCTTTGCCTCTTGTTTCTGCTCAGGTTGAAAATGCCTGCGCGCCGGCACGGCAGCATGGGTCGCTTGTGTTCCTTGTTCTGGTAAAAGCGAACAACTCCTGGCAGAAATATTCTGCTGATAGCATGCTCTCTCATACGTGGTGCTGTCTCGATGTTTTTTGGTGTGTTTGTGCGTTGGTACGGTGTAGGCTGGAAGCATGCAAGTGCAAGCAGAGTGACCCATGCGTTGCTGTGACATGCATCGGGTTGCGGCCACTGGTATGCTATGGACAAGCACCAGCAAAAAGCGGTGCTTACTTAGGTGGGCGCCCAAGTGATGTCTTGAGAGCACCGAGTCCCACATGTAAGACTTTTTGGAAAGCATCATGAGCACCAACGACCTCATCCTGAATGCAAACCGGTATAAGGACCAAGGTGGCCTCTCACTTCTAGCAGTGTCTAGCAGTGTGGTGAGCGCGCGCATGCAAGGGCTACGCAGGAGCTGCACAGCATTCAACCGGCGTGGCCGCGCCAAGCCCGGCGGCACGCGCGGGTATGCTAGGCGGGTGCCATGCGCCTAACGCAGCGCAGGCTGCTAAGCTGGGCGTGATGTTCCCTGCGCTGGGCAAGCCTCCGGGCCGTGCCGTCTTTAGACCAGCAAAGCCTTTGGTTCTGCATGATGTGTCATGTGGCAGGCATGACTACCGGCTTGCGCTGCTTTGGTTTATCAGCCTGTCAGCACCTCTTGTGTGCCATGCCAGACACTTTAAGAGTCATTGGCACCTACGGCGCGCATTGATAAGCGCATGCAAGGGCCACGGGCTGCCGCCTCATGTGGAGGGCAGCGGTGCGCGTGCTGAGCATGCCGGGCTGTCTGGTATGTGAGCATTGCAGGCTGCGGGCTGGTCTGTCCGTGTTCTTGCCCTGCATGCCGACACGTCGAGGCTGCCCCGCTACTGTTCACAGCGCTGCTCGGCCTTCGCACAGCGTGTGTTCGCTAAACAGCTGGCCGGGAGCGCCCGCAAGAGCCCGCCCGAGCTGGCAGCGGGGCGCTGCTCGCATACCGGCCTCAGCCCTGAGCAGGGACGCGCCTGTCCGCTATGCATACACTGGCCGGTTCCACCAGCGCTCATGGCAGGTGCGATGCGTGGCCGGGCACAGGCCGCGTTCTGCATGAAGTTGCGCCATGCGACCCAGTGGGCAGCCGGGCATGTCACCGTGTCTGCGTCTACATGACAGCTAGAGCCTGGAGACTGTGCTGAAAACGGGAGTCACATGCTGCGGCATGAGTGAGCAGAGACCTTCAGGAAGGCACAGAGCAGTTGGCCGCTTGCAGCCCAATAGTGGACTTACAAGTCCTACTGACAATCAGCGCTTCTAATCGGGCGCGCAGAACTAGCTGCCAGTTGAACAGTAACTGTCTGCCAGATGGCTTGTGCATCGCCGCACACCTCGGGCAATACGTTGCAGACAACACACTGGGCCACCGCAAACTCCAGCTCATGTGCGCGCCGCACCGCGCAAGCCCGAGCTGCGCGCCATGCGTGCAGGGCGCGCGCCCAGCGCTAGTGCGGCTCCTGCTAAGCACCCTGCGGAGCATGCCCCAGGTCGCGCAGCACCGCCGCCGCCCGCTGGTGCGCCGCTGCCGAGCTGGCGCATGCGAGCACACGCTGCAGGGCTGCAACCGCCCCGCATGCCCTGACTGCTTCCCGGCACAGCCCACTCTCGCTGGTCATCATCGCGAGCGCGCCGGCAGCCATATGATGCACCCCAGCAGGACACGCAGGCGCCAGCAGCCCGACCAGCGCCGCCACGCCCCCGCACTCCCTGACGCTGTCCTTGTTTTCATTGTTGTTAAAGCACACGCTCCACAGCGCCGCAGCAGCCTGCTCGTGCACAGCAGCAGGGCTGCCGGGCGCCAGCAGCCCCACCAGCGGGGCAACGCCCCCGCACCACCGCACGCAGACCACGTTCTGGGCGTTGCTCCCGCACAAGTTCCGCAGCGCCCAAGCCGCCCGCTCCTGCAGAGCTGCAGAGCCGCCGGGCGCTAGCAGCCCGACCAGTGCCGCGACGCCCCCGCACTCCCTGGCACTGTCCCTGTTCTGGGTGTTGCTTACGCACAGGCTGCGCAGCACCCCAGCAGCCGCTCCCTGCACAGCTGCAGAGCCGCCGGGCGCCAGCAGCCGAACGAGCGCCGCAATGCCCCCGCATTCTCGGGCGCTGTTGCAATTCTGCGCATTTTTTAAGCACATATTCTCCAGCGCTTTCGCAGCCTGCGTCTGCACGCCAGCGGAGACGCCGGGCGCCAGCAGCACAACCAGCGCCGCAACGCCCCCGCACTCGCGCACGCTGTCCTTGTTCTGGGCGTTGTCAGCGCACAGGCTCTTCAGCACCGAAGCGGCCTGCTCGTGCACAGCGGCAGAGCCGCCGGGCGCCAGCAGCCCGACCAGCGCCGCGACGCCCCCGCACTCTCTGACGCTGTCATCATTCTGGGCGTTGCTTGCGCACAGGATGCCCAGCGCCGCAGCGGCCTGCTCGTGCACCGCATCTGTCCAGCCAGGCGCGAGCAGCCCGACCAGCGCCGCCGCGCCCCCGCCCGCAATGACGGTGTCCTGGCTTTTGCGCTTGAGCAGAGTCGCCAATGCCACCGCGGCGCGCTCCTGCGCAGCAGCTTTCGCTGGCGCTCTCCTGGCTCTGGGGATCTATGAGTCAGGCACACCCGTGACCTTCTTACGCAGTACAGCCGCGAGCTGCTAGCACCCCATTTAGCGCAGGCATGCCCCCACAACCCCAGACTCTGTCCTGGTCCTGGACCGGGACGTTGGTTTGCTGGACCTCAGGTGCAGCCCACAGCGCATGGGCAGCCTGCTGAGGCACAGAGAAATGCCAGTCGCGAGCAGGCCTACCAGCGCCGCAGAGTAGGGCTCGTGTGCAGGCTCCTCGCGACCTTGTTGTTCGTGCCCAGGCCTCGGCCGCACGCAGCGTACAGGCGGGCTGCCAGGCTCAAGCTTGAGCGCGCAGGAGCGGCCCTTCCCGTCAGCAGCGCTGGAGCTCCGGCCCTGTAGCGGGGGCGCATGGGGCTGGGTCAGCTTACGCCCCCAAGCTGATTGTGTCGCCGCGCGGAGACGAGCAACCAGGACGTCAACCCCAATGTGCGAGAGGAGGACCTCAGCACAGGCAGGCGCTGGCCACGGAGGCAGGGATCAGTGACGCTGCTGCCGCACCTGCACGCCGGCATCAGGTTGCCCGCGCTTCATCTGGCCAGCTGCTGTGCGCTTGCGGGCATGCAGGAGCTCCAGGACAGAGCGGGGCGCTGGCAGTGGCTGCAGGGGGCCTGCATTGACGGTATAGGGATCAAGTCAACAGCCACCCGTGGATGTGCCCGGTCCCGCCCGTTCTGACTCAGCTACAGGGCTCCTGCTCCCAGCAGATCTGCCCAGCAGATGTGCGCCCTGGCCGGCCTGGCGGCCAGGGCCGACGCGCAGGTCGGGGCGCTCGAGGCCGGGGCCCCGGCGCTGGCAGCCGGGGCCACGTGCCCCCTGCGCGCGGCCGACCTGATGCGCCCCGACGCAGTGGAACTGCTGGCGCCCGTGATACACGGCGACCCGATGCAGGCTGTGACCAGTGACGGCGGCCTGGCCCTGCACGAAGCCAGGCTCGTGTACAGGGGCGCGGCCGTCGGCACCTTGGCGAGCATCGTGCGGCGCATCCTCTGGCGCGACGTGCTGGCCTGGCTGGAGCGGGGCGGGGACGACACGGGCCTGGCCTGGGTGTTGTACATACTGCAGGCGCTCTGCACCATGCTCAAGTGCCCCTTCTTCGTGCGGGCGGCCGCCGACCGCCGGACGGCCATCCGCGAGGCCGCCGTGAGGTGAGCGCGCGACGCGCGCGCGCCCGCGCCTGCAGGCTGCGCGCGCGCCGAGGCGGCCAGGCCTGCGCTCACCACTTCGCGCGGCCGCAGGTACGCGGCGTGCGACATGTATGGCCTGGCCGCGAGCGCGGCCACGTCGTGGGCGGTGCTGGCGGCGGGCAGCCCGGAAGGCGGCAATGCCTGCGCTCTGCTCGCCGTGTGCGCACCCATACTGCAGCAGGTGCGGCGACGCCGCGCGGCAGGCCCGCCCCACGCAGGCCGCCGCCCAGCCGCCGCCGCGCCGCGCAGGCGGTCTTACAGTGGAGCAGGGCCGACGCGTTGGAGGCGCTGGGCGGGGCGGCCCCGTCGTCTGCGGTCCCGACCGCAGTCCTGGCGCAGTACCACTGCGGCCTCTGCGCGGTGCTCGCGTTGCTGGCCGGCGCTCCTGCCCTGCCGCCGCGCTCCTCGCCCTTTGCGCCCGAGGCGGCCGTCTTCTCGGACCGCAGGAGCGTCCTGAGCGCCGCCTCCGAGGCGCGCGCGCGCGCGCGACCCGCTGCGCACACTCCCCGCGCCGAGCGTGCGGCTGACCGCGGCCCGCCCCGCCGCAGCACCTGGCCGCCGCGCCGCTGCTGTTCGACGCGGTGCGCGACGAGGCGCCGCGCGCCGCGTACCTGAAGGCCTTTTGCAGCGCGCCCGCGGGCGACCTGCGCATCCGCGTCGTGGAGCAGGGGCTGTGCGGGGGCTGCGGTGCGCGCCCGACGCGCCGCGCAGGCAGCGCGCTGGTTGGGGCCGGGTCGCTGGATGGGCGCGAGCGCGCGCGGCCGTGCACGCAGGCGACCCCGCCGCCGACCTCTGCATCTGCAGCGTGACCCTGCACAGCGCGCGCTGCGCGATCCAGGCGCACTCCGACACGCTCCGCGCGCGCCGGCTCGACCCGGAGGTGGAGCAGCGGCTGCAGGCGCTGCTGGTCGACCGCGTGGCCCCGCTGCTGCTGCGCTACGTGCAGCTGGGCAAGCACGGTGCGCGCCGCCTCCGCACCCCCTTTCCCGCGCGGCTCGCGCGGTGCATCGCAGGGTCGCGCGCCCGCGTCCTCGCGACAGGTCTCTGCCCGTCGCGGGCGCGGCCGCCGCGCCGCGCGGCGCACCGCCGCGGCTCAGGGCGGCGCCGCGCGTCGCAGGCCCGCGGCGCGTCCCGGCCGCGCTCGCGTGCGTGGCCGCCAGCGCGCTGGGCGAGCTGCTGAGCTCCAAGGGGCTGTGCGCGCGCGTGCCCGGCGAGGAGCGCGAATGCGGCATGCGCAGCCTGTACGCCATGCTGCAGTGGGCCTCGCAGCGCGTTGCCGACCTGGTGCGCGTGCGCGGGGCGCGGGCGCACAGGCAGCGCCCGCCAGTGCCAGGTGGCACCCGTGGCGCCCGGCGAGGCCGTCGCCGTGCCGGCCGCCAGCCTGCCGCCCATGCGTGCAGGCGCAGGCCGACGCGCGTCTCGCAGCGCCGCGCGTAGCGCTCTCGCCCTGGCTCGCCGCGGATGCGGGCAGCCTCCAGGGCCGCGTGGCCTGCGCGATGCCCAGCAATGCTGGCCCCGCCGGGGCGCAGGGAGCGCGCGAGGCGAGCGCGCGCGACGCGTCGCTGGGCAGCACCGACCCGCACCTGCTGCAGGGCACGCTCGAGGACCTCGTGCGCTGCCGGCCGCCCTGGGCGCACCTGGTGCGGCCCGGTCGGTGCCCTTGCATCCAGGCGAGGGGCGCGTGCCCGCCGCCGCCGGTGTGACCCCAAGGCCACAGGCTGCCCGTGCTGCTCTGTCGGGCGGCGCACGCCCCGCGTCCCAAGGCCTGCGTGCACAGGCGGCGTCGGTGGGAGCGGCTGGGTCGCCCCACGGCATGCGGCCGTCGCAGCGCCGCCTGTCGCGCGCGCAGGTCCGCGCGGGCGCACCCCAAGAGGACGCCGAGCGGCGCGAGCGCCTGCTGCCGGCCGCGCTGGCGGCGGTGGAGGCCGCGCTGCGGCGCGCGCCAGACGCGCTGGGCGTCGCGGCGAAGCAGGACGCCGGCGTGTCTGCGGGCAAGGCGCGCTCGCGGCGTCACCTGGTCCCCGTTGCCGAGCTCCGATAGCTGTGCAGCGGCGGCGCTGCGCCGGGGCGGTCGCGCATGTCGTCGCTGCACGGCGGCCGGTGCTGTAGCAGCGCCGGGGCTGCGCGCGGGGCGGCCCCGGACCCTGGGCGCGGCCGCCTGCGCGCAGGCGGTGAAGCACGCGGTGGAGCGGCTGCTGGCGGCGGGCGCCGGCGCGGCCGCCCCGTCCGCCGCCCGGCCGCTGCTCGCGACGCTGGCCAAGCTGCTCGCGATCGCGCGCGCGCCGGGCGCCGCCTGGCGCGCAGGGCTCCGGGTGCGCCGCGCCGCCCGCTGCAGCCCCGCGGCGGCCGCGGCGCCCGACGTGCGGCGCACCAGCGCGTGCCCGCGACGCGGCGCGCGGGGGGCGGCAGGGCATGCTCTGCGCGTACGGGCCCGACCTGCTGAGCTGGGGCGCGGAGCTGCGGGCGGCCGGGAACGCGCTGCCGGCGGAGCTGCAGCCGTACGCGGCGGCGCAGCTGCTGCCGCTGCTGCTCCTGCCGCCCGAGAGCGTGCGCGCGCTGGACCTCCCGCTGCCCTGCGCGGGCGGCACCGACGGCGAGTCGGAGTTTTTTTCCAGGATGCTGGTGCGCGCGCGCCTGCCCGCCGTCGCCGCCCGGCCGCGCTGCGCGCCGCCCCCGTGCGCCGACCGGGCGCGCGGCTGCGCAGGTCGCCATCGGCGAGCTCGCGGCGCGCGGCGGGCCCGAGGGGTGCCAGGCGGTCGTGCCGGCGTGCGCGGGCCTGGTGCCCTTTGTCGTGGACGCGCTGCGCGCGCTGGCCGAGCGCTGTGCGCGCCCTGCTGACCCCGCCAGAGAGTGTCAGGGGGGCGCCCGCGTGTGGTGGCGTCGACCTGAGTATGCGTGACGCGCGTGCGCGCGCGCGCTTGAATGCAAGCACGTGCCGGCCCCGCAGCGCGCCTCCGAGACAGCGCTTGCCTCGAGAGCGCTGCCCGGGTCCAGACGACTCGGCGGCGCATGCCGTCGTGAGCGCGTGCGCGGCCCCGCGCGCAGGCGGACCCCCGCCGGGCGTGCACGCCACGGGCAGCGGAGCGGCCGCCAGGCGCGACACGATCAGCCCGTACGGGCGGTGGATGATGGGTGCAGAGAACGATGTCACGTTCGCGCTGGTGGACGGGGTCGCCAAGCAGGCTGGGGCGTCCCGCGCGCTGGCCGCGGCGCTCGCGCGCGGCGGCGCGCTGGGCGCGGCCGTGCGGCTGGCGCAGCGCTTTGTGGACGCGCACGAGGCGCCCGAGCGCGAGCGCGCGGCGGCCCACGCGCGGCGCTGCATGGACGGCGTGCTGCGCGCCGCTGGGGAGCACTCGCCGGAGGTGGTGCGCGCGCGCCCCGCAGCACCCGGGCCGACCTCTGCAGGCAGGCGCTGTCCTGCTGACGCTGTGCGGGCGCGGCGGCAGGCCGCCCTGCAGCTGGGCGAGCCAGCGCTGTCAGAGCCAAGCAGCACTGTTTTACAGCGCCGGCTGGCCGCCATGGCGGCCGCCATCGCGCGCTTTGAGGCCGAGGTCGCGCCGGGCCTCGCGGCGGAGGGCCCGTCGCAGGCCACCCTGGACGACCTGCGCCTGGCCACGCCCGCGCTGCGCCCCGTGGGCTGCTGGTGGTCGGGGTGCGCACCTGCTCCTGCCGGCCGCATCGCCCGCTCGCGCGCACATCGAGGCCCTGACTCGCCAGCGCGGCGTGCGCGCGCAGGTGCGGCAACCTGTCCGGCGCGTCGGAGGCCGGCCTGCAGACGCAGCTGTGCTCCGGCTGCAACACCGCGCGCTTCTGCTCGCCGGCGTGCCACAAGGCGGCCTGGCGCGCGGGGCACAAGGGCGCGTGCCAGCGCCTGCAAGCGCGCGCCTGACAGGCGCGGCCGCGCGGCGCCCGCCTGCCGCGCATGCCCCGTGCGCTGCTGCGTGCAGGCTGATGTGCAGCGTAGAGCTGGTGGCCGCCTCTTTCGCACTTGTACCGACTCACGTCGGTGTGCGCCAGCGCGCCGGAGTGCAGCGGCTCGTCCTGCGCGGCGCAGGCGCACGCTCTGCGGCACGAGCAGTGTGCGCGCGGCCGCTTCCCGCGGGTGCGATGCGCACCCGAGTCTGTCAACGCGCCAACAGGATGTCCTCACATTGCGTGTCTGCTCTGGCGCGATGACCTGTGCAGCCCTGCGCCGCACAGGCGCCTGCAAGGGTTTGGCCAGAAGCGCTGGATGCGCTGCGGTGCTGGCTCATGGGCGCTGGTGCCCGGGCCCTCTTTTGGGAGGCATCGACCTGCAGAGCGTGCATTTTGAGCGTTTCCCAAGCATGCTGCTGTGTGTGGCCAAACAGAGTGAACAGACATGCGTGTACTTGCGTAGAGCAGAATAGACATGTGTGTACACTTGTGTAGAGCAGCATTGTTGAACAAAAGAAAAATGTGTGCGTGCGAGTGGGACGCCTGCGGGGCGTGCTCTGGCGCTCTGCCGCTGCTATTGTTACAGACATGCATGTTTGTATACAAGCATTTTGCTGCGGGCACGATGTCACATTACACTACGACGTTACACTGGTTCATCGATAAAGCCGGGAGCTTGACATTCAGGCACCAAGGGTAATACCAACATGCACCCACTCACAGCCCCGAAGGTGCTCGCGCGCCGAGCAACGGCATGCTGCAGTGCGCATGCAATCCGCCCGCCATGAGCCCGGCGCAGAGCCTGCACGGATGTCCGCCTCTGTTCGGCGCACTACTCTTGACTTGGGCAACAGCGCAGACCTGTCTGCGCGATGCGCTGCATGCCTTCATCAGCTGCACCGGGCGCGCGCGCGCGCACCTCACAGCAGACTGATGTGCGCGTACACACCCCAGCGCCGCGTGTCGGGCGCTCCGCAAACATGCCCCCATCGGCCTCTCACATGCAACCAAGGCTCTGTCAGACCCAGGGTCGGGCCTGTTGCGCCATGCAACGGTTTGCAAGTGTGCATGCACCGCCGCAAGCCGCTTCGGCGTGCACTGCTGCGGCCACCCGCGCCCGGCTAGGCCCTGCAGGGCGCCCCGCATGTATGGCGAGTTAAACATCTCGAAAGCACACCGGCCGCAGCACCCACCACTCGCCGCGCGCAGGCTGCCCGCGCCCACGCCCGCGCCCGCGCCCTCGATCAACCCTAGTGAGAGTTTTGACGCTGTTTGCCGCGGCTAGCATAGCGGGCTGCCGGAACAGGCTCTGCAGTGCCAAGCGCTCGGCCGAGCATAGGGCGCCCGCCTGGGGCCTCGCATGTACAGGCTGCGGACGCACTGCGGCACGCTCACGCTCACCCTCGCGTCGCCGTCAATGCACTTCACAGCCAGGGCGGGACGGCTCGCGAGTCCCCGTAGCAGCGGCAGGTCGTGCGTGCGCAGGTCCATGCATGTCCGACGGCTCCACGCCGTTGGCGCAGCGGCTTGCGGCCGCGGCGGGCGCGCGTCCTGGCGCAGGGCCCGGTGTGCGCCCCACACACACGCAGGGCGGCAGGGCAGGCCGTCCAGCTCTGGCCTCCAGCAGCGCAAGCCAGGTAAAGCCCTGCGGCAAGCAGCCGGGCGCCAGCCAGATGCGCTGCGCCCGACCGCGGCGGAAGGCGCCCGTGGCGCACACAGTCCGACCGCTGTCAGGGCGAGGCCGCGCAGAGGCCCGCCCGTGAAGGTAACAGCGCCGCCGCGCTCGCTGGCGGGCCCAGAGATTAAGCCCTGGCGCAGCGCTGGCACCTGCCGCGCGTGCCAGCAAGGGCCGCGCTCAGCAACTCTGCGAGTCGTGCACATGGCTCAGGGCCATACGGCTACGCTCTGAAACGCGACTGAGCTGTCGCCGCCCGCCATGCACGCCTCGAGCGCGGCCTTATTGCGCCGCTGCAGGACCTCTTCCAGGCGCCCAAGACCGGCCAGCGCGTACGTCGTCGTCGCCCAACTGAGAGCAGCCTGCTGAGTATGGGGCGCTCGGAAGTGCTCCAGCAGGCGCGGCAGCACAGCCTCAGCGAGCGCACGCACAGCCTCGCCTTCGGTACAGGGACCACATCTGCATGTTGTCCAAGTTGTTGTGCAGGCAAGACGAGCCCGTCACAGCGTGCTGGCAAGACAGCAGTCTATTACTGTCAGCCACTTTCTAGCTTGTAAGCTTGAGAGCGCATCCAGCTCGTACTTCCAGGGAGTACTGTGTGATTTTACCCTTCAGGTAAACGCCCTGTATCAGCTGCAGGTGAGTCCAAGGCCTGCGAGCTGGGTGCCAGAGCAGCCTTCGTCCAACGCACTTCAGCGATAGAGCTCTGCCACGCTACCTCCAGACATACAGGCAGCGCACGGCCCTCCGTGCAACTCTTGCAGAAAAGGCAAATTGAAGCCCCTTCCAAACCACGGCGCTTGCATTCGTCGTCAAGTGTACCGCCAGCATGACCTCCCAGCCGCCGGCAGTGCGGCTCGATGAGCTTCCTGCAGAGGTGTGTGTGCTGATGTGTTTGTGCTGCCCACGATCAAGCCGCCCTGTGCCTGCTGCGCTGCCGACGTGCCCTGCTCGGCCTGCGCAGGTTCTGCAGTTGTGCGCGGGCCACATCATGAAAATGCACTCGACAAAGTGTTTCAGGCTGCAGACAGTCTGCAGGTGCGCGGTGCATGGTGTCTGAGCACATGAGTCTGCAACAGCTGTGCACCGGGCCTGAGCCGTGCCGGCAGGCGGTTTCGGGACGCCCTCAACGAGCCGTTCTGCACCACGCTGACCCGCTGCAGCGCAGTGAGTTTGTGGCGGGCGCTGGGACGGCTCAGTGCGCGGCCTCCTCCGGCAGTGCTCTCCTTCTGTGGCCTGGCAGTGGTGCAAGTGCCGCGCGCTTTCCTTGAAGAATGCTGCTCATGTCGTCACTCTGACTCCCAAGCGCATGTGAGCACGTCAGGCACTGAGGCAGGCGCTGTGCTCGCGGCCTTGGCTGCCGCAGGCACGCACTCGGGGGCGTGCGCCCTGCGCTGGCTCCAGGTGCAAGGCGTTGCCGTGAAGCACGTGTCTGGCCTGGAGGCCATCGACAGGGACGCTGAGCGGTTGTCGCTCCTGCTGAGGAGCCTACCTGCGCTGGAGTCTCTCATTGTGGTCAAGCTGCACGCTGCTGCCTCGTGCACATCTCCAGCTGACGCCTCGGACTTCCTGGCCGGGGCCGCCCGCGCCTTAGGCCGCTGCCCGTGCCTGCTGCACCTGAAGCTGACCATCCTGCTCAACACTTGGGAGGACCAGCTGCCCGAGACGGTGGGGCAAGACCTGGCCGGAGCGCGCACACTGGAGGGGCTTGAAGTGGCGGTGCGGTGTTGGAGGGTTGCGGACCTCGACATGCCGCCCGTTGCGCACACAGCGCACCTGGTGGCGGGCCTGGCCGGCCTCTCGCGGCTGCGCGCTCTCAAACTGGAGTCGAATTACGTAGAAGCCCCGCTGCCTGCCTGCCTGTCGCGCCTGGCGCAGCTGACCTCTTTCACGCTGTCTGGCCTGAATGGCCTGCGCTGCGCGCCCGGCTGGGCGCGCCTGCCGTTGCTTGCGAGCTTGAAGATTGAGTGGTGCACGTTTGCGGCCGACGGCGAGGATGCGCTGCCGGGCATGGACGCGCTGACGGCCCTGACCAGCCTCAGCCTGGCGGGGTACAATTCGCCAGTCTTTCCGCTAGGCATCCTGGCCATGAGTCGCTTGAAGCACCTCGACCTAACCCACGGCTACTTTGAGCATGTGCCCGAGGGCGTGAGCGTGCTCACCGCCCTCGAGGTGCTGCGCCTTGGGCGGTACAATGGACCTTGCGAGTGGGGCACATACGGAGTGGGGCATATCGGGGGCTCCCTCGACGCCCGAGCCCTGGGCAGCCTGGCTGGCTTCCCACGCCTGCGCTGCCTGGCCTTCAAGAACTGCTGCGTCTTGCTCTGCCCGAGCATCCAGGCTGCGGCCGTGCACCCCCGCCTGGAGCGGCTGCGGCTGCGCTCCTCGTATCCTGCCAGTGGCCCGTCGTGGCTGGCCTTCCTTGAGCTTGTCGGCGGCCTGCTGCGGCAGGGGCGCCCGGACGCACTTGAACTGCGCAACTGCTACTTTTCTGGCGCGGGGCAGCAAGAGTGCCGCAGCTTCTGCGCAGCGCTGCAGGCTGTGGGTTTTCCAGAAGACAAGATTCCGAGGTACAGTACCTGCTATGACAGCGAGTAGTCTGCATGCGCTGGGTGAAGGTTTCCTCGAGTCTGGGCACTTGCAGTGTGTGTAAACGGGCCAATGGAGGCGGCGTTGCTGCGCTGCCAACGCCATGCGCAACCCCGCCTCGCCCCTCATTGGTGTCCAAGCAGTCTGCGCACGCACCGACACTCACGAACACCGCATCTGCTCGGTACCCGTGTCCATTCTGCGTGACGACAGCCGCGCAGAGGCCGAGCATTTGCTGTCAGCCGCTTGTGGAAGTGCGTGCTTGTGTGCGCTGCGCCAGATAAATCAGCGCTATCTCAGGAGCTTGTGTAATGCATGTCGTTATAACCAATCATTTGTCAGGCCTCAGGAAGCCTTGCACTTCAATATGAGCGCATTTGCCGCCTCAAGAGGCTCAGACGAGCTGCTCAAGCTGACCAGGCAGGCATGCACCCAGCCTCAAAGAGTGCTCATGCGCTGAGCAATGGTTCTCTTCAGTGCACCCGCGGTCTGCTGCACCCGCCATGAGCTCGGCGCAGAGCCTGCACCGGCGCGCCCATGTTCGGCGCACCTCACTGGCTTGGGCAACAGCGCAGACCTGTCTGCGCGGACACGTCGCGCGTCCCCATGAGCTGAACCGGGCGCGCGGGCACAGCCCGCAGCAGACTGCTGTGCGCGTGCACCCCCCCCCAGCGCTGGTGTCTCGGGCGCCCCGCGAACAAGGCATGCAAGCCCCCTCGGCCTCTCACATATGCACCCCAGGCTCTGTAAAGACCCAGCGTCGGGCTCATGGGTCCATGCGCCGGCCTGAGCATGCGCGCGCCGCCCCCCGCCGCCGCGGCGTGCCCTGCTGGGGCCACCCGGCCAAGGCTAGTTGCCACACCGAGCGTGGCGGGCTGCCGGCACAAGCTCTGCACAGGCGAGCGCTCGACCGAGCAGAGGGCGCTCGTATGAGGGCCTGCATGCGCAGACTATGGACGCTGCGGCACGCTCACGCTCACCCATGCTTCAACGTCATTGACAACAAACGCCAGGGCGGGACGGCACGCAAGCCCGTACAGCAGCGGCAGGACATCCATGCATGCGCAGGTCCGTGCACGTCTGCTGGCTGCACCCCGCCACCGCAGCGGCTTGCGGCCGCGGCGGACACGCGTCCTGGCGCAGGGCGGGGTGCGCGCCCCGCTCGATAAAGGGCAGCAGGGCGGACCGTCCAGCTTTGACCTCTATGAGCTCTAGCAGGATGAGGCCCTGCAGCTAGCAGTTGAGCGCCAGCCAGGTACGCTGCGCCCGACCGCGGCGGAAGGGACCGCTAGGTGCACACAGCCCCGGTCAGGGCGAAGCCGCCAAGGCGCACGGACGACTGCCTGCGGCAGCCCGAGCACTTCTAGAGGCCCGTCAGCGCGGCAGCGCTGCCACTTTGCTCGCTGGCGGGCCCAGTGGTCGGTCCCCAGCCGCGCGTGCCAGGACGAGCGCCACGCTCAGGGACTCCGCGAGGTCATGCGATCGGCTCAGGGCGCGCTTTGGCATCGTCCTTTCGCAGGCGTGCAGCACTCTGGCTTGCTCTCAAATCTGACTGAGCTGTCACCTTCCGAAACACGCGTCTTGAGCGTAGCCTTGACATGCCGCAGCAGGCCCTTACCTGAGCGCCCGGAAATGGCAAGCGGGTACGCTGTTGCCGCTCAGCTTAAAGCATCCTGCTCGGTGCGGGCGCTCGGAAGTGCTCCAGCAGGTGCAGCAGCACAGCCTCAGCGGGCGGGCGCACGGCCTTGCCTTCTGTTCTGGGACCGCACCTGCACGGCCCAGGCTGCGCAGGCAAGACAGGCCCACCATAGCGTGCTGGCAAGCTGGCAGTCTGTCACTGCCAGAACTCCTGCTTGAGCTTCAGAGCGCATCCGGCTCGCCCTTCGAATAAGAACTCAGAATTCATAAGGACGCACGTGCACACCCCCCCCCCCCCCCGGGGCGATCTTGCGCGGTACCTGGAATTGTAAATCCAGGCCCGCTGGGTTCTCTGTCCAACGCACCACATAAGCAACAGAGCTCTGCTACGCTAGATCCAGACATACAAGCGGCGTGTGGCGCTCTGTGCAGACGTTGCAGGACAGAAAGGCCACTTGAAGCCCTTAGATAACCACCACACTTGACCTGCGCTGAAGTGCGCCGCCAGCATGACCTCCCGGCCAACGTCAGTGCGGCTGGATGAGCTTCCTGCAGAGGTGTGTGTGCCGTTACGGTTGCGCTGCCCAGGATCAAGACGCCTTGTGCCTGCCGCGCTGCCAACGTGCCCTGGTGGGCCTGCGCAGGTCCTGCGGGCGTGCGCGGGCCACATTATGAAAATGCACTCGACCCAGTGTTTCACGCTACAGACAGTCTGCAGGTGCGCGCTGCATGGTGTCTGAGCGCTTGAGCCTGCGACAGCTGTGCACCGGGCCTGAGCCGTGCCGGCAGGCGCTTTCGGGATGCCCTCAACGAGCCGTTCTGCACCACGCTGAACTGCTACAGCACTATGAGTTTGTGGCGGGCGCTGGGACGGCTCAGTGCGCGGCCTTCTCCGGCTGCGCTGTTGCAGTTGTGGTGCTGCCTGACAGTGGTGCTAATGCCGCACCGCTGTCCTTGAAGAATGCTGCTCGTGTCGCCACTTTGACTCCCAAGTGCGTGTTCAGCACGTCAGGCACTGAGGCAGGCGCTGTGCTCGCGGCCTTGGCTGCCGCAGGCACGCACTCGGGAGCGTGCGCCTGGCGCTGGCTCCGCGTGCAAGGCGTCGCCGTGAAGCACGTGTCCGGCCTGGAGGCGGTCGACAGGGACGCAGAGCGGCTGTCGCTCCTGCTGATGAGCCTGCCTGCGCTGGAGTCGATCAGCGTGTCGAAACTGCACCGTGAGTGGTCGTGCACTTCTCCTGCAGATGCCCAGGTATACCTGGCCGGGGCCGCGCGCGCCATTGGCCGCTGCCCGTGCCTGCTGCACCTGAAGGTGACCATCCTGCTCGACAACGGGGAGGACCAGGTGCCCGATACATTTGGGCAGGACCTGGCTGGAGCGCGCACACTGGAGGAGCTGCATTTGGCGGTATTGTGTATGGGGGCCGTCAACTTCGACATGCCACCCTCTGCGCACATAGCGTACCTGGTGGCGGGCCTGGCCGGCCTCTCGCGGCTGCGCGCGCTGACCCTTCAGTCGCAGCTCATCCGCATGGCAGCCCCGCTGCCTGCCTGCCTGTCGCGCCTGGCGCAGCTGACCTCTTTGAGGCTGTCTGGGCTCGACGGCCTGCGCTGCGCGCCCGGCTGGGCGCGCCTGCCATTGCTTGCGAGCTTGAAGTTTGACAGCTGCACGTTTGCGGCCGACGGCGAGGACGCGCTGCCAGGCATGGACTCACTGGCGGCCCTGACCAGGTTTGATGTATTGGGGTGTCGGAGCCTGCGGGTGCTTCCTGCGTCCCTGTGGCAGCTCACGCAGCTACGGGCCCTTGCGCACATGGGGAACAGAAGCATGTCCGTGCAGTCGCCGCGCAGCGAGCTGCCAGTTGCGGGCCTGCCCGCGCTCGGCGCGCCCTGCTTTGCCTCTCTGACCAGTCTCAGCCTGGCGGGGCACTACCTGCCGGTCTTCCCCGCAGGCGTCCTGGCCATGAGCTGCTTGAAGCACCTCGACCTTTCCCATGGCTGCTTTGAGCACCTGCCCGAGGGCGTGACTGTGCTCACCGCCCTCGAGGAGCTGCGCCTTGGGCGGTATGCGGATTTCCGCAATGGATTGCAATGTATGACTGGGGGCTCCCTTGACGCCCGCGGCCTGGGCAGCCTGGCCGGCTTCCCATGCCTGCGCCGCCTAAGCTTCAACAACTGCTGCGTTCTGTTCTGCCCGAGCATCCAGGCTGCAGCCGTGCACCCCCGCCTGGAGCGGCTGCGGCTGCGCTCCTCGTATTCCGCCAGGGGCCCGTCGTGGCTGGCATTCCTCAATTTCGTGGGTAGCCTGCTGCAGCAGGGGCGCGTGGACGTACTCAACATAGTCAACTGCAACATTTTGGGGGAGCCAGACCGCGTCACCTTCTGCGCCGCCCTGCAGGCTGTGGGTCTACCAAAGGAGGACTTAAATAAGCCTTGCTTTGACAACGAGTAGGCTGCATGCGTTGGGGGTAGGATGTGCCGGATCTGGGCTCTTACAGTGTGTGTAAAGGGCTCGCGGGTGCTCCGCCGCCCCTGGTCACGCCTCTCACAGGCTCCGCGCTTCCGTGCATGCACCGACACTCCCGCACACTGCACCTGCGTTGCTGCTGTTGACCTGCTGCCAAACAACAGCCGTGCAGAGCATAAGCTTTCGCGGTTGGTTGCTTGCGGAGGTCTTTATGCGTGCGGGCCGCTGCGCAAGCAAGAGCAGCAATGTCTCAGGAGCTTGTGTCACGCATGGCATTACAGCCAATCATTGTGTCAGGCCTCAGGAAGCCTTGCACTGCACTCCAGTATGAGCGACGAGCGC
>JAABUP010005888.1_pt1 | contig 18086 bp, 17 predicted proteins | sample 5559201 | NCBI WGS metagenome assembly JAABUP01 (sample SAMN10711887, study PRJNA513373) | rock metagenome | isolation source: Antarctica rocks | place: Antarctica
CGACCGCGAGAAACCGTCCCAGCGCCACCCAGCAACGCATGATTAGCCCAGGCACACGAAATAGCTCGCAACTTCACTCCGACAGGCTGCTAGGCTGTTCTTGTCAAACAATTGGACTCAGCTTGTGCCGTTTCATAACGGATTCGTCCGAGATAAACTTTACGACGGCAACGGCCGCCGCCGGCACCTGACGGTGATTGGGGGAGCATACAAACCAACCCGGAAAGGGAGGCAGGAACTCTTCAAGCAGCGACACCAATTTGCCGCTGTCGATCAGAGGACGCGCATACGCCTCAAGCGTGAAGGCGACGCCCACTGCATCGAGGGCAGCAGTGATGGCGGCGTCGCAATGTGAGACGATCAACGGGCCGCTTACTGCGACCGATGACCAGCGGCCATCGACTCGGAATTCCCAATGGTAAGGGTGGGCAGTTCCAGGCTGCCGCCAGTTGATGCACCGGTAGTTGGACAAGTCTTGCGGCGTCGACGGCGAACCATGCTCCTCAAGGTACGCTGGGGACGCAACCGCAACGTGACGCAAGTCGCCCCCCAGCTTGCTCGCGGTCATCGACGGCTCGACGAGTTCCCTCGAACGTATGCTCAAGTCGAACCCGGTCGCCACACTGTTCGTGGCAGCGTCATCGATCACCACTTCCAACAGGATATCCGGGTAGGCGCGGTATAAGTCGCCAAGGCTTGGCTCCAGCAATGCCGTGTAGGCAGCACGAGGGATGTGCAATCGTACGATGCCTGCCGGCTTGGCACGGAGGTCGCGAGCCTCTTTGACCGCCGCCTCCATCTCCTCCATCGCGGGCTTGAAGCGTGCCAGCAGCCGCGATCCCGCACCGGTCACGGACACGCTCCGGGTGGTCCTGTTCAACAGCCTCACCCCGAGTCGCTCCTCGAGGCTGCGAATGGTCTGGCTCAGCGTCGATGGAGCGATCCGCAGGTGGGTTGCCGCCCGCGCGAAGCTGCCGTGCTCCACGACGGCGATGAAGGCCTGAAGGTCCGCATATTCATGCCCACGCATTATGCCTCGAATTACGAAGAGTCTCTTCGGATCATATCATATAGTCCGAAGTAGCTGTTCGGCCTATCAAAACCTTAGGCAGCCCTGCACGGCCGCCGGCGGCCATAGGCGTCAAATCGGCGGTGAGCCGAGTTGGTTGACACCGATCGATTCAGCGGATGAGGGGCATGATGTTCGAAGCGACTGGTGGCCACGTGTCTCGGCGTGCCATGCTGCGCGCGGCCGTCTTGGGCGCGGCGATGCCCTCTTTCGTCGATATGGCGCTTGCCGCCCCAGATCTTGACTGGGCGACATCGCTGACCACCGAAGATGCGGCGGCGCGGATCGCCAACGGCGACATGACCGCGGAAAACTATGCGACCGCGCTCGCCGGGCAGGCCACTCGGGTGGCGAGCCTGAACATTTTCATCGCCGAGGACCGTGAAGGCATGCTTGCTGGTGCGAGGGCGATCGATCACCGGCGGCGGGCGAGAGAAAAGCTCGGGCCGCTTGCCGGTGTACCCCTCCTCGTGAAGGACAACATCGATACGGCAAGTCTGCCGACCACCGCAAGCACTCCAGCCCTGGCCCATAATCGGCCGGCGCATGATGCTGCCGTACTCCGTAAGCTCTTGGACGCGGGCGCGCTGCTTTTCGGCAAGACGAACATGGACGAACTCGCCGGAGGTGCCACGAGCGACAACGCGGCGTTCGGCGCGGTTCACAACCCCTACGCGCCCGACCGCGTACCGGGGGGCAGCAGCGGCGGCACGGCGGCCGGCATCGCTGCCCGGGTGACCACGGCGGGGCTCGGCACCGACACCGGCGGGTCCAGCCGCATCCCGGCGTCCTTGTGTGGGGTCGTGGGCTTGCGCCCAACCGTCGGACGCTATCCCGGCGGCGGCCACGTGCCGTCGAGCCACACCAGGGACGTGATCGCGCCGATGGCGCGGTCCGTCGCCGGCGTCGCCATCATGGACCACGTCATCTCAGGAGAGCCGGCGGCAACGTCGCACGCTCTGCGCGGATTGCGGCTGGGCCTGCCAAAATCCTATTTCTGGAGCGACCTCGACTCAGAAACCGACGCAGTCGCTCAAGATGCGGTCAGGCGGATGAGAGAGGCCGGCGTTGAGTTCGTCGATGTCGACCTTCCTGGACTGCCCAGGTTGCTGGCCGAGATCGCGCCGATACTCTCGTACGAGGCGGTTTCCGATTTGCGTGGCCATCTGGAGCAGCAAGGGTCTTCAACCACGGTCGAGCAGGTCATTGCCGGGATCAAAAGCCCGAACGTCGAGCAGTTCTACCGCTCGTTCCTGGCGGGCACGGATGTTGGAGACTACCGCACGGCGCTCGACGTGTACCGGTCCCAACCGCAGAAGCTATTTGCCGATGGCTTCCGGCAAAGCGGTGTCTCCGCCCTGTGCTTCCCGCCGACGCCGATCACGGCGCCGCTGATTGGCCAGCAGACGGTTGTGCTGGGCGGCAAAGAAGTACCGGTGCTGCTGGCCTATTTCCATAACGGCAACCCGGCCTCGGCAACGGGACTGCCTGCGCTGGTGATTCCCGCTGGTCTGTCCCGGTCCGGCCTTCCAGTCGGGCTTGAGTTCGACGGGCCGGCGGGCAGCGATCGGTTGCTGCTGTCGATCGGGCTCGCCATCGAGAAGCCGCTGCTAACCCTGCCCGCGCCGCGCCTGACGTGAGCCTCTTCTCCATGTCCGTCACCGCTGATGGCTCACGCAATGGCGCACAAGCCCGGCCCGCTTTTGTGTTGGCGGCGGCGATGATGGGCGTCGTGCTCGTAACGCTTGACGTTTCCGTCGTGAACGTTGCGCTCGCTGCGTTGCAACGCTCGTTCGACGTCCACATCGACGGTCTGCAATGGGTGCTGAATGTCTATACGCTCGCCTATGCGGTCTTCCTGTTGAGCGCCGGCGCTCTTAGCGATCGGCTCGGCTCCCGTACGACCTTTGTGCTCGGCTCCAGCATCTTCACACTGTCCTCGCTGGCCTGCGGCCTGGCGCCCTCCTTCGGCGTCCTGCTCGTCGCCCGCATCGTTCAGGGCATCGGGGCGGCGCTGCTGGTGCCCTCGTCGATGGCGCTGCTCCAGCATGCCTTTCCGGACGCGCGGGAGCGCGCCCGCGCCGTGGGGCTCTGGGCGGGAGCCGGCAGCTTGGCCCTCGCCGCCGGCCCGGTGCTCGGCGGCGCTCTCATAGCCTCCGTCGGTTGGCGCGGCATTTTCCTCATCAATCTCCCAATCGGCCTGCTCGGCATCTGGCTGGCGCGCCGGCATGCGCCACGTTCCGAACGGAGCGAGACGCGCGGCCTCGATCTCCCCGGACAAATCGCCGCCGCCATGGCACTCACCTGCCTTGCCGGCGCTGTGACCCAGGCCAGCGCGCTCGGTTGGAGCAACGCGTGGATCATAGGGGAGCTGGCCGCGGGCACCGTGCTCCTCACCACGTTTCTCGCCATCGAGGCATGGAGCAGTCAGCCCATGATGCCGCTGGACCTGTTCCGTAGCGCGACCTTCTCGACCGCAACGTTTGTCGGGACCATCGCCAACTTCGTGTTCTACGGGCTGGTCTTCGTCTTCAGCCTGTTCTTTCAGACCGTGCAAGGTAAGTCCGCGTTCGCGACCGGCCTCGCTTTCGTGCCGATGACCGCGCTCATCATTTTCGTCAATGTCGCGGCCGGACGATTGATCGGCCGGTTCGGCATGCGGCCGGTCATGCTGACTGGCATCTGCATCGCGAGCGTCGGCTATCTCGCGATGCTGTCGATCGGCACGGACACCTCGTACGCGGCGATCACGCCGATCTTCGCTGTGGCTGGGGTCGGAATCGCGCTCATCGTGCCTTCCGTCATGACGGCCGCGCTGGCCGGCACCCAGCCAGGACGGGCCGGCATCGCCGCAGGAGTCCTCAACTCGGCGCGCCAGGTCGGCGGCGTGATCGGAGTCGCCCTGTTCGGCTCCATCATAGGCACAGCCCAAGCAAGCGGCTTCGTTGCGGGCATGCACATCTCCATCGCCCTCGCGGGTGCTGCGTTGCTGGCGTCGCTGCTGATCACGTTCGTTTTCATTCCATCGCAGAGTGAGACGATAGATCGATCCGCGGGAAACGCTGTCCTGGACGCCGACTGAGGGCGGCCTGCACGGTCGGCACTTCCACCAGCCTAGTTCGCGCAGCAAGCAGTTGCTCATCGGACACACAGAAGGACATAGCGATGCCTGAAATGATGCAACGTTGGACCATTGACGCATTGGGCCGCGAGTCCTTGCGCTTGACGAACACGGAGGTACCGGAACCAGGGCCGGGCGAGGTCCTCGCCAAGGTCGCCGCGGTGTCGCTGAACTACAGGGACAAGCTGATGATCGAGACCGGCATGGGCGTGCCGCTTGCCTTCCCTTTCACGCCGGCGTCGGACATGGCGGGCACCGTTGCCGCGACCGGAGAGGGCGTCGACCGCTTCAAGGTGGGTGACCGCGTGATCTCGAACTTCATGCCCGGCTGGATCGACGGCCGTGGCGCCGGCAATGCCCGCGTTCCGTCCTACCGCACGCTGGGCGGCGAATTGCCTGGGGTATTGGCAGAATACGTTGCATTTCCGCAGGACTGGTTCTCCCGCGCGCCCGAAAGCCTCGACGATGGTGAGGCCAGCACGCTTCCCGTTGCCGGGCTCACCGCCTGGTTCGCACTCGTCGAGCGTGGCGGTGTACGCGCCGGACAGACCGTCGTCGTGCAGGGAACCGGCGGCGTCGCCTTGTTCGGCCTCCAGATCGCCAGACTTCACGGGGCCGAGGTCATCGTCACCTCTGGAAGCGACGAGAAGCTCGCACGTGCAAAAACTGCTGGCGCGACGCACGGGATCAATCGCAACAACGGAAGCTGGGTTGAGGAGGTGTATCGTATGACCAACGACCGGGGGGCCGACCACATCCTCGAACTCATTGGCGGCGCGAACCTCGGTGCCTCCATCCAAGCGGTCGCGGTTCATGGCCGCATTTCGATGATCGGTCTGCTTGATGGCCTGGAAATTTCCGGACCGGCCGTCCCGCTGCTGTTGAAGTTTCCTACCATCCAGGGCATTGCCGTGGGGCACCGTCGTGCATTGGAAGATCTTTGCCGCGCCGTCGATCACTCCGGCCTCAAGCCGGTGATACACCGGCGTTATTCCTTCTCCGACGTGCCCGCTGCCCTGGCAGATCTCGACCGTGGTCCCTTTGGCAAGATCGTCATCGAACTGGGCTGAGTCAGGGCCATGTCGACGGTCCGGCCGGACACCCATACATCTCTGGCTGCCGTCCGATGTCCTTGTATTCCGGTTCCGACATGCTCGGCTGGAACCAAGCATGAGAAAGCGGCCGTTTTCCTCGTGCCTGTCCAGCAGAGGTGTGAGGAGGCCGGAAATCGATTGGGCAGCCATTGCAGCTATTAATTTGCCGGAGCTGGGAAGTGCCGTGCTGCCGCACAGCGTCCAACGCGATGTCGCCCGGCGATGCGCCTGTGAATGTCCTCTTCGGATCCCCCCAAAGATGAGTCCATCCGAAACGACCGTGACCTCCGACCATGAACCTGTGGTAGCATGGTCCAACGGACTTGGATTGCGGTGCCCGTGCACGGGTAGGAGCAACTCCGGAAATCCCGGCTCCAGCCCCGGCACCGAAAAGCAGCCCTCGTCGAGAAATCCCCGCGTCCCGCATACCAAGCATCCGTTCCTCCGATGGTTGAGCGACGTCGCCGTGCAGAATTCCATATTCCAGGACCAAGTGGCCCTGGATCAACGGCAGCCTCCGCTTGGGGCAACGGCAGTGCCTGCCGGACATACCGGACGTGCCGTCTCGGCCGGCGGTGCGCTGACACCGGCAATCGGTTCGTTGCCCGCCGTGGTGGGACCGGAACTCACGGCCGTGCTTCCCGGTCCGGTAGGTGTCGCGACCGTGCCGGTGCCGACATTGCCGACCGATGTAGGAGGCGATGCGGTCTCACGATCCGGGCCAGGTTCCGTCTGGGCGAGGGCAGCCGAGCCCCAGCCAAGGATGAGCAGCGCGATCAAACCTCGGCGACGCACCCTCACCGGCCCACGACACTGCACTTCTATGGTCTGATGTCTCTCCGCCTTTTCGGGCTTCGCGGATTCTGTCCTCTCACACCTCATGTGAAGTCTCTGAGTGGCAGGGAGCGGATTCGCTTCCCTGTGGCGGAGAAGAGAGCGTTCGCGACTGCCGGCGCGACTGCCGGCAAGCCGGCCTCGCCGGCGCCGCCGATCTCGCCGCCGCTTTGGATCACGTGGACCTCGATCTTGGGCGACTGAGCCATGCGCAGAATCTCATAGTCGTGGAAATTGCTCTGGCTGACGCGGCCTTCCCCGATCGTGATCTCCTCCTTCAAGCAAGCGCTCAGGCCCATATTGATGCAGCCTTGCATCTGGGCCGCCACGCTGTTCGGGTTGATTGCCGTCCCGCAGTCGATCGCGGCGACAACGCGATGGACCTTGAGTTTGCCGTCCTTCAGAGAAATCTCGGCGACCTGCGCGACGAAGCTGCCCACGCACTCGGTGAAGGCGATGCCGCGGAACCGCCCTTGTGGCAGGGGCCTGGCCCAGTCGGCTTGTTCCGCTGCCTTGTCGAGGGTGGCGAGCGCGCGGGGACTATCCCGCAGCAGCCGGCGGCGGAACTCGTACGGGTCCTTGCCAGCCGCGTGGGCGAGTTCATCGACGAAGGACTCGATGAAGAAGCCGTTCTGCGAGGCACCGACGGCGCGCCAGTAGCCGACCGGGACGTGCGTCGGTTGGTAGGCGAACTCCACCAGAATGTTGCCGATCGAGTATTGCGCCAGCTTGCCGGGTGCGCTGGAGGTCTCGGTCGAGATGCCGAGCATGGCCGTCGGGTCGGAACCGTCGATCAGCGGCTTGCCGATCGTGTGCTCCAGCACGGACGGGCCAGCCATCCGGATCGTGAGTGCGGACACGTCGCCCGCCTCAGTCAGGCACGCGGCGAGCCGGGCGGACATCGCGGGACGGTAGAAGTCGTGCTGGACGTCCTCTTCCCGCGTCCAGATCAGTTGCACCGGCCGCTGCACGGCCTTCGAGATCGCCGTCGCCTGGGCTACGAAGTCCTGCTCGAACTTGCGACCAAACGCGCCGCCCGCGAAAGTCGCGTGGGGGTGGATCGCCTCCGCCGGCAGTCCGGTCACGCGGGCGGCGACATCGGCGGCGGTCGTCAGGTTCTGGGTAGGGACCCAAAGCTCGCAACGGTCGGCAGTCACGTGCGCCGTGCACGTCATCGGCTCCATCGGCGCGTGGGACAAGAACGGCACGGTGAAATCGGCCCGGATGACCTTGGCCGACGCGGCCAGGGTGCCCGGCGCATCGCCGGCCTCGACCGCCTTTGCGGCGTCGCCCGATGAGAGGCGCACCTTCTGTTCCGCGTAGATGGTTTCCGACGTGACGGTGCCTTGCGGAACGGCAGAGAACTTTACTTCGAGCGCCTCGACGGCAACCCTGGCGCGCCAGAAGCTGTCAGCGACGACGGCGACGGTGTCAGGGAGCTTGACGATGCCGATGATGCCGCGCTTGCCGCGGATCGCGCTGTCATCGACGGAGACCAGCTTGGCGCCGAACACCGGGGCCTGGCGGACGGCCGCGTAGGCCATGCCGGGGACCCGGGTGTCGATGCCGAACCGGGCCGAGCCGTCGACCTTCGCCGGGAGATCGAACCGCGGCACCGGCGTGCCGACGATGGTGAAGCCGTCACGCAGCTTGGGGCTGCCAGGTTTCGGCAGCCTTGAAGCCTCGGCGGCGAGGCTGCCGAACGGCGCGCTGCGCCCGGTCGCGGCGTGGGTAACGACGCCGCCGCCGACCGTGCAGGAAGCGGCGTCAACGGACCAGCGGCGCGCGGCGGCCTCCGTCAGCATCTCGCGGGCCGCGGCGGCGGACGTGCGCAAGGGAAGGAACCAGCGCCGCACCATCGAGCTGCCCGAGGTGTTCTGGACCGGGCGCCCCGGCGTGCGGTATGCCGGGTCGAGGGGCGGGGTCTGGACCGAGACCTGCGCCCAGTCGGCGCCCAGCTCGTCGGCGACGATCATCGCCAGGCCCGTCTGGGAACCCTGGCCGAGTTCGAAGCAGGGCACGACGACGGTCACGACGCCATCCGGGGCGATGCGAAGGAAGGCGCCGAGTTCCGCGGCGCTTTCGGCGGCTTGCGCCTGGCCGAGAGCGGGAATGCCCACGGCGACCATGAGGCCGCCGGCGAGGACGGCGCGACGGCCGAGCCGCGTGTGGGCGCTCATGCCTGGGCCGCCCGGTGGATCGCGGCGCGGAAGCGGGAATAGGTGCCGCAGCGGCAGATGTTGGTGATGCTCTCGTCGATTTCCACCTCCGTCGGTGCTGGGGTCGCCTTCAGCAGCGCGGACACGGCCATGATCATGCCGGACTGGCAATACCCGCATTGCGGCACCTGCTCCGCGATCCAGGCCTGCTGCACCGGGTGGGAGCGGTCCGCGCCCAATCCCTCGATCGTCGTGACCTTGCGCTCGCCGACGTCGCCCGCCTGTAGCTGGCAGGAGCGGATGGCCTCGCCGCCGACGTGGACCGTGCAGGCACCGCATAGCCCGGCGCCGCAACCGAACTTCGTGCCGGTGAGGTTCAGGACGTCGCGCAGCAGCCAGAGCAGCGGCATGTCGCCCTCGACGTCGAACATCCGCTCGACGTCGTTTATGGTCAACGATAGCATGATGATGACACCTCGTGGCCGGCTTTGCCGGAGCGCTTCGGGAAACGGCTAGTCACTGGCCAGCCTCTTCTTCGCCACCTCGACCTGTTCGAGGCTCCAAGGATCGACGTCCATCCCGTACTGGGCTTCCCACTGGACCATCCGCCCCTCCGCCTGGGCGTGGAGGATGAGCGTGTTCAGCGCGGCAAGGAAAGCGTCGTCGCCTTTGCGGACGCCGATCTGGAAGCCGTTCACCTGCAGCGGCTCGCCGACGATGGCGTAGTTGCTCCATTGCGGGTCCCTGGCCTTCATTCGCAGCAGGATCTCGTCGAAGGCAAAGCCGGCGCAACGGCCCTCGGCCAGAGCCTGGTAGGCCTGGGCGGCGGCGGCGTACTCGGTGACCTTGGCGCCGTACTTCGTGATGAGGGTCGGGTTGAAGTAAGACGCCTCGATGCCGCAGATTTCGTGGCCGCGGATCGTCTCCCAGGACGTGACCGGGCCGCCTTTGGGGGCAAGCAGCGTGCCGCCGCCGGGGCAGAGGTAGGGAATGCTGGCATCGACGATCTTCAGGCGCTCGGGCGTGGTGACCATCGTGGCGAGGATCATGTCGATTTTGCCAGAGAGCAGGCGATCGACGCGGTTCATGAATACGACGGGGACGAATTCAACCTTCCCTTGGTCGCCGATCAGGCCTTGGGCGATGAAGCGGGCCAATTCGACCTCGACGCCGGCGTGCTTCCCCGATGCGTCGAGGAAGCCGAGCGGGGGATAGTCCGTCTTCACCCCGACGACGAGCCTGCCGCGGGCGCGGATGTCGTCGAGCGTGCCGGCTGCCGCGGTCGCCGGTCCAATCATGCCGGCGGCGACCGCCACCGCGATTGGACCCGCAACCATCAGCGCTCGCCGCCTCGCCGCCTTCATCGACCCGGCCCGTTGCGCCAGGGCAGGCAAGCATAGGGACTGGCCTTGGCGGAGTGGCGTCGTTCGGAACTCTGGTCGGAGTATGGCATGTCGTTCTCGATCATAAATGGGCGTCCGCCGGGCGCGGCGGGAGGCGTCGCTACTCGGCCTTGACGTGCGCCTCCTGGGCAATCCCGGCCCACTTGCCGATCTCCGCATGGAGGAACTTGGCGAGGTTGTCGGACGTCCCCCCGACGGGCTCGATCCCCATGTCGAAAAAACGAGCGCGCACCTCCGGCGTGTCGAGCACCTGCTGCATGCCCTTGTTCAGGGTGGCCACTACGTCCGGCGACAGCTTCGCCGGGCCGAACACGGCGTGCCAGGAGCCGGCGTTGTAGCCTGGGGCGCTGGCGGCCACGCTTGGCACGCCGGGCAACGAGGGGACGGGTGCGGCAGTGCTGACGGCGAGCGCCTTGAACGTCTTCTCGCGGATGAACGGCAGCACGGCGGGCACGTTGACAAAGGCGAAGTCGATCTGCTCGCCCATGAGCGCGTTGATCGTGGGCGCGTCCCCGTTGAACGGGACGTGCGTGAGCTTGATCCCGACCTGGGTGGCGAACAGCTCGGTCGCGAGCTGGTTGGAGGAGCCGATGCCGCCCGATCCGAACGTGACCGAGCCGGGCTTGTCGCGGGCTAGCTGGATCAGCTCCGCCAGGCTTTCCACCTTCAGCCCCGGCCGAACGACGACCGCCATGGGCACGGTGTCGATCAGGATGATCGGGGTGAAGTCCTTCTCCGGGTCGTAGGAGATGTTCTTGTAGACGCTGTTGTTGATGGCATGTCCCGACGGCACGAACATGATGCCGTAACCGTCCGGCTTTTGGCGGGAAAGGTAATCTTCGCCGACCACCCCGTTGGCGCCGATCCGGTTCTCCACGATCATGGATTGCCCGAGCATGGGCGCGAGCCGGCTGGTGATCAGCCGCGCGACCAGATCGGTCGTGCCGCCGGCGCTGGAGGGAACGACGACCTTGATCGCCCGCCGCGGATAGGACGGGTCGGCCGCGGCTGCCGCCCCTGCCGTAACGCTGTACGCCAGCAGCATCGCCGCCAACGCATTCACCGAGTGCCGCATCGTTTTGCTCCTTCGGTTGGCTGCGGCATCGCACCCGCCGAGGCTCCGCCCTCGTTCTGGCGCTTCTTGCAGGAGCTGGCTGCGATGCTCATTCCGCGGCCCGCGTGTCGTTGGCGTCGGCTAGGTTGGCGGGAGGCAGGCCGGGAGGGGGCAGGGTCCCGCGGGGTCTCAGGAACATGAAGGTCTGGACGGCGACCACGGCTGCGCAGGCGGCCAGGAACCCGGCACTGATCGGCCGGGCCAGGAAGATCCCGAGATCGCCGTGCGACAGGATCAGGGCACGACGGAAATTCTCCTCGATCAACGGGCCGAGGACGTAACCAAGCAGGATCGTCGCCACTGGAAAGTCAAGCGCGAGGAGAACTGCGCCGAAGATCCCGAACACGAGGACCTCGGCCACGTTGAACAGCGAGCTGTCGGTGGCGTAGGTGCCGATGGCGATGAAGAACAGCGCCGATGGGAACAGGAACCGGTACGGCACCTGCAGCATGCGCACCCAAACGCCGATGAGCGGGACGTTGAGCACCATCAGCAGCACGTTGCCGACCCAGAAGCTCGCGATCAGGCCCCAGAACAGGTCCGGGTGTTCGCGGATCAACTGTGGCCCGGGCTGTATGCCCTGGATCAGCAACGCGCCCAGGATCAACGCCATCACCGCGTCCCCCGGGATGCCCAGGCTCATCGTCGGGATGAAGTCCACCTGCGTTTTCGCATGCGCGGCGGCTTCGGGGCTTGCGACCCCCTCGATCGCGCCGCGGCCGAAGCGTTCGGGGTGGCGTGCGATACGCCGCTCGACGGCGTAGGCGATGAACGTCGTGATGGTGGGACCAGTCCCAGGCATGGCGCCGAACAGCGTCCCAATCGTGGTCCCGCGCACCATGGGCCAGGCGGAGGCCTTCAGCTCCGCGCGGGTCGGCCGCATGTCGCGAAAGCGCACGCGGGCGCGCGCATGGATCGGCGGCATCCTGTTCACGCTGCCGATGAAGTCGGCCACCCCGAACAGTCCCATCGCCAGGGCCACCAGTTCTACGCCGCTGTGGAGCTCAGTGATGCCGAACGTCAGCCGGGCGGAGCCGCTGTTCACGTCCGTGCCGACGATGCCCAACAGCAGGCCGAGGGCAGTCATCGCCACGCCCTTCAGCGCGGACCCGCGACTCATCGTCGCGCCCGCGGTCAGGCCCAGCAGCATGACGGCGCAGATCTCGGTCGGGCCGAACTGGAATGCGAACCGCACCAGCAACGGCGACGCGAAGATCATCACCACGATGCCGACCGAGGCGGCGAAGAAGGAGGCGATCATGGCTACGCCCAGCGCGGCGCCGCCCCGGCCTTGCTGCGTCATCGGGTAGCCGTCGAGACACGTGATCGCGTGCGGCGGGTGGGAGGGCATGTTGAGCAGGATGGCGCCGATCGCGCCGCCGTATTACGATCCGTAGAAAATCCCGGCCAGCATGAGGATGGCCGGAATCGGCGGCAGCGAATAGGTCAACGGCAGCAGCATCGAGATCGCCGTCAAGGCGCCCATGCCGGGCAGCACGCCGATGAGGTTGCCGATCAGCACGCCAACCAGGGACCACAGCAAGTTCTGCGGCTGGACCGCGACGCCGAAGCCGCTCCAAAGGTCGGCCAGCGCCCCGGTCATTCGTCGAAGCCGAGCTTGAACAGCGGGAACTGGACCTGCAGCCCCCACCAAAACACGACCAGGCACACCAGCGTCATGACAGCCGCCAGGGCAAGCGTGCCGCGCCAGGTGTTCTGGCGATCGGCGAGGACGGCCACGAGCACGATGCTGAAGGTCGCCGGCAACAATCCGGCCCAATCGCCTATGACGATAAAGGCGACCAAGCTGAGCGGCACGAGAAGCCAGGCACGGAGATTTGGCGCCGCCACCTGACCGATGCCCGGCGCGGCCCGCCGCGCACCGCCGAACGCGATCGCCACGCCGGTGACCGCCATGACGGCGCCAATCGCGATCGGGAAGAAGCCTGGACCCATGCGGTCCAGGGTGCCTACTTGGTAACTGCCGCCCGCGGCGATCGCGGCCACACCAATCGCCAGGACCAGCGCGCCGCCTAGGACGTCCTTGTTTAGCGCGTAGTTCCGAATGGCCATGCGCGCCAGGCCTTCAGGTGGCGCGGCGATGGATGGCGCCACCGTCGATCGTGACGACCTCGCCGCTGGTGTACCCGGATACGCCGGATGCCAGGAAAGCCGCCATCGTCCCGATCTCTTCCGGCAACCCGGCCCGGCCGAACGGCAGCGCTGCCAGCAGTTCCCGCCAGCGGTCCGGATCGCCCAGCTTCTGTGCCGCCCTGCGGCGGAAGATCGCCTCGTGGCGTTCGGTCGCGATCGGGCCGGGGTTGATGCCCACGACACGGATGCCGTCGGCCGCGCTGGTGCTGCCGAGCGCCCTGGTAAACGCGATCAGGGCAGCGTTTCCGGTCGATCCTGCGATGTAGCTCGAGTCAACCCTGGCGCCGGCGGACCCGATGACGTTGACAATGGCGCCATGGCCTTGGCGCTTCATCGTGGCGTAGAAGCGTCGGCACATGTTGACGTATCCGAAGACCTTCAGGTCCCAGGCGTTCCGCCATGTCGCCTCGTCCACCTCGTCCAGGCAGCCTGTCGGTATGGCGCCGGCGTTGTTGACCAGAATATCCAAGTCGGGATGCTTCTCGGCCAGCTGGTCCACGTTCCGGCTGTCGCTCAGGTCCGAGGCGACGACGGTGACCTCACCGCCAAGGGCCCGGAGGCGGGCGCCCACGGCGCCCAGCGCATCCGCGTCGCGGGCGACCAGGACCACGGAGCATCCCTCGCGGGCCAGCGACTCCGCGCATGCCGCGCCAATCCCCTTGGACGAACCGGTGACCAAGGCCTTCCGACCGTTCAACTTAAGGTCCATTCGGACGGTTGCTCCCGACATCAGCGAGCATGCCGAACCCGGCACGCGCGTTATTATTCCAAACTTAGCATGCCGTTCACGCCGCTGAAAGACGATAATTGCGCGCAAAGGACCTTTTCCGTAAAAGGGATTTCGTCCCGCGTGCCGTGTTCCGAGCGGGCACGCGCCCTGTGACCGGCCTATGCAGGACGGTCCGTTGTAGCCCGGGCGGAGGCCCCATGCATATCGCCTTGATCCACGTACAGATGATCTCCGCAGCACCCATGCTGGAGGCATTCCGACGGTCCTGGCCAGAGGCGGAGATCACCAACGTCCTTGACGAGGCCCTGTTTACGTCGCCGGCGCGCGGCCACGACCATGTGCTGGAGCGGTTCCTTGCTATCGCCCGTTACGTCGCCCGGGGGCCAGCGGACGGCCTCCTGTTCACGTGCTCGGCCTTCGGGCGAGCCATCGAGGCCGCGCAGCAAGCCCTCGCGCCAATGCCTGTATTGAAGCCGAACGAGGCGATGATCGAGGCGGCGGTGGCGACCGGCCGGCGGATCGGCCTGCTCGCGACCTTCGGCCCGACGCTGAACACGATGCCGGCCGAGTTCCCGTCAGGCACGCTGGTCGCGCAGGCGCTGGCCGAGGGCGCGTTCGCGGCGCTCAACGCCGGTGAGGTCGAGATGCACAATCGCCTGGTCGTGGATGCGGCAATACGAGACTTGAAAGGCTGCGACGTCATCGCGCTGGCTCAATCCAGCATGGCGCCTGTAGCGCAGGCCATAGCCGCCGCGACCGGCAAAGAAGTGCTTACCTCGCCGGACACTGCTGTTGCAAAGCTGCGTTACCTCCTCGAGCCGGCGAGCAGGGCAGTGGAGTCCTGATCGTGAGGGGGCATGCGGAAGAGGATGCCTAGGTTGGCAGAGGACGGTCGGCTACGGCAGGTGATCGCTCGGCAAGCCCGCCACGTCGCGCTTCAAGGCCCCTATCGGTCGTGGTTCACGCACTCGAAGGCTGCTTGCTCAAAAGATCGAGGCCCGAGCTGCCTGTGCTGCGCTGAGCCAGCATGTTGCACGGAGGTAGTCTGTGGCGCTGCAGGGTGGGCTGACGTAAGAAGTTTGCCCCTGACCCTGGAAGCCCACCTTGCCTTTCAAGCTGAACCAAGACCGCCGCCACCGCATCCCTCGGCAGAAGCACAGGATCACCAACCCGGCCGCTTACGACGCAGCCCTGCGCCAGCGCGGGAGCCCCTATATCACTGGTTGGGTTTTCTGGGATCGACAGTGATGGCGGGTGTTCCCGCCGGCCTTCCGGCCGGCGTTCGTGTCGGCGACCCCATCAGCCTTGGCGTGATCGCCAAGACGTTTTCGCTCGACCGGGTGCAGCAGGTCCTGGCAGAGACCGGCAAGGCGAGCGAGCGCGAGCGCGACCTGCCGGCCCAGGTGATGGTCCACTACGCCATCGCCATGGCGCTCTACATGGGATCGAGCACCCGCGAGGTGCTGCGCCGCCTGCCGGAGGGCTTGCGCTGGCTGTGGGGCACGGAGGCGGTCAAGGTCGCGGGCAAGAGCGGCATCTCGCAGGCGCGCAGCCGGCTGAGCGAGACGCCGCTGCGCCGGCTCTACGAGCAGGTGGTGCAGCCGGTGGCGACGCGCGCCACCAAGGGGGCGTGGCATCGGACGTGGCGGCTGGTGAGCCTGGACGGGTCCAGCCTGGACGTGGCCGACACGGCCGAGAACGGCGCGAGCTTCGGCTACCCGGGTTCCAGCCGCGGCGAGAGCGCCTTGCCGCAGCTTCGTTTCGTGGCGCTGGTGGAGAACGGCACGCACGTGCTGTTCGGCGCTCGGCTGGGCGGCACTGCGGACGGCGAGACGACGCTGGCCCATGACGTGGTGCCGGCACTGCGGCCGGGCATGCTGTGCCTGGCCGACCGGCAGTTCTTCGGGCACGCGCTCTGGCAGTCCGGAGTTGCCACCGGCGCCGACCTGCTGTGGCGGGTGAAGAGCAACCTGCGCCTGCCGCGCGCAACGGTGCTGGGGGACGGGTCTTATCTGTCCGTGGTCTACCCGAGCGAGAAGGACCGGCGGCACGCGGCCAACGGCGTCCAGGTGCGCGTGGTCGAGTATCGGCTAGAGGGCGTGGCCGACGCCGAGCCGCTTTACCGGCTGGTGACCACGATCCTGGACGAAGCGCAGGCGCCTGCCGCGGACTTGGCTGCCCTGTATCACGAGCGCTGGGAGATCGAGGGCGCGCTGGCCGAGCTGAAGACGCAGCTGCGCGGAGCACGGGCCGTGCTGCGCAGCAAAACTCCGGACCTGGTGCGCCAGGAGTTCTGGGGCCTGCTGCTCGCGCACTTCGCCGTGCGCGGGCTCGTGCACGAGGCGGCGCTGCGGGCCGGCGAGGACCCGGACACGCTCGCAACGCTTGGCGCGAGCCGCCTGTCGTTCCTGCATGCCCTGCGCGTGGTGCGGCGCAAGCTGTCGCTGTTCGCGGCTTTTCCCCCCTCGGGCCAGGCTCGGCCTGCATGAGCAGGTGCTGGACGAGATCCTAGAGGAGCGCGTGGCGAGTTCCCGTGGCAGGCAGGTGCCGCGCGGGGTCAAGCGCAAGATGAGCGGCTACCCGCTGCGCCCTCGCACCCCACAGCCAACCACGTGGATCGATGTCGCCGCCGCTATCCGGATCGCAAAGTGAACAGTATTGGGGCTAAGTCGCGCTAGAACGTTCAACTCGCACGGACACGGGATCGCCTACAGGCTGCGAGGCCCATGGCGACGGGGCGGCCGTAGTAGTCCGAAGGCGGGAAAGCCGTCCACATGGCGAAGGGCTGCAGGTGCCTTGACGGCCAAAACTGGGAGGTAGCCGCAATGGCAAAAGCCGAAACAGTGATGGCCGTCACTTCGTGAAAGGACAAGGCACTGGAAAGCCGGATGAGATCAAAAGACTCATGTCCGGTTTGGGGAGAGGGCGCTGGAAAAGTGCCGATCTCGGCAACTCGCCAGCCGCCTACTCTACGTGATCACGGGCTGGCGGGCCGAGCCGCGCACCACTCCAGGCGGACAGCCCTGGTATTCACCGCTCGCCATCCTGACAGCCCTCACGCTCAAAGCCGTGTTCCGCCTGGCGCTGCGCCAGGCCAAGGGCCTGATCGGCTCCATCATCGGCCTGCTCGGGCTCGCTCTGGCGGTGCCGGACCATTCCATCTTGAGCCGCCGGGCCAAAACGCTGGGGGTGCCGCGCCCGCAGCCGCGTCGGAACGGCGAAGCCATGCACCGGCTGGTGGACAGCACGGGACTGCGCCTGTGCGGCGCGGGCGAGTGGCTGTTGGAAGAAGCATGGCACCAAGACGCGCCGGTCGTGGCGAAGCTGCACATCGGCCTGGATGCCGAGACGGGCCAGATCGCCGCGTCGCTCACAGCCAAGGAGGTCGATGATGGCGCCGAGGCCGGCCCCTTGCTCGATCAGATTACAGGCGCGGGGGCCTCGTTCACTGGCGACGGCGGATACGACCAGGACCGCGTTTACGCCGACGTTGCCGAGCGCCATCCAGAAGCGGCCGTTGTCGTCCCGCCGCGCGCGACCGCCGTGCCGGGCGACACGGCCGCGACCGCGCCCACGCAGCGGGACCGCCATCTGCAGCACGTCAAACCGAGAGGTTCGCCGGACATCGCAGAGCACGGCCGCATGGCCTGGCAGAAGGCGTCCGGCTACACGACGCGGGCCCGAGCCGAGGCGGCGATCGGCCGGTTCAAGCAGGTGATCGGGGACCGGCTGCGCTCGCGCACGGATGAGCGACGCGCGACCGAGGTGGGCATCGCCGTCCATGCGCTCAATCGCATGGTGGAGCTTGGACACCCGAGCTACGTCCGCACCGCCTGACCCCAGACGGGGTTGAGCCTACTGCGTCCGCTCTCCAGGTCCATGCAACACGCTAACATGCGCTGGTGGCGCAGAGGAGAAATCATGAGCGGCATATCGCAATCGGCTGTTGGCTTTGTTGGTCTTGGCAGCATGGGCGAACCAATGGCGCTCAATCTCGCGTGCGCCGGGACGCCGCTGGTCGTGTGGAACCGGACGCTTGGCAAAACGCAAGCGCTGGCGTCGGCGGGCGCGCAAGTCGCGGCCAGCGCGGGAGAAGTGTTCGAGCGGACGGGAACGGTGATCCTGATGCTTGCCGACGATGGCGCGATGGATGCCGTGCTCGGGCGGGGCTCGCCGGCCTTCGCCAGCTTTGCGGCGGACCGCACGCTTGTCCACATGGGCACCACGGCGCCCAGCTATTCGCGGGGGCTGGAAGCCGATTGGCGTGCAGCGGGGGGGCGCTATGAGGTGGTCCCGTCCGGTTGGACAGTTTAGCGGCCGAGTTAAGCTTGGTTCTGGTTGTCGTCAGGCCGCCAGTCTCTCCGTCACGCTTGCACCGTATGCCTCGTCCGGTGTGCGCCCGGCTAAT
>JAABUP010005892.1_pt1 | contig 18085 bp, 21 predicted proteins | sample 5559201 | NCBI WGS metagenome assembly JAABUP01 (sample SAMN10711887, study PRJNA513373) | rock metagenome | isolation source: Antarctica rocks | place: Antarctica
TCTGTTGACACTTCTATGAATTCTGATGCAGTACTCATGAAGAAGTCTATCACTCAGGCTGACATCACTGTCATTTGACGGTATCAGAAAGCAGTCAAATCACTAATGTACATTATGTTACAGACACATTCTGACATCACCTTTGTCATCTCTACTGTTAGTCAGTTTGCTCAGAACCTTAACACATCACACTACAATGCTGTTAAGTGAATCTTTGAGTATCTCACTGACACTATGAATCTTGATGTCACCTATGACATCACTGACGATGACCTCATTGACTATATCAATGCTGACTGAGGTGGCTGTCACAACATCAGAAAGTTCACTGAGGCTTACCTCTTTCTTCTATATGAAGGTTTCATTAGCTGATGTTTTAAATGTCAGCAATTCGTTGCTCTATCCTCAATGAAGGCTGAGTACATGACTGAAATGCAAGCTATGAAGGAAGCCATTTGGCTACGCCGTTTTCTTAGTGAAATTGACTATTTTCATGACAACAGTGTCATCATCATTTGAGCTGACAACAACAAAGCTATGAACCTAGCTAGAAACCCTGAGTTTCATGCTTGTATCAAGCACATCAACATACAATATCACTTTGTTTGTGAAGCTGTTGATTGTCACCTTGTTGACTTTGAATTTGTATCTATCATCAAGCAAGCAGCAGATGGGCTTACTAAGGCTCTGTCTGCTGTCAAGTTTAGCTGTTTTCTTATTCAGTCAGGTCTTATATTTAATTAATGACCTGTCTTTGACACACATTTGAACCTTATCATTGTTGATCTTCTTTGTTGCCTTTTACATTCTCACTTTCTTACCTCACTGTTGCAACCTTCTTCACGTTCTCATTACCTTGCTGTTGAGCTCACTTTTTAGTGAGATTGAAGGACTCTATACTGGCTAGTGAATGAATATTCAGGTCATCTAAAACTGAGAAGAAGTGTTGAAATAAGAAGGCTTTGCGGGGGGATTTCAGTCCTATTCTGTCCTAGCGCCGGAACTTGCCGTGTCACGTGACGCTGCTTAGTCAGCCCACACAAAAGTCATTCTGTTGATGCAGACTCTGCATTCTAGTGAGGATATATGAATTGAACAGTTGTTCCATAGAGGTCATACTTCAATACAGATTTTAGAATCTATTTTATATAGTTTTTTATAAGTGAAGTCTGTATTTTTCAGATCTCTTTTTCAGTATAATAAATCTTCGCGAGTGTGATCTCAGGCTCTCCCCAAGTATCTAAGTCTCTCATGGAGGTTTTGATGGCCCTCAACTTGCATGACTTCTCAACACCGTATTCAGGGTGTCTAGCACTGATGGTGTAACGATTTTTATAGTAGTGTACGGTATGTGATCCATAAAGAGACGGGAACGCCAGCGGAAGAATTTACATGTCGCTTACTAAGCAGCTCCGGACCCGGTGCCTGCGTTATGGGTTGATGGTGGAAATCATAGTCAACAAATGGTCGTGGTTTCCGAAGTTGACATACAAAAGGTTAAGAAGATGATGTTGTTGGCGACCTTGGCTTTCCTTTCTCTGAACGTGTAACCTAGTAATTCCACATCCTCACACAGCGAGAGACTACGTTCTTTATTACATCTTATTCTTAGATTGCGGATAGGTTTGAACAGACTTGACTACTCAGGGCGGGATCAAGCGGAAATTATTATTGGCAAGTCGCCAGCAATGGCCGAACAAGGTATGATCACATGCCCTTCAGCCATTGATTGGAACAGCACGACAGTACTGCTAAAATTCCTTCCATCCAGAGCGAAAGCCGACTCCTGAAAATGCCACCATGATGCAAGCCTTCGAATGGTATGTCCCAGCTGACCACGCCCACTGGCGCCGTCTCGCCGCTGCTGTCCGTTCCCTGAAATACATCGGCGTCGATAACATCTGGATACCACCCGGTTGTAAAGCGAGCAGCCCCGAAGGCAATGGGTATGACATCTACGACCTTTATGACCTGGGGGAATTCGACCAAAAAGGGGGCATGGCGACGAAGTGGGGGACCAAAAAGGAGCTGATGGAGATGATCGGGAAAGCGGAGGAGGTGGGTGTGGGCGTCTATTGGGATGCTGTGCTCAATCATAAGGCCGCGGCAGATCGTAAGGTGAAGTGCAGAGCCGTTGAAGTGGATCCTAACGGCGAGTCACCCCAGTCTGTCGTCGTTACTTGCTGGAGAGCAGTGTTATGGTTTCTTCGCTGATCCATGGTGCGAGTCACCATGGTATGATGATGATCATATGTCGAAAGCCTCAGCTAACAGAAGCTGAGTAGATCGCATGAAGGCAGTCTCAGATCCATATGAGATTGACGCGTGGCTAGGCTTCGACTTTCCTGGGCGAGGCGACAAGTACAGTTCTCAGAAGTACGACTGGCCACATTTTAGCGGTACCGACTATAATGCGGATGATAACAAGACTGCGATCTATAAAATTCTCGGGGACAACAAGGATTGGTCGCAGTTCGTTGACCATGAAAAAGGCAACTACGACTATCTCATGTTCGCTGACCTTGATTATACGAATCCTGAAGTTGAGGCGGATGTTAAGAGCTGGGGCGAATGGATTGGTAAAGAAGCAAAAATCAAGGGGATCAGATTTGACGCGGTGAAACACTTCTCGGAGGACTTCTTGAGGGAATTCGTGCAGCACCTGGATCAGACTGTTGGGGAGGGTTGGTTCTTGATTGGAGAGGCGAGTATCTGAATGACCATATGAGACTCTCGGACTCCCCTAAATTGGGTCCCAAGACATCGTGCAACGTATCTGACCACCATCGTAGTTCTGGAAGCATTCGCTTGACGATATGACGGGATATCTCCAACGCATGGGGCACAAGTTCTCGCTTTTCGATGTGCCGCTTGTGTACAACTTCTCGCAGATCTCGAGAACCGAGAACGCAGACTTGACCAAGGTCTTTGAAGGCACCTTGGTAAAGTACGAACCGGTGAACGCTGTGGTACGTGCCTCCTCTTACCGCTCGACCGACCGAGCCAGCGCATCCTCCGAAAACAATCCCCCGCAGCTCACCAAATACAATCATGCTAACATGTGCAGACGCTTGTAATGAATCATGATACGTGCGCGAAACCCTCGCTAGCTCGTCGAGCCTTGCTAATTCTCAGATAAAGTCAGCCCCATCAAGCGCTTGAGACCCCTATCGAAGGCTTCTTCAAGCCTTTGGCGTACGCGCTGATCCTTCTACGCTACGACGGCTACCCTTGTCTCTTCTACGGCGACCTTTATGGTATCAAAGGTGATCGTCCATTTCCACCCTCTTGCGGCGGCAAGCTACCAGACCTTTGTCTCGCCCGTAACCTGTACGCCTACGGCGAACAGCACGACTATTTCGATTTCGCCCAATGCATTGGATGGACTAGAGTAGGCACATGGGATCGGCCCTTTGGCCTTGCATGCGTGATGTCAAATGCAGGACCGAATGAAAAGAAGATGTATGTCGGTGACGTACATAAGAATGAAGCATGGACGGACATTCTGGGGTGGGAGCAAAGCGAGGTCACGATCGATGAGCAGGGAAATGGCTTGTTTCCTTGTCCAGGAACCAGTGTGGCTGTTTGGGTCAATATGAAGGCGGAGGGAAGGGATAAGTTTGGGCAGTTGTGAGTTTCGGGAGTACCGGTGGTAATGGCTGTTTTTAACTGACCCGCGTTCAGTGACTCAAACATCTACAAACAACAGAGCTAGCCGCAGAAAGGGGTTTTGTAGAGCATGATGATACCCATCAGCGCTACGATGGTAGTCCAGGATGGACATGTGTAAATTGTTCACACATCAGACCACGGGCAGGGAGAAGAAATTATAGCACTGCCAATTGTTTTCAGCCAGAAATCCTGGCAGGGACAAAAAGTTGCACGTGGTTGCTACTTTCCCCGTCACCATACGTTGTCCAAGCACCCAGTCCCTGTTCTACAGCTCTTCTACGTTTGTCGCAAGTACTTAGTTGTGGGCTAAGCTGGTGCAGAATCGAGGTGCAAATTGTTCACTTCCGACGCATGCACTCGTTTCCACACACGCTTCGAAGATATGGAGCACGATCATCCAATTTCCCTTCCGCAACGATCGTAATCCACCATGGTACCCAGCGGCTAACTTGAGCTGATCGAGGCAAAGCCCCCGTATTTCACAAAACTCGGAGGTACTTAGCTCGGTTCAAGGTCGGTGATGAAATACTCCTCATCGGTATCCCGAATACCTGGTCTTCGGTGTGTCAAAGGTGAATGAGGAATGATCTTGCCGATTGAAGTACGGTGTGTCCTTAGAAGGTGGCTCAATGCGACATGGGTAGTGGCAGCATGTCCATTTCGATTCTGGCGGTATCAAATGACCAAGCGAAGTTAACACCGCTCCTGCAACGTCTCTTAAGTACCCTGTACTCGAGCATATGTGTCCAACCTGAGTTGACATCCGACAAGTTGCTCTGCCAGAAAGCGACCGAAAGCGGGTCAGCTGAAGCGTAAGACACCTAATGTTAGGTCAATCCTCTATGCTTTTGACAACAGGCTCCCTCCACCATCAATTCAAGGGTTCCTTGAGGAGTCGCGTGCTTCTGCACGATCTGTCCCGACCTTCGTCGTTGCTCATGACAGGCTTGATCCAGCGCTCTACCTTTGAAACCCGATTTCTCTTGAAATTGTGCGTTGCGAGTTGTGAGGACCATTCGGTGTTGGACAACCCCTTTTTGAAGAATCTATGCTGCTGTTTGTGATGCTGTTGAGAAAGGGCTTCTGCACCGATTGGTTAAGTGACTTGTCTACATTCAATTGTAAGTGCCTCTTCGACCTGTTTGCAGCTTGCCCTAACAACGCGGTCAACGCCACTTTCTCTTTTGACCGCTATCGAACTTGTCCTACCTAGTTGCCATGAGGGTTTGGCCGTCGTATCGATAGGGTACTTCGTACCTGCTTTTGTAGGGGATGGTGACTTTTGCAAAAGAACGACCAAGGCTCCTGGGATCGTCACATCTCAAATAACCTCTCATTGCACACCGCACACCGAAGCTGAGTAGTTCTATCCTCTCCCCATTCTCACTAAGCTGCCATGGTCAAATAGACAGGTTTGGTCGACGAGTCCTTCCCAATGGTTTCACCCAGCGTCCTCGCTCTACTCTTATTATCACCATTCGAAGTGGGCTCTCCAGTCCACAGCTATCAGTCGGTCCGTTCTCGCACGATGAATTTACATTGGCCCAATTAGTACTTCCACCGCTAAGACGGCCATCGCCCGCAGACCCCGAATTGCATTGGCGGGCTGGCCTTGCATCCCGCACATATCCTTGCGGGTTTACCAAAGCTTATTGGTCTAGTCTCCAAAGATACTGTATCTCTTCTCCTGGTGCGCGTTGCAGCCGTGACAACGTCCCCGGCGGTGCAAGTCCTCACTACTTTGGCGCTGCGGACACCGAAATCCCACAATGGGTGTGGGGTTCTATAATGTCCTCTTGAGGTGTTTTCGCCTTTACATACAGCGCTCATTTGATGAGGGTATTATCTGTTCTAAGCGTCGCCTACTGATGCTCAGGAAACCGGCTCTAACCATTCCACCGGTGTATACACTGCGATAGCCTTATCATCAATGGGTCTCTATGCGAATGCACTGTGAGCTTCAGCACGGGCCTCTCCGCCAAGACTGTATTCTCGCCTTGGTACTCACACTAAGAGTTCACCGCTCACCACGCAAACTACATAGTCATCACAGTCTGAAGGTCGGAGGTAAGCGGTACACGCTGGATCAACGTGATTGCCATGTGCATCAAGTACCTAGAGTAAATCTATCGAACGTTAAATGCAAGCATTCGACGAAAGATAAATTCACACACCATGCGATCATCTAACGATAAGAGACACAGCAACCAAACTTTCCCCGCAACCTCACCAATCCAATTCAGCTCGTCGACCCCGATCTCATCAACACACCACCCACCCAACGTTCTTGCTCTTGCGTCAATGGAGCTGGGCCCCTGTCGCACGCGCAACCCCACACGCAATAGGTCATTACGTTCGGCCAGCTGGTATGGCTCGCAAAGGACCCCGTGGGGTTGCAAGTCACGAACCAAGACCCGTTCGCTACCTCTATACAGGTGCAGTGCGGGCCGTCCGGCGTGAGGTCGACGCAGAGATATTGCAGATTTCTAACGCCGGCGTGCCAGGTGCTGAAACCAGGTGGGTAGCCGCGTAGAGGGAGCTCGCCGGTGCAGTGCGGAGTCTGGAGCGAAGCTTGGACGTTAGTCTTTGCCTTCGTGAAGAGAGTGTAAGACTGGAGGGCAAGGAAGCAGAGAGCGGGACGTACTGGAGTAGGCTTGCTAACGGGTGTAGCTCGGAGGGAGGTAAATAAGGTGACAAGATTGAAGAAGAAAGGAAGGATTGAGGCCCTCATGGTCTTCTTGCTTGAGGGCCTAAAGGCGAAAGTTGACAAAACGACTGGCTGCCAGGAACAGTTCGGAGGGATTGAGGACAGCGAATATTCTCCACGTATAAGGCAACTAGGTACTCGGCATTAGACTTGGAACCTTGAAGCCACCGTGTCGCAAAACTCACTTCGAATAGAAATTAGTTGGAGCGGCACTGCGGTAGAATTGCGGATGTGGAGAGTATCGGCCCGTTTCATGTAAAGCGATGAAACACATTGGAATGGTCAAAACCTCGTCCAATGTTGCGTGTTCTTGAAGCAGACGATAATCACGCCAGGTCGTTTACAATAAGGCCTCACGAAGACTTGCAGGAGGCAAGCTAAAGCGTACCAACCGCCTCGGCTTCTCGTACATACCCAAGCCCACCGGTCGATGATCGATCTAAACAAGCCCCAGCCGACTCCGTACATTGAGCTATCAGAGTTAACATTTCATAAGTCAACACACGTTACTCCTAGCTCTTTGAAGAGATTTTTGCGGCGCTTCTTGGCAGTGCAGTAGTTGTCGTTTCGTATATGCATCCGCTCGTCGATGTGGATACGTTGACTTTTGTCTTCTCCCAAACCCACTGAAAGCTCATGTCTTGCTTCCCTTTTCTCGCATCACTTCTGTCGGCACTCCGCTCCTTTTGCGCTCTCTCCTCGTTCACATCGGTGTCATTACCAGCGTAATTCTCTTCTCAGACCACCTGTCGCCTCAAGACCATTCCAACGGTAGACAAGGACAAACATGGAACATCGAAACCCAATCTGATCAGCGCAGTCGACTTGGAACCAAGCTTCTGTAGCAAGTGCCCAGACCCAGCCTTCAGTCGGCAAGAGATGAGAATGAAAGTTAGCTTCCGCTTTGCGATGTCCAGTTGTCCAGGTTCCTGTCCAGGATTCTAAGTCCAAGTGCCTCCTTCTTCGTCGGGCTGTCCAATGGTTCGTTGTTGCCTTTGCCGCAAGTATCTTTACGAGTTGCGTGGCTTTCGTTTGAGGCACATCTGGCAGATTAGGGCGCCCACTTTTTTGTGACTACACGGAACTTCAGATTTGGTTCGGAGCCTACATATCGGGGAGGAGACCTACCAATGTTCTTGAACTCTGTATCGATGGACCTAACTTATGAGCCTTCGAAAATCATCGGCGGTTCGCCGTGGGTATCGTCTCCATTGTTGACATCTATTGTCTCTTTCACCAAGCACGTCTAGAAAGTGTTTGCGGGTGTTCGAGTCCCGTCTGTTTCCGTCACGGTCTCCACTACCTTTCTTTTGCCTAGCTGACATTCTACCCTCTCGGACATTGCCCGATCACCGGTACCGAAATCTCCACGATCGCCGCCGCAACCACTGCTCTCCGACTCGCCTGTGGCTTTTTACCAATCAAATCTGGCAGTCCACCCCGTATGCTCGTGTCCCTTCTTCCATAGAACTTCTTGTTTTATTTGCTCGTGTTACCCGCTGTCTTAAACGTAACCTGGATCAGAATACCAGGCGCCCTATCACCAGAATTGTTGCCGCTATCAGTATCAACTGTCGCCATCTGACTGCAGGCTCTCACATAAAGACTCAGAAGAACGGGATCCGAGCCGTGACGTCAGCCCTACCTGGACATGTTCGAAAGTCCAGGGGTAGTCGTTGAAGATAACGCAAGAACTGAGCGAAGTAAAATTCTGGTAGGATCAGACAGTTGGATGACGGGTTCTGGACGACAGTGTCCGCTGAACGGAGCACAAACCCCTTTGCCAGCCAGTTTCTGTGGGTAGCCTGAGGTCGTGAGAGAGATCGCGCTTGCTTGTTCCTGAAGACGAGATCATAGATCAGGGAAGAGAGTTGATGGAAGTCTTTGCAAGATGTAAGATGCAGGATGAGAGATGGGTGTGGTACAGCTGGCTTGGTTCTGTACTCCACACACCCAGCGGTCGATGGGACCTATAGCTAAGCAAGTGGTGAAGTATAGTGCTCGGCAGCTCGAGCCTGTTTGTAAGTTTTTTCTCGTCCACCGTGTACAGCCAAGGCGCGACTGGTTACTCTAGAGGCACTATGATCGAAAGGTTTCGCTTTATGGATACAAGACACGCCTAAATTCAAAGTCTCCCCACGTTTGCGCCTGCTTCAAGGTGTTTCAATATCCCATATATTACGCCACAAAGTCCGTCCACGGTTTTCTCTGTTGTTGCTAAGGTCCTTCTGATGGTCAAGGTCACTGCCCAAGCTGTCCTAGCCCTCCATCACCGGTGTCGAAGAAACTCAATACATCCTGCGGCAGATACTCAAGCCAAGGAACCATATCGCCACCGAACGCACTCATATCGATGTCCTGGCTCTCGATCATCAGATCGGCGAACGTCGTGCCTGCACCACCCATTGCACCGTGAACGCTGCCATTGTTGGAGAAAAAGCCGGGAAGTCCCGTCGAATCCGGGGCCTGTGAGGAGTCATAGATACCACGGTTAGGGGTACTCATCGATGAAGGTGCTTCGTTGTAGGCATGCATAGTAGTGGGTATAGGTTGGGGGCTAGAGCTCGTGTAGGGGGAGTGTAGACCGAGAAGCATTTCTGCGTCGGAGGCGGTGACGGGGTTAGAGGTGAGGGGACCATACTTCGCCGTAGACGGCGCAATCTGGGCAAGACCAGGATGTTGAGAAGGTGGCCAGAGACTGGAAATCGAGTAGTGGGGACCCTTGATGGGCATTCCAGAACATGAGGAACCAGAACCATCGGCGGTGACGGATGTAGGTTGTAGTGAGACTGATTGTGAGGTTGAATTGCGATGTGAAGGTACTGATGATATTGGATCTGTTGTTCCACCATTCGTGGTTTGGTACAAGAAGCTGAGGCTCGGGTTCGGAGAATATGTGGTGCCAGTGAGAGACCAGCCAATTGCTGAAAGACAATCGGCGTCAAATTTTCAAAGCATATCGGTTACATGGAATGGAGAAGCTCACCTTGATTGGGACCAACCATTGACGATGTCGAACTCGTCGGTGGTGCCTCACCAATAAGCCTGAGCTTGGGGTGGTTCCCTGAATATCCCGCTCCAGACATTCCCGAAGGCTCTGGATGCGGCATGCGCCGTCTCCAATCCGAAGATCTAAAAGCAGGCTCCGCTCTAGGCAGTTCCAATGCGCTATCCATTTCCTCTGATGTGTAGAGCAGCGGATCGCCGATGCCTTTCGCCTTCTGGTCCAAGACTGTGATGATATACTTTGTCCCGGCCCAGTAGTTCTCTAACGATTTGAGTGCCTTGTAGCACCGTTGGTAATTCTGATTAGCTGCCGTTGCAAGCAAGGTGTGTTTCGCGCTGGACTTGTGATCAGCGCCGAACATCTGCCTGCTTGTATGGAGTAACGGTGTAGATGGTGGGCGAGTTTTGGGCGTGTCGTTAGTCGGAGCGGATGGTTCAGCATAATCCGATCGTGCAGTTCGGGCTGGCGGAGGTGTTGACAATCTTGACTGAGGTTGAGAAGCCGTGTGTGCGGCACTTTCCAAGAGGAAAGCACAAGCGGCGATGTACATAGGCTGGCTAGTGAACGGATTTCCAATAAAGCTTCTTGCGTCCATCAGCTCCGCGAATGCCAATATGTCGGCGATAGTTTTGGCTGATGACATTGACAGCTCCCGGCTGTTTGGAAGAAGCTGCTGGATTCGACCTTCGTACGAGTTTAACAATGTTGGCTGATGGAGTAGAACTATCAAAGTATGAAACCAGAAATGAACCAGAATAAAATTAGTCCCCTGCTCGTTTTTTACGTAGTGTTGGAAGTTGACAGCGTTGAAATGCAGCTTGGGCGACAGTCCCTGATAGAAATCTGTACGATATCAGCTTTGGTTCCTCAGGCGGAAGCTTCTACGCTGCACGTACCGGTTAAATCATTCTCGATCCCCGCAAGCCGTTGGAGAGTCTCTGGAGTAACATGGTTAACTTCCCGAATGCTATTTAGAAGATCCGTAACACGACCGTATAGATGGATAATCCTGATCAAGGCAGGAAATGGCACTGGCCAGCCACTGATCGGGTCCACCTCTTCCAGCGACGGGAATGGCAGTTCAATGTCCTCGTCTCGAAGCGTTACGGGCCTGCCGGTGCCGGATGAAATGACGCGATCAAGAAAAAAGACTGCCCAGAATGTATTGATCCGCTCTCGTTCATTCGCCCTCTGTTCGTCGATGGAACCCGGATTGCCATCGCCACTCAGATTCTCAGTTAGTCGTTCTGTTTCGCTCATTTTCTCCCCGAATTTGCCTGCTTGACCACTTTTCGCAGACTTCGGTGTGGGCCCTACTCGTCCCTCAAACCGAATACCCTCCAGCTTCTGCATTCCGAGATCTTGAGCCATCCTAATGGCTATGCCCAGATACATCCACAGGCCACTGTCGCGATTCGATCCAAATTGCTCATAAGCCAGTAGAACGCAAGCTTGAACCACCGCCATTTTAGGGCATGGAAACGATCCCACAACTGCCGACATAGCTCGCTGCGCAAAGGCTTGACCATACTCGGACTTGTGGAGGCTATTGCTGATGTCTGGATCGTTCCCGTCACTCGTGTTTGGTGTCGTCAACAGAGGGTGCGTGGAGAACCTCGCTGCAAGGGCACATATAGCATCAACGAGAATTGCGTCAAGTCGCTTTTCGTCAAGATCGCGCATGAATCGAGCGCGTTGTATAAAAGGGTAATTGCACCCAAGATGAAGGAAGAAGATTTCGCAGAGATGAGTGATCAGAGGACTGTTCGGCACAGAATCTGTTGCGTCGTAGAAAGGGATCTCCATTGAAATTAGGGACTGGGTCCTCGAATGCGATGGTGTTGTTGTCCCACCAAACGTAGACCCGCCCACAACTGCTTGACAGCCAGAAGCCGGTGAACCTGCTTGAGGTGTAAGTGGATCAGGCCATGCACCAACATTGCTAAGTTTCTAGATACGAACATGCAAATACCGAGGGTGCACCTTGACTTCGCTGCTGTTCTTTATTGACCTGCACAACCATCTGCTTGAAACCAGGGACAATCGCGGTAGGACCAAAGTAACGGAAGTATGGGACGCGATTTCGATTATTCACACCAAGCGTTGTGTGGTCTGTTACGATGAGTGTTGTCAGCGCACAGTAGCGTTTATCTGGCTTCGAGGACATGTAGAGATGCAGACAACTGCAGCTTCAAGGACTAACTCACTGCTCCCAGGACTTGACCATTCATCTGGGAAGATCTTAGTCGAGCCCTCGGACTCGTCTATCGGGTCTATATCCCTACGGTCAGGCGTGTCTGATACCTGTGAAGCTGCCGATTCGATAGGGCCAATTCCATGCCCTGAAGCGGGCCTTCTGACACCGAGTCTGGAGATAACTTACATCTTCCATCTGGGGAATTTGAGGTCGACCTCGTCGGCGAGCTCGGTCCATCTCCATCTTCGCGGCTTAGTTTGCTTTCCAAAGATGCGCCGTTTGGGGGTTGGCTTGATTCCGCATAGCCCAAACATGTGTGACCATTGTCCGAGCAAGTCTTGCACACTGAGAGCATAAGTGGTGCAGGCAATCGCGCGAAAACTCTCTCCATGCATACCGGGACTTTCGCCGGAACACCTTGTCTTCCGCTTTCTACATGTCTGACATCTATACAGGAGCAGTCAGAGTCACGTATGTAATTCACATTCGTCCTACGAGGACACTGGAGATTGGCTCGAACATACGCCGCAGTTATCCGTCGTCTTTTCGTATGAGGCTGACCATCATTGGGAACGAAGCGGATTCGCCTGGGCTGGGATACATGATCGCAGGAGGCTGTTGTGGGTCGGCCCACGCCGGACATGCTCAAGGCTCAAAGACTCAAGGACTGATCAGTTTGGCGACAACGACAGGAGGAGAGCTCCACCATAACCTCAGCGTCGGGTGGTTTCGCATCCCGTCTTAGAGCTTACTCTACCCTACCTTATGTTTCAAGTCCGGGGTAAGCTAAGCTACTTAAGCTAAGGTAGCGACGGCATCGGGGATATAGATTCGCCAGCAGCTTAGGCTATTCCTTCCTCCAAACGAGCAAGGCCGGTACTGCCATGATTAACTTGCTTGACTTTCAGTCAACACAAGTACTAGGAATCAATCACTGTCCCTACCCATCTATCCCTGGGTCTCCGCCGTGACAGATACTCAACACAATCCACTTCCCGGGTGGATTGGAAGAATACATTCAGTACGAAATCGATTCCCTAAAATGCATGTGAAACATTCCATCAGCAACTCCGCCTAGCCGTCTACTTCCCAGCAAACACACTCTCACCAATCCTCGATGCTAATCCCACCTAATCAAAATGGATCCGCCACAACTCGCGATCACAGTCACCCGTGAACGCCGTCCTTGTGTGCAGCATCGCCACGTTATCAGACAGCAGAATGTCACCCTGCTCCCACGTGAACCGCAGACAAACACGTCGATCATACAGCAGCTGATCCACCAGCTCAACAATCCCCTGGCTATCATTCTCGATCGTGACTTCACAAGTCGAGAACTTCGTCTTCGATGCGTCCCAAGGCTCGTGCCAGCGCACGCAGGGCGTGTTGTGCAGCGGGTGCCGCACGACAAGCGGTAGGTTCTTGATCTTCGCGTCCCAGAAGCCGTCGTTGTCCATTGCCCAAGTTACGGCTTCGAGGCGCTCGACGGTATAGGGGGCGGGGAGGTATTGAAAGAAGAGGCGCGACGCGGCAAAGAGGGTATATCCTGTTCCTTTGGGGGCTGTGGCGATGGAGGTGAAGAACTGGAACCTTTGAGGATTTAGTGGGTGGAGAGTCGCTAAATGTGATTGCGTATACTCACTTCGGCGGCTTCTGGACTTTGATCTCCTTTCCTTGCTCATCTTTCATGTCGTTCCCGTTCTCGTCCTTCTGCGTGACAAATTTGAACATGCCGTCGTAGTGCATGGGCATGGCTTCGTTGCTCACAACGTTGTTGTGAAGTTTATGGTTTTTCCCATGGTCTTTCACCTCCTGCAAGATTCCAAATGACCACGGAAGTACTTCTCCGAGCTCGTGGGCTTTGCTGATGAAAAGTTCGCGCTCGGTCGTCTCAGCGAAACCACGTAAGACGATTGGCGACTGGAGCTCTGCCAACTTCCGGAGTTTGTTTATGTCAACATCGCGGAGTGACGGTTTAGCAGTCAATTCGCCAGCCGGACGAATAATAAGCCCGCAGGGGTATAGGTGCTCGAACTGGACCTTTGTCTCGCCGAAGTCGTAGAGATCTGACTTCTCCCGGAAATGATACGGCTGTCCGTGGCGGAGGACTAAATCGTGGGTCTCTCTAACCTCTTCGGCGTGGACTGTCCGGAAGGAGCCATTGACGCCAACGGCAATCGATGAGTGCCATGGAGTCATGAGATTGCCGCCCTTCAGTGGCGGAATCAGAGGGACCGAGAGCTTGGTCTGTCCAACAGATGGATGTATTGACAGTCGTACATAGCCCTTGCACTTAGCCTCGATGGCAGACGCGAATGTCTGCATAGTTCAAAGAACTTAGCCTTGCTATTTTGGGCCGATGAAAAATACAGAGAACTCACCTTGCCCCGATATATCATCTTCAGCGCAAGTCTCTCAATCGCATCCTTATACTTCCTCTTCTCGCTTCCCAGCTCCACCCCAAGACGACTGTGCCTGAGATCCTTCGTCAAGAACTTGATGTATCCCCTGTACGTCATACATGTATCCTTGTCGTTGCGCACCGCTTCAAGGCTATCATAGTTCACGGGACTGAATTTGGCAACGAGCTCCCGGCGATAACAGCCAGCATGGGTAAGGTATTCTTCTTTTGTCAAGTTCTCAGTGTTGGGGATGCCGAGGAGATCAACGATGCGGAGTGTACTGATGTGATGAAGCCCTTTGGCGGTGATGATGTCACGGACGGCTGTGGAATAGTCCCAGACCTCACAGTCATCGATCATCATCAAGTCTGATTTCAATTGTCAGCTACATGGAGCTCGTGTTTGAAGAGTCATGTGCTCAAACTCACCGTTATAAACCAGCCCATCGGACGTAATAGTCACGTTAGCCCCGTGTACATAAACCTCTGCGATACTCTCACACAATCCATTCAAGTGCATCAACGCCAGCTCCTCGCCCAGATCAGGCATCGAACCGAGGACTTTATCTTTCCTGTTCGGCGACTTGAAAGGGAATGCGGGCAGGACCATCCGGACAGGCTCATTATTTTTCACATAATCCTCGACGAAGGGCAGGAACTTTGTTTTTCCAGCCCAGGGGATGTCTTTCGGGCTGATATTCTGCCCATATCGCTGGATAATGTCGAGGATTTGAAGCGCGAGCTTTGTGGAGGGATTTTCGAAAATCTCAACGTTGTCTTCCGGCTGTAGGGCTGGGGTTGCTGGCAAACTGATATCGGGAGTGATGGGCAGAGCAAGATTTGGAGTTAGAAGTAGACTGTTCGATTTACTGGGGTTCGACGCTTCTTTGGTATTTGATCCTAGGGAAGGCGCTGGTATAGAGTCGAGCTGTTGCATTTGGAGAAACATGGATTCGACGCGCTTTTCTAGAGCTGCAAAGCGTCCCTGGTCCATCATAGATGGAGAAGCTACAAAGGGCTCTTGAACGTAAGGGAGAGCAACTGCCATGGTTGTTGATGGCAATGGAATAACGTTGAGGTAATGAAGGGAAGAAGTACGCCAAAATCGAGAATGATTTCAAAGACTTTGTTGATGATGCAAAATCCCGAGTCAACAGAAGAGCTTTTTCTGGAATAAATACTGAATCTAATGATTTGAAATAGCTCAGACGTAGATGATTCAGTCGGTCATCTTACATGTCATGATAATTGTTTGAAGGGCTTTCCTCCTTCTTTTCGATGAGCTGACTGGACAGTTTACAAACAGTCAGCATTGTCCAACTGCAAGGTTTCAGGGCCTTAAGTGCGAACCTGGGATCAGCTGAATAAATCGTCGAATGGTGTACTGATCTCATCCTGCAACCTCATCGCCATTGTCCCGGTCGAGAAGACGCCCCTGTCATAGGCTCAGTCAGTTCAGTAAGCTGCCATAATCTACTTGAAACCGTGACTGAGATGCTGATATCATTTGGGGAGTAATAATTTAATCATCGCGTTCGTTCTGCACGCTGAATTTAAGATATATAGATGACGCTCTTCCAAGGTAAAGCTCAAAGTGTACGGAGCAGCAAAGGAGACTACATGGTGTAATATCCTCTATTACTAGTCATCAGTACTTATGGTAAACAGAAGGAAGTGATTAGTCCGAATACTACCACCAGTAAAGTATGATTATGTAAGTATATCAGCCCTACACGGTTCCTCTCACATTTACCAGCCGACCATGGAGCTCTTGCTACAATTGTCGACTTTGTATTAATCACACTTGTTATGAACTTCACGGGATGAAGATTCGCGATACTTGGCGTCTTCGCGCCGTTGTTATCTTAACACTTTGGACTCGATCATGTCCACGATCTCAATGGGGTCCGCCATTTCCCATTGCCTTCATCGTTCGGGAAGTATCTGTGTACATGTTATGTCCTGCCTAGAGGGAACTAAGGTAATGGCACGGGACGGAATTTTCGGGGATGGAGCGGATGTTAGGGCTCGAGAACGGTCGGAGTCTGAGGGCTCCCGCGGCTTGAGAACGGTCGGAGTCGGAGGTTTTGTGACACCGTCTTACCCTTTCATTGTTTTTAGAAACCAGCCAAACCCCCGATTGGCTCAGGAATGCTTACCTTAGTGAGGGGATACCTTAAGCTCGCAACATACCTAGTCAGTCATGATCGTGTCAGCTACCAGCATTCATTGTCTGATAGGGCTGAATGACTTTGTGTTACTTTATGGCTTGAAAATTCAATCCGACGGTTTCTAAAGCACCTTCGGATGTGGCAGCGTACTCCTACAGGCACGTATAGCTTATTGAGTAACATGACTGCAAACAAAACAGAGTACGTATATTCAGGTCGCACTTGAATAGCCAATGGTACAATGGATCAAGCAGTTGATCTTCATACCTGTTGTGGTCATCAGTGTTGTGACGATATACCTGAAGTACTAATGACAGGGTATTGGATTGGCTTGAGGAATCCCGCATGCGGCGTGCGTCCAGCCCTGGTCTTTCCCTGACTCAGCTGACTGTGGCTCACCCTTAGCTGTCTGCAAACCGCGTGCGTAGACCACTCGTCACCGCCGTTGATCCGGCATTCCTTTCTTGCCCAGTTGTCGGCGTTTGAATGCCCTTGATCACCCCGATAGTCGAGAAGCATTGACGGACAGAACAAGACTAGTGATATAGAACTTGTCCCGCACAATCTGATGCTGATCTGTGGCACAGCAGCTGAGGTACCAATAGTCCACCTCGCACCCTCAGACCTCCGCATTTTGCCTAGGCAAGTGTGCAGTCCCCTCATCTCCTGGTGTCAATTTTGTGCAGCCCCAACATTGTCATAGCCCACGGCCCGTTGCGGCCTCTGATGGGTAGGTGGACTACGACTCGGAATAGACCCCGACAGACCGTAAGGCTCGCTGACATCTTGACCCTAGGATCATTGTGCCCCTAAGGACATCTTGACCGCAGGGTCAGAATCCTCCTAGAAGTACCGATGCCCTAGGTGCATCTAATTCCTGAGTGACTCGGATCTGCGTTGTGGTTCAGGGCCTCTTGCAAATATTGACGGAGTGATCTGATGGCTCTGTCAACCGCCTCATACGACTGCTTACTCTAGTGTAACAATCAGCCTGAAACATAGCGAGGCATGGCGAGGCATGGCTACCTACTCTGTTTCTACTATGTTATATTGTTGTCTGTTGTATAATCCCCAGCTTTGGGAGCGATCTTCTGACTATTCGAGACAAGGAGCCTCAAAAATTACATAAATTTATACATTCAGCTACGCTTACGATACATCACCTAACGCTGTCGGCAGTTTAGAATCCTAGCTGACCTTTCTTTCTTTTATAGATTATTACAGCAGCACGAATTTCTAGTCTAACTCAGCTCGCGTCTAGTAACCGATTAACAAGCCACAGGACCGTGACCAGGGCTCAGCGAGCTGAAGGATCTTGGCCTAGATGGCAGGGTTGGGTCCCCATGGCCCCCATTAGGAATCTAGCCCCGCTCAGAGATTCAGGTAAAAGCCTTGCTAATTCCTTCCTGCGTTATGTTTGTATGCAATCTCTTCTTGATACCTTCTATTCGAGACGAAGGTCTTTCTTGGAAAATTTTCGGCCCCTGTGATCAGCTCGATATTATGAGTTCAAATAGTCAACCATCGACGAAGCGTGCCCGAAGGATTGCCAGTGACCCTAAAGGGCAGCAAGACACAAACGAGGAGTTGTCACAGGTTGCAAATCTGGTAGAAAAGAGACGTTTGCAGAATAGAATCTCCCAACGAAATTATCGTGAGCAAGGCTGTTCTAAGTTCAAGCATGTCTTCCGTGATAACGTTTGACTAATCTTCGAGCCAGGGAACAAGATTCGTGTTCGACTGGAGAAGCTAGAAGCTCTGGTTGATTGCTACTGCAAATGGCGGGCCTCAAGCATCCGAAACAGGAAAAGCTCAGTCGTCTGGTGGCGCCAAACCCCAAGCATCTGGGGATATCAGTCGACCGGAGCTCTCGGACGATGTAAGATCTGGGATCCAAAACGAGTCCTTCGATATGTCGACAGATCCTTCA
>JAABUP010005894.1_pt1 | contig 18082 bp, 26 predicted proteins | sample 5559201 | NCBI WGS metagenome assembly JAABUP01 (sample SAMN10711887, study PRJNA513373) | rock metagenome | isolation source: Antarctica rocks | place: Antarctica
TACTGTAATTTCGCAAAGTGCTGCGAACAGACGCTTTCAAAGTGGTTTGTCGCACTGTGAGAACCTAAATGTAACATTGATTGAGTACTTTAGATACATGTGTTTAGGTCGTTGCGCTACATGGTGTAGCATAGTCTGTGTTAGGAAAGCATGCCAGGGCAGGAATGTCATAGTGAGTACCATCGTTGTACGGCATGTTGACTGTAGACTGGCGTCGCATGTGTTGCCTGTCTGCTTTTACACTGTGCATAAGTGTAGCATGCATGACTATGTGATGATACGCGTCACACAAAACGATGTGCTGTGCAGACCCCAAGTCTGCCTCTAAGCATGCTGCTGTCAGCCTGAGTCGACCTATGAACAATGCAAATTCTGTCCGACTCAAAAGTACAACACATCTGGAACCATATACAGGGTCTCTCAATAGGCCTCTGGAGAATCCTTAGGCCTCATTCATTGTTGCATCAATACAGAACGTCCTGGACTTTTGACAGTTCTTGGCCCATTATCATACAGTTCTACAGATATGCTGCAGACACTGATTGGTGTCCCCAATGGCAGCATGAACATGCAGCTTACACTAGTGCATATATGTCAGCTTCTGCTGGGATCAAATCTTCTACCTATCAGAGTACGCTGGCAAAATTACCAAGCAACATTTGTGTTTGCTCCAGCAGTCAAGTGTCAGTATGTGCTTCTACCTCAGAATTGCATTGGTACAAAATCTGTGATGCAAGGGTCTGAAGCCTGGCCATCCTCCTGGACAGACAGCCACATGTTGGTGAGCATAGCATCAGTGTCTGACAACAAGATGCACCAACACGCAGGACATTGCGCTAGACAACACAGGATGATGCTTGTTGCTGCATGATTGGCAGCAAAACCGAACAACAGATCCACAATGATAGTTGCCAACATGCACTTCCAATGCCACCGTGATTTCACTTTGATTTCGCTGATTTCTCTTTGATTTCACTGATTTCAGTTGCAGCTGGGTGCTGTTGCAACATCAAGCCTCCACATGCATGCCAGTGCTTGCCTGAGCCCTGTTTGCAACACGAAGGTTTGAATGTAGGGTCTGATAGATGAGTCTCAGCAGGCAGCTAACAAGAGCATGCATAGCAATCACGTCACAACACGGCACTCCAAATAAAGCCTTACGATGCGACATACCTTTTTCTGCCACAATGACTTGAAGGTGGGCTTGTACAGATACTTCTCCTTGTCTTCAGCGCTGGCAGCGCTTTTGCCCTTTTCATACACTGTCTTGACCCTAGGCAAGCGTTCCTCTTCGTATCTGAACAGCGTTCACAAGCTCACTTCAGCCAGACACCTAGCCAAGCTAAGCCAAGCAGCCAATGCTATGACAGCCTGGCCTGATCTAGCCACATTGATTGCAAGTGCACTGTCTTGGCCACACTCTGGATCTGTCGCCACCAAAACAGGCATCAAGTGGCAAGCCATAAATTTTGACAGCTTACAAGAAATTGGTCTCCGCAGTACACTGCAGACGACAGCAGGCATGTGTAGGTCCACACAGCGTGGCACCATACACATGTGCGGCAAGGTTGATGCTATGTGGGTCATTGCCGAGTCATTGCTGCATGATTGCGAGCAATCATTTATTTGTGACAAGGACAGGATTAGCAACAACGCAAGAAAGTCAATTATTGTTAATGTCCTTTCTGGTCAGCTGGGACAAACCCTGCTCCATATAGTTATGACAGTGGAAACTGACCTGCGAAGGGCTTTTGGGGACAGGCCCTGCGCCCTCAGGTGCCAGGCCAATACCACACCGTCCTCAACAGCCAAGCAGAATCCCTGGCCTGCAGGTTATTCTGTACAAATGATTAGCAAATTTGTGTCATGACAACATGTGATAGAGATGAGTTGCACATGCCAGTCATGTCATATGTAACTTGACAGCACTGAGAACCACCCTACTCTGGCATCCTCGATCAATGAACAACATTGTATGACCATCAGCATGCACAGCTTGGCATCTTGTTCTGAACCAGTGAACTATTCGAGCCTCCTCTCAAGCTCTTACCATTGTTGATGGTTGCATGAGCAGCATCCCCAACCAGGGTCACCCTGCCCCGCCCCCAGACCCCCTTGCTGCAAGGGGCAGTTTCACCCTCTGCCCTCTTTGCTGCCTTTGGCTTGTATTTCTGGTCCGAGACATGCTCTGAAGTGGTGTTCTGCAAGCCATCATGGCTGTTGTTCTCCTTGTCAGCACCTGCATTGACTCGTGCTCTTTAGCACAGTATCCTCATAGCATCCTGGGCTGCTGCGTCAGGAGGCTTCCATTATAAGCGCCAAAAGGCGTGATTTCCTTTTCGAGCATGCTCATGGAAGTGTTCAAATTATGCATGCCACAGGCACAAGGTAGGCATCTCCCCTTTGCATGCAACTGCATTGCAGCAAACAATCATATGCAGCATAATGCATGATGACTACATGTAATCTGCTAAGTTGCAGGACCTTGAATCTGTGCGAACAGCTGGATGAAAGCTCAACATGCTGCTTTTCTCAAGAAAAAGGAAGCAGGCAGGATGGAGGTTGAGAAGGGTTGAGGGGGTGGGGAACTTCATAAGCCACCCTAGACTGTTTTGCTCATCCTGCTAGGCTACAGACAGACAGATACGCAGACAGACTGCTTCCATGCAGCTGTGAGGTGTGGTACCTGAGGCCTCTTTGTGAGGTTGCTTGGCGTGAACGTGGATTTGAGAGAGATCTCGTGTGTAGAGACCATGCTGAGTGACTGTAGAAGGGTCTGTTGTCTTGACTATGTTCATCAATGCTGGAGGGAAGTCTGGGAAAACCTTCAGAGCATTCTGCAGAGGCAAGAACAGGACCTTGCTGGTCAAAAGGAGGCTTATGGGTACCCAGGCGTTTACTACAGCTCTCTTGCAGGAGAGAAGCTGGTGCAGAAGTTGACTCATGAACCCCGTGCTTGACAGGAAAAGAGCAACCTGATGTATGATGTAGAGTAGATCTAGGCCAAGCTTGACTGAAGCATTTGTGATGCACATGGGCTTGGACCAAATGAGCTGTGATAGCAGTGCCACATAGCAGCAATGTGTCTTGATCGTGCAGCATTGTGTATCTGTGCAGAAGCCAGGGTGAAGGACATCAAGACGGCAGGGAGCAAGGGGCTGATGGCTAAGGGGGCTTGTTACCCAAGAGCAGTCAACATAGACTCTATGCCCAACATCACCAGCCAGGGCTGATGACCCAACAAGTCTGCCTTTCCAAGCAATACCAGCTGCATTGACATGCAATTCGTGCCAGATTGATGCATCCTTCAATAGCTGATGTGGTGAGATGATTTAAAGAGATAACATCCAAACACATGGACCCAAAAAATGCAGATGATGAACTGCATCAATTTTAGATGATGTTTGCAATGGCAGCACTTATGCACATGGCTGACACACATGGTAACATCACATACCTGTTACTGTACGTAATGCACATGGCTGGCATCACATACCTCAAGAGCAGATCTGGAAGCTGTGTCCCCTTGGATGGCTTTGGCAGTCCTGGCATTGGGGTCAAAGTGGACCCCAGCCTTCTGGACATCTGCCATGGGTGCCATCAGGATCCATGTCCACCCCTTGTCCCTTGTGCTCTCCATAGTGCCCATGGGCATGACTAAGGCACCTCTGGACTCAGCAGCAGGTGACCACATGTGCATCCCTGGCAGCGTATACTTCCTGCATTGCAGTGTTCCTGTGTGGTGTATGCAATTTTTGGTTTTCTTTTTTCTGAAAACACGTCCTGCATGCATGTGCGACACAACTGGAAGTCATCCTTTTTGATCATTGTGCAATCAGTCCGTCTGAGTAAATCATGCATGGCAACCAGCCTACAGTGGCTGAATTTGCACATGCATTTGAATCATGCTGCTGGGGTATAAATGCCTCATGCATTGCTTCTGATGCTGTCTGCGTAATGTAGCCCTTAAGATTGGTGTATAAGTGGGTGACGATGTGTGTCCTGGCCATGTATCATAAGGTCATGAGCTTACACCACAGAGTTGCTGCCTGGCATGCCTTCCTGCCAACCCACCCTAGCTCGCCACAGCACTGATTCCTACAAACACAGAGAAACAGCACTTTGCGCAATAAGGAGAGTGCTCGGCAGTGCTCTGCAAAGGCTGCAGCAATCATGTGTGCATCTTGCGGGACCTGGTTCAAAGCCAGGAGGAGGCATGGCAAGTGTGTGAGGGAGCAGGGTTGAGTACCCATTCTTGTAAGCAGGGGCATGCTGATTGTCAGAGTTACAATCCTTGACAGCAGCACTCAAGGCCCTTCAGCTTACTTGGAGGGTCCTGATGCGTTGCTGCATTGTGCAGTGGGCATCAACATCTGGGAAGTGTGCTGAGGTACATGTCAGCAGCAGCAAGGAACTCACATTGAAGGTGGGAGGACCATCGTCCAGGCATTGGGCGCGCACTTTGGAGAAGTAGCCGTCTGCGCCGACAAGTACTTTGGCATGGACTGGTGGCTGCCCTCTGTCAAAGTGCAGGACAATCCCTTTGTCATCTTCTTCATAGTGTGTCATCTACGCGAGACACATAGACAGCATAGGTAGTGCAACAGCTCACACAGCAAACTTCATACTGCTTGCACAGTGTGGCCTAGTAACGCCGGCGCCTTGCATGCTGATGGCCATACGGCATGCATTGCCAAACACTGACATGCTGATTCATTGAAGGATGCAGCCCTGATCAACACACAAGATCACACGTGGTGCATTCAGGAGTGTTCACGTTCATCAGTGTTAATTGATGAGAGTTGAGCAGGAAAACCTGCTTGTCAAACTCCACAGTGCTTGGCGGCAGCTGGTCAAACAGTAACTGCCGACACTCATGCCAGCCAATGGCGACAGGCCTCTTTCTGTACTTCTGCTCAAGCTCAGTTATAGCCTGATCTGAGTTTTCAGTTGCACGCACCACTTTGCCTGTGATGTCGCAGTGGATTTGTTCATGGATCAGTATACCTTGATTGGTAAACCTACATAAGTGGAGAAGAAGCCGTGAGAACAGCACAAGCTTGTGATGTCACTTTCAGCTCTGAATGGCATAGATGGCATACATTACTGAATACGAGAGCTGATGCATAGTGAAGTGCCAGTGCAAGGCAAACAAGACTTGACGCTCAATGACCCTGTACAAGAGTCCCTGATTTCGAGGCCTGTAGGCCTGAGCAACTCTGTGGAGCAATCTGATTTGTGCTGTACCTCGACAGCAGGCTTGGATGTACGGCTTCCAAAGCGTTTTGGCAATTGACAGCTAAGGCTATGACAGAGCCTTGAGGCTTGTACGATTTCTGGCTTTCGTACACCTGCACGCAAATCAATTGTCTGCCAAACACCAATGTTGCGGTATCTGGCAGACAACAGACACGGCAAGGCATTCCTTGGTTTGAGTCGCGTAAAAATGTTGGTTTGAGTTAGACCTAACCAGTGATCACACGAGCAAAGAGCTTACCTGGACTCTCAAGGTGTCACCAAAAGCCGATGTAACAGCTGCTGCTGCAGCTAAGCCACCAGGTCCCCCACCAATGATGGCCACATCCACTTCTGTGGCATAAGCCTTTGCGTTCGTCCTGACAGGTGCTGTCATAGAGCGGGATCGCTTGCACGTCAGTCGCTTACTCAGCCGAACATCGACCGAGCAACACTCAGACAAGTTGTGTTTCGGAAGGAAACCTGCCCAGGTAGGCACAATCACAGCCATCTTGCCATGAAATGATGGCACACAGGGGTGGAAGCCAATGACGAAGCTATGAAGCCCAAATGTGACTCACTTCGCTGCTGAGCTGAATTTCAAACAATTATAATATATAGCTGCTGCTGATTTCTTTAACATCAGGGGCTGCGCATGGGGCAGCAATATTGAGCATATTGCTGCATGCCATTCGCCGACCCTCAGCAAATTTTGGTACAGCCCGGTAAGCATGCACTTGCAAGTGAATTCGATCTGCCGTCCCATTACAATAGGAAGCATCTGTACAAAATTCAGACTACTATCATTTTCCAACTGTTTTCCCCAGGATCTACGAGGTGAACAGCGATGCTTGTAAGACCTATAGTCTTTGGCGTCTTCGTTCACTCAAACTCACAAGGCTCAAAGTCGTTGATGCAGATCGATTCAGAGTTGTCCTCCTGCACATCACATGTGGTACACACTGACACAACCTTTCACCGTTGCAGAAGTGGTAAGTCAGTTCTGACCAGCAAACATGCATGTGCTGTTGAATGTCAGTTGCTAAGAGCACACACAAAGCATGTGCCATGATTGTGATCTTTCTTGGTCCAAAGAGGACCAATCAAACACACATGCAGCAGTCACTGTACCTGTTTGCACCACAAAGGCTTGAAAGTGGGTTTGTACATGTACTTCTCCTTCTCTTCTGGGCTAGATCCATCAGTTCCCTTCATGTGAAGGGTCTTCACTCGAGGCAGCCTCTCCTCCTCATACCTGCAGCAGCCCAACTGTGGCGTTTCCCACTGCTGACATTGCTAGCAGAAAGTTTGTCACAACAATCTTGCACAGTTATACCACTGTTTTGTGTCCTGGCAGGTCAAGATAGCTGACGAAGGGTGCTTTGCTGTTCAGTGCGTGTGTGCCAACTGAAGACCCAAATTCCACTGCTAAGGTCTGTGGTACATCCACTGCTACATCCAGGGACAGAAAAGATCAACTTTATGCCTATTGACAGTGAGCACTCAGACAGAGCCTTGCTACTGTGTTCACTGAAAGCGGTTGTATCGGACCTTCGGAGGGCTGGTGGGGAGAAGCCCTGCCTTCTCAGGTGCCAGGCCAGCACCACAGCATCTTCTATTGCCAAACAAAAGCCCTGCCCTACATGCACATTGCAAATGTATGAGGTCATCACTGATTGGAAGGAGGCTCTGGAAAATGGCAGCGACATTTATGACGTATGCTGTAACAAATTATAACAGACCATAGTATGTGTTGTGATAATGATGGCCAACGCTAATTGCTATGTGAAACTGGAGGCAGCTGTCCAGGTCAGCACAATCAGCCTTGATGGCCTTAAAACCTCTGCAGGTCACCTGAATACTCGATGCTTACACTAGTAGGCTTGTATGCACACATTCTGTTATTGCTGTTGACCAAAAAATGAGACGTTAAATGTAACACGAGGTGCAGGCATGTATGCTGTAGTGAGATGCATGCATTCCACTGACCATTCGGGACAGTTGCATGTGCAGCATCTCCCAGCAGGGTCACCCTGCCACGCCCCCACACCCCCTGACTCGCTGACTCGGCGCCTCCTTTTGCCTGGCTCATGCTGCCTTTCAGCTGATTGGCATCACCCTCTGACTGGGCCTGCAGAGATGCCTGCCCAGTAGCCTCTTGGGAGCCCTGGAGGGCCTCTTGTGGGGCGTTACTGGCTGCGCCTTGCTTCAGGCCTAGGGGTCTTGTAAAAGCAATGTTCTCTTTGCTGTTCTCTGCTTTGACCACAGCCTGAGGTACTTTTTGGTCCAGGTCTTGAGAAGCAGGCGCACCCGGGGAGGAACCAGCAGTGAGATTGCTGGCCTGCTGTCTGCCTTGGACTGTGTGTGATGCCTCAGGGGTGCTGTTGTTGGCCTGCTGTAGGTCCTGGGCTGTAAGTGATGCCTCGGATGAAGAAGTCTGCTGAGGTGTACGGGGGCCTAACACAGCCTGAGGGCTCTGTCTGGAACTGCCCTGGCCTGCTTCACTTTCTTGATTCTGCCTTTCAAGTAGTGGGCTTTCCCTATCAAAGCCTGACTTCTGCCCATTGGCTGATGAAACCTGCCCATTGTGCGCAGCGTTCTGCCTATTCTGTTGGGCAAGGCTGCTGATAACTTGGGGACGAACAGGGTTGTTACAATGGTCGTGAGTGAGGTCTCTTATGTAAAGGCCATGCTGAGTGACTGTGGAAGGGTCAGTGTTCCTGACTATGTCCAAAAAGTTGTCTGGGTAATGGGAGAAGCATTTCAGCACATCCTGCAAGCAGCAGCAGGAAGATAATGAAAGACAGCACACATCAGGAAACTAGAAAGGCATTAGGCATAGTCTGGATGCCCAGACTCACACAAGACAGGTTGGACCTGTGGGTGGGTTGGTGGTTGGATGGGTAGTGCGTGGGTGGGTAGGTGGGCAAGTCAGTGAGCTTACAGACATGGCCAAACCCAAAATGATCAGATGGATGGTGGGTGAGCAAGTAAGCGAAAGCGCAAATGAGCGAGCGAGCGAGCAAGTGCGCAAGCAAGAGCATGAGCAAGCAACAGTATGGCAGCGGTGACAGAACGAGCTCCCTGTGGAATGTTGGAATGCGATGGCAAGTAAGCCTTTGCAATAGCTACACAGTAGCTAAATAGGCGCACCTGCAAAGCAGAAATAACAGCTGTGCCCAATGCTTGCACCTAACAGATACTATCCGCAATGAATCAACTCAACTAGAATGACAGACTGCTTGTGACAATGTGCAAAGAACCATCGGTAAGTACGTCAAGAGCAGAGCCCGAGGCTGCGTCCCCTTGGATGGCTTTGACCGTCCTGTTGTTGGGGTCAAAGTCGACCCCAGCCTTTTGGACTTCTGCCAAGGGCATTGCCATGATCCAGGTCCAGCCCTTATGTTTAGTGTTCTCCAGAGTGCCCATGGGAAGTAAAGCAAACCTGGAGTACTCAGAGGTTGCTGCATACATCGGCACGCCCGGCTCTCTGCACCTTCTGCATGGAGCCAGTCTGGGTCTCAAATGCCAGTGCAACGGCTGCGCCGCAGTTAGAACCAAAAGGAATGTGTGTAGACTTACAAGGACTTGAACTTACATGGACTTAGTTTCTTGTTTGAAACTAGGCAACTTGCAACAAATGTGACAGCAGTTGCAGCATATGTAATGGCAACTAGAGCGTATGTGACGGCACTTGCAGCCTATGCAATGGCAAGTGCAGCGCATGTAACAGCAACTGCAGCTTATCCAACGGCAACTGCAGTACTAATGTAGGCATGAGCTGAATATTGACACCAGCATACAGATAGGGCTGAAAACAGCACAACACATAGATCACAATGGCGGCCGGCACATGACATCACCACGTGAGCACTCACTACACTGCAGTACTATGGATCAGGGCGCATTTAGTGTGCCGGCCTTGAGCACATTTAAACCAGGCAAGCACAAAGGAAAGAAGAAGAAGTGAGTGAGCAACTCACATGACATGATTGCAGGTTGGCATGCCTTCTTGCCACCCTACTCTAGCCCTCCACAGCACTGCCCCCTACAACAAGCATCACACATTCAGGGCACCTTTGAGACCTTCTTTGCATCAGGGAAATTCAAGCCAAGGTGACATTGGATGCTGCCGCAGGGCACCCTTTATACAATTGTAGGGGGTTTGGAGGGGGGGGGGGAGGCGTGTGAAGAGGAGGTTGAAGTATGATGCCACTCTCTTTGCAGTCGAGGAAAGAGGGGTGGCAAAAGGGGCTGACTTGAGATGCAGCATGATCAAGTGAATGCTTATTTGCAAGATTGCAAGAGCAAGACTAGCTGTATGCAGCTGATTAATACTGCAGGCCCAGGCAGCTGTCCCCTGACCCCTCTTATCATGGAAGCCTCTGATGGTCAGCTAAACTTCAGCTGCAGTGGCAGCCCAACTTATGACTCTGACATGGCTAATGCTGTGGCGAAGAAACCTAATTTGGCACTGGAAATGATGCAGCTCATGAGATGTTTGCAAAGGCACTATGAGCCAGTCAACGTTTGTCAGCCCTTGGAGAGGTATACTCACATTGAAGGAGGGAGGACCATCATTGAGGCACTGAGTGCGCACTTTGGAGAAGTACCCGTCTGCACCAACCAGCACTTTGGCATGCACTGGTGGCTGATCTCGGTCAAAATGCAATGTCACCCCATCCTCACCTTCTTCATAGTGCCTCATCTGCATAGCCATGGTACTGGTTTCACTGTGTCATGATGCAGCATGCTGGTCCTCTTTGGTACTGATGTCTTTCTTGTTTATGCTTCATCAAAGATATCTGCAGAGTCATGCAGCACATCAATGGATGGATGGATGAATGGTAATGCTCAGGGCAACAGAAGCATACATGTGTATACTGCACAGTGCAATATGTGACATTTAATGTATGTTGTGTATCACATGTACATAGGTATAGACTATTAAATACCTGCTTGTCAAACTGGACAATGCCAGGTGGCAGTTCATCAAACAGCAGCTGCCGGCACTCATGCCAGCCAAGCAGGAAAGGCATTTTGTTGTACTTCTCAGAAAAGTCTTTCATGGCCTGCCGGGCTACGCTGTGGTTGGAAGTCAGTTTGCCGGTGGTGTCATAATGGCTCATCTCATCAATCATCAAGCCCTGGGAGGTGAACCTGAGACGTGCATACACACTGGGGAGAGTGCAGTACAAAGTTTTACAAGTGTGCAGTACACCACGGTGCAAGAAATTGGCTGCGATTGTCAGATGTAGTCAGAGAAACAGCTGGCTCTCTGGACATCTGTGCCATGTAAACAGTAAGACAGGATGGTGCAACCCTTGAGAGCTATGCAGAGTTGCGCCAGTGACTGCAACAGCATGCTTTGACATGCAATGATGTCTCTGCACATGTTGACGTGAGTGCACAGGGATATTACTTAGTCCACAAGTCTGGGCTGATTGCTTCCAAGGCATGTTGAGCATTGACTGCCACACCGATGACAGAACCCTGCAGCTTGAAAGCTTTCTGGCTTTCAAACACCTGCAGCGGAAGCTTTGCCCTCTTACAATCAGACACCCTTAAATATCCCTGCTGCGAGACCCCTGACGACATCGCGACGGCTATCCAGCAGGTGACGTGAAATGGGCACGCAAAATGATCGATAGGACTGTCCGAGGGTCCCACACCTTGACGCTTGCACTGTCCCCGAATGCAGAAATGACAGCAGACGCCGTGGCCAAACCACCTGGACCTCCACCAACGACGGCAACGTCCACGGTTTCCTCTCGGGAGGCTTCAAGCATAGCCATGCCGACTATTTTCCGCAGAGCAGCCAGCTGCCGCCTCGTCTAGCTGCTTTTGCTGAATTTGTGTAGTAAATAGGCTTCGTGAGGGTGTACGCGAAAACATTTGCCTCGCGCACCCATCTAGATCTTCTGCGCCTAGATCAGTCCCTCAAGAAGCCAATCAAGAAGCTCAGCGAAACAGGGTTAGTCAAGCTGCATCCTTGAGACCATTTCAAGTTGCTGTCATGCAAGGACAAGAAATTCATGCTGACAGACCACACGCTCGCGACATCTGCATAACTGCGAGTCGTGCATAAGATGGAAATGCTGGTCTGCATTAGGGTCAGGTCTGGACAGTTCAGAATGACGGAGTATTGTCTTAGCTTTCACATCGGATTGGGGTCAGGTTGCCTAAAAGTGCTTCTACAAAATGACCTTCAGTCTATACTACCTTCAGATTCAAAAATGACAAGCATGTACAACAATGCAGCTGCACAGCTGACATCTGTTCGTTGTGAAAAGTTTCACAGAAAACCAAACTGCCTTCATTAAACCAAACAATGCATTGCCGACACATTTGCCATGGAGTACAATGCCCACACGTGTGCTAATCTCAAAATTACAAAGACGTGTGCAACACTACATGATGAGCATTGCTGGTGGTCATGCATCTGCCAACACTCACAGTCAACTAATGGGCTGTAATGGTCTGCTAGTGCCATCACCGGTACATGACAACATGACCGTGCTGATCAGTCGCTGAAGGCGCAAATAGTCAGCACCAAGATTCATATGAGACACCATCAAGATGCACATCTGAGCTCAGGGGTCAAAGCCCACAATGCAAGTTGGAGTGTCATTCTGGCCAGCCTGCACAAAAGGATGCATGAGCAGCCTTGAAACATGTCCCTACACCAGTGCTGCGATGTCAATGCTGATCAGAAGGCAGGCATTGCACAAACATCGGCACAGAATAAAGTGCAGCCGCAGTTAACTATGTCTGATGTAATTGTTTGGTCCAACCTGCACACTGAAACACAGCGCAGCAGCTAACCCTGCTGCTTCTGCATTGTGGTATATCAGATCTGATTAGTGTGATATTGCAGGAAACAGAGCATGCTGGATGCATGTGGTCGACAAGAACAAAGGAGTTTTGTTTCACTGGCTGAGTTTGAGCAATAGTATCTAGGTGGAAAAGCTGTCCACAAATGCCAATACCACAACAGACTGTGCTGCAACTTGCTGTGTACCTGATCTTGCCACAAAGGCTTGAATGTGGGCTTGAACAAATACTTCTCTTTGTCTTCTACGGTCGCACTATCCACTCCCTTGACATGTATGGTCTTCACACGGGGCAGCCTCTCTTGCTCATAACTGCACACACCGCAGTTGCCTTTGCCTTTGCATTGGCGCCTTTGCCTTTGATGCATTATGCACAAAGCCCATGCCGGCTTGCATCATCAATGTAAAAGCCCCACACTTGTCTGCATTGATGCCAAAAGACACATTCGGTAGCAGGAACACACAAGCAGTTCTGCTGAACCCTGCCTGTATGCCAGTGAATGTTGGTCATGACCAAGGTGTCAGGTTTGTGCAGAGCATGTGCGGACAAGCCCTGCCTGCAGCAGTTGATACGTTAGTGACTGAACATGCCCAACCTGCGAAGGGCTTGTGGGGTGAAGCCCTGCCTTCTGAGGTGCCAAGCCAACACCACAGCATCCTCCACTGCTAGGCAAAGGCCCTGGCCTGCATCATTCATTCGCAAATTCATTCATTCATTCGTCCATTCATTTTTGTTGCCCTCGTCCATCCACTCATCCCTTCCTTCCTTCCTGCCTTTGTTCATTCCTTCCTCCCTTCCTACTTGTATTCATTCATGCACTCATTCATTCATTCATTCATTCATTCATTCAAACACTCATTCACTCACCCACCCACTCACTCACTCACCCACCCATCACTCACTCCCTCAATGAACAGTTTTGTCGTCTGGGAGACCGTCAAGTCTGCAACTAAACAACAACAGGCAAAGCAAATGAGCACACAACGTTTCTGGAACAAGCAGCATATTCAACCATGTGATTGCAGTCATATGTCGACTGCACAACACCATTGCAGTATTTGCTTGCAAGTAAGGTCATGCATGCATGACAGCAAGATAGGTAAGGCAACAGACTGGAACCGGATGCATGCTCCACAGCAAGCTAAACAGGGAAACAGATTAGCTTGAGGTGCAGCCAACAGTTTTCCAACCATTTGGTATGGTTGCATGCGCCGCATCCCCGAGTAAGGTCACCCTGCCACGGCCCCAGATTCCCTCCGATTTCTGCCCTGAATTCTGCCTTTGACCTATATATGACCCTTGACGTCGGGTGTTACCCACCCCTGGGGGTTCCTGTGGGGGCTGCTGTGTGTCTGTGTGAGTCTGAGAGCTTTGATGCGATTGCTGTCCAGATTCCTGCTCATAACTCAGTTGCTGAGACTGTGCAGCAGAGCTTGCAATTGGCTGTGGTGCAGTCTGAGCTGGGGCCTGTGATGGGGACTGGCTCGAGTCTTGCGTTGCAGATGAGGCAGGGGCTTTTTTCTCTGGGGCATCGCCAAGGGCCCTGATGTAGAGGCCATGCTGTGTGACAGTGGTTGGGTCGGTGCTCTTCACGATGTCCAAAAGAGGTTGCGGGAAGTCAGCAAAGACCCTCATTGCATTCTGCACCACATCCAGTCTTCAGTTGACACAACCACGTGTTTCAATTTCCTTTGTGGTAAAAGATAGCAGACACTTGTCGTGGCACCCCTCAGATGTGTTCACCAACCTTGCTTGACCGAATGTTGGGGCATTTTGGCTAACATTCTGCATCTGGCAAGACTATTTGTCGAAATACAATGCTGAAATACAGTGAACTGAACTGAAGTCCAGCAAAATGACATAAAGTGAAGTGGAGTGAAGCGCTGTCAGCGCTTTCAATACTTCCCAGGCTCCCAGCCATATAGACAGATGTTGTCAACAACAGCACACGCATGAATGCTGATCACACATGAATGAATGCCATGAAAGATGACTCCATTCAAAGCAGAGTGTGAAGCTGTTTCCCCTTGTAATGCTATCACATTCCTGATGTCAGCATCAAGTTGTGTCACATGCACTGTGACGAATACAAGCTGTTGTTTGGTTGCCTACACCTTACCTACAAAGCAGAGCCTGATGCTGGTTCTGCTTCAACAGCTGTTTCAACGGACACAAGCAAACACAGGTCTCACTCCACCACTGCATGCATGAGGCTAGAGCAGGGGCATCAGGCTGCATCAACAAACACATAAACCAAAAACTCATTCACACATGCACTTGGTTTATGTGTTTGTTGATGCAGTGAATGAGTTTTTGGACAATTGCCTCAAGAGCGCTGCCTGAGGCTGCGTCCCCTTGGATGGCAGTGACAGATCTGGTGTCAGGGTTGAAATCCACCCCAGCCTTCTGAACGGTTTCCATGGGGGCTGCTAGGATCCAAGTCCATGACCTGTCTTTGGTGCTCTCCAAGGTGCCCATCTGGAAGATCATGGCAAAGGGGTGTGACAGTCCTGTGGAGGCTGGGTCCCTGTAACCCCTATATGCAGAAGCATGCTTGTGTGAGTGGCTCACAAAGAGATTTCCCACAATTGTATCGTACTACTTGGAAGGATGTCTCTACAGGATGTTGTGATGAAGGCAGCAAAACAATTGAATGTAAATGCTGTTCACATATAATAAATCATGTTCATATTCATATGTATAATAAGAATAACTATATGTAATAAATATGTAATAGTGTAGTAGAGTTGCATGACGTTTGCCACATGCTAGAGATTCACGCTTTGTCCGTGACAAGTAGAGTTCTGAAACGCGAAAGTGCATGACAAGAGCACACTGTACCTGACAACCAGTGGACACACCACAAGATGCAGAACCCACACTATGCTGTCTTTTATAAAAAAATGCAAGCGCTTACATGGAGACATTTGGCTCAGGCATGCCTTCCTGCCACCCAATGCGCGCGCGCCACATCACCATGTTCTGCAACAAAGAATACAGAAATATGAGCATTGCAAAAGCTGCATCTGGATACAAGGTGACCCCAAGACATGAGCTTTGCATCCCATGCAACCTTGCAAATTTGCAATGGCCCAGCACTTCATGACTAATGGGGTGAATGGCAATAGGCCCAGTGATTGTTGGTGTGACAACGCTGTGTGACAAAGATCCCATTGGTATCTACATTGTTTGCAGAGCATTTGAGGAAGCTTGTAACAAATCTGGCCTGAACATGCACTGAATGTTTTTGGCAGGTGTTTAAGTGTAGGCAGGTGCATAAAATGCCATGAGCCCAGTAACTGTGGGTGTGACTACACTGTATGACAAACATCTCATTGGTACCTACTTTACTTGCAGAGACTTTGAGGAAGCCTTGCAACAAGTCTGGCCTGAACATGCACAAGAGCATTTGGCAGACGTGTTAGTGGCGCAGGTTGGATTGCAGAGAGTAAACGGTGGAATGAGTGCATGTGATGCAGCTTACCGCAAACTGAGGAGGACCATCATCAAGGCATTGTCTGCGCACTTTGGAGAAGTAGCCATCAGCACCGACAAGCACTTTGGCATGCACAGGTGGCTGCCCTCTGTCAAAGTGCAGTGTGACACCGTCTTTGTCTGAATCATAATGTGTGAGCTGCAGCACAGACGTGGGTCATGCTGCAACATGCTTCCTGGTTTTGACATGGTATGCTTGGAGTAGAGATGCAGCAGCATGAGGTACCGGGGACAGTTAAATGTGGCGCAGAGTGTCCATGGGTATGACACATTTGCTGGATCAAATTGCAATAGGGCCAGGAGCAGTCAAATGGTGTGCCACAAAGCATGACAGGCGCTCATTAACAGGCTGTGTCGGCAGTCGGTTGGGATTCAGGGGTGCAATCGTAGCAGCTGTAGCAGGAGAGTCAAATTTGGTTGCCTGAGACATAAGAATGCAGCAGATAAGCATGATTATGTGCCGTGCTGTAGCAACACTGGCTTGTCTGGTCGATCAATGACAGCTTGTTGCAGGTTGTACCTGTTTGTCAAACTCTACTAGATCTGGTGGCAAATGCTCATGCAGCAGCTGACGAATTTCATGCCAACCCAAAACAAATGGCCGAATGCCATACTTGTCTTCTAGCTTTGCTTGATCCTCCTTGAATGACTATTGTCCTGTGAAATCGCCTTGCAGGTTGAACAGCTTTGAGCTGTTGACAAGGGTACCATGGGATTTGAACCTATAAGTTCCAACAACAGGTCATTGATTGAGAGGAACAAGCATCAGCATCAGCTTGGAGTCACGTGCAACCAATCCTTGCTTCAAAAGCTACTTGCCTGGCAAGCAAGTCCGGATCAATAGCTTCAAGTGCACGTTGAGCATTAGCATTCAGTCCCACACCAGAGCCCTGAAGTCTGTAGCGTTGCATGCTCTCATATACCTAGCGCAGGCAAAATAATTGAACTTGTTGAAATGACTGTGGTGCAAACCCCTCAGGGGCTGCTTGTGTGCACAGCCGAAGCTGTTGCACAGCGGCATGCCGACGAGATCACTTCTTTACCTTAACGCGCACGTCGTCGCCGAGGGCCGATACAAGAGCGGCGGCAGAGGCAAGTCCTCCTGCCCCGCCTCCCACAATAGCGACATCAATTTCGCTTGGTGCAACACGCGTGCACCGCAGTGTGAGTGCAGCAAGCCTCACGCGCGTTCTGGGCTGTGACGAACCAACTATTGTGCCCAATGCTGTACGATGCTGCACATGAGCTGCCACGTAACACTGCATAATCAGGCTCCTGAATGAACGTGTAGAATCTATTCGCAACACAACTGCAATGCACCCCAAAAACACCTTGACCGGGCATCCGTAGCAACAGCCTAAGGGCGTCGCGAGGAAAACAGCCACGTGAGGGCTTGGCTGCATAAGATACTACATTGAGACAAAAACAGACTCTTGCACCTTGTTGGATATATATTATGCTAGGACTTCTTCTGCGTTTAGGGTGCATGTGGATGTAGCGTTTGACTACAAAATTTGGACTTTTTATGGCTCAGCATTGAATGACTTGTTTCATTCAAATTCAGCATTCTCAGAATTTTACACTGCTGATGTCCACGCAAAATGGCCCTTGTGTGCAGACCAGAAGAAGCCAGAGCATGAGCATAGCTGATCAGACTGTGTCATCCTGGACTATTATGGTGATGCTGAACTCATGAAACACATAGCGCAGAGAGGGGTAGAAAGTTGTGCAAAGTATGTCGTGTGAGAACATACTGCGAAACTGTTTGGCTGATACTGTAACAGGTATAACCACTGGTTGGCATGCCTGCGCAGTGTGCAATATTACACATGTGTTGATGTGTCAGTTAAGCCCTGCTAAAGATCCTCATACATCTGCAGCTCTTCTGACTAATACTGGGCCGTGCTTTCTGAAGCACTTTGTGCACCATGTCAATGGTGACAGGAGGCGGCAACATCAGTGAAGCCTTGCCTTCAGCTGCCAGCGTGTCCAGATTGGTGCTTCTTGGGTGACATGCAAGCATGGCTCCCAATGAGTCTGGCCGTTAATTTTTACACACCTGTACAGCCCACGCAACATAATTAGGACCACCTCATCCACTGATCAGGAAGCAGAGACAAACTTGAGCCTGAGCAGCATTGCATCCTTTCAAACCAAACTTTCCTGCCCAACCTTGCACAGGCTAGAGCATCATATCCGATATGTGCATGAACATCACAAGCTGATTGCATCACTTTGTGTTAAGCACCAACACAGCCATTAAATCTATACACGCATAAACTGTAGCGTGTAGTCGTACTCCGCAGTGGAGGTATCGAGACAGATACCGTTGTGAGGTGTGCAGCAGCATTGAAAGGCTGCGCAGTTTAATGTATAATATAAGAGAATGCAAAGATATAGTACATGACATCTGTCTACCTCACAATATGAGGGTGAGTCACCAATACACTCCTGAAGCTAGCACTGAGTACAGCACCGTCACATGCAGTGCATCTTAGTCATCAGTGAATAACCGTAA
>JAABUP010005899.1_pt1 | contig 18065 bp, 13 predicted proteins | sample 5559201 | NCBI WGS metagenome assembly JAABUP01 (sample SAMN10711887, study PRJNA513373) | rock metagenome | isolation source: Antarctica rocks | place: Antarctica
GCTTGATCTTCTTGAGTTATCCTTGCCGCATCCTCGTCCCGAGCACCGTTCTGCCTGGAAACAGCCTTTGCCAGACCTAACCGCCTCGGGCGCCAACCGGTCAAAACCACTGTGCAGAGGTACTAGCGGGGTGCGAGGGCATTGACGATCTCCCTGGGGCTCGGCGTGTGCCCGCGCAGGTCGGTGGCGGGTCCGTGCGGCTCGCGCAGGCCGAGTTGGCGTTCGGTTCCGCGCGGGTCGGCCGGCATCTGGTCGCGCAGCTCGCGGGTTTGCGGGTCGAGCGGCAGCGTCTGGGCCAGCCGCTCCGCGTCAGAGTTGCCGGCGCGTGCGGCCGGCGGCAGCGGCCGGAGGGCGCGTGGCGGCATGTAGGAAGGGGGTGCGTAGGAAGGCGATGGGTAAGAAGGCGATGGGTAAGAAGGCCAGGCGTAAGAAGGCGGCGACATCGGCAGCAGCGGCCCGGAGTTCTTTTGCGCCCAAGCCGGAACAACCATACCAGCAACGAAGACAATCACCGCAAAAACTAAAGCATTTGATTGCGTCATATTGACGCCTCCTGCGAAAACATATCGGCATCGTGCAAGCATAAGCAGCGGACAGCAAGCTAAAATTTGGCAACGCTAACCTTGCAAAAATCGTTTGTTGACCGCTATGATAATGCATGGCTCCACGTTTCGTCGTCAAAACGTCGCTGGATGGCCTGCACCTGCTGCAGTTGGGTGGGCGACCCGTGCTCGGGTCGCACGCCCGCCTGCGCGAGCTGTTGCAATCCCGCCTCGGCCCAGCCGCGGCTGCGCTGTTCGCCGAGCCCGTGGTGACGTGGCCAAGCCCAGGCAACCCCGGCAGCGTGTCCTGGTACGCCGATACCTCGGGCGACGGAGAACCGCTCGCCACCCTGCCCGCCGACCGCCGCGCCCTGGCGGAACAGCAGCTCCGGGACATCCTGCGGCAGCTCACCCCCCTGCTGGCCGACCCTGAAGCCGGACCTTTGCTGCGCCGCGCCCTGGCGCTCGCCGGCGGCCAGGGGCTGCTCGCGGTGGGCAGTGTGCCGGTGCTGACCGGCTGGGGCCTCGCCGCGGATGGCGCCGGGTCCGAGGAGGAGGTCGCCGCCCGTGCCGCGGCGTGGGTTGGCGCCTACGCGGACGCCCCGGCGCCGCCGCCGCCGGCCGTGCCGGTGCCCGTCTCGCCCGCTGTGCCCGCCCTGTCCGCCTTCCGGGGTGGCCCCCTGCCCGCCCCCGTTCCGCGTGCCGTGCGGCCAGCCTGGGATTGGGCGCTGCTGCCGGCGGCGGTCGTCGTCGCGGCCGTGTTCGCGGGCATCGGCCTGTATGCCGGCGCCCGCATGGTGGCCGCGCGCGTCGCCGAACGGCCGAACTCGGTCGCCCTGCTGAACGAGCCGGCAACGCGCGAGGCGATGGACCGCCAGCGGGAGCAGAACGCCGCCCTTGAGCGGGAAATCGAAGCGCGCCGGCATCTGCTGAGCGTCAACGTGTGCGCGCTTGACCCGGCGCAGGCGCCCCGCTTAGGCCCGGACCGCGCCGCGCCCGTCCTGCCCGGCGCGGTGGTGGCGCCGCCGGGCGGCCAGGCGTTCCAGGGCACGCTCGCCGAGCTGCTGACCCAGGCCGTCGTGCTCATCATCTCCTCCGGCAGCGGGCCGGAGGGCGCAGCGAGCAGCGGCAGCGGGTTCTTCGTCGCCCCGGACCTGATCGTCACCAACCGCCACGTCGTCGAGGACGCCGACCCCGCCAAGATCGTCGTCACCAGCAAGAAGCTCGGCCGCACCACGCGGGCGCGCGTCGTGGCGCAGACGCCCAGCTCCGAGATCGGCGGCCCCGACATCGCGTTGCTGCGCGTCGACGGCGCCGGCGGCATCCAGCCGCTCGCCTTCAGCACCACGGCGGCGCCGTTGGACCAGGTCATCGCGGCCGGCTTCCCAGGGCTGGTGATGCAGTCGGACGAGGCGTTCGACCGGCTGCGCAACGGCGACGCCTCGGCCGTGCCGGAGGTGATCCTGACCGACGGGCGCATCAACGCGATCCAATCGGCGTCGGGCGGCATGAAGATCATGCCCCACAGCGCGGCCGTGTCGGGCGGCAACAGCGGCGGGCCTTTGGCTGACGCATGCGGGCGGGTGCTGGGGATCAACACGTTCATCACGGCGAACCGCGAGCAGGTGGCGCACGCGAACTACGCCCAGAAATCCGACGGGGTCGTGGCGTTCCTGCGCCAGAACGGCGTGGACGTCGCGGACCTCACCGCTCCCTGCGCGCCCGGCGCCCCGTCGGCCGGGCCTGTCGCGCCGCTTGGTGCGCCGCCTGCCGCGCCCGTGGTCCCGGCCGCCGCGCCCGCAGCGCCGCACTGACCGCGGCCGACGCCCGCAATGGCCAGCCTCCGCATCGCCACCACCCGCTCCCAGGACCTGCAGCCGCTGGCGGCGGGCGGCCAGACCGGGATTGAGTCCTGGCGCGCCCTGCACACGCTGCTGTTGCAGGACCTGTCGGCCGCCCACGCCGCCTTGCTGGCGGAGCCGGTCGCGAACGCGGCACGCGGGGAGGTCGATTGGTACGCCGAGGGTGACGGCCCCGCCCTGCTGTTGCAGGACCTGCCGGCACCGGCACGCGCTGCCGCAACGGCGCGGCTGGACCAGCTTGTGGGCGACATCGAGGCGCTCGCCGCCAAGCTGGGCGACAGCCGCACGCTGCGGAGCAGTGCTCCCAACGAGGACGCCGACCGCCTTCTTTCGGATACGCTGCGCCTGGCGCTGCGCCTGCCGGGACCCGACAACATCTATGTGCGCAACGGGCAGCCGGTGCTGGCGGGCTGGGGCCATGTGCGCAGCGGTGGGCGCGGCGGGGCGGTGGCCCTCACCGGTCCGGCCATGCCGCCGCAAGCGGCACATGCGGCGATCTTGCCGCCACCACCGTCCCCCTATGCCGCCGCCGCTCCGCCGCGGACGTGGCTTTGGAGCGCGCTCGGCGCGTCGCTGCTGGCGCCATTGCTGGCGTTGGCGCTGCTGTGGCGGGACCCGTTCGGCTGGTTCACGGTCGACGTGCCGCAGTGCCGGCTCGAATCCGGCCAGCTTGGCCTGGCGCAGGGGCTGGACGACGCCGTGGCCCGCGAGGGCGTGCTGCGGACGGAGCTGGCGCGGCTGACCGCCGACGCCGGGCAGCGCCGGCTGCTGTGCCCACCGGTCCAAACAGCCGCGCTGCCGTCGCAGGACGCCGAGCGGGCGCAGCGCCAGGGCGCGCAGGGCGGCAAGCTGCAGGTCATCCTGGCGTGGGACGACCGCAACGACCTGGATTTGCATGTGGTTTGCCCGGATGGCGTCGACATCAACTTCATCCGGCGCCGGGCATGCGGCGGCACGCTGGACGTGGACGCGAACGGCGATGTCCGGCACCTGACGCCGACTCCGGTCGAGAACGTGTTCTTCACCGAGCCGCTGCCGGGGCGCTACCGGGTGGTCGTGGACCCCTACGGGATGCGGGAGCGCACAGCATCGCCGTTCCGGGTGACGATCCGGCGCGACGGCCAGGCGGATCAAGTGGTGGCCGGCACGGCGCAGAACGGCCGCCGCAACCAGGTCGCGACGGAGTTCACGGTGGCGCCGCCATGATCCGCCTGGTCGAAGCCGCCTCTGGCACGCTGCGGTCGCTGCTGCCGCCGGGCCAAAATACTGCGTCGTGGCACGCTGCGCTGGCGGCGGAGATCGCGCACCACCTTTCCCCGGCGCATGCCGCGATGCTGACCCGGCCGGAACTGACGGCGGGCGGCATGGCGTGGCTGGCAGAGGGCGCGGCCAGGAGCCGCTATGCCGACCTGCCGGCCGCGGGGCGTCGCGCGCTGGACGCGGCGGCGGGCGCCATCCTGTCCGACATCCGCCGCCTGGCCGAGAGCGGCGCTGCGCCCACCGTGCGGGAGGCGTGGCCGGCGCTGATCGAAATTCCCGACATGGGCCACCTGTTCGCCGTCGATGGCCGGCCGGTGCTGGCGGCGTGGGGCCACGCCGGCGCCGGCGCATCCGGGCGGTTGGCGCGGCTTGACGACGGCGTGCCCTGGCGCGCCGCGCCGCGTGTGCCCTGGGGCCGCTATGGCGCGGCGTTGGGCGCACTGGCTGGGCTGGCGCTCGCGGCGGGGCTGCTGCTGCCGATGGCGTCGCACTGGTTCGTGGAGCAGCCGGCCGCATGCGCGATCGTGCCCGGCCAGCTCGACGCCCTGCGCGGGCAGATGGAGCTGGACGGCCGCGGCCAGGAGCTGCGCACCCTGCTGGCGACGCTGACGGAGGAGGTCGGCCGTGCGCAACTGCTATGCCCGGTCGCCATGCTCCCGCAGGCGCCGGCTCCGGCGCCAAGGCCGTCACCCGCACCGCCGCCGCGTGCCGACCTGCCGCAAGACCGATGGGACCGGCGCGACCTGGCCATGCTTGAAGGCTGCTGGAGCCTTTACACCGCAATCACCGTGTTCAACGAAGACGGGACGCGAAGCTCGAAAATCCGCAGTTGGCGGCAGTGCTTCGACGGCCACGGCGCTGGCCGGCAAACCATCGCGCTTGAGGACGGTCGGCAATGCGAAGGGGCGCTTGCAGCGAGCTTCGGCCAGGACGCAGTGCTGCGCGTGACTGAACCCACAGCCTGTCACGGCACCCTCCATCTATCCCGCAACGAGCGCCTGTGCCGACGTTTGGGCGATGACGAGGCGGAGTGCAATGGGCGCACCATCGAGGGCGGCATGTCGGGGCACGGCTTCGCCGGACGGTTCCGGCGATGAGCCCGCGCAGTTCGCAAGTGCGAACTCGCTGCGCCCCCATCATGGAAGCTGGCCCATGCCGCCTTTGATCACCCTCATTCCCAATAGCGGCGTGCAGTTCTGGGACATAGACCTGGACGTGGACGCCCTGCCGCGCCAAGCCCGCAATTTCTGGGAGGAGCCGCTGGGCGGCCCGCCGGACGCGGACGGCGCTGTACGCGCGAGGCTGCACGAGCTGCAACAGGACCCCGAGACCGGCCAACTGGTGGAGGCGCTGAGCCGCGACACGCCACCAGCCGAGGAGACCTATCCCGTCAGCAACCGGCAGGCGCTTGAGATGCATCTCGGCCGCTGGGCGCCGCTGCCCTACTTCATGTTGCTGTCCCGCAGCAGCGCTGGGCAGGAAGCGCACGAGCGAGGGCCAAGCAACTGGGCGCGCGGCCGTATGGCGCCGCACCCGAACCCGGCGCCCGGCCGCACGCACCGGCTGACGCTCGCCTTCGACACCGTGCTGTTGCCGCCAGGCGCCGGGCCACACGTTGCGCCATCGCCCGACGACAGCGTGCGCCAGCAGGAGTTCGTCTTCGTCGCCGACCCCGTGGCCAACGCCTGGTTCCTGAACGAAGCCTGGGTGGGCGACTGGCTGCGCGAGATGCTGGTCGAGATGTTGACCGCCGCCCGCGGCGGACGCGCGCTGCGGCCCGACGACCTGCGCCGCGGCTGCGAGCACTACGCGCGCTACCAGGTCATGCTGGCCCTGCTCGCCGCCGCGGACGCGCTGCCGCGGGTGCGGCTGCTGGATGTGGTATCGGGCAACTTGGGCTACGTGCCGGTCGCGGTGGACCTGGTGCTCGACCTCGGCAACGCCCGGACCTGCGGCATCCTGATCGAGGAGCATCCGGGCCAGGGCATGAACCTGTCCGACAGCTACCCGCTGGCGCTGCGCGACCTGTCGCGGCCCGAGTGCCTGCACGAACGCCCGTTCGACAGCCGGGCCGAGTTCTCCCGCGCGAGCTTCGGGCGCGACGCCCTGAGCCGGCGGTCCGGCCGCGCGTCGGCGTTCACCTAGCCCAGTCCGGTCCGGGTCGGGCCGGAGGCGATCCGGCTCGCGGGCGCACGGCTGGGCAACGAGGGTTCGACTGGGCTGTCCTCGCCCAAGCGCTATTTGTGGGACACGCGCCCGGCCACCCAGGGCTGGCGGTTCAACGGCCGCGCCAACGACGGGGTGCTGCGGAGCGGCGCTCCCAGCGTGACGACCGACCCGCCGGTAAGTGGGCCGTTCATGGCGCTAGTGGCCGAGGACGGCAGCGTGCTGCGGCAGCGGCGCGGCAAGCCAGCGGTGCGGGCGCGGTTCAGCCGCAGCAGCGTGTTCACCTTCATGCTGACGGAGATTCTGCTACAGGCGCTGGGCCAGATGAACGCGCCCGGCACCCGCGCGCAGCGGCGGGACGCCGACAAGCCGCGGCACCTGCGCAGCCTGTTGATGACGATGCCGCCGGGCATGCCGGTGGCGGAGCAGCATATCCTGCGCGCCCGCGCCCAGGGCGCCGTGATGCTGGCGTGGGACATGCTGGGCTGGGTCGGCACGGTCAACCCGCCGCGCGTGCTGGCGAACCTCGACGAGGCGACGGCGACGCAGATCGTCTGGCTGCACAACGAGGTGACGGAGTGGCTGCAAGGCGACGCCGGGGCGCTGATGGAGCTGGTCGGGCGGCATCGGCCCGAGGTCGCGGCCACGCCGAGCCTGCGCGTCGCCAGCATCGACATCGGCGGCGGCACGACGGACCTGATGGTCAGCACCTACGCCGTGCAGGGCGGCGAGGCGATCCTGCCGCGCCAGGAGTTCCGCGAAAGCTTCAAAATCGCCGGCGACGACGTGCTGGAGCGGATCATCACCACGGTCGCGCTGCCGGCATTTGCCGCGGCCTTGCGCGGTGCCGGCGTGGCCGACCCGCGCGCCCTGCTGAGCCGGACGCTCGGCCAGGACCAGGGCGGCCAGTCCGAGCCGGAGCGGCACCAGCGGCGGCTGTTCGTGTCCATGGTGCTGGAACCCGTGGGCATCGCGATCCTGCGCGGCTACGAGGCCATCGAGGGCCGGGCCATGGGCGAAGTGCTGCGCCGCACGGTCGGCGAAATTATGGGGGGCGAGATCATGGGCGGGGACCTCGACCGCTCCGGCCGCGCCATGGGCTACCTCGAACGCGCGGCCGAGGCCGCCGGCGCGCGGGGGTTCCGGGTGGCGGACGTGCTCATGGCGGTGGACGCGCGGCAGGTCGAGCCCGTGGTGACGGCGGTGCTGGGTCCCGTGCTGGCCGACCTGTGCGAAGTCGTCTGGGCCTACGACTGCGACGTTCTGCTGCTGTCGGGCCGGCCGTCGCGGCTGCGCGTGGTCGGCGACATGGTGCTGGCGAAGGCGCCGGTGCCGCCGCACCGCATCGTCGGCATGCACCGCTACCGGGTCGGCGAGAAGTACCCGTTCCGGGACGCCGCCAACCGGATCGACGACCCGAAGACGACGGCCGCCGTAGGCGCGGCGCTGTGCGTGCAGGCGGAGGGGCGGCTGCGGAACTTCACGCTGCGGACGGGAAGGCTATCGATGCGGTCCACGGCTCGTTACATCGGCAAAATGGACAACAACGGCCAAATTCGGGAGGAGAACGTGCTGCTGCGCAACCTGGACCTGGACGGCCCGCCGGCTGCGGACGTGGCATTCGAGATCGCTTTCCAGACCGTGACGCAACTGGGGTTCCGCCAGTTGCCGCTCGCGCGCTGGACCGCGACGCCGCTGTATTCGATGGAGTTCGCCAACCCCGACGACGCGCACCGCATGGAGCTGCCGCTGACCGTCACCATAGCCCGGCGCGAAATCGACCCGGACGGGGCCGATGCCGAGATGCAGCGGGAAACCTTCGTGGTGGACGAGGTTGTCGACGCCTCGGGCGCCACGCAGCGCAACGGCGACGTGCGGCTGCGGCTGCAAACGATCGACGACCAGGACGGCTACTGGCGCGACACCGGGCGGCTGGCGATCCCATGAGGACGGTGGTCGAGCGCGCGGCGGAAGTGGCCGAAGTCGCGCGTGGCGGCGGCGCCTGGCTGGAGGCGAACCGCACGCGGTTGAAGGAGGACCCGACGGCGCTCACCCGCGACTTCCAGCGGTTCGGCCGGCGCGCCGCCCGGCTGCGCGCGGCGGCGGAGCGGCCGATGTGCGTCGCGGTGTTCGGCGCGTCCCAGGCGGGGAAAAGCTACCTCGTGTCGTCGCTCGCCACCCGGCCGGGCCAGCCACTGGTGGCGGCGTACGGCGACAAGCGGCTGAATTTTCTGCAGGACATCAACCCGCAGGGTGGCAAAGAGAGCACGGGGCCGGTGTCCCGCTTCACGGCAAGCAGCGTATCGGCTCCGGCGCAGTCGCCTGTCCCAGTGCGGCTGATGTCGCAAACCGACATCGTGAAGATTTTGGCCAACGCCTTCCTGGAGGACTTCAAAATACGTGACCTGCGCCCGCCCGAGCCGGCCGCCATCGCCGCGCTGTTCGCCGGGCTGTCGCAACAGGCCGGCGGCGCGGCGCAGGGCGGCCTTGCGGTCGACGACATTGAGGAGCTGCGGGAGTACTTCGACCTGCATTTCGGCGGCCATCCGATGTTGCAGGCGCTCGGCCCCGCCTACTGGGCGCACGCCGCCGACGTGGTGCCGCGGCTGCCGCCCGAGGCGCGGGCCGCAGCCTATGCGCCGCTGTGGAACGGAACCGCGGCCTTCACGGACGTGGCGCGGCAACTGACCGCGGCGCTTGCGGCGCTCGGCTTTCCCGATGCGGCGTTCTGCGGGCTCGACGCGCTGATGCCGCGCGAAAGCAGTGTGCTGGACGCCGACATGGTGTTCGGCCTGGGCGACGCCGGGCGCGGCACGCTGCGGCTCGTGTCCGCGTCCGGCGCGTCCGCGCTGATTGACCGGCCGGTGGCGGCGGCGCTGATCGCCGAGATCACGGTGCCGCTCACCGAGCGCCCGTGGGACTTCTTCGAGCACACCGACCTGCTGGATTTCCCCGGCGCGCGGACGCGGGAGGAGATCGTTGACCCCGAGGGCTTTCTCGCGCAGCCGGGCCGGCTGGGCCGCGTGTTCCTGCGCGGCAAGGTCGCCTACCTGTTCCAGCGCTACAACGCCGAGCAGGAGATCGCGGCGATGCTGCTGTGCGTCGGCCCGTCGAACCAGGATGTGCAGACGCTGCCCAACATGATCGACGACTGGATCGGCCAGACCATCGGCGCGGCCCCAGAGGCGCGTGCCCGGCAACGCAACAGCCTGTTCCTGGTGCTGACCAAATTCGATGGCGAGTTCGAGGACAAAGCCGGCGAGGACGTCGCCAGCGGCCAGCGCTGGACGGCGCGGATACAGGCGTCGTTGCTGGACTTCTTCGGCAAGGCGCACGCCTGGCCGCGCCTTTGGACGCCCGGACGGCCGTTCGACAACACGTTCTGGCTCCGCAGCACCGCAATTGGGTTCGCGGCGGTCATGGACTACGCGGACGGCGTCGAGGCCGGCATTGCGCCCCGCGCCGCGGCGGACGTGCAGCGGCGGCGGACGGCCTACCTCGGCAACGGCCTGATCCGCGCGCACTTCGCCGACCCTGCCAAGGCATGGGACGCAGCCCTGTCCGCAGGGGACGGCGGCATCGGCTACCTGGCGGAGGCGCTGCGCCCGGTTTGCGACCCGCAGACCAAGGCGGACCAGGTTGCCGGCCGCATCGAGGAGCTGGCTGCCGACATGGCGCACCGGCTGCGCCCGTATTTCCACACCGGGGACTTGGCGGCGGAGCTGACGCGGGCGAAGCGGGACGCCAAGGGCGTGGCGCGGGCCTTGCTGGCCTGCGTGCAGGCGCAGATGTTCGGCCCGCTGATCCGGCAGATGCAGGTGAGCCAGGACCTGGTCAGCTCGGTCTATTGGGAGTTGCAGTCGAAGGCGGACGACGCGCCGGCGCCAATCGGGACCGTGGGGTCCCGCAGCGACTACCTGAGCGCCCTGGGTGGCCTGCTGGACGACGAGCCGCCAGCGCCCAAGCTCCAGGCCCGCGACCGGTTCGACCGCTTTGCCGACCTCGCCTTGGCGGAGTAGAGCCGGCAGTTGCTGGCGCTCGCCGACGACCCCGCGACGCCGGACGTGTTCCACCTGCCGCGCGAGCAGGCCGCCAGCCTGGTGAACGAGATCATGGCCGCGGCCCGGCGCCTGGGGCTGCGCGACCGCATCGCGCAGGACCTGCGGATGCGCGCCAGCTTCCAGCACCGCAGCCCCGGCGCGGCGCAGAAGCCGATCATGCTGGTGGAGGCCGGGATCAACGGCTTCGTCCACCAGTTGGACTTCGACCGCGTGCCGCTCGACCGCCGCCCGCGGCCCAGCGGCAGCGACCGGGCGGTGTTCGCGCCGCGGCCCCCTGTGCAGGGCCAGCCGGCGCTGGGGGAGGTGCCGGCCGCATACGACTACACGTTCCATATCGATTGGATCTTCGCCATGGCCCGGCTGTTCGAGGACAACGTGCAGGACCCGTCGGCCTCCGGCCTGGACCTGCCGGCCAACGACGCGCTCGGCCGCATCCTGCGCCAGTTGGAGGCGGCGTGACGGTCCGGGCCGAGGCCGATCCGGCGCATCCGGCCGGGCACGCGCTGATACGGGTGGCGGACGCGGCGGCGGCGGCGGGGAGGCCGGGCTTCCGTGTGCAGCGCGACGCTGGCTGGGGCGACGACAAGCTGGGTCCGGGCGGCTGGCAGAGCAGCGACGCACTGCTGCAACCCGACGGCGCGGAGGCCAGCGGGCCTGACCTCGTGCTGCATGTGGGCTGGGGCGTGTGCCAGTATTTGGAGGCCGGGGTCTATGAGTTCTCGGTGCCTGGGGCCGGCTTGGCGCAGGTGGGCTTGTCGTGGCCGGACATCGTGCCGCAGCATGCCGGAGTCAGACGGCCACCCGATCCGCCGCCTGATCCGCCGCCTGATCCGCCGGCGGTTGAGCAACCCGTCATCGTGGACAAGCTGCCCCTGCAGGCGCCGCTGCTGGTGCAGGGACCGGATTTGGCGTCAGCCAGCCCATCCTCTGGCCTGCCTTCGATGAGGGTACTACGGATGCTGGTCCTCGCAGCGAGCGCTGTCGCGCTGCTGCTTGGCACCGGCATCAACTACTGGCGCAGCCACGAAACAGACCGAACGGCAGGGGCGGAGTTGCCCGCCATTGCTCCTGCGCCCGACGCGCCGGTTCCGCCGACTGCGACCGCCGGGCTTGGCGGCCTTTCGGTGCCGGACGTGCTGACCCACGCGGCGAACCCGGCCGCCATCGCCGCCGAGGGCGAGCAGCGCCTGCGCTCGGACCGCCGCGACGATGGCCTGCTGCTGTTGGAGGCGGCGGCCGACCGCGCCGACCCCGCCGCCGCCGCGACGCTGGGCCGGCTCTACGACCCCGTCCTGTTCCAGCCCGGCGGCCCCATCCCCCGGCCCGACCCGCGCCAGGCCGCGCGCTACTACCGGGACGCCACCCGCGGCGGCGCGGACGTGGCGGCGGCACGGGAGGCGTTGCGACAGAACCTGCAAGCGCGGGTGCAGGCCGGCGACCTCGGCGCGAACCTCAGCCTGAAGGATTTCTGGCCATGACGCCCCGCCTGCTGACAATCCGCCTGCTTTGCGCCGTGCTGGCGTTGCTGCCGGCCCTCGCCTTCGCGCAGGCGGTCCCGCGGAGGCCCTTGCTGATCGAGGGCAAGCAGTCGCTGTACCAGCGCGTCATCGCCCGCCCCGGCGCCACGCTGTCGGCGCTCCCTGACGGGCAGAACGCGCATCCGGTGCCGGGCTTCACCGTCTATTACGTCTACGCCAAGCCGCCAGGCGACGGCGACAGCGCACGGATCGAGGTCGGGCGCAGCGCCGACGGCCATCTGGAGGGCTGGTTGCAGGCCAGCAAGGCGATCGAGTGGAAGCACGCCATGGTCGCCGCCTTCACCAACCCGGCTGGCCGGCAGCCCGTGCTGTTCCTGCGGTCCGAGCGCGACGAACGCCTGCTGATGATGGACGGGCAGGCCGGCCAGCGTGCGGACGCGCTCCGCACCGCCGCGACGGCGCCGGGCGCCGACCCCGGCCCCGTGCTGGCGGTCGAGCCCGCGGCTGCGGTCGACTTCGCGCGCAACTTCTACCTGATGCCGATCCTCTCGGCCGAGCGCATCGAACGCGAAATCGGGCCGCCGCTGCGCCTGTTGGAGGTGATTTCCGCTCCCGCCGAGGCGCAGCGCCCACCCGCGCCGCCCGCGCAGCCGTCGCAGTTCAAGGCCGGCGTCGTCTTCGTGCTCGACACGACGATCAGCATGCAGCCCTACATCGACCGCACCCGCGAGGCGATCCGCAGCATTGTCGCCGGCATCGGCAACACGCCGGTGCGCGACAACTTCCGCTTTGGCCTGGTCGCCTACCGGGACAGCCTGGACGACAACCCCGGCCTGGAGTACAGCACGCGGGTCTACGGCAAGCCGGACTTCAGCCAGCCGCCGGACAGCATCAACACCGGCGTCGCCACCGCGCGCGAGGCGACGGCAAGCTCCAACGGGTTCGACGAGGACCCGATCGGCGGCATCAAGGCGGCGCTGGACGAGATCGACTGGTCGCCGATGGCGGGCCGCTACATCGTGCTCATCACCGACTCCGGCGCCCGGCCCGCCAACCATCCGCATAGCCTGACGCACCTCAACATCCCGGAAATCCGCGAGCTGGCGAAGGCCAAGGGCGTTGCCGTGTTCGCGATCCACCTGCTGACGCCCGAGGGCCGGGCGCGGCACGACCACGAACCGGCGGCGGCGCAGTACCGCGAGCTCACGCAGTTCGGCGCGGCCGGGCCGCTGTACTTCCCGGTGCCGAACGGTGCGCCGGACGGGTTCGCCCATACGGTGCAGGAGCTTACCCGCGCGCTGCTGAGCCAGGTCGGCGAGGCGGCCGGCCGGCCCGTGGCAGCGCCGGCGGCGGCGAACCCGGCTTTGCAGGACGCCGTGCGCGTGGTGGGCGAGGCGATGCGCCTGACCTACCTGGGCCGGGCGCAGAACACCCAGGCGCCCGACGTGGTGCGGAGCTGGACCACCGACCGCGACCTGAAGGACCCGGCCGTGTCCAGTCTGGACGTGCGGGTGCTGCTGACCCGCAACCAGTTGTCCGACCTGGCGCGCAGCTTGCAGACGATCCTGCAGGCCGGGCTGGCGGGCCGCACCGAGCCGCGCACCTTCTTCACCCAACTGCGCGCGACCTTCGCCGCCGCCGCACGGGACCCGCAGCGCATCGCGGGCGCCCAGCGGATCGGCGCGTTGCTGGGGGAGTACTTGGACGACCTGCCGTATCAATCGGAGATCATGGACATCCAGGAGGCCGATTGGGTCGCCATGGGCGCCATCGCCCAGCGCACCGTGCTGAACGGCATCGAGGCGAAGCTGCGGCTGTACCAGGAGTTCCAGTCGGACGCCGACCTTTGGGTGGACCTGTCGGGCTCCCGCGCGACCGGGGAGGCGCTGTTCCCGGTGCCGATCGAAGCCCTGCCTTGAACGAAGCACCGCTCCGGGCTGAGGGGGTCAGCCGCAGCGTCGCCGCCGCCGGGAGCCGGTTCACCCTGCTGGTCGAGCGGTTCGAGGTCGCGCAGGGGTCGCGCGTCGCGGTGGTGGGGCCGTCCGGCTGCGGCAAGAGCACGCTGCTGGCCTTGATGGCGTTGGCGTTGCGCCCCGATGCCGGCGAGGTGCTGACGCTCGCGGGCGTTGACGCGCTGGCGTTGTGGCGCGCGGGCCGGGGCGACGCGCTCGCGGCGCAGCGGGCGGGTTATGTGGGCTTCGTGCCGCAGACCGGCGCGTTGCTGCCGTTCCTGAACCTTCGGGACAACATCGCGCTGCCGCAGCGCATCTTGGGCCGGCCCGACGCAGGGCGCGTCGCGGCGCTGGCCGAGTGCCTGGGGATCGCGGCCATCCTGGACCGGATGCCGGCGGTGGTGTCGGTCGGGCAGCGCCAGCGGGCCGCCGTCGCCCGCGCCTTGGCGCACCGGCCCGGTGTCGTGCTGGCGGACGAGCCCACGGCCTCGGTCCATCCCGCGCAGGCCGACGAAATCCTGGGCTTGCTGACGCGCATCGCGGCCGAGGACGGCGCGGCGCTGGTCATCACCACGCACGACGCGGCGCGGGCGGCGGCGGCGGGCTACGCCATCGCGCCCTGCCGGCCCGACGCCGACGCGGCACGGACGCGGTTCTGCTGGCCGCCATGAGCCAGTGAGGCACGGCAATAAGGCTCGCGATGGCGGACCTGCTGGCCGAGCGGCTGCTGGCGTCGTGTACTATATTGGCGTTGGCGGCGGTGCTGGCGCCTCTGGTGATCCTGGCCGGGCTGCGCGCCGGCGTGGTCCAGGGCCTGCGCGAAATCCTGCTGGAGGACCCGCGGGTGCGCGAGATCACCACGGCATCCAACCGCAGCTTCGACGCCGCTTTGCTCGCCCAGCTTGCCGCCCGGCCGGATGTCGCGTTCCTGGCGCCGCGCACCCGCACCTTGGCGGCGAGCCTACTGGTCGAACGGGCCGACGCGCCCGGCGCTGGCGTCCGGGTCGAGCTGGTCCCGACCGCGCCGGGCGATCCGCTGCTGCCGGTTGGCCCCGCGGGGACCGACACCGTCGTGCTGACCGCATCCGCCGCGGCACGGCTGCGCGTCGGCGCCGGAGATGCGGTGGTTGGGCGGCTGGCCCGCGTGCTGGACGGGCGGCGGGAGAGCGTCGTTTTGGCGCTCGTCGTGCAGGCGGTGGCCCCGCCGTCGGCGTTCGCGCGGGACGCGGCATTCGTGCCGTTGGCGCTGGCGGTGCTGGTCGAGGATTTCCAGGATGGCCGGACCGGCCCGCCGGCGGCACTGGCGGCGCTGGCTCCGCCCGAACGCGCGGAGTACGCGGGCTTCCGTTTGTATGCCCGGCGGCTGGAGGCGGTGCCGGCGCTGGACGCGGCATTGCGGGCGCAGGGGATCGAGGTCGTGTCCCGTGCGGCCGATGTCTCGGGATTGCTGCGCGTCGACCGCAACCTGGGCCTGCTGTTCGGCTTGGTGGCGGGGCTGGGCGGGCTTGGGTTCCTGGTGTCGCTGGGCGCCGGGTTATGGGCGAACGTCGAGCGGAAGCGGGTGCCGCTGGCGCAGTTGCGGTTCCTGGGGCTGCGGGCCGGGTTGTTGCGGCTGTTCCCGGTGGCGCAGGCGGCCGTGCTGGCTGCGTTGGGGGCAGCGGCGGCTTTGGCGGCGGCGCTGGCGGCGTCCGCCGTGGTCAACCGCATCTTCGCCGGCACGCTCGCGCTGGACCGTCCGCTTTGCCTGATCACGCCGGGGCTGGCGGCCGTGGCTGCGGCGGTCAGCCTGGTTGGCGCAATGCTGGTCGCCGCGGCGGCGGGCACGCGGGCCGCGCGGGTCGAGCCGTGGGAGGGAGTGAGCGCGCCATGACGCCGAAACGCCTGGCGTTGGCGATGCTGCTGCTCTCCGGCGGCGCCCGTGCGGCCGAATGGGACCCGCGTTGGTTCAACCCGCAGCCGGCCGAGGGCGACCTCATCCTGCCCTTGCCCTGTGGCGGCGCCATGGCGTTCCGGCCGGTGGATGTGCCGTCCGGCCCTGGGCCGCTCGACGACCGCGCGCTGACCGTGGGCCAGGCCGGCACGGAGCTTGGCTACAGCGAATACCTGCGTGGCGCGTTCCTGGCCGCGCCGTTTCCAATGCCGGGGGGCGCTGGCAGGCGGTTCTACCTCGGCAAGTATGCCGTCACGCGGGACCAGTTCGCGGCGCTTTCGGCCAAGTGCCCGGAGCCGTCGGCGGCGGGGCGGACCGCGCAGACGACGGTGTCGTGGCCAGATGCCGTCGCCTACAGCGCGCAATGGTCGTCCTGGCTGCTGAAGAACGCACGCGCCCGGCTGCCGCGCCGGGGCGAGGCGGCCGGCTACGCGCGGCTGCCGACCGAGGACGAGTGGGAATATGCGGCCCGCGGCGGCGACAAGGTGACGCCGGAGGAGTTCCTGGCGCCGGCCTGGCCCATGCCGGAGGGGCCGGACCGCTACATCCTGGCGGGCAGCCGGGCCGCAGGGGGGCGGGTCGGCCAGGTCGGGCAGCGCCTGCCGAACCCGCTCGGGCTGTATGACATGCTCGGCAATGCCGGGCAGATGATGTTGGAGCCGTATCGCCTGAACCGCGTCGGCCGCCCGCATGGCCAAGCTGGCGGCATCGCGGTGCGGGGTGGCAACTACACCATGTCCAGCCCGGCCACCCTGCACTCGGCGATGCGGGACGAAATAGTGCCGTTCGACGCCGCAACGGGCGAGCCGACCCGGTTGCCGACAATGGGGTTCCGGTTGGCGCTGTCCGCCCCTGCGGTGGGTGATCTGCCGGAGGGCGGGCGCGCCATCGCCGACTTTGCCAAGGTGAGCGGCGCGCGGCAACAGGCGGCGGACGATCCGCGCGTCACGATCGCGGCGTTGCGGGAGCAGACGGCGGATGAGGGCCTTCGCCAGGGCCTCGACCAGCTATCGGCCCGGTTGTCGAGCGACCAGCGGGAGCGGACGGACGCGGCGAACGTCGCATTGCTGGCGCAGTTGGAGGCGAGCGTGCTGCTGGCGCAGAACGTGTGGGACTTCACCAACCGGGCGCGCATCCAGACAGAGATCGGGCGCGACCTGACCCAGCCAGGCGACCAGCGCTTCGCCAAGGAGGCCGCGGCACGCAACCTGGCGCAGGCGGACGCCTCGATGGACGGCTACATGCGCCTGGTGCGGCAGATCGCGACCGGCCCGGCCCGGCTGGCAGTTGCGGCGCAACTGGGCATCTTGCGGCAGGAGGTCGCCGCGCGTTCCCAAAACACGATGTTGCCGTTTCTGCCGCTGTTGCAGCAGCATGCGGTGGCGCTTGCGGAAGGCCGCCCAGTGCAGCGGGATACGGCCAAGACGCAGATCACGGCCCTAACCCGCGCCGAGGTGCAAGGGCCGCGTTAGGCTCCGGCGAGTTGATCCATTACTCGCCGCTCATGATCCTCCAATGCATGGATCTGCTCGTCGGTGGCAGCGCCATGCAACCCGGCGCGCTCACGCTGCAAAGCGTTTAACTCAGCTTGTGCGTCACTCAATTGGATTTGGCTTACACCACCACGAACGCGGGCAGCATTGAGGCGTGCCCGAAGCTGTGCGGTCTGCCGGTCGACGGCGCCCAAACGCCGGCGGGCCTGGTCGCGCGTAAGCAGCGCCTGGCTGGCCCGCGCGCCCTCGTCCTGCGCCTGGGCGCGGCTTTGCGACGCGGCTGTGCTCTGCTGCGCAAGCTCGGACTGCTGATACTGGTTGCGCGCGGCATAACTGCCCGAGGCCGCACAGCCTATGCCACTTAGGAAACCGGCCTGCGACGGGTCGCACTGCTGCGGCGAGCACGCGGCGAGGCCGAGCAGCGCGTTGACAACTAAAAATGCTCTCACAGCGATACCCCGCCCAGCATTCGACTCATCTTCGCTTGGTTCTGCTCGATTTGACGGCCAGACTCCTCTACATCCGCCGCCGAGCGTGCGAACTGCCTGCTATCTGCACCAGATGAGACTCGCGCATTCTGCCGCATCGTCGCGGCGGACCTCCGCGCCTCGGTGATGCTTTGCGTCATGGCGTCGTTGTCCGCTCGATAGTTGGCGATTCCGCTGCGGTATTGCGCTTGCGTGATCTGTCCTGCATGCAGTGCAACATTGAGCCGGCTCACGTCCGCAGTTGCCTGGTCGGCGACCTGACGGGATGCTTGTGCCGAAGTCCGGAAACCATCGGCGTCCGCGCCGGCCTGCTGTATCGCGGCATTGAACTGCGCCTCGGTGCTCGACCGGTTCAGGTTGTTGTTCGCGACGGCATACCCCGCGCCGGCCCTGAGCGCCCCACCCGCGGCCACCCCGATCAGCGCGGCTTGGCCACGGTTCCGCCCGCCCAGCGCCAAGCCGGCGAGGCCGCCCAGCAACGCGCCGGTCGCCGCGCCTTCGCCGACAGTCTGGTTGAACCGTGCATTGGATTGACGCAGTTGGTTCTGCGCCGGGCTGAGCCCTGGGTCATAGGCGCCGGCCCCCGCGGCGCAGCCGCTGAGCAGGATGCCGGCCGCAGCCGCGAACGCGACGGCCCGCAGCCGAAACAAGGAAAACCAGGGGACCATGCAACGACCTTCCAAAGAACAACCAGGTCAAAGACTAGGGCGTGTCCTCAATTGAGCCAGATGGCGGCTGCGACGAGGTGAATAGCTCCGAGGAAGTTGCGGTCGGTTTTGTCGTAGCGGGTTGCGATGGCGCGGAACTGCTTGAGCCTGGCGAAGAAGTTCTCG
>JAABUP010005900.1_pt1 | contig 18063 bp, 31 predicted proteins | sample 5559201 | NCBI WGS metagenome assembly JAABUP01 (sample SAMN10711887, study PRJNA513373) | rock metagenome | isolation source: Antarctica rocks | place: Antarctica
AGCTGCATCAATGGCCACATGGAAGCCCAAGCGCTTGTTGTATGGCCAGGCCCTGTTGTAGTCCAATGGCACATCATTCCAAAGCTCTGGTCTTCGCAGCTTGTCCTGCATACAATGATCATCTCAGCAACTCAGCAACTAAATCAACCTACTCAGTGCAAGTTTGGTGATGTTCCCAGATGCGGGCCTTGATGCTTTGGCTCGGTGTAGACTCACGGCTGAGCTATGTGGCATTTGAGCTGTGCTGGATTGGCAATGACAGCTGAGCCTGATTCCCACGTCTGAGCTGAATCGTGCCAACCACTTCACTGCAGCTTTGCACGAGCAGAACCACGCAGCCTCACTCAGCAAACTCTGCTAGGCATATAGGCTCTCACAAGTGTGGGCTGGGTCATTTGATCTGCATCACAGCCAATCAAGATATGGAAACAGCTCAGCTGTCATGCCGACACTTGCTCGCTGACATGTTCATGGAGAACAGCGCCTGCCAACCAAGCAAAGTGATCATGACACTAATCAAAGGACAAAATCACTCATCAGTAAACCAATGAGCAATCAACCAACTGATTCAGCAATCAACCGTTGTGCTGGCTCGCTTGTTGCAAATCTGAAGGCCATGGGACACACCCGCATGAGCTGTGTCATGTCAGCGTCGCTCCACAAGGGTGCCTCCTCGACAGGTGCAGGAGCTGGCACCTCCTCACCATCCCCAGCCACTTCCTCTCCCTGGACAGCACACAGCGACGGCCCGTTGCAACAGCTTGACAAGCGTGCAGAAGTCTCATGACACATGTGCAAGCAGATGCTGCACAGGCAGAATTGGTCTAGCTTCAGTGACGAGATCAACCATGCATGTGCTACAGTGCTACTGTGTTCTGTTCAATCTTGATACGTCAAGCAACGACAGCAGTGTGTTGTGTTTTTGGCATTACCTGCGTGGTCTCCAGAACAGGCTGCAGGACGGTGACTTCCCTGTTCTTGCCCCACCGGCCTAGCTTAGGCAAGCCTGACAGGGCACGTATCAGGGCACTGCCCTCCTTAGCTAAGCCAGCAGCTGGTAGTCTGCAACACCCTAGCACAGTTCTCATACCACTTGAGCATGCAGAGGGTCACGTGAGGCTGTCATGCAGAGCACACAGTAGCTGATGCTGCATGGTTTGAGATGCTCTGTGAAGTGCAGTGATGCAAGAGGCACACATCATAGCTGCATGTGGGGTTAGAGTACAACTCTTGTGCTGCTGATTGAATGGCTTTTTTTGCCTTGTCATGCCCTGCCCTTGTGCGACACAGCACAGCATGTCATGAGCAAACAAGTGCTAGTTAGTTGTTGGTTGTGCTGGGTCAGCTGAAAGCAGTGCTTACATGTATCTGAAAGCCTACCTTTCTGAAAGAGCAAGGCATCCACCCTTCAGAAGGCACGGCAGTACATGGAAGAGACAATACTGCTGGTGCAGCCTTTCCACACAAGCAGCAAACATGTGCAAGAGACTGCAATCTGGCTGTAAATGACAATACAGTAACTTTGATGCAAGGCAAGTATAGGTGGGCAGACAGCGCACCCACTAGGCACGGAGCGTAGTTTGCCACTGCCAATGCCAGGCGGGGCAACACGGGGCTTGAAGGCAGATGCAGGCAGCAAAGGCTGGATGGCTGTACGCATGGGCAGAGGTGGCCTCTCCAGTACTGTAGGGTAGACATGCCTCTCTGTGGCTGTTGGGAAATCCAAGCTGGAATCATAAGCCCTGTGATTCAATCGAATGACGCTTTGTATTGACTGTGTGCCATTTCAAATTGTTGTGCACTTGGTGCAGCATAACTTGCAGAGCGTTTTCAGTCCCTAAAGCAGCGTATGGCATGAGTGATGTGCACATGCCCAGTCCACCAGCAATACGAGGGCACTGATGTGGTTCCGGTTGGACTGACTCCGTGCAAGGGAAACAAAGGCTGTCTAGCAATGCTGTTTCGTAAAAGCGATACAAGTCAGTACAATGGAGCATCGTGGTGGCATCACCTATCAGCATATGCTGGGGTTTTGCGGCGCAGGGCAGCCCTAGCCGCACCCATACTCAATATGCGGATGAGCAGGGAGGAGCAGGTGACCCTGGGGGCCTCCTTCAGGCTGGCCCCATGAAATGTGGGGTCCTCCCTGCTGGGCCCTGTCATGTGAAGGGGAATCTGCCAACTGCCCTGCAGGCATCAATTGTTACTCATCGTTGGTATCATGTTGTAGCACGATGTATTGTAACGTAATGCATGTATGACGTACAATACAACAGACTGATTTTGCATGTGCAGATGTTGGAGCATGCCTATAACAAAGACTCATGAAGGTCTATGTGCATTGACCTTCTGGCTGTGTGCAAAGTGTGTGCTGTGGTGCTGTGGGTGCAACATCACAAGGATTTTACTGATGCCAAGAGCAATCTTGCTGATGAGTGCTGCAGATTGTTTCCATGTACACCCATCATGCACCCGCTCATCCTCAACACTGTCAAGCCAAGGCCCTATGTTGACAACTTGCAGCTGTCAGATCAGCAGGCATATGACTGCAAAGCAAGCAGGGCACAGTCAGTTTGAAAGCCAGACACCCACAAACAATATGCGTGACCAAAATATGCAAAACGAAAACATGCAAGCACGCCCACCTGATTGAGGATGTAGTCCAGCAGGTTCTTGCGGCGGGGCTGAGCCTCCTCCCTGGGGTCCACAAAGAGGGGTATGACTGCGTATCCCACGCAGCGCAGCCCAAGGCTGTCCCGCTCAATGCAGTCTATCTGGAGAAGCAGTGTGGCTGTTGGGTCATTGAACTGCTCTGCTCCTGCACCCAGCACCACCTGCATGCCACACATACACACCTGCTGCTGCCCAAGTGCGCTGCATCACAAGAATGAAGCGCACTTGGGTAAGACTGCTGAGTCCTCTCAAGAAAGATTTGGAAGCTAGATTTCTTGAGACGGAGGAAGCTTTCTACAAACAGTTAGCTTGCAAGTGCCATAGGTCTCCCCCTGCAGGAACTGCTTCAGCGTCGTGCTGCCTCTCAATTGCTCTCAATTGTTTGCTTTGCTCGATGCTGCTTGAGATTGCACACCCACTCAACTTGAAGTTTCGCACTCGCCCTGGTTGACTGTACAAGCTTCTGCTGCATGAAGACTTGCTCCACGAGAAGCCTCACGCTTGTTCTGCCTGTCGCATCACGCTGCTTCTGGTTGCTGCATCTGTACTGCTGTACTTGATGTGACAGATGCAGACAAGCTTTCTAGAGCTTACAGACGTGGTCAGGACCCTGAGACTGTCAACATGTGAGCCCACCTGGCAGTTGTAGGTAGGTGCCAACGTGTCTCCATCCAGACTGCACAGAGCCTCAAATGGGGAACACAGCAGCTGCCTGTCGTAAGACCACACCGACCCCACCACCTTGCTCACCGTCACATTGCCTGGAGAGTGCATGAGAGCGTTATCAGATGACAAGCACAGAGTTCTTGCCGTCATCACGGCACAAGGGTAGCAGGTACATAGCACAGTTGTGATGCTTCATGTATGAGATCTTTGCTCCAGAAAGTGCAAGCAACTGTGGTGCTCAAAAAGCTGTTCAAAGAGACGATAGTAAGTCGGGTGTAGGCATATGCTGTACCTGGCAGGAATCTGGCGCCATCCACCATGAGCATGAAGCCCACCCCAGGCTTGAAGGGGTCAGAGGCGGGGACCCCCCTCTTGACCCGTGCCCAGGCAGCTGTGGGCACCCCAGGTACATCCTCTGCTGGCTTGGGCTTAGGCGCTGGAACACCCTTGATGCCCAAACCTGTACCATGCCTTCGATTCTCATCAACAATCTCACTTCCTGTTGGAAGTGAATGCTGGGCATGAGCAATCAAGATCAAGGGTGCCAAGCTGAAATTGCTCAGCTGTGCCTTATCAGCTGCCATCATTCGATTTGCAGGAAGGTTGATAACACATTCACGGACGTGTAGGTCAGTTGTCGATGTGCTTATGCTTGCAAGGGAATTGAGATCAATGCTGTTTCTTCTTAGTGCACATGGCTTGCAATATGTTTCTGCTTGTTGTGAGCCATCACAGGGGGAGGCTGGAAAACAAGCTTTGGATATTTGCCTATTGATCAAGCTGTGGGTGTTTGCTTGCTGATGTATTGCGTTCCTGTACCTGAAGCGCTCTCAGCAGCAGCAGCTGCCATGGCAGCTTCCTTGGCTTCAGCTGCTGCTGCAGCCTGCGTGTCATGGTCTGCCATGGAGAAGTCAATGAACGCATTCTCCCAACCGAACTTGCGTGGAGCTGATAACATCAGAGGCAGCTTATAAACAGGCACGCTCTGTAGCCCTGTCACTACCTCTCCTGCCTACAGCAACACAGACAAGCCCAGGTAAGACAAGATGCGCACTGTGTGACTATCAGCTGTGCTTGCTGGTAAGGGACCTGATTCCATTGCAACAAAAGGCATCACTGCTAACACCATAGAATCTTCCTACAGTAGTACAATTTTTCTAAGGTTTTTTAAATATGGCAATTGAAGCTGTGTCATGCACACATTGCACCTGACTGCACTGCACATAAGAAAGCGGCAGTCAGATGCAAGCTGGGAATGCAATTCATGTTTATGTTTTTTGGAAACAGGAAGGGGCTGTCGTACAAGGTTGTTTTATATCCAACTTTAGACAGAAGATTTGGCTTACTCAGTGCATGTTCAAATTTACTGCTGATATAGCAGTCTTGATCAGGCATGCAACTGCCTGACATGCCTCAATACCAGCCTCTGTTAAGCGCCCTGCTCTTCATAGCCAATTCTATGCAGAGCATGCAAGAAAGCACCACCCATCTGCAAGTGTCCAGTTAATAATTGTGTAGCAATGCTGCACACCTGTACAATCTTTGTGTAGGCCCATGCGATCACTTCAGATGCCCCAGCTTCCTGAGCAGCTTCTGGAGCAGCTTCTACTGGAGGTGGTCTGTAATGAACCTCCAGAACAGCCACACTGGTGCTGCGCAGCCGGACATGACTAAGGCACAGGTGCTGACTCCACTTCACCTGTCCCTCATCTTCATCAGTGCCAACATCCTGCATGAATCTACCAGCTGGTTCCAGCCAATGAGCTGGTGCACACTAATGAATGTACAGCTGCAGGCAAGGCATGTGCAGTGTCATCAGCCACATCAGAGCAAATGCAGCTTTGTTATGACTGAGCTCTGGTGGTTGTCATGTGGGTAGAGAGGGTGATTGCTTGAGCACTGGTTGTGTCATTGCTAGCTATGATTGTGTCAGGAATACACCTGCATATCATGCAAGCACAAGTATTTGAAGCCAGGAATGGACCTATAAGCTATGTCAGGAGGATATCTGCATGTCATGCAAGTGCATGTACTCAACTGCTTTGTAAATGCTCAGCTTGATAATGCTGCTTGCTCAGTTGATGCCTTGAGTCTAACAGCCCCTGATCTCTGTCCTTGGGCCATTGAATTTCCAAAGAATGCCCTTTAGCACTGGCAACTACCATCACAGTAAGACTGTCAAGATCAAGACCTGCTTCTGTGGATGGCCAGCTTGAGGTCAGAGACCAGGAGCTGTTAAACATGTAGGATCAACTGAGCAAGCAGCATGGCCAAGCTGAGCATTTACAAAGCACAGCTCAACAATGAAAGGGACAGCGTCAAGGTTGGCTCCACTTTTGCGTCCTTTGCACTGTATGCTGTCATCAGCTGACAACAAAGACATAGACTGTTCTTGCACACCAGGAGCCAGGCAAACTGTGATGATGATGCTGCAGCATTGGCACACCTTGAACTGGCTCTGGGCTGTGATGCCTGCAGCGCTGCCTGCCGCTTGCACTGGCTCACCCCCATCATACAGGACAACAGTCACGCTGTAGCTGCCTGCACTGCTAACTGGGCTCATCACTTCTAGCTCCAACCACAGATCCTTCACCTTATAGGCCTCAATGTCAGCCACATGGACTGCATCCTGCCCTGCTGCTTCTTCTTCCCCTGCATGAGCATGATGAAAACCTGTAGGACTGTTTGGAACAATGTTGTACCGTCTGATGTTCACAACTTGAAGTTGAACCACGACATTCATGATGCACAGAAGAAGCCTGTCTGGAGGGAACTGACTTGTGTTGCACGCACCCTGGTTTCTGTTGGCTAACCCGCGTTTTGATTGTTGTTATAATTATGAGTAAGACTGTGCACAGGGCATGCAAGATGCTCTGTGTCATAATAGAAATGCAGTCATTGGTGGCATGGATGGTCTGCAGACTGCAAGCTTTTGTTGTAATCTGTACATTATGTTCAATTCATTGGGCTCATTAGGTGTTCACAATCCCAAAACATCTAGATTTTACAGAAACGTCCATCCTACAGTGGAAGTCTAAACTCAGAAACGCCTGGGGACAGTACAAACGGGTTTCTGCATTGGAGAGATGTTTCAGGAAACACCCCTGACTGGATGTGACTGTTGACTCAGGAGTCCACACTCATCTGGGTCAGCCACATGTCAATGCTGCAGGTTTGTCTACCACATGCTCACCAGCAGGGAATGAGTCATCAGGCGCATCATCTTCCCTGCCAGCTCTGCCCTTCTTCTTCCTCAGCTTGCCACTGCGGCTGCGGCGTGACGTGGTATCACTTTCTGAGTCGCTGCTGAGCCGCCTGCGATACTTGCTGCGCCTGTCCTGAACCTGCCGTTGCTCCTCATCATCTGGCTCTTGAGGCCTGCAAAGCTAAAGACAGTCAGCTGTTGATTCAAGGCACATGTGTTGTAAACCCTTGCTGGAAACAGACGCAGCAGCCATCAGAGGACAAGAGTGCTAAGGTAATCTCACAGCCACGGGTTCAAAGCCATTACATCCTGTGGCAGTTCTTTGCATATGCCTACCAAATACTGTTGCAGCATGCCGCCACAGGAGATTTGTCTCCTTCAGGGCTGAGGTATATACAGAAGGGAGTGATGCCCTGGATGTACTGCCTATCTTGTATACCTACAGCAGGCAGCAGCATAAAAGAAAAGCCAGACAAGCACAAGACCTGAATCTGCGACGCTGAGGAGAAGACAAAGACTGGTCCTCTTCATCCTCCTGTCCAGTCTGGGAACTGGCAAGGCTGTCCAAGGGGGCCCCTTCTGGCGGGGGCCCTCCTGGGGCTTCTGTGAGGCCTGCAGGAGCCTCGCCCTGAAGCAGTCGGATCTTGTTGCGCATCTCTGCCAGCTCAGCTGCAGCAGGAAGACAATCAGCTGTGGATCAGCATTCTGTGGCTGTGACTGTTTGTGTACTGCCAGACATGTCCACCTTGCAGATCGCATCACATTGGTGCATTCTCTCAAACGCTGTCTTGTGCACTCACATCACATCATGACATGTCTTGTCATTCATGCAAGCCAAGGATGAGCAAAGAGCGCTTTGCAGCTGTTGAATGTAAAAGTCATGTGCATAGCTGAACAATGTATGAATTACCGCCAAAGACTCATGCATATGGCCCAGGGATATGAACGCCAGATTTGCAAGATCTGCTTCTGCTGCACACACACATAGAGCACAGCATTGTGGCCAAGTCAGCATGAATGCTGACCTTCAGTGCGTGCCTGCTCCAGTTCATACCGCAGCTTGGTCATCTCCTTCACGTGTGCATCATGCAGGCTTTGCATCTCCTGCTCCTGTTGCATGCATGGCAAGGCTTGCTTGCAACAAGCCTCACGGGGCCATGCAAAACAAGCTTGCTTTGTCACGGAGTGAAGGGCTTGACCATGGCATTGTGTATCATGTCAGTTGCAGCACATCACAACAGCTGTTTGCACAAACTTGCGTGAGCACATGACTGGGCTAGCTTAACATGATGGTAGCTCTTGTTTGTGCTGAGCATGAAGTGGATGGCTAGCTGCCCTCACAATGCCGGACCATCGTTGGCAATGGCTGTCAGTGACACCCACCAGCAGAGTGTCACATACAAGGCGTCCTGTGCAGGTAGCCAGCAATGCATTCATGTTGCCAATCACAGGTTCGAGTGAATGAAGGGCATAGATGCCTTGTGATGACGCTCACCTCAGGATCCAGCTCAGAACCCACTGCAGCAGCCGCAGCAAGGGAGCCTCGTCGGGACACTGCAGGCTTGAGTGAGTTAGCAGGCATGACTGCTGAGCCTCTCCTGGAAGCAGCCACAGTCCGGCTGGTCACAGTAGCATTTGCTGGCACCTCATCTGTCTCAGACTGCACATATGACGGCTGTGCCGGACGGCCCTGATTTAGCAAGTCTCCAAGGGCCTGCAGGTAACATTAGCTTCTGCATGATGGGTGGACTATCCAAAATTGACATGTCTGACCAAGTCATCTGTGGCTTGTACGTCTGTTGCTACACCATGCAAGGCGCAATGTCATTAATGGCGTGCTTAGCATGATACTTGACAGGCACAGTATTGAAGCACACAGATGATTGTGCGGCAAACTGCTCTGCCTTAGAAAGGCGTGTGGGGCTGCTGGCACAAGCAGCCTTGGTGACACACAGCTGAAGCAGCAGAACTCTGCTGGAGCTGTTATGGTTTGGTGCTGATTGGCTATGAATCTTGCAAGAGACATGCTAGAGTGCAGACAGTAAACAGCATACTCAGACATAGTTCCAAACTGAAAGCAAGGTTGTATGACTCATGCGCAGCAAACAGCAGACAGTGTGTGACATTGACGCAATGCTGCATCATGACAGACCTCATAGCAGTACATGCAGTCATAAGCTCCTGTGGTACATGCGAAGAGAGACAAGGCTGAGCAGGCTGAGCAGCAGCAGAATTGAACCTTGAGCTGGCTTGCCATTGACGTGGTGCCACCAGGAGTGGGCTGCAGCACTTTGGATGCAGGACGCTTCACAGGGCCCTGCCCCATGCCCTGTTGCAGCCCAGGTGCATTTGACAGCCTCTGACTTGCCCCAGCTGCACCCCTTGGCTGAGGTCTTCTGGATGCAAGAGGATCCATCAGATTTGCGCCCCTCAGTGCAGAGGCATCTGGTATAGACCTCCTGAATTGAGCCTCGGATGTGAGCTTCTCATCTTCCTCCTCCTCATCTGGTGACGGCAGCCTAGCTGGCCTTCTTCTTCTTTCAGGCGGCTCAGGCTCAAAGTTGGCCCCTCTTCTGCGTGGGAGACTGAACCTTTCTTCATCATTGGAGGGTGGCTGGCCGGAGGGCTGGTGGGGAGATGCAGATCCTGGGTCCCAAGGGAGGAGGGACTGAGCAGTTTGACTTGTCAGTGGCTGACCTGGCAGATTGTCCTCTGAAAAGCCAGCCAGGTTATCTGCACAAAAGCATGCCAGCATCTGAGCTCTAGTTGATCAAACCTACTCCGCAGTGATACCTCACTCAGCACAAACCACAGACAGACATGGCATGTCATGTTTACGCAAGAGAGTGACTTATGGAAGGCACATGATGTTGAAACAAAGCTACTGAGCTGTGAGGCCATGACAGAGCATATCCTCTTAGAGTTTGTCTGAATGAGCTGTGAGGTGACATGTAGACTCTCTGTAGTCAGAACAGGGAGCTTGTTTTGAGCGGGTCAAGTGTCAACATATGCAGAAATTCTGTTTGAGCTCTAGGGTGAGCTGAAACATGCCAAGCAGCTGTGCAATACAAGCCTGATGATCCGCAAATGTTCAGCATTGTTGCTTTGGTATTGAGTCTATGCCTTGATGATCAGTATCACAGCATTACCCTGTGATCATGCAGATGTGTAGCTATGGTAATACTCTCACCGCCAGGAAAGCGCTGTAAGCTTTTTGCAAACTCTACAAAGTCATCATCCTGCTCAGCGTAGGGCAGTTGCTCCTGAGATGCTGTCACAGCAGGTGGGGCTGCCAAAGTTCCAAGCCTCCTTGCATGGATTGCTGGGCCAGCAGCAGCTGCAACAGGCTGTGCTGCTGCAGGTGCAGTGGTGGGGTCTGATGCAACTGACCCTTGCTGTCTAGCCTGAGGTCAAAAACCAGCCAAGTTTCCAACAAGGTACCCATGCTTGCGCAGCCTGTTGATGCAGTGAATGCTGCAGAACATCGGCTGACTACGTGATTTCCACGTGCAACTGTGCATGAGCCAGGCAATGTCCTGACGACCAGCCTGGTACCTGCTTCAGAGCTTCCAGCCGTGCAGCCTGACTTGCTTGCTCATCTCTTAAACGAGCAACAAGTTTGTCACGTGACTCTTTGGCAGGAGTAGCAAACCTCAGTGCAGCTGCCTGCAGTACACAGCGTGCCGCTACCAACACAATGCTCAAAAGCTGCATGCAGGCTACTTCGCAGTTTGTTAGTGTGCTTCTGAGGGACAAACCGGTTGGGCTGCGAGTTTGCTTTTCGCTTGAACAATCTCTGACTGTTGTTGCAGCAAGGCTTGCCTCTCGGCTGCGAGGCGCGCCCTTTGCGCTTTATGCGCAGCCGTGAGCTCTTTACCTGACACAGCATGCACGTAATAAAGCTGTCGTGCCGAAGGTGGAGAACGAATGCGCTGATCGTAAGCGGCATGTGTTCTTGATCTTACTTGCCATAGCCTCGAGTGAGCCCTTGCCTGAACTCTGCAGGGCTCGGGATTGACCATTACATGCCGGGCTACAATCCCGCCCAGCGCGTCTTCATCATGATCATCAGCTGCTGTGAACCTATGCCCTGAATTGCCAGTCTGTCAGATGACCACGGGAACCCAATCTGAAGGTTTTGCGGATTATAAATGAGCACTAGCCGCCCTCTGGACGCCAAGCATATCTCGTGCAGAGGTCAGGACGTCCACTCTATTTTGCATCACCCACATGAACACCCTTCTGAACTTCAGACCGGCCGCCTCACTGCTCGGAAGAACTGCGTTCCTCAAGCTTAACGCACCAGCCCTTCGTGTAAGTGCACCTGTGCGCAGCTTCGTTGCACCAAGGATCTTCGCCATGGGTGACAACAAGGCAACTGGAACTGTCAAGTGGTATTGCTCGTGCTGCCTCTTTGTTTTCGCTTTCAAACTTCACTGGCGTCGTACAGTTGCTTCAGCACGCATGGGTGCTGCTTTCATGGCTAGCCGCTGTTGTGTTCAACCTTGACATCTGTTTTGTTTGTCAGGTTCAACTCCACAAAGGGCTTCGGCTTCATCACCCCTGACTCTGGTGGAGAGGACTTGTTCGTTCACCAGGTACTTACGCTGACATGCACAGGATGCGTGCAGCTGTTCCGTGCTTTCATTCAAGGTCACAACTGTCTGGCCGAACGTATTTACTCGTCGGAACTTACCTGGTAGTTCCTCGCAGACAAGCATCATCACTGAGGGTTTCAGAAGTCTGGCCGAGGGAGAGCCAGTGGAGTTCTACGTAGAGTCTGGCGATGACGGCCGAACGAAGGCTGTCCAAGTGACTGGCCCTGCCGGCGCCCCACCTCAGGTCAGAATTTCGAAGTCATCTGCATAAAACAGGGAACGGTGCTGGAGCCATTCGGCTGTCACTATCTCCTTTTAATTGTTGACAGAACCAGCACGAAGTGCAGGAACTTGCAGCAGTTTCCAGCAGAAAGTCCACTATGTGCTGCTGAGACACTGTGAGTTTGTCCATATGTTTCCTGGGCTTCCTGGTCGTGTACGATTAGTTATTTTGAGCACCCACCATTTTCTGTCAGAATTGTGGGTGTCTGCTTTTGTGTCCTAGACAATCTGGCAGTGTTTGACAGTTGACATATGATACATTGGTCTCGTCATGCAATTCCCACCTAAGTCTGCAAACTCATATGTCCGTACTTGTACAGGGAGCTCCTCGCAGTGACTTTGGCGGTGGAGGAGGCGGCTTCGGCGGAGGTGGAGGCCGTGCTGGTGGAGGAGGATCATACGGTGGTGGTGGATCATATGGTGGTGGAGGAGGCCGACGTGGTGGTGGTGGAGGAGGATATGACCAGGGTGGATACGGTGGTGGAGGAGGATATGGTGGTGGAGGCAGCTACGGTGGTGGCCGCGGTGGTGGAGGCCGTGGAGGATACGGTGGTGGTGGATACTAAGCTACCATCTCTCCAGCAATGTCCCTTCCATGCAGTGTGGACAAGTTAGCACTGAGTTATATGGTTGCTTCAGTGCCTGACTGCTTTGCCCATTTACAGCATTGCTCAGTAGTATTGTTTGCTCTTATGTCGTATGTTTGCTGGGTAAGATGTTTGTGAGCCGGATTTGATCATGCACACTGCCAATTAAGGCAGTGGCTCACAGTCTTCAGCAATTTGAAACTCCCTGAATGTATCATACATCGTATGTTGCACACCATTTCAGTTCTGACCTTGCGTAGGGTTGGCTGTCAACAAGGTTTTTACCATTTTTGGGATGCCAATCCACTGACTGCTTTCGAGCAGCAGACTACAATGGCCCAGTTTCATAATCGATCAAGATATCAGGAAGTGCTGTATGACCTTTTTCTATGGCAGTGTGGCATGGTATTTGCTAGAGTGAGCTCAAAATATAACTGTCTACACTCTTGTTCAGCTTTCTTCTGAAATTTGTAAGACGGCGTAAATCTGTGACATGCACCTGATTGTAACTGCACACATCGAACTATTTTGCATCCCCAAGCTGGCTGCACATGCAACACCGTGCCACCGGGTTCAGCCAAAAATGCGGTGTTCCATACAGTGAATGCATAGTCTGTGCGTGTGTGTGTGAGGAGCCTCTGTATATGCGGCTTTTGAGTTGCGATGCCAGGTATATCTAGCAGAGCGCTGCCTCTCATCACAATGGTGCATTTGGTTAGTTGTACCTAACCGCCACGTACCAGGAACTAACGGATATATCAAGTGCCGAACCGCGTGCAGCGTGCAGCAGTTGCCACCTGGTTTGACGGACGCTTCCCTGCGTGCAGCCCGGCTTTACTTAATCCGCACAGAGTACTTATGAGCAACATGCAGCAGCCTACGGATTTGTCGGGCTCTGACGACGAGGCTCCCGAAGAGGTAGCCTTGTCAGTTGGCAAGAGTCAGGCCACAGTGCGTCACAACCAGGAACGAGCTAGTCAAGCTGAGCACGTGCAGCACCTCAATTCTAGACACAAGAGAAGGCGGAGCAGCGAGAGTGAAGCTCTCTCAGAAGCAGCCCCTAAAACATCAGAGCACAAAGCTGATGTTGACCAGGACGCTCTGCCAGACGAAGTAATTGAGGCTTTGACATCTACGTAAGCCAACTTGCTTATTGTCCCTGTCGCAAGCTCATCATATGTGCTGACATGGTCTGCTCTTTTGTGGGTTTTCAGGCATATTAGCTTTACAGCCACCTGGCAAAGCCAGCACTTAACAGTGCCAAATGTGCTTTATGTGCAGGCACAGAGCAGCAGTTCATGCACCAAGTACAGCAGACCTGCTGCAGCAACCGGTCGCAAGACTAAAGCACAGGAAGAGGCAGCAATTGATGCAGAAACAATCCGGGCCAATAACTGTTCAAGTGCTAAACTCTGGCCTGTCTGGTCAACCCTCAGGTATACATGCAGGTCCCGTTTGTTCATAGTTGTCAATTCTGCACTTCCAATTTTTGAAGCCTCTGTAGGGCTGCATGTTTGCTTAATGCACACTGTTAAGTTCAGCAAGCTGTGCTTCCTGACACAATGAAACTGTATCCTGTTTTGCTGACGAGGCTCTTACTTTGGCTGCAGAGTCAGCTGTTCAATTTGTGGAGCAGCAACTCCATGTCAACAAGAGGCGGTCACTCCAGATGCTTTGGCCTTGTCGCAACTGGTCAGGGAAACACAGCAATACAGTCCGCAACTGCAGTGGTCCTGCAATGCAGTTTGTCAAATCTAAATCATGATCAACATACAAATTGTCTGCGGGATTGAATTCTTTTGTGCTTGTTATGAGACTTTTTGTCAGCTAGCTAGGAAGCCCTTCCTGAGCATTATCCTTGATAGATTGAATCTCAGATACATGTTTCCAAGGATGCACTTCCTGAGCAGTATGCCTGATCTCATTCTGTGGTGATAGCTTCTTCCATTTTGTTCTGATACTTGTGTCATGTGACTTGCACCTGCTTTCTGAAAAGTGCCTGACAATCAAATATTGAAGGCAGCATCCCATGCTCACACTGATCTCACATCAGCGATCTACCTAGCTGTATTGTAGTACTAGTGTAATTGCACAAGCAGGGTGTAGCTGAGCATAGCAAAATTGCAATGGATTTGTGTTCAACCGCAGCTCCCTTGATAGTTTGGATCTCAAGTACACTTCCTAAAGGATTTACTGGTTTACAGAGGTTGGTAACATGCCTGGATCATAGATATACCGTGTCAGATACAGTCACGCAAGGCTGTGTTAGGCTGCGTAATGCACTGAAATGCATTCAACCACGATTAGTCATGCACCTTAGCATGCAAAATTGATAGATTTGCATAAATTCAAGAGACTTGTGCATACTCGACATGTGCCCAAATGACAAAGATTATATTTCAATGGCACTGACTGACGAACAGGTGACTTCTGCACGGATAGTCTTGTTCAGATTTTTCAAAATAGTATTGTACAAAACTACTTAGGACACCAGTGTGAGACCATGATAGTGCTTTACTGCATAACAAGAGACCGTGCTTCAGCTAGCTCTGTCTCAAGCACATACACCATCTTGCATGCTTGCTGGACATGAACAAGGAGCAGCAGGAAGCCATCCATGTACTTATATATAAGTGTACAGAGTTTGCCTTAAAACAAGTACGTTGCTTTTGAGGCAATTGTCACTCTGTTTTGAAAGATTGCCTCCAAAATGGCATCAGAATATGTTGGCCCTGCAAGCGCCAACAAACTCTCCCGTGTGTCGCCAGCAATGGCGACGCCAGTGCCGCATGCTCAAAAGGGTATCTGCTTGCGCTCAGCAAAGAGTTTGCCACTTGGTCCGCCAGGCAGCATCAAAGCCAGCCAAACTGGTGTGTCTGCTCCTTCTTCAAGTGTTTTGACACCTCTGTGGGATGTCATGTCAGTGTCCACGTAGCCAGGGCAGCATGCGTTCACCATCACCCCAGCAGACTTGAGCTGCTCAGCAAGGATCCTGGTGTAGCTGGTTTCAAACGCCGTACATGCTCTTTGGCCAACCTGAAGACCCAAGCCTGCAAATGGTGCCACATACAACCCAAAAGACATATCAGGTAGTAGACCATGCCATGAAACTGTCAAGACACCAGCCATTGCCACACTGTCTTAAATGAGCATGTCAACAGTGCCCTGCAAATGCTGATGCAGCTGTTCAACAGTACATTGGACAAACAACTCAGGGCAAGAGCATCCAGGTGTGATTCACATGCAATGCCAGCGCTGTTGTGTTGAGTATGTTAACGCTGTGCAGCGGAAAGAAAATGTGCCATGTGGAGCAATACTGCATCAAAATTTATGCAAAAAATTGACAAACTAAGATCTACTTTTGACCAATGTGGGCAGCAGTGTAGCAGCATAGCATAAGCATTGCTTGTAACCTTACTTGTCAGTCTTGATTGACGAGACAAAATCATCTGCCAACTCATCAAGAGCCTGTGTGTTTGACAGCGACTCCACCTTCTGTCTCAAACTATCAGACTTGAGAATTTTGAAGAGCCCACTGCGGCTGCTTACATTGACAATACGAGCGTTCTGAGTGAGCAATGGCTGCACAGCCTCACAAACAGACCTGGTGCCTCTGTAGTTCACCCCTATTGTGAAGGCTGCCTCATCCGCACCAAAAATGTCACCTTTGTGGGCAAAGCCTGTAGGCAGCAAACAACATCAGCATCATCAAAGTATAACATAGCATGGTCCCTGAGAGAGCTACGCAGTGCAGGACTTTACACTTCTGATTGTGTCAAGTGGAGTCAACACTGTAGTCTACCTGCATTGTTGACCACAACAGTCACTCCACCAAACTCCGCTTCAAGGGACGCAGCAAAATGCTTCACTGATGACTCATCTGTGATGTCCAGCCTCAAAAAGTGCACTGATTTGGATCCTGCAGGCTATTCTATGTTACGACAATGCATGTAACATACACATGCGACACATGCTTTTTGTGCTTAGGTAAACACAATGTAAACAATGTACAGCGTAACCACCACAGTACCTGTGGACTCCTGCAGGTCATGCACGGCCTTTCTGCCAAGCCTTTCTGCCAAGCTCCTCTGCACCACAAACAGAAAACGCTGCAATTTGCCTTGTTCTCAAAGACTATTATAGCAAGCAACAGAGCATGCTAACCATTCCTCGCAGCAACAACAGTGGTCAGGCCCTGCTCTGCCAGAAGTTTTGCAATACCATAGCCTATGCCCTTGTTGGCTGCAGGAAAAGGTATTGTTAGCATGGAATTTCGTAACCACAAATGGCCTTGCGTAGTGTGCCCGCATACACTGGCACCTCGCAGGAAAGGAGATGTGTTCGGGCGTGATCAAGTAATCGCACACCTCCTGTGACCACGGCGACTGTGTCTGACCGCCACCATTTTTGCTCGGGGTGAAACTGGGCTTTAGCGGTCATTTTGGAGAAGGGTAGCCAGCTTGTCAGAAAGCCTAACGAAGCGGTTTGCAAAACCTGACGACGATGAAGGGGCCGAGGTAGGTGACTAATACCAGCACGGCGGCACTTGACTTGCGAGCTGTGTGATACTTGCAACTGAATGCAACAGTGTCTGCTTCTAGCAAAGAGGTGATGCACAAGGCTCAATGAAATCGTTGTTAATAGAGCGTGCATGCAAGGTCAACGAAGCGCTCTGCACTGTATCTAAAGATGACGCAAATGTGTTCGCACTGTTACCACCAATTTTCCTACACAAAGCAACACAGATTTAGGTGAATGTCTGAAGTCACCTGTTAGCATACGGAACAAGCGATGGGGGTGCAGAAATTGCTTGGTCATGCTCACTCGAGCTCGCCGCACATCTTCATCTTTCCCCATCATTGAGTCATCACAGTCAAAATTGTGTTAAGCGCTTGTTGCGTGACTCGCGCGACTCTGCGACTCCGACGAGTCAAACACAGTCTTTATCTTGCAGAGAGCTTCGCGTCGTGGGGACATTTTCTTGGCTGGCCGACCGAATTGTGTGTGAGCGTACACCTGACAGAGTGTCAAAACGCGTTCAGTGCTGTGCCTCTGACCATCACCTTCACCAGACGAGACTGTCGAGGACGTTTGCACGTCAGCAGCTGAGTCTGCAATGTCACAGGACATCTGCGATCAGTCTCGAGCCCCGTAGCGGAGTGATCGTAGGAGATGTCTGTCAGCCTTGAAGAAGGTCGGGGCCCATCCGCTGCTAGCATGCAGCCCACGAAGTCTGGCACGGTAGTCGAAAGTTCCGTGGATGCATTTGACAAAGACGACTTTGACCCGCTGCGGTACATCAACGACTTGTTCCCTTCAGGTGTGCATGCATCTGTTGACCACCTACTTGTGGGCCTTCACAGTGCCATCAAACAGTTGCTCGTGACGCAATGTCTGATGTCTCGAAGTCTGTGCAATGGCAGTCAATCTTGCACAGCGCTTGTTGTTTTGCTGGACTCAAGCAAGTGCTTTCTGCAGAGCAAAGCTTGGCAGGGCTAGACCCTCTCATCGGGAGTCTCAAGCACAGAGTAAGCAGTGGCAGCATTGCGCACCAGAGTCCTGCCTGGTCACATCATGTTCAGTGTTGTGTCGAGTCACAGCACAGGCTCACACAAAAGCATGCTGTGTTGCGCAGATTCGCCGTGTAGACATAGAAATCCTGGGAGCTGTCAGGCAGCAAAGCAGCTCTGGTACACGCGCCAAGTGAGTTGTTTGGTCTTGTTGCTTCTGTTGCTCAACAAAGTTGCTGACACCAGCAGATGATGCTGTAAATGACCAGTCAACTTCTTGAATGGACAATGCTTGATGATGTTGCTTCATGTGACCAACAGTAGCATTTAAGCATCATATCACTGAATGCCTTCCAACAGAGCGTCTGCTTTGCATGGTGATGACACGCCATTCAAACACTGCAATGAATTACCAACACCTCTGATGATGCACAGGCAAGATTTGGATAAATCCAAAATGGAGATTCAAGAGCTCTTTGGTAAGATCAATGAGATCCGGCGCAAGGCAGAGCAGAGCGAGGTGATGGTACAAGAGATCTGCA
>JAABUP010005901.1_pt1 | contig 18062 bp, 22 predicted proteins | sample 5559201 | NCBI WGS metagenome assembly JAABUP01 (sample SAMN10711887, study PRJNA513373) | rock metagenome | isolation source: Antarctica rocks | place: Antarctica
CCCCCCCCAAGCATGAAATTGCAGCAGATCTCAAACCCTGTCAGCGTAAACCGCAAGACAATGACCTGAAGCCCCAGTTTGTTGAACATTTCAGGATTTCAAGAACCCTGATAGCTCAGATGCAATTCAATGCTGAGGAATGCCTTGAGCACCTTGCTGTGTTCATGACTGATTGACACCACAGGGTTACGCACTGGCAGCCACAAGGTGTGCCTCAATGCATGGCATGTTAGTACTGCAATTGATGCCACAAACTTACCAGTACTGCAGTTGATGCCACAAACTTACCATCAACTGCAATGACCTGCAGCTGAGTCTGACTCAAATTACAGAGTTTGTGGAAGACAGCTACAGTACAAGTCAGCTGACTTAGCTACGACCATACTCTTTTATAAGTGTACTATGTCGTAATCCTTACTGTATCACCGTGTCAAAGCTATAACCATACTGTGTTGCCTATTCAGGAGCAACTGGTGGCGTCAGGTGACAGGGAGAGGGAGCTGCAGCGGCAGCTGACTCAGGCAGGGCTGCAGGCAGAAGCCCTGCTGGAGGGCAGCCAGGCTGCTGCAGCTGCAGAGAGTGAAGACTTGGTCAAGGGCCTGATCCAGCAGAGGGACACTGCAAATGACGCCCTGGTGGTAAGTTACTACAAGAGTTGCAGACATGTTGCTTTGCGCTGTTGCTGCTTGCTTGGTCTTCTGGTTCTTTGCTGTTACTTGTGGCAAACTCCTATGGATGCAGGGTCAGTGTGGCATATGAGTCAAGTTCAGTGAGCATGACATGCCTGCATTGCTGTAGCCTTCTTCTGCAACGCATGCATGGTGCCGTAACCATCAAAAGTGTTATGGGCAAAAAAAATCTGCTCGACCTCTTTTTCTAACAGGAGGCCCAGGCTGCGCTTTTGGCCAAGGATGATGAGCTGGCAATGCTGCGGCGGGACATGCACCTCCTCAGAGCTCAGGCCAAGCAGCCTCAGGCCTCAGCACCTCAACCGTCGTCAGCTCAGCCCTCTGCTGCTCAAGACTCAGCAGCTGAGGCTCAGCCCCAGGCTTCTTCCTCCAGGCCTGCAGAGCCAAGCAGGCCTCAGCAGGCAGACATTGCATTGGGTGCTGGGGAATCTGGCCTGCCTTCTCCTAGCCTGCCTGCCACCCCCCTCTCCCCAGGAGGCTCCCCAAGAGGTACCTTCCAGAACCCTGCAGCTGAGCAGCATGAATTGCCCTTCATGCATGCATTCATCTAGCCCAGCACACACCTGTGGCGCTCGACTGAAATCTCCCATGGCATGCGAGGCGCATCTCGCTCCGTGATGGTTTTGATCACGAAGGAGCGCTTGCAGTGAATGCAGATAGAGCGCTTCAACACACGCCATTGCTGGTTCGTCAAGTAGCAAGACAGGAAGTCATACAGGGAGCCATACAGGATTGTATGTGCCTCATCCCATTGGCAGACATGAGTGAGTGAGTGAAGAGTGAGTCAGTGTGTTCACAGCCATCCAAGATATCTCCACAAAGTAGAAACGCCTGAAACTATTCCCCAGGCGTTTCTGAGTTCATGTTTCACACTACAATATGCACGTTTTCCCCAAAGATAGCGGCGTTTGTATGACTTACGCTATTCCTCAAAAACTTCTCATCTCTATGCTGCTGCCTGTAGAGCAAAAGCCTAGCTTTGCTAAGCCAAAACCAACTATTCGCCTTCCTCCTGCACTGGAGTAGCCTGCGTAGTTTCCATAGCAGGACCAGTCCTTGCTCAGGGTTGCCATCAGCATGGCTGCAGGTGGTCTGGCTGACTTGAGGACATCTTTGGAGCAAGGACTAGGGCTGCCTGTTAGTCACCCTACCCTGGAGATCCTTCTCAACGAGCAGGCAGAGCTGAAGGTCAGCCCTGTTCTGCAGACTGAAGTGCCTCGTGCCAGCAGCTGCAACACCTCTCCTCCTTTGTAACCAAGTCGTTTCATGTGTATGCGCTCACATCATGCCCTGCTCTTTGTAATAATCTTCTTCTTCTTCTTACAGCCAATCTTGGCCTTGCGCTTGTTAGGCGTATGTGCATCTGAAAGCTGCTGCTGGGAATGGCTATGCAGCGACCTGGGAACTAAATCACAAGCCCAGCAGCCCACATGCTGCCTTTGCTGTTGGTATGCACCCATCAATTGTGCAAGTCAGGCCATGCACACAACATTAATGAAGCGTTAGCGCCTTGGCCACCTGCCTGATTTCAACGCAGGCTGCATTGCAAGAAGCCCATGATCAGAATGAGCGCCTCAGGCTCACAGTTTCAGCCATGCGCTCAGACATGGAATCCATGCATCAGCACACCACCAGCCCAGGACCTCCCACTCAGCCTCACCAGAACCCCTTCCCCTCCTCGTCACCCCCCTTTACCTCCCCGCACCAGCAGCCACAACCTCAGTCAGTCATGCAGTCACAGCTGCTGTCCCAGCTGCAGCATCAGTCATACCAGCAGCTACCACAGCAGCTGCTGTCTGTCAGTGCAACAGGCAAGTATGCAGGAGGCAGTCAGTGGTCTGCTGCACAAGCAGCTTCAGATGCCAGTGTGCAGCAGAGACAGCAAGAAGAGGAAGTGGAGTCACTGTGCAAGCAGCTGCAGGATGCTAAATGCGAAGCCCAGGATCTTGCCGCAGAGAACGAGAGACTGATGGAGCTCAGCAATGCCCTGAGATCCGAGCGGGATAGGGCAGGGCTGATACAGAACAGCCCTGCATTCTGCCCTCGACAGCAGCAGCTGGTAGCTCCCGCCAATGTAGGAAATCAGGGCAGTATGCAGCAGCCCCTTGTCAATCTGACCCCAGCCTGCGTGTCTCAGTCACACGCACCCCTTCCAGCGCAGCAGGGCCTCTCAGGGTTTCAACATATGCCTCAATCACAAATGCTACAAGCCTATGTGGTGCAACAGCCCTACCAGGCCATGCCTCTGGCGCCCCATAGTGTTATGCTAGGGCAAGGGCAGGGCAGCTTCGGCCAGGACCAGATGCAGAGCGCCCTGATGCAGCCTTACGAGTCGTTGCAGTATGATGCTGCCCAGCAGTCAGGGCAGTCTGCAGTCCACCAAGGGCAGCAGCAGCCGAAGGGCCCCACTCAGCCAGGTGCAGATGACTCCCTCCCATCCGAGGTGATGAGCATAGTTTTTTCCAAAATTGAAAGGTCACAGTGCTCAGCATGACTGAAGCATGCGCTTGGCAGCAAAAGACTCACTGTCTTCAGCTGTGCTTCCAGCTTTTTAAGTTATTTTTATAGGAATCTGTTGTATCAGACGACACCAGGAAGCAATGTCACATCCTGTTGAGACTTCCCTTCCACACGCTCTTGAGCATGAAGTAGGAGATTGCTGAATTGCGCTCACATAGTACCATTGACATGTTTTGTCGTTCTGCAGCCCAAAACAAAGCATTTGCACACATTTCTGCATGTAGCGCTCTGCAGGACCCTTTTGCACATAGGCTTTCCACTTGACGACATGGCAAATGCTCGTGCATGTCTGATCGCAAGCAACTTGGCATCAAGACATTTTAATCAATTGCAGGGGTGCCTTATTCTTGCACAATTTGATTGACAGTGTGTATGATTCTGAAGGTATGGCAGCGGCTGCAGAGGATTGAGTGCTTGGCTGAGCAAATCAGTGCAGCCCAGGCTGGCAAGAGCCCCGGGGCAGCTGCGGAGAGCCCTCCCCTGAATGCCCTCAACCATAGCGCAAACAGGGCTGCCAGAAGAGGTATGTGGCATCTTGTCTCTCAAGGTTCAACAATGACTGATTTCTGGTGACATGTTCACATGTTGGACATCATGAAAGCTCCACCAGTCAACAAATTTATTCTGCAAGCAATTTCATTGAAGCCACACACTGTTATGCCTAAAACGTGACCTCTCACAGGGAGTCACTCCGAGCTGTATGTACCTGACCCTAGGCGAAGGCACACGTTTCAGGATCGATTGGATGAATGACCATGCTCTTCGTCTGCTTATCGAAACACTGCCTTGTTGAAAAGTCACAGCGTTGACCAGCACAGCAAACACATCTGCCTGGCACTATTATGCCGGAGCCAATAACAGCAGCAGCATGACAGCAACAGCTGTCGGCATCACAGGATTTAACCAATTTGTGTTCCCAGGAAAGCCCCAAAATCCGCTTCTATGTCAGCAGAGGGCTGTCTGGTGGGCTGTTTGGTCAGTGTTGGTTCGTGTGTGATGCTGCAGGTGAGGAGGTGAAGGAGGGTCTCATGGGGACTGCAGCGAATGCAGATGCTCATCGGCCCAGACCCCAGTCGGCATCAGACCGCAGCACGCCTTCCCAAGTGGGTCCACAAAGCTTTGCATGCAACTTTCACAAGTGTTGCAGAACTAAGACTGTTTCCACTTGTTTGTGGAAGCACAGCATGGGCATGCCTGCTGCTGATTTGCATGCTTGCCTGATGGGTTTCCTCTACACTGCATACAGCGTTGGATTGGGTTGAATTTCGGTGACCTCGCACCTGCATGAGGACAAACAAGCAGCCGACAACCTGGGGTGTGCTAGCATACTTGCCCCTTGTGAGAGGTGTGGCATATTGCCAATCCAGGCTTCAGTGGTAATGTGCGCTGTGCAGAGGGCAAGATTGAAGGCATTACAGCAGCGGCAAGGGCCCAGGGCACGTGTGAGGAACTACAACCAGCAGGATGATGTGACATAGTGACCATGTGCAACTGCAAGGGGTGCACGACTGTGGTTTTTGCACATTTTTTTATTGCAACACATGCCTGGCTGTCAGGGTCGGCAAGTGCGATCAAGTCTGCAAAAGTGGGATTGAGTGCATGGGCTTCTGCAAGATGGCCTGACAATATGTCATGCAGTGCAGTGTGTCAAAGATAATAATATGTTTTCTTCTGGACTACATGTGCATCTCAGCACTCATCAATGGTATGTGTTGTAAGGATATTAGAGAGCATCTGCAAGTTTTTGCTCACAAGGCTTGCTTAGCACAATGACGGTCACCGTGAATCTCCGGTGGTTGAATTTTGCCTGGAAGCAGCTGTGTGGTGTGAAGCAGACTTTGCTGTCTGGTCCACACAAATGTAGCAAAGAGCCAGAGCTCATTTTGGTGCTAAGCTGCCTAGGTTTTTGGTGCTTTCCTGGAGTTTCTTCAGGTTATGCTGACACAGCCTGTGAGCCAACTGTGGCACCTCACCTTGGGTGGCATTGATTTTGTGTCCTTGCAACAGGAGGCTGCACAGATGATCAACATGACCAGTTGCTTGCATATTTGTCTGTATAATGATCACTCTTGTACCCTTGAATGTGAGGCACGTTTTGGAACGCGCACATTGGGACACACGTCAATGTCAGCATGTGCATTGTTGCACAGAACGCCCATGCTCACATGATGCATCTTGCCCTGCTACTTTTGAGCTTTGAATTGGTAGTTTTCTTTGCAGCACAACACTTTTTTACCCACTGGCTAAGACTACTTAGCGGTCAGCGATGCTCCTGAATGATCAACTGTATAGACATGTATGTGATTACCACTAGAGTGAGGCATCACTGGCTTGTATATACGATATATCGTAATACATGGTTGTATATACGATATATCGTAATACATGGTCAGCTCCTCAATTGTGTAGCTCAGCATTGTTATCAGCCTGGAATGTATGTCCGGCTGATCACGACAGGTCCAGGCAATACCCAGGCGTGGGATTCCTGGGACGTGGGTAAGGGCAAAGTCTGTTCAGCCCCACTCAGGGTTCGACAGGGCCTCAAAAAGCAGGTGGGTGACCCTACTCGTGACCCTGCCCAGGGGAGGGCATGCCCTGTCAGAACGCAGTAAAGTACTACACATAGGCTCTTTTTGAGTGGGCTGCCCACGCCCGGCCCTCGGCAACAATGTTTTGTTTAAAGGTGGTTCAGACACAGAATGCTGCAGCCCTGTCCAGCCTTGTCATGGCCGCATGGAATACATTGCCTGCAGAACTGTGGCACCATATTTTGAAAATTTCGACTGGTGTCACAGACTCCGCCGCTGTCCACAGTAACACCATCAATCGAGCAAGCGAGCTCTGGAAAACTTGTAAAGTCTTTGACTCAGCTCTCACTGGCAAGGGCAGCTGTGACCTGTGGGCAAACATTGACTGCGATCAGCATATCCAGACAACCGACTTCTTGGTCCAAGTTGCTGGCTACGTGAAGCACCTTGACTTACAGGACATACACAGATGGAAAGCTGGCCCAGACTTTCTGTCCCGATGCTGCTGTTTGGAGTCAGTGCAGATATATTCGTGGCCGTACGACGTGGATGATGTTGCTGCTGCTCAGCATGCGTGGCAAAAAGCCCTGTCCAGTCTTTACACTGGCCCTTCAGGTGTTTATAGTATAGTATCACACTTGGTCCAGATGTTCGTTGTGCCCGTTGTTATCTTGCTTTTGGCATGCATAAGTCCTTCCGCCATTTTGCAGAGACTTTGAGAGATATGCGGCTCCACAAGCCTTACACAACTGTATCCAGCGTCCCAACAACTCTCACACGACTTCACATTTCAAACAGCCCATCATGGGACCTCCCAAACGCAGTCAATTGTGCACTGCCAGTCAGGCACTTGCGTGTGTTAGATTTCTCTGACCAAGCATTCCATGCACAGGACTTGGCAATTTTCTCCCCCAGCCATTTCAAGTCTATGCTTCCTCAGCTTCAACAGCTGAAGCTGTCAGACATCTGTTTAGACGGGCTGCATCCTTTCCCACAGCTTGAGCAAGCAGATGGTCTTGATCTGGGCTTGGTGATAAGGTGGACAGAGAGGATGCCAGACAACACGGCCTCACTGCAGCACTTAGAAACAGTGCCTGGACCCTGCATTGGAAGGCTAGAGGTTTGCTCAAAGCAGGTAGTCACAAAGGCTTTTATAATCAGGAGTATGCAAGTCAGATGGACTGCCAGCACTCGCACATTAATAATAATAATACTAATAATTAAAACGCTTTCCAGCTCATGATGAGCTAGGTACGTGCAATTATCGCACATTATCATGGGCTCAAGTGATGTTGTCAATGTTGCGTCTTTTGGGTCAAGTCTCTGCAGAGCTGGTCAGTGATGTAAGCTGACAGCGTCAATGGCGTAGCAGTGGAATGTAGGTATGCGAGGACAGAAACAGCATTTTAGCTGTGGCTGTGGATTCAGTGAGGCAATCATGATGATTGCACCACAGTTATTGTGTTATGCATGCCGTCTGAAGTGCAGCGATTCTTTTCAAAAAAGCCTGCTGCCACCTTTTGAGTCTGCATCCCAATCATTGGTGCATTGTGGTGCCTGAAACACATGCATCAGTCACGTATGCATTATGAAGATGTCGGCATGCATCGGAAAACAGTATGTCCACATGCTGCAGGCGCCTCTGTGTTTTGTTTCAGCTGCACTAGCTGTGGCAAGTGGCAAACATTGATATGGCAAAAGGCTCACGTAGAACTCGCCAGATAGATGTTGACCACCCTAGAAAGGATACAGACTTGCCCTTCAGACAGCGACCTCTGGTTACACAATGTCACAACGACGGCTGCCTGATAAATATGCCTAAATGACTAACAGGCAGCAAGATCTTTACATTGCCAAACCACAGCAGCAGCACACAGACATTGACTAACGAGGGGAAGACAGCAGCTTGCTGAGCATTGCCTGAGTCACTTTGTAGACCAGAACTGCATTGATCCGCGTGCTTGAAGAGGTGAAAGCACAACAATCATGGACTGTTAAATGTTGTTCATGATGATGAGCACTCTGCCAAGAAGACCAGGAAGCTGCACTGTGATTGCAACATATGCAGCCATGGCTCTGCAGTGTATGGCTGCGCTCACTTCCTCCGCTTCCTTTTCTTCTTCTTCTTCTCTTTCTGCTTTAGTTTCTGTTGCCGTCTGACCTGATCAGCACTCTGCCTCTTTTTCATCAGGTCTTGATCAGCAGGCTGGGTACAGGAATTGCTTTGGAGCAGCCAAGCTGCCTGAGGCTCTGCTTGGGCAACTGACTGAGATGTCAATTCCCCAGGCAGCTTGAGGCTTGCATCAAATTGCTGTGCAAAATGCAGTGCATCTGTCACGGGCACTTGGCATGGCTGGTCCTCGATTAGCTGCACAGCAAAACAGCATTGAACCAGTGCATGCATGTATGAGCAATCTGCAGGACTACAGAGGCTTCTGTGAAAAGACATATGCATATGATTGTGGCACATCAATGTGGCCGTGGCATGTGATATGACAAATGAGGCCCTCGTCATGTGTGCCATGATTGGTCTGCCAGCAACACACTGTTCCTGTACAATATCACAGGCAAGAGCAACCTGGTCATCCAGGACTTGCTGCTGCTGACTTGACTGCAGTTTTGCTCATAAAGCTCAATAACGCACAGGTTGGCGCAGCATAGCTTGACACGGCTGCAATGTTTGTGTGCAGAGTCCAAATGCATCCAGGAATGCATTTGAACAGTCATGTGCAACACACTTCTGTGTTGTATTCTTGCATCGTGGTGCATATAAATATGTGCACTTAGTATTAATAATAACATCAATAATAATTAAAATGCTTTCCAGCTCATGATGAGCTAGGTGCGTGCAGTACAAGTCTTGTATCTCCACTGTGCACTTGGCTCTTGCACAAGAGACTGCCTGCTTTCACTTCCACAGTGTACTGTTGTGAAGTTTGTTTCAGGAGGAGTCACTTTTGACCTCGTTAACATGAGTCACCAGCAGACTGGCAACGCACAACATTGTCTGAATACTGTTCAGTGCATGCTGACATGGCATCAGCTTGTCAGTGACTAGGAGTTCTCAACTGGCAATGCCACTGTGGCATATGCATGGTGCTCTGCTCACCTTTGCTACTTGAGCCCACTGTGCATCTGTCAGCTGAGGCAGAGCTGGATATCCTCCTTCTTCATCTTCCCAGTTAGACTCCGTCACATCCTGTGGCAACTCAGCAGCCGGAGCTGACTCAGCCAATGTGAGCTGACTTGGGGCTGCTGACCTCTGAGACGGGGCTGAAGACCCAGATGCAGGTCTGCGGCTGAACACTTGGCCCAGGGTCTGGGCTGCATCCAGTCCTGGGGCAAGAGCCCCAAACAAAGGAGCTGCTTTGCCTGAAGCACACCGATGACGTCCAGTCGATTTGTTGAAGACACATTGCCGGTGGACGCTCGACACAACCCTCCATGACAAGCAAGTGTTCCACATGCACCTTATCACCCAAGTGTGCATGCATAATGACTTGAACAACACTTTCTTAGCATCATATGGCCATCACATTAGCTCATGTCGTCTGTGAGTCTTCAGCCCTCTTGCAAGCGTATGCATGCAATGCAGGCAGGATGTAGACCCTGACAGGACAAAGCTATACCGAGCGCATTCAAGAAGACTGAGCTCCATGAGATTCTGCACCAAAGCCGGACAAAGGGTGTACGTGATGCTTAGGTGTACCATCATGGAGTGTCTCTGCTGGCAGTTCGCTGCGCATGCGAGGGTCGTGCATGACTGACACTTCACACAAACTGCTGCAAAAGCACTGGCGCTGGCAATTGCGGGCCGGTGTTCACACCAGCCAAGATGCATGTCTGCTTTTTTGCGCTGGAGCCTGTGAGAGATGCACAATAAGCATACCTCTATCCCAGCGAAGAGCCCTCTTGTTTGACCCCAAGCCTGTAGCAGGCAGAACAGCAACCCCTGCATTATTAGCAGCACGTGAAGTAGAATTACCACAGCTGCATAGACTCTTGTTCTAGCTGACGGTTATGATAAAGTGTGATGGGTGAGCTGTGCAGGCTGATGTGCACTTGTGTAGCTGCAGCTTGCACTATGCTTTTGACATCAGATGCCATGTGTGCAAGAGCATGAAACCCGGCGGGTGAGCGGCAGGCAATGCTTGACAGAGCAGTGCTCCAGCTGCTTGAAGGCTAGCCAACAGATGCATGCACCAGGGCTGCTTTTGGCTGCTCAAGACAACAAATTCCTGACAGAGCAGGGCTTCTTGCCCGCGCATGTGACATGTGGCAATAGCTCTGATGCAAGTTATGATGAATCACACAAATATTGTTTGTACACCTGCAGCGAGGACAGCACTGGCAACAGCTGCATCTGTGACATCAAGTGCTAATGCCGTCATTGCTATGCCAGCGCCAACAGCCAACACAGCGTATCTAGCTGCCTTTCCCGCTTGCTGAAGCCTGCTTGGCGGGAGATCTGTTGGCGCTGCTTTTGCTGGCTTGCGTGCTTTTGTCAAAGGGATGAAGGTGTCAGAGGCGTCGCGCCGCTGATCTGACACTGTTGGAGGTGACAGCGCTCCTATGGTTGATGCTGCAGGTTTGACTTTAGTGGCTGTAGTAGTGAGGGCTTGATGGGCGCTGCTGCTTGCCCATCTACCTGGAAGTTGGGCATTTGCTTGTTTGTGCCTTGCCTGCAGTCTTGCTGCAACCCCAGTGCAGGAGACACTGCGGGACCTGACAAGGTGTGCTTTGATCTGAAATGTAGCTCCTTGGGGTGTCATTTGCAGACCATGTAGATGCAGAAGCAGGTAGGCTGTGAAGTCTTTCTAGCTGGCGGCACACGCCTTCATAGCAGTTCCCATGCTTTAGCTCTGAATTTTTGGGCTATCAGCACTGACACCGCCTGCCTCTGCTGTCAGCCTGGACTAGTAGTGTGGAGTTTAGCTAAACAGCACTGCCGTGCACAGGCAGAATTGATCAGAAGAAAGCAGACTGCAGACTCAGCATCCCCAGCTCCTTGCCCTTATTGACCTGCCTTGCATAGGTGACTTTACCGAGAGGAGCAGCGGCTTGCAAAACGAACAAAGGCTTACAAGCTGACGTGCAGCACGTACTACTTGCATTGCTGAGTACACAACTCCATAACTTATAGACTATAAGTGAACAGGCCCGTTGTTCAACTCCATAATCGACCAACTTGAGTCAACTGTGCAGATGTCTCGTGAGTAACTTTCTATGCTAGAGCTTGCAAAGCAAGTTCTGAACCGCAGCGGGGAGCAGGTGGCGCGATCTAAGTCAGGGTCGGGGTCATTGCCATGTTCCTGCATTCTGCCGCGGTACCTGCTATCAGGGTGTGCGGGCTCACTTGAACATGCATATGACTCTCAGTAGCTGACACAGCAAGTTCAGCCCGCCTTTCTGACGGTCCTCCACAAGTACTTCAACTCTTTCGACATGGGTGCCAACGTCTGGCAACGTGACGCCTCAGGCACGGGTCCAGGCACTTCTTTCAAGATCGGTCCAGCACCTGTACAGCACCCTGCAAGGCCTGGCAAGCGCAAGCTAGTCTGGACCAAGGATCAGCAAGATCAGCCTGCAACTCCAGCCGCGTTCACGCCCAGTCCAGCGCAGTCTCGTGGCACTGACGCCCCTGCCACTTCTTACAGCCAGCATGACCATTTCGAGAAGAGGGCGAGGATGAACGATGGCCTGGCTGCCTCTCATAATGGGCATCAGCAGGGGTATGAGGGTCAGAATTATGCTCGGCTTCACGTCCCCAGAGTGCCTGTAGCAGAGACCAGGAGACAGCAGTCAGGGGCAGCTTCTCAGGATCCTGCTGTTGTGCAGCAGCAACGGCAGAAAGCAGCAGAACTTGCTGAGTTGAAGCGACGAATACAGGAACATGAAACTCAGCTTGCTGCACAGAAGGTCAGTTATCAGCGTGCCATATTCATGTGACTTTATTGCAAGTCCTGTCTAGTTATGTTTGTCTGCACCAGTCCTGTTATGCCAGACAGCATCACTTCAGCATGTCACGTCGCATGCTCTGCATAGCAGCCAATCAGCAAGCACAAGACCTCACTCACACGGTCTGTCACTCTTGTAGAATATATATTGTCTACACAACAGTTGTAACGGTACCCAAATACAGCCGCAGTGTAGTCCGCTGCCTGGTGTATATCATGTACCTGAGCAGCACGATGAATGCAAACGCCGTCTCTGTGGTGTGCAGAGACAGAAGGAAGCACAAGAAGCACAGGCTGCCCAGGAAGCGCGGCATGAGCAGGCCAAACGAAGAGCCAAGCTGGAGGCTGGCTTTGCAGAGGTAAAGGCAAACAGTGTTGATAAAGCTATAATGGTTTATGCACTGCTGCTCAATAACCTCTTTATGTCCGTACTGCACGATTGTTCTGCGTGCATGTATTGACAGTCGCCCGTAGTGTTGCATCAGTCACAAGACAGGAAGAGCTCTGACTCAATCTGATATGCACAGCGCATGTTGGCTGTATATCTTTGTCGGCACTACACACAGTTTCACACAATTTCACACAGTGTCCATGGAGAGCCAGCAAGACAGAAAGCTTCGTGTGCAAAGGTGTTGCCCTGAGATTCCATTCATCCATTAATTTATCTGTTTGTTTGTTCATTTATTCATCCAGTCATTCACTCATGGACTCATCAGTCCTCAGGGTCAGGTACCTGCAGCCCTGAGTCACTCCCTGTATTAGACCTACATGCAATAGCACAATCTTGTTAAGTGGCACTCCTCCTCTGTGCGGTGGCTTCAGGCCAACAGCTATGGCTGTCTTTCAGGCCTTCAAGCGTGCCAAGGAGGTAGCAGATGCTGAGTTGGCACAGCGCAAGGGGCCCCTCAAAATGGCTTCCTCAGATGAGATACGGCGCGTTTTGGAAGCCAAGACCGACCTTGACTGCCTTCAGGCATGTCAGCAATTTTACTTTGTCATGGTTGTACATGCATGATGCTGAGCATCATGACTGCTGCTGCCTATGCAAGCACTGTTATGCCAAGGACTGTTTGTGTACCATATCAACAGTGTCTTATTGGTAAGATTGCAACAGACTTCAATCAGTGCCAATTGTGTTCTACTGCCCAGCCATGTGTAGGGATTGCAAGGGCAAAAATGATATGCATCTTCATTGGAATACTACATGTTATTATTGTAAACAATGGGTAGGAGGCCTCTTGACTGTGTGGAAACAAGTGTCTGGGTGAGTACATTCACGGCAATGAGCGCTTGTGACAAGTCGCACGTCCAGTGCTTCTCTTGTCTGCTCCATGCTGATTAGCAATCACAGCATGCTGCCAGTGCAGGTGAAGTCTGGTGTAGATGCCCTGACCATCAAACGCAAGTACAAGGAGCTGGCTGTTGCTCTTCATCCAGACAAATGCAAGGTCAGCCTCACACAGAGTTGATCCTGTAAGTGCTGTGAAAAGTTGTTTTCTGAAAGCTACGGCCATGAGAGGTTTGTTGGTTTGATGCTTGCCCGATGTTGCCTGGCACCCTTTGTGCATGACATGTGCGCATCTTGCATGTGCGCATCTTGCATGCTGTCATGCTGCTCCAATTCAGTGTACCTCTGCTTCTGCACATTTTGTACATTACATTTCTGCTTGGCAAGATGTGTTTGTTGTTTGCCTACCCTGGTGCACATTAGAGGTTCATTGCCATCTCCACAAAAATGGTATTCTGCTCATTGTTGCAAGTGGCAATTTCTGTGTACTTCCATCCATATGTTTTACTCCGTCGCGGATGAAATCAGGCACAAGTGACCCATTTTAAATCCGCGACGGAGTAAACATGGCCGCTTGTGCAATCTATTATGCTGCTGCAGCAATATTAGTGTGTACAGAGAACATCACCAGATGCCATGCCATATAAAGCCCACATATGGCCATTTGACATCGAGATTCTTGTCATTGCGTAGGAAGAAGGAGCAACTGATGCCTTTCAGCGTTTGGTCAAAGCATATCAGAACCTTTTGAAGTATGCCAAACAGAATTAGCTCAGCAAACAGTAGTATCACCAATCGTCAGTGCCAGTGCAAAAGCTCCAAACGACATGTTAGTCAAGTCGCGAGAACTTGTGCATGTCACCAATGGTGAAAGTACTGAATGGAATTATTGTGTCGGTGTGATTCCTGCAGAACCTTTGAATGGCATGCGATTTGAGTGCTTTACAAAATGTCCTACGACATCAGACCTGAGAAGCCACCTTGAAGGCGCCTGAGACCTGAAGGAAGTTGTTCCCACGTGACTCGCGTGACTTGAGGCTGACCTGATGCTTCGCGTTCTGCTAAGCCCCTGCGCGACCTGCATGTTTTCAAGGAGGAACGCGACATTTCCGGCGTCGACAATCGGCTCTTTCTTACCAAAACATCGTACGTTTATTTGTCCAGAACCGGCTAGTGATCGAGTCCTCGCCGCCGTGAGCGCTCAAGGTAAAGACATGTGGCATGCCGCATGTGCTGATCACACCAGCTCGACTGCAGTGCGTGTGAAGTTCGCTATCGCGCATTCTTGTACGTTTACAATCTTGGACTTACCCACGCGTGCCTTGGATTCATTCGCAATCGAAGTTCTGCAGCTAACCAGCCGCTGCACGTACATGCTCTCCAAGGTGCACATGTCGCTTGCAGAGCTTCTTGCGGAATTTAGCATGACGAACACATGGCCCGACAACACGGTGGAGAGCTATTACCAATACAAGCCCAGTCTCGCATTGAGCCTCGTCGCTCTGGTGTTATTCTTCGGAATCGCAACTGTCATAGCCATCCAGACCTACAAGTACAGGCCAAGATGTCGCTTCATGTGGATCGTGGTTTTCACTGGGGGTCTGGAGGTAGCCGGATATATCAGTCACATCATCGCCGCACAGACAGTGAACAACAGCGCGTACGTGTCATACCTCGTTTTCACAATTTTGGCACCGAACTTTCTTGCATTAGCAAACTACATAGCCGTTGGCAGAGTCGCAGAACAGCTACAGCTCTCAGGACGCTTCCTGAACGCCAAGTCTATTGCAGCGGCCTTCTTCATCATTGACCTCATTTGCATTGGCATTCAAGGGGCAGGGTCAGCTATCTTATCATCATCTTTAGACAACAATGGCGCTGCATCTACCTCAGGAGAAACAGTGGTCCTGATAGGACTTGCCATCCAGCTGTTCTTCTTCTCAAGCTTTACTCTTGTTGCTGGTAAGATGCTCACTGAGACTTTAAGCTAGCCTTATGCTGCAGCTCATTAGATGAAGCTGCTGGTCCATATGACTCAGCATGTTGTGTATCCTTGCAGGCTATGTGTACCGTCTGCAGCAAACGCGGGCGTCCAATAAGGTTCCGGGCCAAGTTTACGTTTGTCTGTTTGTGACCATTGCACTAATCACCTTGAGGAACGTATACCGAGTCATAGAGCTAGCGGTGGGTGATGCTGCTTTGTGTCTCTTTGCACTGGGTCATTGCTTGCATGCAAGCCAATAATCATGGGCCAATACACATGACGGCATTGGCATTACATCAACAAGGTCTTTGCATGTACCATTTGCAGACCCATCCAAGCTATTCATGATGTCATCTGCCGTGTTTTCTCCAGTGTATGCATGGCATGCAGTGCACATGACATACTGCAGAAACTCATAAATGCCATGCACCCGAAACAGACCACTGTTCGTATGAATCTTGTGTGCATGTCTGGCCCTGGTGGCGCTTCACATGTGATGCATGTTATGAACAGATTGTGCAGCCCTGCATGTTCAGTACCATGCATGTGCAGTGCCGATGCCATGGTCCATCGCAATGCAAATGATGTATTTGAGTTTGATCATAACCTGTGTGACTCTGCGTGCAGGCGGGTTGGTCAGGCAAGTACAACACCAATGAAAAGTATTTTTACTGCCTGGATGCACTCCCAATCTTCTCAGCATTCTGCGTGTATAGTCTTCTACACTTTGGTCAGTATCTACAGAACACAGATGAAACCTCAACTGGTGCTGCAAAGACTTCTGCTGTCATTGTTGTGACTGATTCTAGCAGCAGCATGAGCAGACCAAGGGAGAACTCTTCATCAAAAATGGACCAGGTCAAGTCAGCATTGACGTTTGGGCTTGCACAAAAGACCAACAGTAACACTGCACATCCCAGATTCTCAGAGTTGGTTTGAGCTCATGTTATGGTAGTTAGCGGTAACTGTACATCAACACTAATGTAGCTAGATGAATGCTGCAAATCATATGCAGCAACAAGCACTGCAACTCATGAGACATATCACACTAGTCATGGTCGGTCAGCAAGATGTGTTTCCAACTGCTGGGTTTCATCCTGTTTCAGCAAAGTGCACCTTGTCCATGTTACGCGTGCACTTAAAATTTGGAGGCTAGTCCGTAGACTGTCCTATCGACTCCAGTTGAATGAAGAAGCTCTTTAGTAGACCTGAGTTCTACAGCTGCAGGCTGCATTCGTCTTGCACACAAGCTTAGTCAAGTGTAACCTGGAACTCATTATGCGGCTATGAAGTCTGCAAGGTGTAACAAGCTTGAGCTTACTTGAGCTGAAGATGTAGACAGTACTGCCTTGCAAGCTGCAGCTATACAAGCACAAGTACCAGTTACAATTTGGGACAGGGGCAAGAAATGGGTAATTCACCATGCAGAACAGTAAGATATACTTATGCACTACATTTTGTAAACCTGCAAAAGCATGTCAGCACATACAGACAAGTCAACATTAGTACATTTTGTTCTCACTGAGCTGCATCACTGCTATGCGGCACCAGTACTGCGCAAGCTTGCATGCGAGTGCTCTCACTCAACAAGCTGGACATACTCAGCCCCAGTACTGCAATGTTGTATAGCAATGCATATTGTTGTGCGACAACTCTAGATCTAACGTTCATAGAAACATCTGTACGCAGGTTACACTAATAGTATATAGTATACTATTATATTGTACGATATACATTTGCTGCGACTGCAGCAGCAACAACAAACTCTTGTGAGAGTTCACAGAGACTGTGGCAATGCAGCACAGCCATAGAGGTGAGACTACAGCGCATGTGAGACTTTGTTTGACAGGCCTGCTCAAATTCTGCAAGCCATGATGCGTATTAGACGTGGAATCACAGTGACCATCATACAATTTAGGCGCATTATAACCTTACACTTTGAGTACTTTGCTGCTGCATAGATGTTAAACAATGCTTGCGACAACAAAATGCAAGTCAACTTAACAGTGACACAACAGACATATGCATACAAATTACCATATGCAGACCACACCTGTTTAGACATGCCAAGTCTTGTCAACCAGTCGCACCTCCTTGTTGGCTTTTACTCTCGTATCCTGGCCCGTATATGCATACCACAGCAAGGTATGCAGGCTTGTTTTCCATCAAGGTATGCAGGTTTGTATTCCAGAGCAGTTGAATTCATTTTGTTCACGAAAGTTTTACCGTAGTCACATTAATGTTGGTCGGATTTTATATAGGGTCGCGACTCTCCGGAATATTGCAAACGACCTTTTGGGCAATAAAATGATTAAATCTTTAATGAACTATGGGGTCGGCACCTCCAATAATACTTTTGATAGTTTAAATGCAGGTCGACTGTTGTTGAAGGGGGGGGGCAAAACACCCCTTTCAGCTGAAATACAAGTACAGACACCAAGAAAATGCACAACCACCACACACTGGCAAGTTAGCAGGACCAAAGACGGCCAGAAAGTACGGGTTCACAGGGTCTCGAAAGCCAAAAAAACAACAAACTGCTCTATTACGGATCGCTTGCCGTGAAATCATCGATGTGAACATACGTTTTTTCGAACCATGGCCAGGAGCGCTGCAAAATCCTCGAGCGTGTTCGGCAGCGCGCTAGATCATGCAGCACAGCTTTTCGCGCTCAAAGCGGCTCTTTCGTTACATTATTTATTATTTTTTAATAGTGGTCGAAGCACCAATAATAAAGCTTATTATTTTCATAAGGGGTCGCCGATTTTGTGTCCAGCTAGGCATTCCGTGAGTTGCCACTTAGAGCACATCTAAGCTGAACTTTGATCAGTGATTCTTCAGTAGTCTGGTCATTTCATACAGTGCTCATGAGATTGAGTTTAAGATTCTAGTGTTTCTCGGTTAACCGACGTTTCAGGTTTTGGTATACACTGGTTCCTTGAATGTTTGACTGCGGGGGAGTGTTGAAAGTGTGAGCACTTAGCAATATCCAGTCACACCATTCATGGAAAGATTACTCAGGTAGTTAGTAATGGTTGCATAGGCCGCGTTCCTTAGCTAGCGGCCTATTACTTTGTACATATGTGTCTTGCACAC
>JAABUP010005903.1_pt1 | contig 18061 bp, 16 predicted proteins | sample 5559201 | NCBI WGS metagenome assembly JAABUP01 (sample SAMN10711887, study PRJNA513373) | rock metagenome | isolation source: Antarctica rocks | place: Antarctica
TACCGCGCCCCGTGCGCCCCGTCGCGGACGGCCCTCCGCACGCGGACGCCTTGTTCCCTTCCCGCACCCAGTAGCAGCACCACCAGAGCGGTCAGCCGCATGACCACGGTTACGTGTGGCTATACCCTCGCCCAGTATCGCTTCAATATGAGTTGTTTGTGGTCGCGCGCCCCGTTGTGGTTCAAGAGCAACTGCCCAGCGCCCGGCGCCCGATTCGTAGCCTGCCCGGCGTCGGCTACATGCTGCTGCCGGGCGACGAGGGCGACGACGACAAAGAGGACGTCAGGGCGCTGGCATGAGTGGCGAGTGGCGAGCCGAACCTACTCGCTACTCGCCACTTTTATGAGATCGGCCGAGGCCTTGAGGCGCTCGGTATAGGCGTCGAACCGGTCGTGCGGCGTGTGCCCGACGGCGTCGATGGTCGATAGCTCCGGCATGAGGCGCGCGGCTTCCTGGAGGAGCGCGACGCCGGTGACATAGTCGCGCACGTGGACCGTCTCCGGCACAAGCGTTTCGTTCGGGGAAACGTTGTGGTAGTTGCCCAGCGGAAAGGCCAGCCCCGTCGTCTGGTAGCCCAGGCGCACGGCCACGCTACCCTCGCACTGGCCGCCGCTCATCAATTGGCGCTGCACCGCGCTGGAGGCCTGGCGCAGCGGATGCCAGATGTTCGAGCCGATGCGCTCGGCCGCGGCTTTGAGCACGACCTCCGCCGTCTCGCCGAACGTGGTGGCCCTGTCGCCCACACGGATGACCGGCCCGCCCCCCTGCCGCGCGCCCGGCAACGTTTTGCTCGCCTCCAGCGACACCACGACGCTGTCGCGAGGCACGACCCCGCCCTCCAGCGCGACGCGCGCGCCGACCAGCCCGACCTCCTCGGCGCGCGTGAAGACGCCGTACAGGTCGGTATGCCAGGCGCCCGTCGCGGCGGCCTGCAGGGTGAGCAGGATGGCTGCGCAGCCCGCCAGGTCGTCGATCGCGCGGGCATGGACCAAATCGTCGCGCATCTCGTATGCGGGTAGGTCCCATACCCCGAAGTCGCCCGGCGAGATGGCGCCGGTGAGACCGGCTACCTCCGCGTCGTCCAGTTCCACGTCGCGCGGCCCCTCGCCCTCGAGACTTCCCACGATGCGCCCCGCCAGCCCTCTGTCGCGCCCTGCCCCGGCGCGCGGATAGATCCTGACCGCGATCTCCCGGGCGAACAGCCGCGCCGGTACCCCGCCTTCGAGGGCGGCGGTGTAGTGCGCGCCGTTTGGGCCGCCGGGCCCGATGACGGTGAATGCGGGATGGTCCATGTGCGCCATGAGGGCGAGGGGACGGCAGGGGGCGCCACGCTGGTAGCGCGCGACGATGTTGCCGTGGGCGTCGACCGCGAACGGGATGCCCCAGGCGCGTAGCCAGTGGCCGATGCGCGCTGCGACCCGCTCCTCGTGGAACGGGGCCGTCGGCTGCGACACGACGTCTTTCAGGACGTCGAGGTACAGTATAGTTTGGTCGCTGTCCCCACCTTGCATGCGCACATCACTCCACTATCCGATCTACGCGGCGCGTTGCTCTACCCCTATCTTATACCGCAAAGCGTTTTTCACGACCCCCTACGACCCCCTACGACCCCCTACGACCCCCTGTCCGCGCGTGCGCCGGTCTTCAGGGGCGGCCCTTTATGTCGATATATAGATAGATGGGGATCGTGGAGGGCATGTCCAGTGGGCGGTAGGCGAATCTGGTCGCGGCGGGGCGGGCCGGCCACCCACGACGTGGGGCGCTCGCAGCAATCCCTGTGGCGGTCCCTGTGGCCGTTCCTGGTCGTCCTCGCGGCCGGATTATTGGTAGCTTGGACCTGGCACGGGTGGCGCGGGTGGCGCGGGTGGCGCGGGTGGTACGGGCGCGGCGGTGGAGGCCTGGACGCCGGGGCACTGATCGGCGCGGGCTCGATCGTCCTGCTCGTGCTCGTGCTGGGGCGGCAAGCCCTGGCGCTACGCGCGAGTAGGGCGCGCTACGACCGCCTGAACGGCTCCTACGGCGAAACGGTGGCGCTCAACCGCGAGTTGCGCGCGGCGTGGGACGAGCTACAGGCGCATAACCAGGCGCTGGTCGAGGCCAACGCGCATGCGCTGACCCTGGCGACGACAGACCCGCTCACAACCCTACCCAACTACCGCGCCATCGTCGCCGCCCTCGACCACGAGCTGGAACGGGCGCATCGCTACAACCGGCCTTGCGCCGTTCTCTTTCTGGAACTCGATCACGTCCACGTCATAGGACGCCCCGACGGGTACGGGCGCCCAGCGTCCGAGGGCTCTTTGCACGAGTTCGCCAGCCTGGTGCGCTTCTCCTTACGCGGGGTCGACATACTGGGACACTGGGCCGGCGAGGAGCTTGTCGCATTGCTGCCGGAGACCGAGCTGGCGGCGGCGCTCGCGGCGGCCGAGCACGTGCGCGCGAGCGTCGCCGCCCACCCCTTCTCAAGCGCGGACGGCGCCCACCTGACCTGCTCTATCGGGGTGGCCGCCTACCCGCACGACGGCGTGGACCGCCCCGCGCTGGTCGACGCCGCCGGCCGCGCCGCGCATGCCGCCACGCGCCTGGGCCGCAACCAGGCGCGCGCCGCCGGCGAGCCGGCCGTCGCCGCGCTCGAGGGCGGCGCGAGCTTGCGCGACGAGGCGGGGCTCACCGGGGCGGTCGAGTTGTTGGCCTCGCTCGTCGAGGCGCGCGACCGCTATACGGGGCGGCATACGCAGGAGGTGGCCGCGCTCACGGTGCGCCTGGCCCTGGCCCTGGGCTGTGACGCTGGGCAGGCCCGCCTGATCTCGCTGGCCGGCCGCCTGCACGACGTGGGCAAGGTCGCGATCCCCGACGCGGTGCTGCAGAAGTCGGGCCGCTTGAGTGCGGAGGAATGGGCGTTGATACGCCTGTACCCCGGCGTCGGGGCCGACGTGGTGGGCCGGGTCCCGGCGTTGCGCGCGGTAGGGCCCATGGTACGCCTGCACCACGAGCGATGGGATGGCACGGGCTACCCGGGAAGGCTGGCCGGGGAGGCCATCCCACTCGGCGCGCGCGTCATTGCCGTGGCCGATGCGTACGGGGCGATGACGACGAAGCGTCCCTACCGCGAGGCCTATGCGCCGGCCCTCGCCCTGCGCGAGTTGCGGCGCTGCGCCGGGACGCAGTTCGACCCCGCCGTCGTCGCTGCGCTGGAACGCGTCCTCGTCGCCGATCCGACCCTGACGGGCGGCGAAGGCGTGGCCTAACCCGGATAGGCGCCACGTCTTCGCGCCGTCCCTGCCCTTTATGCGATGGCGATGGGCCGCATGTGTCACTTTTCGACATCTATGAGCTACTGAACGTCCATCACCTGGCGCGGCTGGACCCGGCGTTTCACCCGCTGCCCGCGTTGCCCGTTTGCCCGTCGAGCGCTTTACCCGCCTGCCCGTAACTGCTATAGTGGAGATGCTGGCGCGACTCGTTGGGCTAGGGCCGGCGATCCACGGCGATCCACGGCGATCCATGGGACAGCAAAACAATCGCAACGAGCGGTCGACGCTCCTCAAAGCCAAGGCCTTGGCCAAGGCCTTGGCGACCGCTTGTGGCCTCGATATTGCTGTCTCCATCCTGGTCGGTATCCTGGCGGGCGCCTTTGTCGACGGCCAACTGCACAGTTCCCCGTGGGGGTTGCTGGTTGGTCTGTTCGTCGGGCTGATCAGTGGGTTCTACATGGCGTACCTCATCATCGCCCCGATCGTGCGCTCGCTATAGGCGTAAGGGCGCCCCGTGCCGCGCGGGCGCCACGGAGGAGTATGGTACTGCGTTCCCTAGCCTTTTCTGGCGGCGGACTCGCGGCGGTCGCCCATGCGCCGCTGATCTTCGGTTTCGCCCTCGCCGGGCAGCCCGACGTGGTGCGCGGTCTCCTGCTCGGCCTGGTCGTCGGTCTGCTCAACAGCCTCCTGTTGGCGCGCAAGCTCGACCGGGCCATCGACGGCCGCGATCCCTGGCAGAACCTGACGACGGCGATGCCGCGCAACATGATGCTGCGCTTCGCCCTCGTCTTCGCGATCGGCGTCGCGGCCTCGCGCGCGCGTGGCGTCAACCTCGCCGCCATGGCCGGCGGCATCATGCTCTACTTTGTGGTGAGCCAGGTCTACGCCTGCTGGGCGGTCCTGGCGCAATGGAGAAAAGAGGATGGGGAACCCATCTATGGGTAGCGCTATTCCAGAGTTGGTCCACCACCTGCCGGGCGCCGTCGCGGCGGCGCGACGACTGGCCGACGCGGCCCCCGGCGCGTCGGGCGAGGGCGGAGGCCTGAGCGAACACATCGGCGAGCACACCTACTGGTGCCCGTTCGGCGAGCACCCCTGCGCGCCCAAGGCAGGCGCCTTCACGGGGGGCGAGGTCAACGTCGATACGGTGGTGATGACCGCGATCGTGATGGGCATCATCCTGCTGCTGGCGCTGCTGGTGCGCTCGCGCCTCTCTCTGACGCGGCCGCGCGGCGCGCAGAACGCGCTCGAGTATTCCTTCGAGTTCGTCAACGGCTTCGTGGCCGACAACCTGGGCAACGAGCGCGTGCGCAGCATCGGGCCGCTGGCCGTGGCCCTGTTCCTGTTCATCCTCCTCTCCAACTGGATCGGGTTGATCCCCATACCGCTGCCCAACGGCTTCTGGCACTCGCCGACGAGCGACCCGAACACGACGGTGAGCTTCTCTATCTTCGTCTTCCTGCTGATCCAGGTTCTCTCGATCAGGGCGCGGCGTGGCGGCGGCTACGTCAAACACTTCTTCGAACCCTTCTGGTGGCTGGCCCCGATCAACATCATCGAAGAACTTTCCAAGCCGGTCACGCTGTCGATGCGTCTCTTCGGCAACATCTTCGCGGGCGAGATCTTGCTGCTGGTGTTCGGCTTCCTGCTCACCGGCTTCCTGACGATCGTCGCGCTGCCCTTCGCCAACCTGTTCGGGCTGGCGCTGGGCCTGTTCGTCGGCGCGATCCAGGCGTTCATCTTCACGGTCCTGACGGTGGCCTACATCGGCATCGGCACGAGCACGGAGGGGCACTAAAGTCCCTCACCCCCGCGATGCCGTATAGTTAACAGCGTTGGCAATCACACTGCCCCAGGAGACGTGGGGCAAGAAACGACAGCAGAGAGGGTTTAGATGGACATCAACGCAGCGGCGGTCGTGGCGGCGGCGGCGCCCGGATTGACCAATAGTGGTCTGGCGGTTGTGGGCGGTTTTATCGGCGCGGGGCTCATCCTGGCGGGCGGCGCCATCGGCGCGGGCATCGGTGACGGCCTTGTGACGAGCCGCACCGTCGAGGGTATCGCGCGGCAGCCGGAGGCGCGCGGTCAGCTGCTGACGACGATGTTCATCAGCGTCGGCCTGATCGAAGCGTACCCTATCATCGCCCTTGTGTTCAGCATCATCCTGATCTTCGCGAACCCGAGCAAGTAAGTACACGCTTAAGTACACGCTGTAGCGGCCCGGCCGCGCGCTATCGACGATGCGCGTCCGGGCTGCCGACCGGGGAGATGCCGTGACGTACGCCGTGATAGCCGCGGGGATACCGACCTATTTCGACCTCACCTTCTTCGTGCAGCTCATCCTGTTTTTCGTGTTCCTGTACCTGCTGAACGTGCTGTTCTATCAGCCCGTGTCGCGCCTCTTCGATGAGCGTAGCGCGCGGGTCGAGGCCGGCCAGCGCGCCGCCGAGGAGAGCCGGCGTCGGGCTGAGGAAACGCAACGCGAGGTGCAACGCCAGTTGGACGCGGCCCGCGCGGAGGCGCAGACGATCATCGCCGCCGCCAACCGCGACGCCGCGGCGCGGCGCCAGACGGTGATGGCGGGGGCGCAGGAGCAGGCCAACGGGCTGATCGCGCGGGCCCAGGAGGAGATCCGGGGTGAGCGCGCCGCCGCCCTCGATCAGCTGCGGAGCGAGGCCGGCGCCCTCGCCATCCTCATCGCCAGCAGGGTCTCCGGCCGCCCGCTCGATACGGCGGACAACCGCCAGTTGGCCGAGCAGACCGTCGCCGCCGAGAGTGGGGTGCGCTAACTATGGCAGTAACGATCATCGTTCAGATAATCACGTTCCTCGGTTTCCTCTATCTGCTGTACCGCCTGACCTGGCGTCAGCTGCGGAACGTGATGCGGAATCGCTCGCAGCGTATCGAGACGAACCTGTCCACGGCGGAGGAGAACATCCGGCGCGCGCAGGAAACGCAGCGCGAGACGGATGGGCTGCTGGCGCAGGCGCGGACCGAGTCGCAGGCTATCATCACCCAGGCTAACCGCGCGGCCGAGGCACAGCGCCAGGCCCTGATGGAGCAGGCGGGCCGCGACGCCGAGAATCTGGTGCAGCGCGCCCGGGACACCATCGGGCGCGAGCGGCAGGCCGCCGTCGACGAGTTGCGGCGCGAGGCCGCCCTGGGAGCGGTCAACGCCGCCCGCCGGGTGCTCGACCGCTCGCTCGACGCCAACGTCAACCGCGAGCTGGCCGACCAGACCATCGCCGACGTCGGCGGGGGGCGGTAGATATGGCGGCGAACGATTCCGTGGTGGCGCGTCGCTACGCGCAGGCCATCCAGGAGCTCGCGCTCCAGCACAACAACCTCGACCAATGGCGCGCGGACCTGCAGACGCTGGCCGGCGTCTGGGGCGAGACACCCGTGGCGCTGCAGCTCGACGACCCTAAGCGCGGCCGCGCACGCCGCATGGAGGAGGCGCGCAGCCTCCTCCAGGGCCGCGTCAATCCCCTGGCCGTCAACCTGGTGCTGCTGCTCGTGCAGCACGGGCGCGCCGGACTCGTGCCGGTCATCGCGCGGCAGTTCGAGCGTATCGAGCGCGAACGCGAGGGACGCGTGACGGCGCAGGTCACCTCCGCCATCCCTCTGACCGACGCGCAGCGCGCGAGCCTGCGCGAGCAGTTAAGCCGCCGCACCGGCAAGACCGTCGACCTGGAGGACCGGGTGGACCCGACGATCATGGGTGGGCTGGTCGTGCGCGTCGGCGACGAGTTGATTGACGCTAGCATCGCGGGCCGCCTGCGCGGCATCCAGAGCCAGCTTATCGGCGGGTAGCCGCCTAGTGTTTAGTGACTAGTGTTTAGTGACGGGGCATGTGACAATGTGGATAGAGTTGCACCGGCGGGCGCACACCTGGTGGCCGAGGCGACTAAACACTAAACACTAGTCACTACACACTGCGAACGGAGTGAGCCATGGCAATCAGGGCGGACGAGATCACCCAGGTCATCAAGGATCAGATCGAGCACTTCGAGCAGCCGGTGCAGGCCGTGTCGGTCGGCACGGTGATCCAGGTCGGCGACGGTATCGCGCAAGTCTTCGGCCTGCAGAACGTCAAGTACAACGAACTCGTGCAGTTCCCCGACGGGACGCTCGGCATGGCCTCGAACCTGGAGGAGGACAACGTCGGCGTGATCGTGCTGGGCAACTATCAGCAGATCAAAGAGGGCGATCAGGTGCGCGGCACCGGGCGCATCGTGCAGGTGCCTGTCGGCGACGCCCTGCTCGGGCGCGTGGTCAACGCGCTCGGCCAGCCTATCGACGGCAAGGGACCCATCAACAGCGACAAGATGCGCGACATCGAGCGCGTGGCCCCGGGCGTGATCACGCGCCAGAGCGTGAACACGCCGGTGCAGACCGGCATCAAGGCCATCGACGCCATGATCCCGATCGGCCGCGGCCAGCGCGAGCTCATCATCGGTGACCGCCAGACCGGCAAGACAGCCGTAGCCATCGACACAGTGATCAACCAGCGGGGCAAGGACCTGCTCTGCATCTACGTGGCGATTGGGCAGAAGACGGCCAACGTGGCCTCGCTGGTGGCGCGTCTCGAGGAAGCCGGCGCGATGGAGTACACCGTCGTCGTCGCGGCGACGGCCGAGGACCCGGCCGCGCAGCAGTACATCGCGCCCTACTCTGGCTGCGCCATCGGCGAGGAATTCATGGAGAGCGGGCGCGACGCGCTCATCATCTACGATGATCTCTCCAAGCACGCCGTGGCCTATCGCCAGGTCTCGCTGCTGCTGCGGCGGCCGCCGGGACGCGAGGCCTATCCCGGCGATGTGTTCTACCTACACTCGCGCCTGCTGGAGCGCGCCGCCCGCCTGAATAAAGACTACGGCGGCGGTTCGCTGACGGCGCTGCCGATCATCGAGACGCAGGCCAACGACGTGTCGGCCTACATCCCGACCAACGTCATCTCGATCACCGACGGGCAGATCTTCCTCGAATCGGACCTGTTCAACGCCGGGCAGCGCCCCGCCATCAACGCCGGTATCTCGGTGTCGCGCGTGGGCTCTTCGGCGCAAATCAAGGCGATGAAGAAGGTAGCCGGCGGCCTGCGCCTCGACCTGGCGCAGTACAACGAGCTCAAGGCGTTCGCGCAGTTCGGCTCCGACCTCGATAAGAGCACGCGCGACCGCCTCGAGCGCGGCCAGCGCGTGACCGAGATTCTCAAGCAGCCGCAGTATCGCCCGATGGCGGTCGAGCAGCAGGTCGAGATCATCTACGCCGTCAGCAACGGGTTCCTCGACGACATCCCGATCGAGAAGATGCGCGATGCTGAAAGCAACTTCCACCTGTTCATGGGCTCGAACCATCCCGAGATCGGCCAGGCCATTGCTGAGACAGGGTCGATCGCCGACGAGAACGCCATCAAGGCGGCCATCGAGGAGTGGAAGCGCAGCAGCGCGTTTTAGTAGCTAGTAGCTAGTAGCTAGACAGGCTTTCTAACTACTAACTACTAATAACTAATTACTGCGAACGGAGTGAGCGAATGCCCGAGAGCCCGCGCGACATCAGGCGGCGCATCCAGTCCACGAAGAATATTGCGCAGATCACGCGCGCGCTGCAGCAGGTGGCGACGGCGCGGCTGCGCCGGTCGCAGAGCCGCGCCTCGGAGGCCCGGCCTTACGCTGAACGTATCCGCGAGGTCCTCGCCGGCCTGGCGGGCGGCGGGGGTAGCAGCGAGGTCACGCACCCGTTGTTGGAGCAGCGCGAGGTGCGCAACGTCGGTATCATCGAGGTGACGCCCGACCGCGGCCTCTGCGGTGGCCTGATCACCAACATCAACCGTACGGTCAGCCGTTTCGTGGTAGAGGAGGCGCACCCCGTGCGTGGCTATGCCCTCGGTCGCCGCGGCCGCGACTTCCTGCGTCGTTCGGGGGTGGAACTGGCCGGCGAAGAGATCAACCTCGGCGACTACCCTGAACTGGAGCGCATCCTCGGCGTCGCGCGCATCGTGATCGACGAGTACACCGCGGGGACGGTCGACCGGGTGCAATTGGCCTACACGCGCTACGTGTCGACAATCCGGCAGGAGCCGACGATCGTCCAACTGATCCCCGTCCAGCCGCCCGAACAGGAGGGGGACGATGCCGCGGCCGCGGCGACGCGGGAGGTCCAGTACGACTACGAGCCCGAGCCGGCCGTGGTGCTGAACACCTTGCTGCCGCGCTACATCGAGACGCAGATCTACCGCGCGGTGCTCGAGTCGAAGGCTAGCGAGCAGGCGGCCCGCTTGGTCGCGATGCGCAACGCCACCGACAATGCCAACGAGCTCGCTGGGGACCTCACGCTCAGCTTGAACAAGGCGCGCCAGGCCGCCATCACGACGGAGATCTCGGAGATCGCCGCCGCCGCCGAGGCGCTACGCTAGCCTTTAGCTTCTAGCTTTTAGCTGTTAGCTTCTGGCCCTGGTGAAGCCGCTTCGGACAGCGATCTCGCATTGCTCACGAACAACTAGACCGGAGATGGCTGGATAGCCGGCAGAGAAAGCTAATCGCTAACGACTAATAGCTAAAAGGAGACACACATGACAGCGACAGCAGAACGCGCGACCGACGCGGGGACCGCGACCGGCAAGGTCGTGCAGATCATCGGCCCGGTCATCGACGTGGAATTCCCCGAGGGGCAGATCCCCGCTATCTACAACGCATTGGAGATCGTGTTGACGGGCGACGCGGCGCGCGAAAACCTCGCGGTCAGCGACGACCTCACCGATAATGCCGCTCCCGGCGGCACTGAGCGGAGCAGCGCCGAGGAGATCGCGGGGACGCTCGTGGTCGAGGTGCAGCAGGAGCTCGGCAATAACGTGGTGCGGGCCGTGGCCATGGGCCCGACCGACGGCCTGCAGCGCGGGGCGGCCGTGCGCGACACTGGCGCGGCTATCTCCGTGCCGGTCGGGGACGCCGTGCTGGGCCGCATCTTCAATGTGCTCGGTCAGACCGTCGACAACAAGGGCCAGATGCCGGGCGACACGCCGCGCCTGCCCATCCACCGCTCCGCGCCCTCGTTCGAGGAGCAGGCCACGCAGGTAGAGATCCTGGAGACGGGCATCAAGGTCATCGATTTGATCGCGCCGATGCGGCGCGGCGGCAAGACCGGCATCTTCGGCGGCGCCGGCGTCGGCAAGACGGTCACGATCCAGGAGCTCATCGCCAACATCGCGCGTGAGCACGGTGGCTACTCGGTGTTCGCGGGCGTGGGCGAGCGCACGCGCGAGGGCAACGACCTCTACCACGAGATGATCGAGTCGAAAGTTATCGACAAGACGGCCATGGTGTTCGGTCAGATGAACGAGCCGCCCGGCGCACGCCAGCGCGTGGGCCTGACCGGCCTGACCATGGCCGAGTACTTCCGCGACGAGGAGGGGCGCGACGTGCTGCTCTTCATCGACAATATCTTCCGCTTCGCGCAGGCCGGCTCCGAGGTCTCCACGCTGCTCGGGCGCATGCCCTCGGCCGTGGGCTACCAGCCGACGCTCGCCGCGGAGATGGGCGGCCTGGAGGAGCGCATCACCTCGACCAGGAAGGGCTCCGTGACCTCGGTACAGGCCGTCTACGTGCCGGCCGACGACATCACCGACCCGGCTCCGGCCACGGTGTTCGCGCACCTCGACTCCACGATCAACCTGGAGCGCTCGCTGACCCAGATCGGCATCTACCCGGCCGTCGACCCGCTGGCTTCGACGTCCACGATCCTCGACCCTAACGTGGTCGGCCAGGAGCACTACGACGTGGCCCAGGAGGTCAAGCGCGTGCTGCAGCGCTACCGCGATCTGCAGGACATCATCGCCATCCTGGGCATCGATGAACTCTCCGACGAGGACAAGCTGACGGTGTCGCGCGCGCGCAAGGTGCAGCGTTTCTTCTCACAGCCGTTCCACGTGGCCGAGCAGTTCACCGGCAAGCCGGGTGAGTACGTCCCCGTCGCCGAAACGGTCAAGAGCTTCCGGCGTATCCTGGACGGCGAGTTCGACGATGTGCCTGAGGGCGATTTCTTCAACAGGGGCAGCGCGGATCAGTTGCGGAGCTAAAGGCCCTCACCCCCGACCCCTCTCCCGCGCGCGGGAGAGGGGAGGCGTCCTGACGTATCATAGTTCCGCGGACTGCTCCCCTCGCCCCTTGAGGGAGAGGGGTTGGGGTGAGGGGGACAAGGAGAGGAGATGATATGCCTTTACATCTAGACATCGTCACGGCCACGCGGACCGTGTTGTCCGAGGACGTCGATATGGTGATCGCGCCGGGCGCGGCCGGCGAGTTGGGTATCCTGCCGCGGCACGAGCCGCTTTTGACGACGCTGAGGCCCGGCGAGTTGCGCGTGCAGCAGAACGGGCAGTGGGATTCGCTGGTCGTGGCCGGCGGCTTCATGCAGGTCGATGGGCGCGGGGTGAGCATCCTCGCCGACGCGGCTGAGCGCGGCGAGGAGATCGACCTGGCGCGCGCCGAGGAGGCGCGCCGCCGCGCCGAGGCCACATTGCAATCCGCCCAGTCCGCCGGCGACAACCAGGCGCAGGCGCAAGCTCAGTTGGCGCTTTTGCGCGCCATCACGCGCATCAGCGTGGTCCAGCGCCACCGCCAGCAGCGATAACATCCCCCCTCCCCCTTTCAATCAGGCGCATCCCGCCCACCCTTATGGACGCCGGTCGCCGCCCCTTTGTTGGCCCGGCAACGGTCGCTGCAGTAGCGGACGTTGTCCCAGTCGCGCTCCCACTTCTTGCGCCAGGTGAAAAGCCTCCCGCACGTCGCACAGACCTTCGTGGGCAGGTTCTCCTTGCGCACGCCCCTCACGCCCCTCACGCCCCCCACGCCCCCCACGCCCCCGACCCCGCGGCGTCGACCCAGCCTGGGGCGAGCGGCAGCCCATCCTCCGTACGCTCTTCGCGCGTGGTCCCCTGCGTGTCGATGCGCGCCACTGTCCCTCCCGGATTCAGCGTCACTATGGGACGCGGCAACTGAGGGTACCGGGCGCGGCGGCGTGAGGCAAGCCGCGGCATGGGACACGCGGCCTCGACGCATACCCGCGTGGCGCTGGGCCACCGGGGGCGCCGGCGCCCCCGGCCAATACGTCTCATTACGTCTCATTGCAAAGGGCTCGCCTATCGTTTTGCGATGGTGAGTGAGAGAGCGCCGGTCAGGTCGCCGTTTCGAGCGGCCGTGGAGCCTGGTGACCAGGCGAAGGGCTGCGCCGCCGGGCTCCACAGCCGACGCTCTACGGTTGTGTCGCGAGCGCCTGAACCTCTGCGACGGTCAGGGCGCGATTGTAGATGCGCATGTCGTCGACTTGGCCGTCGAGGAGGCCGCTCGTCCCGTTGAACTGCCCCCCAATGTTCAGGCGCGTCCCGCTCGGCGCGGTAGCTAGGACCCCCGTGGTGTCGCACACCCTGTCCAGCTTGCCGTCGACGTACGTCTTGATGTACCCGGACTGCGACCCGGCCGGCGGCGAGTAGACGCCGACGACGTGATGCCACGTGTTGAGCCCGAGCACGGTTCCGTTACCGTTCGGGCCGTACTGCGCCAACCCGCCGGGGCCCGCGCAATATTGGCTGACGCCGTTCGGCCGGTCGACGTACGCGGTGTGGTTGGCGTCGCGCACCTCGAAATCCGGGACGCCACTGTAGATGCTGAATTTGTAGCCGCCCCCCGTGTTGAGGTCCTCTCGCACCATGAACTTCTGGTTGGCGCCGGTCGTGAGGGCGGCCGTGCTGGTGATATTGACCCATGCCGCGACGGACACGCTGCCAGTGATGTCCAGCGTTTCGCTCGGCCCGGCGTCGATGTACCCGGTGGAGCCATCGACGTTCACGGCCACGTTGAATGCCGCGTTCGGGCCAGCGACCCAGTTAACCGCCCCCGGGTTACCCATGAAGGCGCCGGTGTTGCCGTTGCCGGACGAGTCCGCGGTCGTCGCGCCGGTCCCTTCGTCGAACCTCCAGTATCCCACGAGGCCCGCGTTGGACACGGTCGGGATCGCCGTGGGCGGGGCGGTGCTGGTCGCCGTTTCGGTGCTGGTGGGCATCGGTGTAGGCGTGAGTGTTGCCGTGGGAGTGACCGTGCCCGCGCTTGTCGGCGTGTCCGTGCTCGTGGCGGTGGCGGTGGCGCTATTTGTGGGCGTGGCGGTGGGGGCGCTTGTTGGTGTGCTCGTGGAGCGTGCGACCGTTGTCGCGGCCGGCGTGCTCGCGCGCGTCGAGGCAGGAGTAGGAGGCGGGTCCGTGGCGGTCGTGATGGGTGTGGCGGTGGCGGTGGCTGGCGCCACGACCGATGAGGCGCTCGTCGCCGTCGCGCCGGGCATAGATGTCGCGGTTGTCGCGGTTGCGGTCGGCCCGCTCGTCGGCGTCGTAGCCCGCGCGCTCGTTAGCGCGGTCGCCGTTGGAACGGCCGTGTTTTGGGCCGCGGTATCAGAGGCCGCCGCCGTCGGCGCAGGCGCCATCGTCGGTGGGGCGGGCGAGGCGGTCGCAGCCGAAGCCGCCGTCGCGGGCGCTGTCGCGCTTACGGAGGGGGGCGCCGTCGACGCCGGCGGAACGGCGACCGGCGCATCGTTGGGTGTGGTGGCCGGGGCCGGGGCGAATCGCGCGGCCACGGTCGGCGTAGGCGAAGCGGACATGCTCGTCGTCGGGGCGGCGTCCTCCACCACGACGGTCGCCGCGGCGCGCGGATGCGCATAGGCCGTGGCTGGCGGGAGGACGCGCGGCGCGGCCACGGTCGGCGATGCGGCGGGGCGCTGGAACGGGGCCGGGCGCGTCGAGCGCATCGGGCGCATCGGGCGCATCGGGCGCATCGGGCGCATCAGGCGCATCAGGTGTGCGGGCGGCGCGGGCGGCACCGGGTCCACGATCGGAACGGCCGGCTCTTCTTCGATGTCCGCGCGCGACACTGTGACGGTGGCTGCCGGCCGCACGCTGGCAACCTCGATCGATGCCCCGACCTTGTAGGTGGCGAGGGTGCGCGCCGCCGGCCCCACGCGCATGATGTGCACAACGGTACGCGCGCCGCACTCGTCGACGATGGTCAGCGCGCCAGCCCGGCGATCCACGCGTGTGATCGTCCCCTCGAGGTCGACGCGGGCGCCCGTGGCCAGAATCCGAGCGTCGGCGGCGGCCAGCGCGCCCCGCCGGGTCGCCTGCATCGTCAGGTCGAGCGCGGCGCCCGGACCGAGCGCGGGGGCGCTGCCGGCATAGGCCTGGTTCCCGGAGGGGGCGGAGCCGGCGGCCGTCGTGCGCGCGCCTTGCAGGTAGACGGTGGTGGCGGCGCCGTTGACGCCGAGGAGCTCGGCCTGGCCGTGGCCGAAGGTGCGGGCAATGACGCCGCGGACGCGCCAGCGATGGCTGGCGGCGCCGGTGGAGGCGAGCCAGCGGGCGGTTTCGGGGCTGGCGAGCCAGCGGGCGTCCTGGGCGTAGTCGCGCCAGCGATGGCTCTGGTCTCGGGCGCGCCAGCGGTGGCTGGAAGGGGAGAGGACGGCGCGGACGAGGAGGCGGGCGTGGGCGCGGGCGTCGGCGACGAGGGCGAGGTGGTCGCCGGGGCGGAGGCCGCGCATCTGGTCGGGGGCGGCGAAGCGCAGGGGCAGGAGGCTGCCGTCAGGGGTGGCGAGATCGGCGACGAGGGTGGCGGGGTGGAGGGCGGTGAGAGCGCCGCGCAGACGTAGGTGGGCGGGGAAAGAGCGGTGGAAGGCGAGGGGGGCGGGGGCCGGGCCGAACGGTGCGGCGGGGCCGCGGCCGAGCGCGGCGACAGCGAGGGCCGCGGCCCCCGCGACCGAGCGTAGGACAAAGCGATTCATGGCGTATCCCTGAGATATATAGTGTGGCGATAAGGCAAAGGCAATGGTGTGAATGGCGCCCGATAGCACTGGATGCAGTATCAGCCGGGGAAACGAGCGGGCGCATCCCCCATTCGGGGCTTACTCGGACGTGGTAGCCCGTCCGGGTCGGGGTGTCAGGGTGGCGCCCGCTGTATCTGGTCGATCGCGAGGCTGCCGCTCCCGGCGCCCTTGCCCAGCCCGTCGTGCGCCACGAAGGGCTAGTCGCGATGCCCGTTACCCCACCCACCTAGCCGGAGGGCGCTATGAGTTGTATGACACATGATAGGGGTGCGCTAGCCCGATCAGGCCATGGACCACGCGAGCGCAGCGGCCCATGCTAAGGGGCGTACAAGGTATACCGCGCGGCGCGTCATGGCGCGGCTCGACCTTTCTCGCCGGTTTGACTGTCCGATGCCCCCTGACGTCACGCCACCTACGCTACCGAGGACGACATGCGGGAATTGCCGCCAGGGTTACGCCGGTATCTGTGGATGATGTACCTGGCCTGCCCGGCTTTGGTCATCATGGCGATCGTGCGCCTGGTCGCCCTCGAGCCCGCCGGCGCATTAACGCTCCCCGTCCTGGTTGGGGCCGCGGTCTTCGTCTTCCTGTCGTATGTCGGCGAGCGATCCACGGAGATCGTCGACGGATCGACCGATCAGAGCCTGGTGGGGGCCGTCTATATCGCCGTCATCCTGCTTTTTCCCGCCCCGCTGCCCGTCCTCATCGCGTTCCTGGCCGCGCTCGTTTCGCGTATCTTGCACGATTCCGCGCCGCTGTATAAGCGCCTGTTCAACGTGTGCCAGCCGACGCTCGTCGTCGCGTTGAGCAGCCTCCTCATCTCGCGCGTGGCGGCGCCGACGACGCTGCTCCGCCCAGGCCATGTCGTGCCCTCCCTCCCCGCTCTGGCCCTCCTGCCGGTCCTGTTTTATGTCGCCGACACGGGCTTGTTCATCGTCCTGTTGAGCTTGCTCAAGGGCCAGAGTCCCTGGCGGGTGTGGTGGGAGACGGATCGGCACACCTGCCTGCCGCAATTGGCCGTCAGCACCCTCGGCATCCTCGTCGCGTCCGTGTGGCTGTTCGATCACGTCCTGCTCGCCCTGTTCGCGCTGCCCCTGGTGGCCCTGCGCGTCGCGTTCCGAGCGATCCAGGCGGAGGAGCGCGCCACGGCCTCGCGGCGGCGCAGCGATCAACTCGAGACCGTGCTGGCCGCGGGCCAGCGCCTGCAGTTGCAGCGCACGCAGGAAGAGCTGCTGCGTCCCGTGGCCGAGGCGGCGCGCGCCCTGACGGGTGCGGCCGTCGTGGCGGCCTATCGGCGTGATGGCGACGACGCCCTGTTGCGGCGGGTCGTGTTGACGCCGGACGAGACGCCGAGCGACGCCACGGACGCGTATCTGCCTGCCCCGCCGCCGGGGCAGGGGGTGCGGCAGGTCGAGGACAAAACGCTGGGGATGACGCTGCTGGCGCCGCTCGAGCCGGACGAGGCGGGCGTGACCGGCCTGTTGCAACTGCTGGGCGTCCCGGGGGAATTAGGCCACGACAGCCAGGACGCCCTGGCCATCCTGGCCACGCAGGCCGCCATCGCGCTGCAGAACGCCCACCTGCACGAGCGCGCGCTCGCCCAGGCCTCCGAAGATGGGTTGACCGGCCTGCTCAACCACCGCGCCTTCCAGACGCGTCTGGAGGAGGAGATCGCGCGCGCCCGCCGCGGCCGCCCCCTGGCCCTGATGATGGTCGACCTCGACGATTTCGGCGGCATCAACAACACCTACGGCCACCAGGCCGGCGACGCCACGCTCGCCGCTATCGCCGCCGCGCTACGCGCGAGCGTGCGCGGCACGGCCATCCCCGCGCGCTACGGCGGCGACGAGTTCGCCGTGATCCTGCCCGAGACCGGCATGGACGAGGCGCTCGAGGTCGCGGCGCGCACGTACGAGGCCATCGCGGCGCTGCGCGTCGCCACGGGCGGCGCGGTTGTCCGCATTGGAACGAGCATCGGCGTGGCGGCGACGCCCATGCACGCCACGGCCCGCGAGGCGCTGGTGCACGCCGCCGACAGGGCCGTCTATGCCGCCAAGCACGGGGGCAAGGGGCGCGTGGGCCGCCCCGAGGAGGCCGCCCTCTCGCTCGACCGCGACCCCGACACGCTGGCCGCGCAACTCGAGCACGCCAACATGGCCACCGTCGAGGCCCTCGCCGCCGCCGTCGACGCCAAGGACCCCTACACCCGCGGCCACTCCGGGCGCGTGAGCGCGTACGCCGTGGTTATCGCGCGGGCGCTGGGCCTGCCCGAGGCCGACGTGGCGCGGGTGCGCCTGGCCGGCCTGCTGCACGACGTGGGCAAGATCGGCGTCCCCGACGCCATCCTGACGAAGACCGGCAAGCTCGACGACGCCGAATTCATGGCGCTCCAGCAGCACCCGGTCATCGGCGAGCGCATGCTGGCGGCGGCGCCGTTCCTGCGCGAGATCCTGCCGGCGGTGCGGCACCACCACGAGCGATGGGACGGCAAGGGCTACCCCGACGGGCTGGCGGCGGGGGCGATCCCGGAGGATGCGGCGATCTTGATGGTGGCGGACAGCTTCGACGCCATGACCTCGTCGCGCACCTACCGCCCCGCCCTCTCCGTCGCCCAGGCGTGCCAACACCTGCGCGAGGGCGGCGGGTCGCAGTTCGACGCGCGCATCGTCGCCGCCTTCGAGCAGGCCTTCGAGAGCGGCGCCATCCCCTCCATTCCCTCCGTTCCCTCTGTCGAGATCCTGCCGGCGCACGAGGATGTCGCGTGATTGATCGATAGTCGATGAGGGCGCTATGGGGCGTGGCGACATTATCCGTGAACGGCAAAGTCCTGGTGTTTAGACTACGTGCGGGCACGGAGAGGCACCCAGTTGCGACGAGCGGCACTGGGGAGAGCCGGGAGATGTGGCGATGGGCGTCGAGTTAGGCCGCGCGGGGGCGTTTCGCGCGTCGCGCGG
>JAABUP010005905.1_pt1 | contig 18056 bp, 14 predicted proteins | sample 5559201 | NCBI WGS metagenome assembly JAABUP01 (sample SAMN10711887, study PRJNA513373) | rock metagenome | isolation source: Antarctica rocks | place: Antarctica
GACTGGCGCCAGTGGGCAAACGCTCGAGGAGGCGAAGAAAATCAATAAAAGCTTGTCAGCGTTGGGCATGGTCATCAATTCTCTTACGGATGGCAAATCCACGCACATCCCTTACCGAGACTCGAAGCTAACGCGAATACTTCAAGAATCGCTTGGAGGGAATTCAAGAACGACGCTCATCATCAATTGCTCTCCAAGTAGCTACAATGATTCCGAAACGCTCGGGACGCTACGTTTCGGTGTTCGAGCCAAGGCCATTAAGAACAAGGCCAAGATCAATGCTGAGCTAAGTCCGACAGAGTTGAAACAGCTGCTGAAGAAGGCGCAGAATCAAGTCACAACATACGAGAGTTATGTCTCGTCCCTAGAAGGAGAAGTCCAGATCTGGAGAAGCGGTGAGAGTGTACCGAAGGACCGCTGGGCACCACCGATCAGTGGAGATGGAGTCAACGGTGTCAAGGCAGAGTCGAGAGCGCCCCGGCCTGGTACGCCATCAAGACTACAAGCGGATTTGGGTAGATCTGAAACCCCTAGTCGGTCAGAGTCAAGAATGGGAGACCGTTCCAGTACGCCGAGTATTGTACTTGACAAAGATGAGCGAGAAGAGTTCTTGCGGCGAGAGAATGAATTGCAGGATCAGATCGCGGAGAAGGAATCACAGGTTGCAATAGCTGAGAAGGGACTGAAGGACGCTAAGGAGGAGTTGCAATACCTGAAAGATAATAGCACAAGGACTGGCAAAGACAATGAGAAGTTGAACAGCGAAGTCAATGAATTGAAGATGCAGGTGGAAAAGGTGTGCTTCGAAAGCAAAGAGGCGCTCATTACAATGGATGGACTCAAGGAAGCTAACTCGGAGCTTACAACCGAACTGGATGAGGTGAAGCAGCAACTTCTTGATGTCAAGATGAGCGCCAAAGAGACTGGTGCTGTCCTCGACGAAAAAGAAAGGAAGAAGGCTGAGCGGATGGCAAAGATGATGGCTGGTTTTGATCTCGGTGACGAGGTTTTCTCGGATAATGAAAGGAAGATTAGGGTTTGTATTGACCAGGTAGATTCTTTGCATGAAACGAGTACTGCCGGCGAGGCCGTAGCGCCAGATGATCTGCGAGAATTACGAGCCAGACTACAGGAGACACAGGGCATCGTTCGTCAGGCCGAGCTCTCCCTCAACGAGAAGGCGGACCACGATGATGGGCGGACTAAGAGGAGGGAAGAGCTTGAGGACCGACTGGCGAACGTTGAGCGGGATTATGAAGACATTCTTGAGAGAAACCTTAGCAAAGCGGATGTGGAAGACGTGAAGGGACGACTCGAGAAAGCTTACGCGAACCGGCGGGATGTGCAAATCGAGATGGCTGATGACCTTAGGGAGGACATGGGGCGAAAAGCTGAGGAAAATGCCAGACTCAAGACTCAAATGGTAGACTTACAACGACGCCTCAAAGCCGGTGGATCAGCAGGCATGAACGGGACCGCTTCGCCAGCCATCAGCGGCAAAACCGTTCAACAACAGATCGCAGACTTCGACGTCATGAAGAAGAGTTTGATGCGTGACCTCCAAAACCGCTGTGAGCGTGTCGTCGAACTAGAGATCTCTCTCGACGAAGTCCGCGAACAATACAACAACGTGCTCCGCTCCTCCAACAACCGCGCGCAACAGAAGAAGATGGCATTCCTCGAACACAATCTTGAGAAGCTTACGCACGTGCAGCGACAGCTCGTAGAGCAGAACGGGAGTCTGAAGAAGGAGGTGGCGATCGCGGAGAGGAAGTTGATTGCGCGGAACGAGAGGATTCAGAGTCTGGAAAGTTTGCTGCAGGATAGTCAGGAGAAGTTGACCGCAGCAAACCATAGGTACGTCAATCTTCCTACAATTGCAAATAGACGGGATGTTGATGTGATACGACCACAGATTCGAAGTACAACTCGCAACCGTAAAAGAGCGTCTCGAAGCCGCCAAAATCGGCTCCACCCGCGGCCTCTCCTCCACCTCGTCCTCCAGTGGTTTCAGTTTCGGCGGCGCCGGATCACGGATAGCGAAGCCCTTACGAGGCGGTGCTGCAACAGAGACAGTGGATGGAGCGGGACCGAACATACCAATCTTATCGGGGCTGCAGGCGCAAGAGAGAGGGGGCGGGAAGAGAAGTAGTTGGTTCTTTGATCGGCGATGATAGAAGAGTAAGTAGTATTTATTCAGGAGCGGCTTGGTTATGGGTTTATGGATATGCTATCGTATACCCCCTGCATCGATCGGGAGGGAGGGAAATGGAATGGGCGTTATCGAGGATAAATAAACTGTGAATACTTACCACCCAATCTCATCACCCCGGTCAGATGTGCGGGTGCTAGTCTAGCGATCTGAACCCAGCCTTGACGCCGGTTCTGTACATGTGCTATCCCACACTGTGCTATGGTATTCATCTACGAACATGTACGAAACATGCCGCTCGTCATCGTTGTATCCACGGAGCACCGACGCCCCCTCATGGCGGTTACTCCCACCACACCAAGCGAGCACCGATGAAGAACTGCCGTCATGAGCACGCCTCTCGGACCCCCCCGGAGGTATTCGGCAGAACAGAACCCATATCCGAAGTCCGACCGACCGACCGACGCACTCACCTACTGTACTCTACCTACTTTCTAAACACCTGATCTTAAAAGTTTGCCTTGCGGCTGACCTACCCGCTATCCGGGCTTCTCCTCTGCCCACATGATCTGAATCTTCTCTCGTATCTGTCATGGTGATGATCTGGAGCTAAGGCTCAGATGATCGAATGTTGACGGTACCTGTCATGAGGAGATGGGATACAATGCTTTGCACAGATTGAACGTACGGGGATACTATTACACTCAGAGGGCCGTGGAAGGCGGAGGACGATCAATCGATCGCTGTATGCAATCGCGTTCTTTGTTCAATACGTTCATATTCGGTTTGGGGGTTCGATGAGTCTTGCTAGGTTTGTATAGCTGCCGAGAACAATCCACCAACACGTTCCCGTTAATGCATATTTTATGCCAAAGCCCCCCTTGTGAAGCATTAGCGACGCAGCATGGGACGATGGTGTAACAAGTACTGACATTGGATCCCACAACGGTAGCATCTTAGGCTCCTTCTTCAAGATGCTGCGTACCTCCTTGCTGACAAACCTATCGTGTCTTCAGTCAGTATCCAAATCAGTCCCAACGGGCAAAAGCAGTTACCTTGGATCCACAACAGCTTGATACACGAACTCGTCCATCCACCGATCACTCATCACAAACCAACCATCTGTTCCCACAGCTGTCCCCCAGCTATTCTGTACCCTCCACCTCACGATCTTGCCGTCAACGATGTGTACAGCGGTCAACACCATTGCGTGCGTCATAGCGCTCTCGCGTGTCATGAGACGTTGAGACTTCTTGAGTCCAAGACGGACGTTGAAGCCGAGCTCATAGTCGACGAGGCCGGTATCCATGATACCAGATGGTGAGTCGCTGAACTTGCCGACGTCGCAGCCGAAGAAGATAGGGAGGCCAGACTTTAGCATGGAGATGCAAGCGGTTTTGATGGTCTGAAAATGTGAGCTTTGTATCGCGGTCTTAATGGTATCTGAAACAGCACAAAGAAGACTTACGAACATGTTAACATTGGCATAGGTGACACCCCTGGCCCCAAATACATTTCCCAGCCGATCGACGCTAAGAAGCTCGCCATACTCATTCCTTGGGTCATTGACCAAGGAGAAAAGTTCATGCACATCCGTTCCAGCACACGTTCTAACGCCTTCACTGCTCGACAATTCAGCCGCGAATTTCAATGGCGTAGTTTCGACGCTTTGGAACTTGTCGTTCTTGTCATAGTACTCCCAAGTGAAGTCCTTCGACGGGCTTGGAGGCGGACCCAGCATTAGCGTTAAGATGAGATGAATCTCTCGGAGCATTTTCTCCTTAACGCCTGACAGTGAAGCTTTAGGAGTTATAGACTCAGAAGCTAGTTGGCGAAGCTCAAGTGCGTCTTCGCGAAGCTTGGTGGTGATGAGAGAAGCCATGACACTTGAGTTCATGGCGTTAAATGAGTCTGGATACAGAGCTTGCGGAACCTGTCATGACGAAGATGCTGTCAGCATAGAAACCTTTGATACCGGACCTCCTTGGGCGACGCTTACCAAGCCATATTTCTCCACTAGATTTACAACCATATCCCACTGACCGCCATCGCCCACAGGCTGGGACAATAATCTTTGCACCAACCTCCCCTCCAAATCCTCACTCACAGTATCAAGTATCTGCTCCAGAAAGTAATTTGCTTTCTCGAGCTTATCCCAAAAGAAGAGGTAAGCCTGACTGAGTTCGAATTCTTTGAGGTTGTGCTTGCGCATAACGGCTACACGGAACACATTAGTGGCCGCAAAAAGCCAACAGCGGCCGGACGACCGCTGATGGGTGATCGGCCCGCCCTCAAGAGGGATCTTGATGTTGAAATTCTGGGTGTCTGAGATCGCTGTAGAGCGTTTGGTTAGGATCGAGGTTGCGGCGTTGGCTGAGAGAGCGGAGAGAGCAAGACGATTCTGTGAGGGTCTCAGTGACTAAGTGACGAATGTAGAGATGCACAAGAGGCACCTTTGGGTCTTCTAGTAGTTCCTTCTCCCACGCCTCGGTTGTAGAGACGGACACAGTCCGAGAAGCTGGCGTATAGCGTGGGGCTGTTCGACGATGTCAGTGTGCACTCCTAGCACTCAATAGTGCCTGAGGATGTATGGCGTACGATCTTGTTCATCAACATAGACATATCCCTTCTCGAGCTCTCGGCTGCTCTCTTTAACCTCCAATGCGTGGAGTCGCTCAGCAAGCTTCTCGCCAACAGCTGGCTCAGGCATCTTTGACTGTGTGAAACCCATGGCAATTACGACTCGCTGTAAGGGACAGATTTGCTTTGTCTCCGATGAGTATGTGAATTGCGACACGCTGGAAGAGGTGAGATATGTACAAGAGAGAGGAGGAACGAATGGGCGAACACGTCGCTGGGGCTTGCCCGCAAAGGGCAGGTATGCCACGGCAGGGGTCATATCGATAAGCTTATCGGGCAACCCCTCTCCATCTCTAATTTGGGATCGCGCATTATTTCCTTCAGGTGTGGCTCAATTTTATAGCCATACAATGGGAGTCCTCATCGGGGATAAACCATGCCTAATCCATAGAATTGACCAGTAGCATCACCATTGAGTCACCGTGGTTCTAAGCCCAGACTGTGTATGCATTTGTGGCCTGCGATAGACATTCAAATACAGGTCACTTGAGAAAATAGATCTCGTCCGGGTGTCGACTGCATTACACTACAATATCTATGGATCTTGCACCTTCTCACTTTCAAACCCATCTTTACTTGATTAGAGCCTTGCAAATTGCTTGCACAGACAGATCACGTAGAGTACAACCCCCTGTAGCTTCCATTGACCCCACACCGATGTCCAGCAAGTCCACGATCAGAGAAGAGATTGAAGCGCAAAGACGCTTGGCCGGCGTGCCTAAGCTTTCAACCATTCAGAGAAACGGGAGACCAATGGTGCAGAAATTTCCTTCCAGGATGCGTCTCTGGCCTCTGAGGATCAGGAGATGAACCAGCCAGTGACGAACCGTACAGACTCTCCAGGGAGATACTCGCAACCATTATCGTGGTATTGGTAGCTGCGATCTTTCAGTGGCTACTCTGGAGGTATCTTCTGATTCCCAGCCGAGTGATTGAATTACCAAATCGCCCTTCAAGCAATGATCTGAATGCAATCGGACTGGTGACTGGTCGAAAGATGACCGATGTATCTTTGGCCCTTGTAACTCTCATCTCCTCTACCTTGTCGCGCGAGAAGACTTTTTGACTCCATCCCTGCCACGGCTGGCCTTCTATTTCCTGTCGTCACTGGTTTTGGGTCTCGTCGCGGGTCCCAATTCTCTCTCTCACCTTTGGACATTCCTCCTCTTTCTGCCACATTCTCCTCTGGGTTCAGATCTCTCGTGACTGGCAACATAGGTAACGCCTTGTTTCTCCATGCTATCCAATCGGAAACCGTTTTCGATGCTGGAAGTATCGGGACTGGCATGGCTTTCCCCAGTGTATAAGTGTCCGAGATATCTGAAGATGTGAAGGTTGCGACTGACTTTGAGGACATGAGTGAATGTCCGCGCCGAATGTCCGCTGCGTCTTTAGCGGATGGTGTCGCAGAGTCCAGAAACGATGTATGGGTAATTCGAGGTACATTGGTGTCAATACGCGCAAGTTTCCCTGGTCGGTGACCTGGCCTTGTGGGGTGCTTGCTCCTCAACGTATTCTGAGATCTTGCAAGCACACATTGTGTTTGAAGCATACGTGAAGCTATTGGGTGGAACAGAGGCAGTGGGGCGACGGGCGAAGGCTGGCTCTGTGAAGAGGTAGGTGGGATAGTAGTGGCCACAGTGTTGGAGGGAGACACAGGACTGATATCGGCCCTTGCTTGACCCAAATTCCTTCTGGGCTGTCCAGCCTCATTAGATGGCTCCGTTGGCAGCTGAAGAGTTGAAGATTTTGACTTTTTGGAGGGTAGGTCCTCATCCCCTGAGCTCCTGGTCACTTCGCTCGGCATGGACCTTAGATCACATTTTCTTGTGCCAACCGAAATTCCCTTACTCCTGGAGAGCGGGTGGGTCAAGGGCTCTTGAGTAATGACAATAGCAGGTGGACTGAGGGCCATCTCGCCACTTGTTTGAGAGGAAGGGCCCTTATATGCCCTCTCCAAACTTCTTGCTAGTTTCCCAACGTGTGCAATAGAAGAGGCACTCCTTGCCTCTGCTCGACTCCGTCGTGGGTTCCTTGCTGAAGCTGCGGTTGGCTTAGGAACTCTAAGAGAGCGCGTACCGAGTATGTCTGGCGCGTTGTTGTTGTTGCCCCGCATGCTATATCCTTTTGCCGCTGGATAATTACAAGTATCACTCTTTCGACCAGAGTACTCGAGATGTTTCTTCATTGGGTTGTGTTGCCGCATGGAGTTGTATTTAGATATCGGCCATGGAAGCTGAGCGCTGGGCGGCAGCCTCTGAGCTTTTTTCTCCATGTGTACACGGTTGATATCTCCCGGTAACCAGCTGAGTCGATCTGTCCAGGTTCTCGCGCGGTCCGCCATTCCATTCTCTTTGCAGTAATCGGGTACTACTCGGCCCTTCCGAATAATAAGTTTGCGTACAGGCACTTCAGCTTCTTCAATCTGATCTCCCATTGCTCTCCGCTGATGTCGGGAACGAAGTATTCGATAAAGAACCACTACCACGACCACGACGATCAGAGTTCCAATGAGCGATGCAATGATGATGGTAGGCCTTAAATCCATCCCAGCAAGATCACTGTCCCGAGAGTGTGCCCAGTAGATACAGTGTCTTACTCGGACGAACCGAACTCATAACAGATGGTAGTAGCTTAAGCTGTGCTGTCAGGCCTGTCTCAGATCACCGAATTCTTCACCCATATGTCGCCTCAAGGGCTATCCTGATTTCGATGTTTAAATCAGCTGTACCTCTCAACATACGTCGTGATCCACCAGGCCGAGTTGATGGACAGAGTGTCAGTATCGAAGACCACAAAAAGTACGGAGCAGTCTCACGCGGGAAGTGGGAGGGAACGGCGACTGGCCGGAGATAGTAGTTATTCTGCGGATGAGGTGTATGGAAGAAGACGTTAGAGAGTGTTAGAACTACGATGTTGACGAACTATGTAACTGCAAGGTAACATGTATATTTATATATATGTCAGGATCCTCAAGGAGGTCTGTGGGACGCGGTAGGAACTTTGAGAAGAGAAACAACAAAAACGCAACTGAAGCTCCTGCGGAGCTTGTTCTTCATCTGCGTCAGTAAGAGCCCATCGGGAGTCGAGAAGACAATGGAGCGTTGGTAAGGTCGTGCATTCTTTTGCCGCCATGGAGCAGGATATGGTGGCCAGGAATCCTACCGTCACAGACATGTTGCACTCGACTGCAACGCTCCATACAAAGATCTCGCGAAGAGCTGGGTAAGTGTTACAGAAACCAATCCGCTCTGTTGCCCGGATTCTGAGTTACTCCAGGTTCCCTAGTCATTCCCCGGCTGCATTGGAGCCGCGAAACACAGGCGACCGCAAAGACGGGCCAAGGTAAGGCGATAAAGATCGCATGATGATGGTGTACTTGTATCAACTTTCAGGTGGCTTGACGTGTGGTTTCGAATCGTGGAGTTGAAACACCTGGAGGTAGACACGTTTACCAGGTCAGGCTCATCTGTCAAAGAGTACTACGGTAGTACATGGAAAAGATCAATGTCGAAAAACATCAGGTAATGCCATCCTCGAATCACTCTGTAGCGGACCCTGAAAGCAGAGTACTGAGGTAAGGTAGTAGCTCCGTATACGCTCTGCAGACCATCTCCCAAATGTTCTAGAAGGTGCCGCAACCGCCGACCGGATGTGAAACACGCTTGGCCGTGAGTCAGCATCAAGCCATTTTGAGGCTGACTGACAGAACCTCTGTTAAGGTATTCCTGCCGATTAATTTCAGTCATCGTAGGTCTGTCTGAAACAGCGCATACGCGGGCAAAGGAGCCACGTCGTGCAATCGGGAGAGCTGTCCCCTTCAGTCCTCAAGGCTGGTTCTCACCTTCATCTAAGAAAGGAGCTTGAAGCCAGCGCAAGATCAACCCGACCGGCCACGATGCAGCGTTGACAGCCGCAAGCCCAAGACTGCCATGGTCCGTGCCCAAACCACCCAATCATTGGCCAGGACATACCCGTACATAGTGCGGTGAATACCTCAGGTATACCCTTACTAATGGATATAGGATTACTTTATACCCCTTCACTTGACAAATGTCTTGATTATACCCCACCTACTAGAATAATGTTAACAACATCAATTAAAAGATAAACAAGACTTCAATTACTACATTTAGTTAAGTTACATTCTTTCTTTCTTCTTTACTGATGACTTAACTGACTTCATAACATCAGAAATAGCTCTTTTTAACCTTGTTATCTGCCTCATCTTCTTTCACTCTGATGTCTTCATCACTGTTGTCATGAATCTTACCTTCTATCTTAAACAACTCACTGTTATTGTCATAAGTTTGTAATAAGACTGATGCTCAATTGATAATGTCTAAATACAAGAAGAATACTATAAAGAGAAAAAGAAGAGCCTTGTACAGAGATGAGAAGATAAAGTGCTTTAGTCTTAAAGTCTTTATCATGAGTTTGCAATGAGACTGACACTCAATTAATAATGTCTAAATATAAGAAGAATACTATGAAGAGAAAAAGAAAAGCCTTGTACAGAGATGAGAAGATAAAGTGCTTTAGTCTTAAAGTCTTAGTCAGCAACTAGATCATAAGACCTTAGTATGAGTTTAACTCATGACATCACTTTCTCTTTCTTCTTCAAGGTTGAGCTTTAATTAGTAAGAAAGAACATTGTACAGTGAATTGCTTGTTAACATGTGCTTTTCATGTCATTTAAGTAAGGTTTGTAGATAAGGTTCTTGTTATGAGTTTGCAATGAGACTGATGCTCAATTGATAATTTCTAAATACAAGAAGAATACTATAAAGAGAAAAGAAGAAAAGAAGAGCTTCATATAAAAGCAAGAAGATAATTGTTACAGCCAAACCATAACCGGTTAGTATGTTCTAGGGAATACACGGGGAACGGGTATACCTGAACATAGGCTCACACAGCTCTATATGCTCATGGTGAGCCCGGCAAGGCAATAGACCCTTAGTAGGTCTATCAGCTCTATTGCTCTATAGTGAGCAATGTGAGCACGACGATCCTATAGTATATAGTAGGACCATTTCCCCTATGGAAATGGGTTGTGTTCAACTCAATACAAGTTATCAACTACTGGTTTACCCTACACTGCGTACTGAGATCTTTATATCAACAAGCACAAATCTCTAGCCCTAATATCTGAGGCATCTCAGATCAGAATGTAACACTTTGAACATTCTTATGATATAAGAATGACAATCAGCGCACAGAAGTCAGCTTTGACAAGTCAAGTCAATCTTCAAGGTCTTCAGCAAACAATTGATGTACTCAAGGTACCGGCATCTGATGTGTTCACAGACAAGAGAGAGAAGCTGCAAGCCTTCTTGATCAAGCTTGAGTTGTATATTGAATTCAATCAGGCAAAGTTCAGATTTGAAATAAACAAAGACCTGTTTACTGTATCATACCTCAAGGATGCAGCATTCAATTGAGTTAACCTCAAACTGCATGAGTTTCTTGACAAGACATCAAAGAAACAAATGAACAATAAGAAATTCATATTCAGCAACTATAAGAAGTTCAAGGATGAGCTTTAAAGAGCCTTCAAGGTAGTTGATGAGAAATGAGCAGCAGAAAGATGACTTCACATTCTGAAGATGAATAAGTCAGCAGTCAAGTATGCGGCAGAGTTTCAGTGAATTGCGGCCCTAACAAATTGAGACAACAACGCTTTAGTATTGCAATACTATTGAGGACTCAATGAGACTATTAAAGACAAGATAGTCAGAATGAATTGACCTGAAGAGCTTCAGAATATGATCAATACCTTCATCAACATTGACAGTTGTCAATGAGAATGATGAATGAAGCATACAGAACACTACACACCAAAAGTGTGAGAAAGATGTTATACCCTCAGAAGAGGTGACTCTATGAACCTTGACGCGATTGAGAAGCACTGTGAGCAGCAATCATGAGTGAAGCAAGAACAGCGCATGAGCAAGCCCTATAAGCCTCAATCTCAACAAGCAGAGACTCATGAATGTTATAACTGTGAAAAGCTCAAACACCTTGCAAGGACCTGCAAGAAATCTCAACAAGAGAGAAAAGAAGTTGCAGCAACAAATACACACATAGTGCACAATGCCCTGAGCTGAACAGTCTGCTATGATGACATGTGCTGAACACATATGAGCAGCAAAGACAAAGCCAGATGATATTCACAGACACTCAAGAAGAAACAAAACGGTTACAACACAACAGATCAACTGAAGAGATTAGCTATTCTAAAGAAAGCTGAGATCAAAGAAACTGATACTCACAGAACTCAGGTAGAAGAAGACTACAGTGATAGCATCTGAACAGTCCTGAATTTGAATGCGAACTCAGAGGATGTCAATGACTGAGAAGTTGACATGAGACTCAAAATGAGATATGAGCACCCTGAGAATCAGTGCTGAGAGATGCGTCAACAACTGCTAGAAAGACAGCAGAAAGAGCTCAAGAAGAAAGTTGATGACCTTAAAAAGCAACAAGAAACAGAAGAGGCAAAAGCATGCCTAAAACTTGACAAGTTGATGAGAGATGTACAGATGACAACCAACTCAGTATCAAAACAACTTGTGTAAAAAACTAAGAGCCACAAAATCAAGATTCATTTACCCACAGGGTACCTGACATCAGACAGTGATCAATGAACCTTTTTAGAAGACTACATGCCACCTGAGTTTCTGGGCAAAGTGAAAGCACTTTAGAACCAGATTCAGTGAGAATATGATCAGTATGAACTGTGCCTACATCCTGAACAGTATATTAAGAAAGGCAGTGAAGAATACATGTAACTGATCATACAAGGGGTAGAACCTAAATGGTTTCAAGACCTCTAAAGAAGAGCAAGTGACGCAGTACAGTCAAAAAACTGCAAGCTTCCTCAAAGAGACTAGAGAACAAGAAGCTTTTAATGTCTCAGAAGAACGGCAAAGACCATAAGATATGAGTTGATGTTCAGGTTGAACGAAATGAACTTCTTCAAGCAATGATAGACTCAGAAGCAACTGACAACTATATTTTGCAGCAAGTGACAAGAATGCTAGAACTAACACTGCAGTGAGTGCTGAAGCCTATGCAGGTATATATAATCAACGGAGAATTGAAGTGAATAACAGATCAGGTTCACATCAAAGTCATAATACTAGAAGATTCACAGAAGTTGATGTTTGATGTTCTCAATTTGATCAAGTATAATGTCATACTAGAGATGCCCTGATTACGCAAAGAGAACTCAAGAATCAATTGAATCAGCAAAGAGTTATACATCATGATAGATGTGTATGAGATCTCTGAACAACCAAAAATGAGCTTATCAGAGTATAAGTCATGAGATCATGAAATACCGCTATTGAATGACAAGCAGCCAAAGTGAATGTCGCTGTATTCAATGAGCAAAGACCAGCTCAAGAAAGTCAGAACTTACCTTGATGAGAATCTCAAGAGAGGATTCATCAGATCATCAAAGTCACTGACAGGATATTCAATTCTGTTTGTATCAAAGAAAGATGACACAAAGCAACTATGTGTCAACTATAGACAACTCAATGAGATAACTAGATGAGACAGTTATTTCTTATCATTGATCAGAGAGTTGCAAGATCAGTTAAACAGAGTTAAGTGATTCACAAGTCTGAACTTGAAAGAAGTCTATTATCAGATACAGATGAAAGAAGGTGAAGAGTGAAAAACAGCATTCTGAACAAGATACAGACACTATGAGTACACTGTTATGCTGTTTGAGCTTAAGAATGCCCCTGTCACCTTTCAAAGATTAATCAATGACACATTGAGAGAATACCTCAATGATTTTGTGATCACATACCTTGATAACATTCTGATATATTCAGATGACCTTGAGATGCACTGCAGCCATGTGCACAAGGTACTAGAAAAGCTCAATGAGAGGGCTTTGTATGTGAAAAAGTCAAAGAGCAGGTTTGAGACAAAGGAAATTAAGTTCCTTGATTATGTTATTTGATTTGAGCAAATTGAGAAGAACCTAAAAAAGACGGACACAGTCAGAAACTGGCCTCTGTCAAAATGAGTCAAGAAAGTACAAGCCTTCCTGAAATTGACGAACTACTATCAGAAGTTTGTACCTAATTATGCAAAGATTGCAGAACCCCTCATGCAACTAATGCACAAGAACAAGAGATGACATTGAGATAAAGAGCAGAAGAATGTGTTTCACACATTAAAGAAAAGCCTTAATGGAACAGCACACCTGAGAATACTCAATTCAACATGCAAAAAGGTACTGAAAACCAACGTGTCAGATTTCACAGTAGGCGCATGCTTGTACCAGATCAAGGATGAACAACAGAGACTCATAGCCTATCAATCTAGAAAACTATCAGAACCTGAGGAAAGATATGAGGTTCATGACAAAGAACTTCTTGCAATAGTAAAAGCACTGCAAGATTGAAGACCTTATCTTGCAGATACTGAGAAGCCTATTTAGATCTACACAGATCACAAGAATTTGAGGAACTTTGCAACAATGAAACAGTTGAATTGATGACAGATTCACTGAGCTGAACAGTTAGCTGATTACAAATTTCAAATCCATTACAAGAAGGGTAATGAGAATGGTGAAGCAGACACTTTAAGTAGACAGCCTGACCACAAAGAAGTGAAAAAGATTCACACTGAAATTCTGAGTGAAGACATTAAGAGAATCCTCACAAAAGGCTTAGCAGCAACATACAAGGTGAAGCAAGCTTCTTTGACGAACAAAGAACTTATACAAGTATGTCATGACAGCAGGGTTGATGAACACCTTGAAGTCAAAAGGACTGAGAACCTCATACAAAGAAGATGCAATATCAGTGACCTTAGAAATTGAATCACTGAGTACATTGCCAGATGTGATTCATGTTGCAGGAACAAGATTCAGAGAGATAAAAGATATGACAGAGTAACATGACTAAACACACTGAATGTGCCATGGGAATCGGTTACCATGAACTTCATAATGAAGTTACTGACATCAAAGAATTTGGCATGAGGAGTGAAGTTTGACAGTATATTGACTATAGTTGATAGACTGACCAAGTACACCATGTTCATTCCATTTAAAAAAACCACAACAGCACCAGTATTGATGTACATCATACTGCAAGAATTGGTTAACAATCATGAACTATCAAAGGAATTTATCACTGACAGAGACAAGCTGTTTACAAGCAAGTTTTGAGAAACACTCACAGCAGAACTTGAAATAAATCATAAGATGTTGACGGCATACCATTCACAGATGAATGAGCAGAGCGAATGAATGAACCAAACGGTTAAAATGTACTTAAGACACTACGTCAATAAGAATCAGAACAACTGAGTACAACTGTTGCTGACGGCACAGTTTGTGTACAATAATGCACAAAATGAAACCACAGAAGAAACACCATTTCAAGCAAATTATGAATACAACTCAAAGGTATGATGAGAACTGTGAGTGCACAGATCACAAAGTCAGAAAGTGATATTAAACATTGTTGAGATCAAGAAGTTGCATAAGGATCTGACAGACAGAATTCAGCAACAAATGAGATAAATGACAGAGGTAAAACCTTTCATGGTTGAAGAAAGAGTTTACCTAAGAACAGACAATATTCATGTAAAGTGAAGAAGCAAGAAGTTGAACAACAAAAGCATAAAACCGTTCAAAATCAAAAGAAACATTAAAGGGTTAAGCTATGAGCTAGACTTACTCAAGAAAATGTGAATACACCCGGTATTTCATGCATTCATGCTTTAGTGTTGCAATCAATTCATACCACTTCAAGCCACTGAAACATCTGTCAAACCTGACAAAGAATATCAAGTTGAGAACATTCTAAAAAAACGGATGATTAGTGAGAAAGCTCACTATCTTGTCAAATGAAAAGAATACAATACCTCAGAAAACATGTGAGAACTCAAAGAGAACCTACTCAACTGTGTAAGAACACTACAACAGTTTGAGAGAAAAGCTCAGAGTCAATAAAGAAACTAGAACTCATTGACTTCAGTAAGGAATCAAGGTTAGAAGGACTGAAGGGATTTTCCTCATCCTCAGTTCCATTGTTATCATTGCTCAGTTCAGAAGCAACACAGTGAACTTTGATGACTGCACAAGACTCATTCTGTTTCAAAGTCTTGAAAAGGTGAAGAACCTTTGCATTCAGCTTGAAAAGGCGCTCAGCCTGTTTCACACGCTCATTCATAGCCACCTTGAGTTCAGATTTCAGCTGAAGGTGAGCATGATTCAGGGAATCTAACAATATCGACACACACAGACAATCACAACGGGTGCACTCAGAACACTTTGCGTGATCTGTCATGATAATACAAGAAGAAAGAGCAGCTGAACAGTGATCACAAGTGATGAAAGAAGTGAATTCAAAGGTTGCAATGATTTTTGTGAGGTGAAGACAATTGTGCTGCTTATGAGAAGGCATGACAGTGAGAAAGCTATCTGTCTTTATACTCTCATTTATATAGACACTAAAGAACTAGTGTCTAAAAGAGGAGGGATTGTGTTACGGTCAAACTGTAATCAATTAGTATGTTCTAGAGAATACACAGGGAACAGGTATACCTGAACATAGGCTCACACAGCTCTATATGCTTGTGGTGAGCCCGGCAAGGCAATAGACCCTTAGTAGGTCTATTGACTCTATTGCTCTATAGTGAGCAATGTGAGCACGACGATCCTATAGTATATAGTAGGACCATTTCCCCTATGGAAATGGGTCATGTTCAACTCAATACAAGTTATCAACTACTGGTTTACCCTACACTGCGCACTGAGATTCTTATATCAACAAGCACAAACCTTTAGCCCTAATATCTGAGGTATCTCAGATCAGAACATAACAATAATGTGCTTTAGTCTTAGAGTCTTAGTAAGCAACTAGATTATAAGACCTTAGTATGAGTTCAACTCATGACATCACCTTTTTCTTTTTCTTCAAGGTTGTGCTTTAAGTGTTTAAAAAGATTGTTGTACAGTTGTCTTTGTCTGTTAACACATGTTTGTCTGTTTTGTACAGATAAGATTTACAGATAAAGTTCTTATTGCTTGTTAACATGTGATTTTCTTTCTTGTACAATTCAGATGACAATTCACTTCAGCTTATCTGTTAGTGAAGTGAGTTATAAACTCTCTCATCTTTTTTCTCAAATCTCTTTTTCTTTCTTTTTCAACTTCTTCACTGTTATCTCTTGTATGTGAAATCTTTTTTAATTGACATATTTCAGCACTAACTCTTATATGACAAGCTCAGCAGCAACAACAACATCAACAACTATCATCATGTAAGTGTCATATAAGTATGTGTCTCAGAGCTGACAACTTGTAGAGCTTTTATCTTGTACAACACTTATGTTGTTGTTTTCATCTGTGCAGACATCAGTGTCAATTTTGTTCTCAAGGTTAATTAACAGCAGCTTGCTTTGTATGCTCACTTTTCTCAGACAATGATTATCTTCACTCTGCTTAATGACAACATTTTGTTCATACAAAACTGTATCACATTGCAGCAGATGAGAACTCATCAGTCATTGTACATCAATGTGATTCTGATTCAGAGTCAGAGTGTGTTGATTTTTGATGATTGTACTGACTGTCAGAAATGCAGTATGACACTCTTTTCAGAATGTTGTCATATGTTAAAACATTTCAATGAGTGTTACAACAACTGCAAGTGACATGATCATGTTGTTTACTGCTCTGTATGCAACAACAATGTACTCATTGTCATCTTGAATGATGAGAATAATGACAGTGTCAATGAGGATGAGCATGTTGCTAAATTAAGATGAATTGCATCAGCTTTATCACTGATGAGGGTGATTGTTATTGATCTTGACCTTTAAATATGTACAACTTTTTTTTCTTTTCTTGTGTTGTCTCTAGTATAGGTTTAGTCATACAGACTGTGTATAACATCTGAGCTGTATGTCTCACCTCTGTGTGATGTTTAAAACAAGTAGCTTCAGCAAAATCAAGAAGGCATCATTAGTAATTAGTATAGAAATAAATCAAATAAATTCAACACTAAATTTTGAACTCTGTATGATTCTCTGAACTCATGAAGCATCTCAGTCTCTCATAACATAATCTCACTCTTCAAACTTCTGCTCAATGTTGACAAGGTCTTTGAAGATCTTCTTGTGTACAGTTAAGATTTAGTCACCTCAGATTGCATTAACTTTCATCAGTTTAACATTACTGTGTCTTTCAGAATAAATGTCAGTTCTCATGTGAATCAGATATAATTGACTCATTTTATTAAGTACTTCTTCTTAAATTCTTCTTTACATCATACAAATCTCTTCTTCAGAATCTTCTTTATCTTAAACTTTTCTTCATTGTTTACAATTTATGACAAAGATTGTGAGTCTGTCATATACTGAAAAGAGAGAGCATTCATGACTGCTAACTGAAGCATGACTGAGTGAAACACATTATGAATACTTAACAGTGTGTTTAAACAGAAGAAATGTGAGCTGATCTTCTTAACAATGATGTACTTAACATTCTTTACATTAAACTTCTTACACAGACAGTCTGTACATATGTTCTTAAGATTTAGTCAAATCTTGTCTTCTTTCTTGAAGTCATAAGACTGCTGTCTCTTCTGATTTGTCATTTTCTTCTGTATCTGTTGAGTGATAGTCATAGTCATCTGTGCTCACTCTGTGACTTCTTTCATCTTCTGTACAATTTGATCAGCTTTCTGTACTGAACTTTTTGCAGATTGTACAGACTTTAACTTCTCAAGTAGTTGTAGAGACTTCATGTAATACTTATAAGACAAGAAGAAAAGACTCATCTCTGTTAAGACAAAGTTATGATTATTTATGACTAGCTCAGTCATGAGAAGCAGGCTTGCTTAGTTGTTTTAACTATAATTAAAGAATGTACAAATGTACAGCTCAACATTTTGATTCATTCACTCAGTTGCTTTGTCAGTTTTCAGATGATACACTGTGAACATTCTTTGTACAATCTTTAAAAGTTGACAGACTCTCTTTCATAAGCTGTTCACAAACTGAGTGTCTTAATTCAAGACTATTGCAGTAAAAAGCTCATGAGCTCAATAGAAACATTGTATAAATGTCTGAGTCACTCATTCTGCAGTCATATTCTTACACAGTTTCAGTATTACTCTTTTGCTAAGACAATTCATAATTATCAGAAGGTTTGTACAACCCTTACTTGACAGTAGATTTACTGCAAAGTCAATGAATATCTTCTGTCAAATTCACTTCAATACAG
>JAABUP010005906.1_pt1 | contig 18052 bp, 20 predicted proteins | sample 5559201 | NCBI WGS metagenome assembly JAABUP01 (sample SAMN10711887, study PRJNA513373) | rock metagenome | isolation source: Antarctica rocks | place: Antarctica
GGAAAGGGAGCGTAAAGATAGAGAGAGCAAGGAGGGGGGAGGAATGCACGATGAGGGGGTGACTAGGGAGGGCGTTTTGGAGGAGGCGCTGGAGGTGTTTGGGAAGAGAACGGAATACGAAGGACGTGTTGATATGTGGAGAAAGGAGAGGGCGGAGTTGGCTCGCAAGCGAGAAGAAAAACAGGAGCGAAGGGCTAGGGCTTTGGAGGATGAGGTGTATGCGGATGCTTGGAAGAGTTGCTTGGAAGAGCGGTGATGTACCCTTGGAATTCGTTCCTGTAGGGAGGATTCGAGACAATGGCATTCTGGCTTCATGGTGATTTGCCCAGCCACAATCGCAGTTTACAAACGTAGTCGTGTGCCTTCTCTACCATAGAACTGAAGAGCTTCATACAAATAGAAGACTGTACATAAAATAATCACCGCTGCGCAAACGGCTCATCCGTTACCCTCTGGCTCTCGGGCACCTCCGCCGGTCCTCCCGCCGGCTCAAGTGGGTACGTCGTCGATGGCAAGCTCTGCAAATATTTCCTATGCTGCTCTTTTGCCTACCGCACCCCCATATCATTAGCCCTCCATTACCCACAACCCAGATCCCTTTCTCTCCCTACCCAACCATTTTCCAAGGCAATGTACCCTATAACTTTGGAAAAAGGAAAAACTCACAAACGGCAGTCCGCAATAAGTACACCAATTAATCTTCGGCTTGTCTACGTTAATGAAAATCCGAGGATGCCCCAAGGGTCCTCCTCCACCGTCGCAGGCGACCTTGCGCTCTTTTGTCCAGCGAACGGGTTGCTGGTGGATGAGTGAGATGGCGGCTTGTGGTTGTGGCTATATGATCCTATGAATCAGCGTAGATCTTCCTTCATATCCCTATCCCCTATCCCCAATCCAATTATCCAACCATCTCCCCTACCCCCACCGGTCCGCCCTCTCTCAACCCTCACTCCTTACCCCTTTTACGTTATCACCCTTCATCCCTTTTCCCCAGTCCCTTCCATAAAACCACATACCTGATACTCCATAATCGTCTGCTCAAACCTCGGCCCACTCATCGCCAGCTCACGGGGCTGCTGGCTCCGACTCCACACCTCCTTCCGATTCGGCGCCTGCATCGTCCGCTGCCTCTCCGCATCCTCCGGCATCTCTTGCAGCGGCGCATCGCGCGCGCCGCCCGTCGAGGTCGGCACGGCGTTGGTTTCCGAAACGTTTTGTACGGGCGCGGGGGGGTTTGGGTCGTTGGTTGGGACGCGGTCGGAGTGGCGGGAGGCGGTAGAGTAGAGGCGGGGGGGGAAGCGGAGAGGCAAGAGACGTTGGATGGTAAGGCGGAGGGTAGGAGGCATGGTTAGTGGGTTGTGGGATGGAGGGGGCTTGGTGGTGAGGGTTTGGGCCCTTTGCAGCCCTGGACCTCAGACATGTGGGGCTAAGCCCCTACAGGGTTAGCGCTTTGCTTACTACGGAAGCTGGTGCTGCACTGAGCTCGCGAAGTAAGCAGAGCTAACCTGAAGGGGCTTAGCCACGCACGTCTGAGGTCCTGAGGTAATCAGCCTTATGAAGTGAGACGGCGCTTAGGTAATGACCTTAGCTTGTCTCGCTAACCATCCACTCAGGATCCTCAAGATCACCGGTCCGTCTTTCATCCATTAAGCTAACGCTTTCTGGCTACGCTTCTTTCTTACAACCCACGCCGCTTTAAGACTCAGCAGATTTCGCCAAGATGCGCGCCCGCAGAGAACGATCGCAAGCTCCCAGCCCACCTTCCAATCGACCCTCGCCCTCGCCCTCGCCCCGATCAAGCACCCCGCGTCTCAGGGATTATTCCACCCCACCTCGCTGCCCGCCGGATATGTACAAAGAATTGGCCTTCATTGAGGAGCGCCTTGAGGCTGTCGAAATTGATACTCGTAAGTTCTTGTTCTTTGCTGTAGAAGTAGAAGCACTTGTGTCATTGCTGGCACTTTTTCGATTGAAAGGCGAGAGCTGATGAGTTTTGGTTGGCTCGTTATAGTACGCAAGAACTACATCGCTTCCAAGCAAATCTACGATGATCGCGCCAACATCATTTCAAAAGTCCCACATTTCTGGGCACTGGTTTTTGAGGAGGCGCCCGAAGATATTGATTGTCGCATCCAACCTCGAGACACGGCGGTTCTCAGCACCCTAAAAGCTTTTCAAATCACTCGTTTCGAAGTAATAGGCTCAGATGAAGGCGAGCCACGAAGCGTCAAGTTCACCTTCACGTTCGATAAGAATGATTGGTTCCATGATGAAGTACTAGAGAAAACCTTCTGGTATCGTACGAGCAAAGATGGGTGGACAGGGCTAGTCAGTGAGCCGGTGAAGATACAATGGAAGGAAGGCATGGACTTGACTGATGGGCTACTTGACATGGCGGTCGGCGTGTGGGCGGATGAGACACAGGGTTCAGCAAAGTCTCCGGCCCAAGATACGCTAGTTGAAACGATGGACAATACCTCGATGGACGCGATCAGTCTCTTCGCGTGGTTCGGATATCGTGGGCGGAAGGTTAGCGCTCAAGAATCTTCTGAGGCGGTAAGGGAGGAGGAAGAGAAGAACGTGAAGGGTGGGCCTGGTGGGCCACTTGATGATGACGAGGAAGAGAACGATGAAGGAGAGCCTGACCTAAGTTCAGTGATCGAGAAGACGATCGCAACAGAGGAAGATCCGAACGACGGCGAACTAAGTTACGAGATCTTTCCTCGAGGCGAAGAGTTGGCCATAGCTCTTAGCGACGACCTCTACCCTGGTGCCATCAAGTACTTTAGTAAGTTATCAACCCCTCCATTTCGTCTCAGCAGCTAATCGGTTTGCAGCCCAAGGACAAGAGGCTGATGCCTTCGACTCCGGGGACGAGGAAGTAGTGGACTCTGACGATGAAGAGTCCGATGAACCAGCGAAGAAGAAGGCAAAGAGAAGCAGCTGATCCATTTCCTAACGTAGTCATGTAGTCATGTTTACTTTCGAAGCACGTATACCCAGGCGTGCGTGGTAGTAGTATAGTCGGTGCTCTAGATGGAATTCAATCTAGTCTTGCTTACTTCGAACATTTGGTGTGAGACATATCTGGATGAGGAAATTCGTCATGGAGTACTTCATTTAAAGTTCTGTACTTGTTCGATAAAGGCCATCGATGTAAAGGATCGCGAAGTGGAGATATGGATTTAGAAAGGATGTAGACGAGGTTTGCTCATGAGGTAAATCTCAACTTTTGCTTCCATTTCTGCTTCTGCCAGGAGTCAGACTGGGGAACTTGTGGGGATTTCCGGTTCGGATTGAGAGAATCCAAATGGGAGAAGGCGAGGTAGAGAACATACTCAGGCGGAAGTACTCACAAGGCGACTGCACGGGTACCCACCCTCATTCCTCCTCAGATATACCCTTGACACTGTTCTTCCTCAAAAAAACTTGCCAATAGATCAAGATTCGCGTTGACTTCTCTTTACCAGATCAACAGCAACAGTCGCCATCTGCCTGTATTTCTCGTGGTTGGAAGTGTTGTCAACAGCTCAAGTATAGAGCTGTGATTCTACAAATCGAGGGAGTAAAGGAACAGAGTATTTCTAGCTCGTTTCCTTCACGAGTTGCCAGGTTCCGGGCCCAAGATCTCTATGATGCAGTGCATGACTTGCCATGATAATGCAAGGCAAATTACCAAACAGATTTGATAGCCACAACAGGGTGCGGAAAAGTAGGAAAAATCTGTCAGCATTGGCATGCGTCTTGCCCATCTACTTAGCATTCTACAAGTCAAGCTGTGGAAATCATACGCAAAAAGGAGTGAAGAGGGTCCAAAACGCGCACCAAAGCCGTGATTCCTGCACGTCTACGGAATACTCGGCATCGAGCCAGTCAAGAAAACACATGCGTTGACAAATCATGTACTCCTCCCCATGCAGTTGTACACCAGCGTGCGTTCGACCCATGAACGCTCAAACGAGGCGGTTCATGATCGGCTTTGCATCACTCCCCTCAGCTTATGCACTTCCAGTCATGCTCCGAGACTGGCCGGATTAGAGCTGTGCATGTGGTGCTAGTGTGCATGAAGGGATGTGGATACTGTTCCTAGCGGTGATTTTTGTTGCCGCCTGCTCTTCCGGGAGGAGTCGGGTTGTTGCCTGATAGGTGTGAACCTGAAGGGGTTTGGAGAAGCTAGGATAAGGTTGGGATTAGGGTTCAGGTTGATGTAAGAAGCCGTTTGAAGATTTGACAATGTTTTGACTGGTTGTGAATTCCTTTTGCCGATTGGGAAAGACACGTTAGTGACGACGCGAGTTGTAACTGGTGCGATGGCTTGCAGGTTGTACGGAGTAGAGGAGTAACCAGTGTGACTCCGATGACAGGTTGCAGTACAGGGTTTGGGTCATATCCAGTTGCTTAATTTTTTGGTTTCATCGTGCTCTTGTGTCGTCAATGGCTGCAAGCCTCATTCATATCAAAACAAAAATGGTGTTCCTAACTCGATCAATGACCACGCAAGGGTCCTTGCTTGCAACGAGTGTTGTCGGTTCTGCTTCTAAAGTCTTCAAGAAAGGGAGCGGATCCCTAAAGCGCTAGAAGAGCCGAGATTCTGTAAACATACCAACCATCCTCAGAATCTATGCGCCAATAAGATACAATCCTCGGTTCAATGAAGGACTTCCAGAGAACTTTCGATTTATTCCAACAAAAATAGGTTGCATTCGACTTCCCAAAACTCGGAGACTGCGATACGCTAGACCTGTCTTGCAGTAGGCTAAAATGAAACCAATGTTCTTCTAAACTGGCAACCCCTTGTTCTCTTCCACAGAACCCGGGATTTTGCATGATCTAGGCAGATCTAAATACTATCAATGGGTTCAGGTTCAGCAGGCTAGGCTTCATGATAATCAGACCACGAAAGACCACGGGGATCGCTGGCAGCCTCGCCTTCCTAAGACCCGAATAATTGAGCATTTGGAATTTTGATTCAGAGACGGTGATGCATATGAGGCGAAATTTCCGCAACCCATATTCTCCTGAAGTGGTTATTGACATGGAGGTACAAAACCTTGTCCTTGGAATGAGGCTCGGAAATGCCTATATGTTTTATGAGACGTCGATAACATATTCAGGTTCTAGTCGCGTGCTGGGAAGCCTTTTGACACGGTTGTTGGCGCCAGCTTGGTATCCAAGACGGAGCGCCTTCAGGGATACTACAGTCATCAGCAGGCAGGCTTGTCCAAGTAATAAGGACGTGGAATCAAAGAATAGAACAAAGCAGCGGCGGTCATTAGCGTCTAGCTGGCTAAATTGGCACTAAGGTTCAGTCTCGCGAACAAGACTGAGTGGAATTTGATAGCTCACATCAAACGTCTGAAAATTCTGGTTGATGGGGCAAATCAGCGATCGTTGTCGTTGAAGGCCTTACCTTAGTTGGTATACTCGGTTGGCGTTTTGACCGGTTCAATCACGCGACGGTGCCTATGCACGAACCATAACATCCTGGCTTGCAGTCTGAAAATCTCTCGAGGTCAAAGAGTTGGGGTATGAGATGATAACAAATAAGAAGGCAACGGCCGCTGGTTGGGGAAAGTAGCTCCTAGCCACACAAGAAGAAGAAGAAGAAGAAGAAGATGATGATGATGATGATGATGATGATGATGATGATGAAGATGAAGAAGAAGAAGAAGAAGGTGTTGGTCGATGTGGTCTTACTTCTCCACAACAATTGACTTTTCAACGGGTTCTGCGAGCCTCTAAGGTAGGTAGTACGGTAGTATGTACAGTAGTACATAGTGCTTACGAGCCTCCAATACGGCTGGGGGACTGTGGAGCAGTGGGGGGTTTGAGTTTGAGAATGTAACCTCTCGGATTGCATTGCGAAGCATGGATTAGATGATCCATCTGTTGACATGGTGGCATACATACCTTACGTAGTAGTCGTACCTTAGTCGTCGTGGTAGTAGTAAGGTATATGTACGTAGTAGCAAAGGTACCTTAGTATACTTCCGTAAGGCACATCAAACCCACTTTCGGAGACCTGCCGGTGGGGCCGAACCATGGTAGAAGATCTGCACTGTACGGATGTAGATATGTACCTTATTCTTTGACTCTGGGCTTTTCTCGGCAATTTCCTTAGGGTCCGAAATCGATTCCTCTGCCGGTTGCGGGTGGAATCATCTCCCTTCTGTACGGATTAGTTCATACTACGTACAAGGCAAAGGAAGGTTATACCGTCGCAGTAGGTAGGAAGGTAGATAGATAGGTAAGATGGCCACGGTAGCCGATACAGTACCGCCTACTGATAGTCCATACACAATAAACGATACTGATGCTTATAGACGCCAATCGACAAATGGGGCTAGAGTACCGTACCTAACATGTGCTGTGTAACAAGACATGAGACCATGTGTACATCCGTACAGTACTTTAGTCGGTATTAATACAAGGTCGATCACACCAACGGCAGATGTCGGTACTTGGGATACTGGGCATCCACTGGTCAAGATTATCCGATAACCAAAGTAAGAAGCAGTACCGCCGATCTTTGTTCTGTTCAGCTTGAGAGTCGAGACGAGGGAAAACGGTGATCTCAATTTCACTACGTTCACTGGCGGCGATGAACAGATAATCTTCTCCCGTTCCATCCCAATAGCAATAACCATCCTCTCCAGGCAAGCCCGACTCGACTCAGCTCATCATCGCACTGACAGGCATCGGGAAGAGCACCCGAGCGCTTGAGAGGATCTTCGATGATAGCGGCGAGACGACGATACAACAAGCTACAAGGGGCGGGCCACGGCCCAAATCGGTGCTTGAGAGCCTAGGAGGATTGAGAGGATGCTCGCGTATCTGGAGAATCCATGGACGGGGCGTTGGCGTGCATAAGGTCTGCTGGCTGACAGGGCTTACGAAAAGTCAAAGTTACAACCGCATTCAGCCAAGGATTTTCGGTTGTCGGATGGAGGATCTTCAGGGTCAAATACTGTAGTATGAGTTCCAACGTCCCTGGCGCTCTGCAGATGACAGAAGACGGAGCAGCGGACCACGTTCTCGCCCACCTCAGAAATACACCATGGGAGTGTCGCTACTGTACTGGCGGAAACGCCATGTCCTGCAAGCACAAGCCAAGGCAGATACACGAGCTGCATGAACAACAATACCATGTTCAGAGCTGAAAAATTGAAAGACTATCGGACTGATGCTTTCGTCTAGACCCAGGCTCGCCAGGTCATTTGGCGAAGCCACTCGTTTTGCCAGTACTGCAATGTGGCTTTCGACTTCCTATATCCTGGTGCACAGGAGAAAACTGAAAAACGTAGCGTGTGGATGATCGTTGCTGTTTGCCCGGACTTCCTTGACCTTGAAACATGGCAAACATACTATACCATTCATACCGCCTATGCCGCAAGGCAATCGTACCAACATCGTGAACACGCTGGCAAATGGGTCAAGACTAAGAAGCCCATGTAGCTTTGCTCAATGAACCCCCCACGCCCCTGGCTCTATGGACTCGTTTCCTGGATTTTCTCGGGTCGGAGTATTACGATGTAGGATTACAAGCGCACCCGTCAAATCTTGATGGACTTGGTTGGGATGGCGGCGGATGTTCGTGTACTACTGCTGCAGCCTCCAGAGTTCCTGCCGCAATCTCGATTACCTCAAGTCAAAACGTGCCACTCCTATCCACTCCAAGTACCGACATGAGATCGACGTTTGATATTTCAAAGGGTCAACCCAGCCTTCTAGTTCGCAGGACATGGGTGCTAATGACATAAGTCAATGTCAAGTGCATTCAGATGCCTTAATGCAAGCAGTACGCGTCGGGTGTGGGCAAAGCCTGGGCTTGCTACTTTGACCCGCACCAACATTTTGGCCCTTGGGATGCTTCATTCTCCACAAGTTTTATACTGACCTCAGAGCGAGAAATGCATGAGGATATACAATCGAACAGGCTCCACTGATCGACAACGCCCGTTGGTAAGCTGGATGATGCTACCGGCGTTTAATGCCTTGAAAATTCGAATCCAAACGCCTGGACTTGAGCTACGTCTGTACTCCGAAAGGTACCTAGCTGGCTTCTAACTCCGTACCTCGCAATCGCCGGTCCCTATTTGACTTCTGGGGGTGCCAGGTCCAGCCTAGCCCCCGACAATCGATACCTATCTTTACCCCACACCATCAAAGTACGCAATCCCTGCAGGACGAGGGAGGGCTACTCGTGCCGACCACGGATTTTTTCCGGATCATCCCTCAAAAGACATATCATTCACCAATATCTTCCAGCGAGCGAGTTCTGATCCATCAGGGTCCAGAGCTCGCAAGTCTGCTAACATTCCAGCGACAGCTGATACGGCGGCAAACTTCATGATCTTGATCTTTTCTCTTGCAAACTTTCGAGATTTGAACGGTAAGGCTGTGTGGACGATGCCTGCAGCTACTTTGTTTAGGTAGCTAGCTGCAGACGTTACATTGGGTAAGTCAGTGTTTCCGTACTGTACCTTGTATACGTACCAGTACGGCGAATTCGTTGGAATTACCATCAAGCTATCCTTTCAACACTCGCTGTCTTGCTACAACGCACCGTCCACTCTTGTTTTCGCGGTTGCTGTCGACCTTTGTCTTTCGAAAGTCGTTCCCATGGTGGTATTTCTTGTGGAGTTGTGATACCGTCCATTTTATGCCTTTCCAAAAACTACCCAATTTCAGGGACTGTACAATGCACTTTTCTACCACACCTTTCTAATGCCCAATTAATCTCATATCTGGTTGTGAGGCCGACGGGTACATGGACCTTCTTTTCTGTTCAAGTTGGGGCTCAATACCCTACAAGGCTGATATTTGAAGAAGTCGCTGATAGTCAACGACGTCTCACCATTCTAGGTCAACAAGGTCTCACTACTTTAATGACGGCCCAAGATTCTTATCTCTACACGCTGTCGAGACGCTCTTTGCGTGCTTTTATCTCAATGACCGCGGACCCCATTCGACTTTAATTTGGACAATTTTCGACCGTCGAAGCACGTTCAAACCCTTCATCCTGGAAGATTTTCATGTCACGAACCTACATTGGACCCTTTGGTAGGTATCTGCCTATCGTTGACGACAACGAGCACTTCGAACTCGAGCAGGAAGAGATTAGTTTTGAGGACCAACCAAAAATGACGACTTATCAACTTCCTCCACCCCCAATGCCAACAAGACTGCAGTTTGGGACTGATCTTAGCCCCGGGTTCACCGAGCCCACGAGGTACAATACAATGAGCGACTCACGAACCTCGTATGACCCGCATAAGTCAAATCCTGGAGAGCACCCAAGACGAATGTACCATGAACAGCTTCCTTCCGTCAGTCAGCTTCTCACGCCTGGATCCCAGTCGAGTGTTCCCAACTCGCCGTTCTCGCCGCAACATAGTCCGGATCTGTCGGAGACCCGACACACTTATCCTTCCTCACATCGGAACTCTGTTCCTGAGCGATTTTCTCAGACAGCGGCCGCGTACCCAAACCAGGGCGGTTATAGCCAAGTGCCCTTCCAAACACAACAGGGAGAGATTATGGACCCAAGGAATCATAACTTCCCCATCAATGCACAGCCAACACATATTCCTTCGTCTTACAACCCTCGCCAAGAAACAAATGCAGCTCACTACCCCACCTACGCCGCTTCGTCTCGGCAACAGTATGCTCCTCACCCCCCACTGGTCATCTCTTCGAACGCTCCTGCTCAATATTATCACGCACAGCAAACGAGCTATGATCTCTCATCGCCTTCTTCGATCGGATTTGATCAAAGCCGTCAGGACGCCGAGCCCAGTATCAAGCCATTGCCTCGTGTGGTCGGAGAGCAAGATATACCAGGGGAAGGTCTCTGTTGGCTATACGAGGATGGTTCGATCTGCAAGAAGGTGATTGATGGAGAAGAAGTCAATGCACAATGGGGAATAACGAAGGCGGGTAAGCCTCGTAAACGTCTCGCAATCGCGTGTACAACCTGTCGAGAGAAGAAGATCAAGTGTGATCCTGGCGATCCAAAGTGTGTGCAATGTGATAAATTCGGTAGGGAGTGCCGGTTCACCACAGCGTGAGTACTTTTATTGCTTCTTAAATCTCACTTGTGTAGGGCGCCTTGTATTTGCAGAATGTGCAGGCAATGCTTCATTCCGTAACGCCGTATTTTCATTGCGCAAGCCGCATTTGTCATTGCCACTAGAAGCCAGGAACGTGTTTTCTGTAATTGCACCATATCTCTCAGTACCTACCTTATGTACTGATGTTTGCTGTAGATTTCGCAGTCAGCATAGTCGTCCAGAGTCACCTTCTTACGATCTCCAGGCGCGTACTTCACCACCAATGATCGCCCGAAAAGATTCACCGCTTCACTCCGGTCCGATTTCCCCAAGAAGTTCTGCCGAGAAAGAGCGGATTCTTGCCTTCAAACGCGGAAGCTCTCCGGATGAAGCAATCGAAATCAAACATAATGCAGACTGCAGGCCGACCTTGACAAGGGACTCAACACCAATGAGAAAACGACGGCATACATCGACATCGATCAAAACAGAGAACGAATTTGACGAGCTACCGCCAAAGACCGAAGAGAAGACTGCTCGAGATCTGGAACCCCACTCCTGGAAACTCAGCGCTGTCGAAGTTGAGTGTGGACATTGTAGCGAGCGTAAGCTCCTGCCTTGCTCATATCTGAAGCTCTCCCCCTCTTTGGTTCAGTCGGGCATATTACCAAGGATACCTCGATTAGAAGGAGAATCTGCATGTCGCGGAAAGCCAGAAAGGTGTGGTAGCAGCGATCAATGGCGACTATCCCGGACCGCAACCTGTGCGTGAAATACACGCCATGATCAACTGATGTAATTGCACTCAAGAAAAACTGAATACGGCAAGGGCTCCAAATTTTGTACCTATATGATATTCTTCCTACCATTGCTTGGCAGCTTCTACGAATCATAGGGACGATATTTGGATCCAATGTAAATGTGGTCCGGAAGATGAGCACCAAGAAATTGAAGAATCGACGGAAGGCACTGCTGCGTTTTCTGCATTTCATATGTCGCGTACAACGAAGAGCCTCTGTTGAGGTGAAAGAACGGTTGAAGATAATGATGTAAAACAGTTGGGCGGTTGTCTCCACTATTCGGGCTTGACTACAGTAAGAAGAGAAGGGATTTATTTGAGACGGAGGGGGTCATAATGTTGGTGGAATTGGGGATTTGGACAGTCAAACAATTGGATCTGCTTCGGCACAATCCAACTCCATCGTGCCGCCACTTGTAGTGCCTTGCTTAGTGACTTTCTCTGAGATGTTAAAGTTGGTGGGTGGTGTCGAGTCCATACCTAAAGACACCGCACCAAGGGATCAGCCGATAGCCAAATCCGCCGGATCAGTCATTGGACCCACTGACCGTTGGAGCACAGAAATTCGAGATTGATCCGTTCTCGTTGTCGGATCCTTCTTGTCGCACGAGCTTTGTAATGAAGCCTGAGGTGATGCTTGCATGATTTCAAAGTAAACGACGTGTGCCACAGTTCTTTCTGTGAAGAAAGGATAATTGTAATTTTAACTAGTGCTAGAATATACAATATCTTTGATAGCAATTTCCCGTCAGTAAGTAACTACTGTACTTACTACCTTACGGAATAAGTAGATGTTGGTACTCCCTACGTACGAAGCAACAGACCAACTAGCCGAGCAAGCCTTGCGAGAGCTACAGTAGATCAATCCCGGTCCGAACTTTTCTTTCTTTCTTTCTTTCTTTCTTTCTTTCTGTGCCTGATAGAGAAGTTCAGTAAAGGACAATTGCGAGATTTGGATGCCTCGGATTCCCTTGCCTTCTCATGACGCAGTAGTTCTAGTTCTGTAAGGTAGTACAGTGCTACCACACACAGCCCTCCTCGTCTAATCTCTTGCCGCCATCCGACCCGAGCACCAGGAGGATGCTAACGTTTCGAAAGATCCCCCGCCAATCAGTCCCCACAGTAAGGTAATGCATCACCGGCGGCAAGGTCGAGAAACACCAATGATACCTCCGTAATAAACCAACAAGGTACGGTATTCTGTAAAACCTTCCAGGTTGGCATGAGAATGCCGTCGACTACCTTAAGCATGGGGAACGAAGCTCGACATGGATGCCTGGCAAGTCACAGATGTCCAAAAGGTTCCGGTGTCTCACATGGAAATCATGACAGTGCGTGAAAGTCAGGAGAGCGGCACCTCTGATTGGTTCTACACACGCAGTCAAACGTTTGCCGTGGTCCTTCATATCAGTTTCAATGACTTCCGCTCTTTCTGCTGTGCTGTCGTGACTTTCTCCTTCTTCCAACGGCATCCATTCCTTAGGTACCTCTTTACATTCATTACCAGTTGTCCCACCGCAAGACGGTCGAGATAGCCTTTGTCGTTCCTTACAGCTTACCTGAAGCCATTCTTTTCAACCTCTATCAACGTTCTTGCCGAGTGTCAGTACCTCATTTGCATCGCAAGGGAATCGCTGGCGAAAGAACCGCAAAAGCACAGAAGCAATACAGAACCTTGAAGTATCTCAAAGTGCGACATCTGTTGCGTGGAGACAAGTGGAGACAACGTTTGTATTGAGAATATTAAGCTTGCGAGAGTCTCCTGGAATTGAAGTCACCTGGCGCCGCTTCGCTTTGAGTATCAGACGTGGCCAACATCCCGAAGATATACCCACCGACACTGATTTGCCTGGATCACATCAATTGAGTAGAGACACACAACATCTTTGATCAGAGCATACTCGCCGTTGACTTAGGGACGCTGGTTGTCTATGGAAGAGTAGGTAGACCTCTCAAGGTGAGCACGACCATTCTCTAGGAATTCACAACACTTGACCCGAGATAATCCTTTGATTGATTCTATCTTCGACTATCTAATTGGTCTAACGCCTTATCGCTGTAGTGCCGGATCAACGTTGTTTCAGTGACACCATTCATCATATAAACAGTTCATCTTCAGTTTCGACCTTACTCCTCAATCACCTCACATTGTAGCGACCGACAACGACGATCACTTTCGTCCAAAGCTTGACAGCATCTTGTTCGGTGTCTCAATATCTCTAGATACATTGCATCACAAACTTTACATCTAAATACTCTGTTGGCAGCCAGTGGCTGTCCCGAACCTCTTTGGGCGGTGATATTAGCGTCAACATGAACATCGCAAAAATCGGCCTGGCGACCGCCAGCAAACTCGCTGTCGTCGCGTCGATGGTCATGGTCTTCATGATCGGTAACGTAAACGCCTACTGGCGTTTAGAATGCGATGGATCGGTTGGTCTCGCTCGCTTGGACCCACTTATGAATTTTGGAACTGCTGGGGACCACGTTCACAGCATCAAAGGAGGCAGTGGTAAGTTCTTGACTTCTTTCGCTTCGAATCCATGGTTCGTTTCTATTGTATATGTAGCATTATCCTAATTGTATTCACGTACCACTCAGCATTCTACTATCATAACTGAACAGAAGCTAAACATATCCTACTATCAGCCTTTACATCTACCTCCACCGCGGACGATCTTATGAAATCCAAGTGCGCAAGCTGTGGAGTCAAACAAGATCATTCTGCATACTGGACCCCGGCGCTTTACTTTATGAATAACGACAACAATACTTGGGAAGTGGTGCCGGAGAAGCCACCGCACAAGACGTAAGTCCTGATTCCTATATCGTCTGGAAGCATCTTCAATTCATCCTTGAGGTTGAGTTTGTGGTGTACAGTATGTTTACACATCGTACAGATACTATCTTCTGAACAGCGGGTTAACTTCTGACGGAAAATCACAAAACATTGAGGCTTTCCCGAACGGATTTCAGATGATCTCAGGGCACAACTTTAACCGCAACTCTTCTCTGCCAACTCCCCAGGATCCTAACATGCGTTACCAGGCGCCCCTGGCAGATATGGGCCCATGGAAGGAGCCCCAAGATGTTCTTGCGCAGAGAGCCTTGGGGTTCAACTGCATGAATTATCAAAAAGGTGTTACGCCTGAACCGACTCTAGCTCGCCACTCATTCCCCGACAAAGCATTCCTCGATACTCACTGCCCCGATGGTCTTCGTCTAGAGCTCATGTTCCCAAGCTGCTGGAATGGCGAAAATGATAGCGCAGACCACAAATCCCACGTTGCCTTTCCCGACTCAGTCATGAGCGGAGACTGTCCCGCAGGTTTCGATCGTCGCCTTCCGTCTTTGATGTATGAAACCATTGTTGCTACAGATCATTTCAAAGGTAGAAATGGCAAGTTTGTGATTTCCAATGGTGACCCGACTGGTGAGTCCAGACCTTTTCGCAATCCTTTCACGGTTGCCACCCATTTCATAGCACTATGCGGGTTAGCAATAAAAGCTGACTTGGTCAATCAACAGGGTTCGGTTACCATGGTGATTTCATCGCAGCTTGGGATGACGGTGTTCTACAGCAAGCTGTTGACACTTGCAATGCCATCACCGGCCCAACCGCCGGCGATATGAGGGCATGCCCTGTCTTTGAGATGGCGCAAGGAACTGACCAATGTCACCTCGAGAAGCCACTGCCAGATGCGATTTCGTCGGAGAACTGCACAGGCCCCATGTCGTCGTTGCCAAATGATATGCAGGTCTATCCAGGTCCGGAACCGGCCCCCAAACCGGGCAAGAAGCAGCCAGAAGCACAGCCGCCGAAGGAGACTGTCTCAAAGACATCGGCACAAGTGGTACCAACCATCGCTGTATCGTCGCATGCCGCTGCCGGCTTTGTTGATGTTAAGAACAACGTGGCCCAAGAGACTCCATATCCGTCCTCGACCGCAGCACCTTCGCCGATCTCTAGCAGTGCTGACGTCGCTCAAGCCAAGAATTATGTGGCTCAAGTTTCAGCACCCACTCCTTCATCGTCATCTCCGCCGCCGCCCCCACCCACTTCAACTCCCGCTCCGGAACCGAGCAAGGGCTCTCCGACTGGGGGGCAAGAGCAGGCCATTGCCACCACTTACTCAACCAAGGGTCATGAAGTGTATGAGGATGTCGTCATGATGACAGAAACCACTGTCACCGTGCCTGCCGCTGCGAAACGCACCCCGGAAGCTGAAAACCAAGCGCACAAACGACACGCACACCGTCACCTCAAGCACCACGGCGTTGGGGCCCGTCGCTTGCGCTGATGGCTGACGTGACGACGGACGCGAGAGCTCCTGGGTCTGTGAAGGGGTAGTGGATTATATCTTCTCACTCTGTAAAGGATACAATGGGGGGCAATGCTGGTCCGTTGCTCCAGTTATAGGTCACTTTGGTGTATGATTGGCTTCCATTGGAAACAATCGATCCTGCAATCAACACGGGGCGTTATGTGCATGAAGGCGGGGATGGCTGCATAGCGGGGAACCGATGTCGTACATACTTACATACACATACAATGGCGAGAGAGAACACATGCAAAATTTCTCTCCCGTACAGCTTTGCTCACTCATCACACACATCATCTACCTTGGTGAACCAGTAGTCTCAAAGCCTTTTCAACCTCGCTCTTTTTGCCTTCCGTTCGGGATTCGAACCATAGAATAGGCACCGTGACGTCACACATACTATACCACAACATCCCTCATCCACCCCACACGCGACCGGCCACGCTCGGACTCGGACTCGGACTCGGACTCAATAACACTCTACTGACCAATCAATCAAAGGAGCGAACCAATCAATGATGGGGTGGAATTCTTTCATTACGCAAGCACAGGGTGCAGGTGTTACCACAGTAAGGTACCTGGTAGATATGAAGATGCTTCACGTGATTGACACGAAGCCCGTTAGGGCTGTACGAGTAGTATGTAGCACAATAGAAAGAGGACTGTTAGGTGTGTGTGTGTGTGTGTCTGTCTGTCAACCAAGCGATCGATAAGGATGAATGAGGTAAGGTCGTCGGTTCGGCTGTTTAATCGGTCCCGAGTCGGGCCCGAGATCCTTCACGAACGCCTAGAACTAGTGGGAAACCTAATCATCTCCATTCACAACATTTCAGATCTCCCCACTACTGTCGCATTCACGAATCGCGGCAGGATCAGGATGTATTCAACGCATGCTACGTTCTACATTCTACCTTACATTCTACATTCTACATTCTACATGACCCCATTGGCCCCATGGCCCCCCCCCCCAACCCCCCTCCTCGGCCCCCAGCAGCTGTATATTATGGGGGTCGATGCACAGACGCGACTGAATCACATGTATAAACTCCCACTTTCCACTCTTTTCACTCTTTCCACTCTCCAACGTTGTAAAGACATCCCCGACCACTCTACACTATGGCCGCCGTAACACAGAAGGGAGCCTCCAACGGAGCGACTGATGGAACGCCCAATGGGGCATCCAGTGGAACATCGGTTCATAGAAGGATCTTTCTCTTCACCCACGGACGAACTGCCTCCAACCTTTTGATGAAGATGTTCGCCAAGCACCCTCAGCTCACCCAGTCCGACTACAATTTCCACAATGCATTCATGTTTGGGCCAGAAAGACTGATGCAAGTCGGGAACGCGGATGAGCTGGTACCTCCGGAGCGTCTTGAAGCATGCAAGTCTGCTACCTACCAAAGAGGCTTCGACGGACTACAAGAAACCATCGCAAAGATAGAGGCAGAGGTAGGGCTTGGCCGACTTCAACTCTAATCGTCCGCTCTAACACTGCTACTTTGGCAGGGTAAAATTCCATTCGTCAAAGAACATTCGTATTTCATCTTCGACCCCAAGATCATTGCGGCAAACCTTCCAACCTCGTCCGATCGCAGAGTTGCAGCGAAACCGGTCGTCGTCGACCACTCCATCACCCAAGCAAATGGCACCACCAACGGTACCGCAGACCACATGTCCACGTCCTCAGCCACAAGCACCAACCCCACCGTCCTCCCCGATAGCTTCCTTAGAACCCTGTCCCCCGTCATCGTCATCCGTCACCCCGCCCGCATGATCCCGTCCTACTACCGTGCCATGAAAAATTCTATCGGCATCGATCTGTACGACGGCGATTTCCCCACCATAGCTAGCTTCCTCTGGTCTAGACTAGTTTTTGACTGGTACGCTCAACACGTATGCGGCTCCCCCTCCCTCCCTGGCCCGAAGAAAAAGAGCGAACGCACCGGCCCCTCCTGGCCCATCGTTATCGACGGAGACGATCTAATCAACGACGAGAACGTAGCCAAAGATTTCTGCAAACAGATGCAAATCGATCCGCAGTACCTTCAAACATCGTGGGACATGATACCGGAAGAGCAAAGGGCGAATCAAGGAATAATGCTAACGGCGTTTCTGTCAACGATTCAGAAGTCGACGGGCATCGTCAAGAGCCAGGAGGTGGATATGGACAAGGAGAAGGAGAAGTTGTTGGCGGAGTTTGGCGAAGAGGTGGGGGGGACGTTGGCTGAGTTTGTCGAGATGGCGATGCCGGATTATTTGCTTCTGAGGGAGTACCGACTTTGAGAGGGTGGAGAAACGGGGCAGTGGGAAGTGAGATGGGGGTTTTAGCGGCGAGTATTGGAGAAGATACGCATTATGCTTTCTCGAGGTATAAAATTCTGTAGCTAGTACACAGTACTTATCGCATCTAGTTGTTGTGAGTTCCTGCTTATAATTCCTTTTATCTGGAAAATCACCTTTCCATCGCAGAACAGCCAATCCTTCCAACATGATTTTAACAATCCATTATTCCGGAAGCTTCTCATACGTGGCGAAGAATGCGCAGACTCTTGTTTATCGTAATGCGAACACTTGCACCTTGCAGCATTACTACTTTTCTCCACTGGAAAAATCTCCCATCTTCTATTCCACATCCACTTTATTCCTCCCCCCCCACCCCCACCCCCACCGGCGGGCCAAATCCGCTCACATCTCTCTCCACCCCGGCCCCTTCACTCCATTATTCTACCCCAGCCCACCATCACCACCACCACCTCCCATCTCTTCCCTCTAACTCGCTAAACCCCCTCCAGCCGGCAGACTATCCCCCTTAGCACTAGAGCACTATATATACATCGATGAACATCCCCTTGAAATGATAACAAGGGAACTACATA
>JAABUP010005908.1_pt1 | contig 18050 bp, 12 predicted proteins | sample 5559201 | NCBI WGS metagenome assembly JAABUP01 (sample SAMN10711887, study PRJNA513373) | rock metagenome | isolation source: Antarctica rocks | place: Antarctica
CATCTGGACATACAGCGTCTGAGTTACATATATAGTGCTGGTTTGCCCTCGACAGCGTGAAGGCATCGTCGATCACTTTGTTTATACTTTCAAGCGGTCGTTTTGCTCTTTGATCCGAGCAGTACATAAATACAACAATCGTTATATAGGCCTAAAAGCCATACGATCGTCGACAGGTCTTCGAAACTTCATTCATATCTGTACCTCGGAGCAGCGACGTGGCAGTTTACGTAAGACTTGCACAATCTAACTTAACTTCTTGGCGGAACGGGCCGAGCCCGAGGCCTGACAGCAATGGCGGAGACGAGTACTCCAACTTGCAGGTCCCACCGTGCGGGCATGATACTTCATCCATACCTCGTTGACTATCTTTACCATACTTTACTATACTACTTGATTCTTGCGCGAAGCAACCCGCAATGACTTCCGGCCCACCGCCCGAGCAGACCCAAAATCCGCCAATCGTCGGCAACGTACTCGAAGTTGACGTGGGTTTCCGTCCACATCTTATAGCGACCTGCTGACTGATAATTCTTCCCGTGTAGCGTGACCCTGTCAGCGGGTATGACTCCGGGATCGGTGAGGACAGCGGCGAGTAAGTCAAGACACCTGTACAACCTTTCGGATAGCTGCGTGCAAGAAGGGAACCGGGTTTTTTTGGTCGAGTGGGGGCTGATAATCGCCGGTAGTGAGAGTTCCACACAATCGCTCCTCTCGAACGTTATGACTTTTCGCAATGAGAACGGGCGCACATACCATTCACATTGTGACGGACGTGAGTGAGGATTTTGCGGAGTCTCTGTTGAAAGAATAAGGATGATCGGCTGATGTTGACCATGCATCAAGAATATGCATATCCCAATGACGAGGCCCGTTGCAATCGTTTGCCTGATGACTACCTCTACTGACTATCTGAGTAGCCCGAGAAGGACCGGATGGGTATGCCATCTTGAGGCGGATACGTACGGTGCTGAGACAATGTAGATCTCCAACACCACATATATCTGAAGATGATGGACAACAAGCTGCACCTTGCGCCGATCTCCAAGCACCTGCATAACGTCTTGGATGTAGGCACCGGAACCGGGATCTGGGCTATGGATTTTGGTATGCACGTTGTCTAGTGGTGATCTTAGAACTGTGCTGATGCGCAGATCAGCCGATGAACATCCTTCTGCGAAAGTGATTGGAATAGATCTAAGTCCAATCCAGCCCAACTAGTAAGGTGGCATCTCGTCCATGCTTCAAACAGCAACCCTAACCTCTTAGCGTCCCACCGAACCTGGAATTCTTCGTCGACGACGCCGGAGCAGAGTGGACCTTCAGAGAGAAGTTCGACTATGTCCACGGCCGCCAGCTGCACTGTGCCGTCGAGGAACACCGTCTTTTCCAACAAGCCTATGAGTAGTGCACCCACCATACTCTGCTTTCACTCCGCAACTAATCAAGATCTCACCTAACAGCGCCTTACAACCCGGAGGCTGGTTCGAAATGCAAGAACTCGCCTTCCCCGTACAATGCGACGACGATTCTCTCCCCAAAGACTCCGCCCTCCTGCAATGGTCCACGCTCATGCTGGAAGCCACCACCCGGATTGGCCAAGCCCTCGACAATCCCAGTAACTACGAGAAATGGATGAAAGACACCGGATTTACAAACGTGCAAACGACAATGTACAGATGGCCGGGTAATCCCTGGCCGAAAAAACCAGCGGATAAAGAATTGGGGTTGTGGGTTATGGTCAATCTTCTGGACGGGCTGCAAGGGTTTACAATGGCGTTGTTTACGAGGGTTTTGGGCTGGTCTGTTGAGCAGGTGGAGTTGTTGTTGGTGGATATTAGGAAGGATGTACAGAGTAAAAAGATTCATACGTATTGGGTCATGTGAGTATCCTTTCTGTATAAATAGATCATCTGCAAAAGCTGACTGCTTTTCGGGATAGCTACGACGTGTATGGTCAGAAACCCGTCTAGGGCTGCAAAGGCTGCACGGTCCGTTTTCTGTTCTGCGTGAATTTTACCGGATAGCGGGATACCAAAGGCTCGCTGCCTGAGTGGGATCACCATTCACTTAGCGCATAGGAATGTATGCACGAGCTTGATTCGCAAAGATCAAACCAGCGTGATGCCTAAAATACATAGGGCGCAAGCAGCCTCCTCAGATACCAGATCCTCCGATTTGTGCCGTGTGGCTGCCGGCTGCCCTAAATCACCCCAAACCCGGACAAACTACACAACACCACCGCCATGAATTAGCTCCCTCCCTGCAGCCCAAATCACCCCAAACCCGGACAAACTACACAACACCACCACCATGACTTAGCTCCCTCACCTCCAGCAAAGTAAAAGACTCCCTGCCTTGAAAGATCCTCCAATGGAATCTCCAACGGACTGGTCCTGTGACCAATGTTCCATTTGGGAGGATCTCTATCGTATGTACTGTAGTGCAATTGTGATGGTTCTCCATCTTTCTCTGACTTGTCTCTCGTATCGCGATGCAGTGATGCTTTTCGTGCAGATGTGGGCCAATCGATAGCATATGGTGAGAGTCCTTTAGTTGTATGACATGGTTGGGATGGTTTTACTAGGTAGTATGTTCGGACGTGGAGTGACTGTAAAGCGTTCTATCCGAGTGGTTTCCTTTGGAATATAACTTGAAGGAATGGTAAGTCAGAGGGTGAGAGTTATTTGACATTCGTTTCTCATAGGATATGTGAAAGTGGTTAGTTCGAGAGGCAGTCTGACTACATATCTGCTAATTTATCACATATACTCCAGAAACAACTAAATATCTAACAAAAGTAGTGCTGAAATCTAACCCATTAATGTCCATATCGACGTATCATATCCACTCTGCCGGTGTGCACTACCTGTGCTCCACACTACCCCCTTGACCGGAAACCTCGCCTGACAGTTCGAGTGTAGAGTACGAGCAGGAGTGCTGATCATGCGGAGCCCCGCTCCAAAAAGCGAACTCTCATTTCCGGCTTCCACCACATGACGTGCATATGGCTCTGCCCCTCCCAGTCTAAGCCCTTGCTTGCCAGTTCAAGATCGTACTTGTAAAGAATTTTGGCGAGGATCAGTGTCATTTCGAGATAAGCGAAGCTACAGCCGCGAAAGGGAGTTGTCAGCGACCAATGCAAGACGGTGATGCGATTTAAGAAAAGAGTTGAAGTGATTACGTACTTCCGTCCCAAGCATACCCTAGGACCGAGTGAGAAGGGCTGGCTGGCTTCTTTGACGTCCGTGCAATCCGGATCCAGCCACCGTTCTGGCTTGAATTGCATGGGCTTGTGGAAGTACTCTGGATCGTGCGTCACGGTCCAAGCGCTGGTGTAGATCTCGGCCTAAGTCAATGCCATTGTCAATATCGGTATACTCTCTCCTACACTTCTACGGATCAAGGACCGAGTATACTTACGCCCGGTGGAACCCAATATCCGTCAACCACAGTCCCTGGCGAGATCCGAGGGAATCCTTGCGAGGCAGGGGGATAAATCCTCAGTCCTTCACTGATAACTGCTAGTAGGTAAGGTAGTTGCTGCGCAGAGTTTGAGTCAATCTCGTCGAGGGACTTGTACCGATCACGAATCTCCTGCTGAAGTTTACGGTACGGTTCGGGAGTCGTCAGGAGGTAGAACGTTACGGCAGAAAGAAATGTCGAGACAGTTTCTCCGCCAGCGATTCTGAGCGTCAAGGCCGATTATCATCTAAAGATACAAAGACAAAGAAAGGTGTGGCTCTTACGTTAGGGTTGAGGAATGGGCGGTTAGTTCCTCTCGAGAGACCTCGCCAGCCTCGACTTTACCGACTATATTCGTGAGGAAGTCTTTGCGGGATGACTTGTTTGCAAGACGCCTGTAGGTAGACATGAGACATAGCTTTTAGTGCCACTTTGAGTGCCACTTTGAGAGAGAAGAGCTTACCTAGAAACTTGATCTCTGCTGTAACCAGTATGTTTGTTTCGGACGTCGACTGTCCATCGCGGCAGAACATACTTGCCGATACTGACGAGCAAAGGATAACGGCGGAGGTTATCCAGTAGGGTGATGAAGAAGAGATGCTTCAGAATGAGCTCAGGCCAGAAGTGGGGTTCCCCTAAAAAGCACACGAACGCCAGAGCCAGTGAGCCAGAGCCCGTAATGGTACCGTGTGGATGTGAACAAGAACCTTTGTCTACACAGCGAAACGACTCCCCAAATGCCATCTCTCCGAGGATATCGAAAGCCACCATCTCATACCACTCCGAGACGTCCAAGCCCTGGGGTCCCGCTCCGTCATGTCCAATGCGGTCAATAAAGCCGTCAATGCACTGCTGAACGATGTCTTCTTGCTCGGACAAGGCCTTGGTGGAAAAAGCTGCGGATAGAAGCCTCTTCATTTGGTTGTGAGTCTTTGGGTCTCGCTCGCTTCCAATGCAACCGGAATCAAAGCCGGCACCGTACATCTCATAGAATTTGCTCTTCACCAGCGTGGGTTTCCCCGGTGCGGTATGGCCGTATATTGCTTTCCATGATGTCACAGAGGAGAAGGAGAGCTCGTTGGGAGATATGCGGACCACTGAGCCTACACTGTGCATGAGAAGCTAACCCTCAAAGCCGTCTGTAGAAGGATAGTCTGACCATAGCGTCGATGTTGGTTGTCGATAGCGACATGAAATCGACCACCCATTGAGTGCCGTATCCGCCAAAGCTAAAAGGACTTCATGAGACTTTGTCCCCAAGTGATCCCTCCTCTCGCGAGAGGGGTCAATATCATGAATAGTAGAACACTTACCAAAGAAGACCTTGCCAGGACAGGTCCAGGAAACTTGGCCAGCGGATGAAAGTATAGGTTGTACGTCGCATAACTAATGACATAGATCAAGATCTGTTCGCCAGTCAGTCACTGCTGTGTGTTTCAATGCCCAAGAATGCACTGTGTGTCTTCGTGCAGTTCGAGGGCTGCCACTTACTACTGCAACGCTGCATATGATAGCATAGCGACCCCAACCTGGCAGCGTTGCAAGTTGCAGCACTTGATCTGAGCCGTTCATCTTGTGGTAGGGTAAGCAAAGAAGGAATGTTGAAAGTGATTGATCTCCACACTGTGGACGCGCAGTCTTCTGATAACAACACACGGTTCAAACAAAATCTCAAGAACAAGCTCTGGGAGTCGCCGTCAGTGGTTATCGATCGGTGATGGTATGACTTGTGGTCAAGGCGCCGATAGGGTACAGATAATAGGTTTGTCATTGCCGCTCTCGATCCGGAGATCCCAGGTGAGGAAATGCCGCGGCCATGGAGGGAGTTCAAACGTCATGATGGAAGAAGTCAATTGGTTTTGGATCCTTGGGATGACAGCAGCGTGCATGCTCCGGAATCCGTCTCGGCCTCTTGTCAGTGACGGTCTCTTATGTATTCGGGAGAGCCAAATGCAAGTCAATGAATGCCCCGGGTAATTGATTGACTTGTTCGCGCTTGACAACTTCGACCGAAGGACGAAGCTGTGGTATGACGACGAGTCTTGGGAGGAGCAATAGACACACGTGTCAGCAGAGGCGTAAGGAAGCTTCAGATCCCGAATGGGATATCGCCAAAGTCCTTCTTGTGCCATGTTCGTGTCACCATGTGTTATGCGTTCATGCATAGGCTTACACAAGCATTTGATTTGCTTAGTCGTCTCGATGCTAGACTGTGGAGCAAGATCGTCCTGACATGGCAGAGCAGGGCATTCCTTTCTCAGGAGGTGCTGCGCAACAAACAAGGTTGTGATGTGACAAGACTTTTGATACCAGTCGAAGCCGCTTATTTACGAATGGAAAGACCTGCAAGCATGTACTCTTATCCCGCCTCCCTTGCACCTCCACCTACTCGAATATCATGGCACATATCTATTTGCTCAAAGGAACGCTCTTATCAAACAAGTCCTAGTCGAGTGTCACCACAGGTACGCAGCCCAGCCGCAATAATTCCCCAGGTATCTATCATCTACTTCTCGAGAGCGAGATAAAGCCATCCCTTCCCTCAAGAACCAGCCGGGTGTGACCTAATTCAACAAGTCAACAGTTGCTTTAGCCACCTACCCGATCCTATCTTGGAGCACTAAGAGCTTCAAGAATCCTTCAAAAGATGCGGCTTGCTTGGAGTGGGCCACCAGCGTAAGCGGCTCGTAGGTGAGAAGGATATAGATCTCACGTATGCGGTAGAGCCCGACATCGCTTCCATTGATGTTCGTGTGAAGTACGTATTTATTGGTGGTCTGCCGCGGCTTTGCACCTCAATCTTGCCCGTCAGTGTGCGTGCGCCTCCAGGGTTCTTGACGGGATAGAGGAGACTTAGAGCGGCATCGACAGCTCGGTGGCGGGTGGTCGACAGCGACAGCCACTCCGTGTTCTGCCCAGCAAAAGCCCATCTGCGATCCCTTGTTCTCGGACAGCATGAGTCTAGTCCGTTAAGCCAACCTCATTGAACCTTGCGGGCTCACTTCGTTGATACCGAACATCGGCCAAGCACTTACACTTGGCCGAGATCGCACTGCACACTCCGGTGGGATTCCTTAGTTAACGTTGCCTAATTGTGAGAAGCTGGAGTCACCAGCTGGTACAGTGTCGCTGATGAATGAAGGCCAAGGGTCTTTGCCGCAACAGTCAGCTCCCTAAATATGCGTGGGTTCGTCACACTTTCACAAAAGACAGTATTGTGAGTTAACTATCCACGGAAGAAGAGTTCAGCCGGTATAGGGCTCAAACTCAACAGTCACAGCCTGCACACGCTTACGTAAGGTTAAGCGTTTCGGAGCTGTAACCGCTGAATATTTGTTAGAGCAAGATTGCAAGTGGAGAGGCAAAATTAGAAGATTCCACCATCTTCAGCTTCGTAATTCTTGGCGTGTAACAACCAATACAGAGTAGACCTGCGGGCTTTAGCCCTGGTGTGCCAAGCGAAGTACCCCAGGGCGGATTTAAGATACGACGCTACTGTACTGGGTACTATACTTGTCAAGGTCAAAATACGGGTAAGGTAAGGTAAGGTAAGGTAAATCAGAGCGTTGCATGTACGGGCCGGCCCTCTCCCGGATTGATGAACGATTGCGGGACATTGGGAAGACTAATCATGTCTAGAGTAACGTGGGCTGGCCCTCCCGTCCTGCAGCTCCCAGCTCCAACCTGCTGATTCAGATATACTAGAGTACATGTGTCTACCATCTGCAATTCGTATCACACTCCATGCACTTACCTTAGTACCCTACGTCGTGCATATCATCCATCTCGGTAGACAAGGCTGATCAGCGGCGATCATTCAGCAGAGAAGATAGGCCTACTAGATACTATTGATCCAGCGTTTGAATACATGTGTTTATTCAGCAACGCGCAATCCATCTGCTTTGCCGTTCGGCACTTCCGCTTCTCGCGAAACCCGGTCTATATCACGGAATCAAGACCATCTTACCTATCTATATTTCTTTTCTCCTTCTTATCAATCAAGCCAGCCCAACCAAACCAGAGCCATTACCAATCAGCCTTTACCCAGCATGGAATGAAACGATTCTTGTGTAATCTGAAGATACCGATGACAGGCGTCGGTAGAGAGCGATGAACAGAGAACGTGGAGATACACGAATGCAAGCAAGGTACGCTGACGGATGGATCAATAAGGCAAAAGGATGCAGGTCATACACACATGTTACGGTGGCAGAAGCTGAACTGCATCTTGCTTACTTATACTTTACACACCATGGCTGACAGGTGGAAGGCAGATAACGGATTTCCAACTCGAGTTCCTCAAACTAATGCACGCTAATGAATCCACGAACCCTCCATTATCAATACTGAACTACCTTACGCTATGTACTTTACCTTACCGCCCTTTATCAGCGGTCCATCCCGCTCTGTCGCTTATTCTGGCACCATCTAGCCTTACCTGGCACATGTAGAGTACCCTACCTGGCGTGCTTAGCTTGCTGACCTGCTACGAGTACACGTACGTACGTTATCGCAAAGCAAGCCAAGTCAAACCTCGTAAAGATAGCTAGGGCTGACCGCTATGGTGTGGGCACTCTGTGTACTCGGTGACATAAGACTGAATTCCGCGCTTACTTCTCAGAAGCTCCAAGCATATGGCCCATCTGCATCTGAAGACAAGGCTCAGGCATGCTAGATTAAGCTTGGGCTCGATGTTCTACTCTTTCTCATTCTTGAAGGGTTACCTGTGTTGTTTGATTCACAGTCATCTATTCCCACCCCCAAACGATTGCTTTTCTGCAACGGACGCTGTTCGACGTATCCTCCATTGAAATTGCCGGCGCTGCTGCTTGACCACTCGACAATAATGTTCGCTACGCTGCGGTGTAACAAGGAGGTTCTCTGCGTCGAGCGCTCAAACTACCCACCATTCCAGGGCCAAGGCCAGCAGCACTCTGCCTGCAATAACTGCCGCGCCAAAAAGGTGTGTCCTTCTGTTGTACGCGGTGTCTGAACGCCGTTGATGTGATGATTTCTTCTCTCCACAGCTCAAGTGCACCGGTCAGAAGAACGACTGCGATAGGTGTCGGACAAAAGGCATCCAGTGCGTGTATGTCGAACCCGCACACGGCAGGGGCGCGAAGCGACGGAGATCGGATCAGTCTTCAGCAGAGAACACCTCGAGATCATCCTCCTCTTCGGCGTCTGCCTCTTCAGCTATCGGCGGGAAGCCTCTGTCAGATGTTGCGGTGGTTCCTTCGGACCGAGCTCCTGCAACGCATGGGAACCATGGTCCACATCCAGCAAAGAAACACACCAATCCGCACAACAGACCGACCAAGGATAGAATACCGGTCGACGATGTTGGGGATTTTGACCTCGGCACAACCAGTGATTTCATGAGCCTTCTCGAGACAGTTGCTCCGAACAATGGAGGAGGGCGGCAGGAGGATGAAATGGCATTTACATCCTGCTCTACGACTGAAGCAAATGATGTCAGCCGCCTCTCCTTTTGCTCTGACTTTACCACCCTTGAGCCAATGGTGGAGGACTATCTCGGCTTCGAGTTTGAAGTTGAACCCAACGATAAGTTGAACGAAGCTGGCACCGAAATCGATGATACATGCAGTTATTGTAAGTTGGCAACATTTCTCATCGCTGCATCAGTCAGGCCTTGCTGATTTATAGATGCTTACAGTAAGCGACTTCAATTATGATCTTTCCGTGCTTCCTTCCCCCTTACACATGCCTTCTCCCATGGATTCGTACTTGATCGACCCTGAGGCATCGCCCGCTCAATCCCAGCAGTTCGATCAAGCCAGCCTCCGACAAAGCACCGCACCACTCCTGACTCCCGAGAGCGAGGTACCCGGATCATTAGCGCTAGCACGCAACCGCGATGATGTGACTTCACGGTCATCATCTACAGCAAGTTCTCTCTCTTCGCAGTCTTGCCCATGCATGCACACGGCGCTCGGCATCCTCGAGAACCTCGAGGTCAAGAACAGCCGACTTAACCTCTACGCCGTCGACCACGTCCTGTGCTTCAAGAAGCGTGCTCTGGCACAATGCAACGCAATGCTGGACTGCAGGAACTGCAACGCCCTCTCCGGGTTCATGATGCTGCTGGTCGTCATCTGCGAGAAGATGGTCGCGTCGTTCGAGAGGCTCGCGACAAGTTGCCGCGAGCAGCAGGAGCAGCATCAAACGCCGCCAGGCGTCGGTGGCTGGAGGAAGGCTGAAGGTACGGGTCTAGCGAGCGGGCAGAGCATCTTTTTGGGCGACTATGAGGTCGACTTGGCTGAGGAACGATGGTGTCTGGTCAGGGTATTGGTCATGTTGCAACTTAAGAATCTGGGGAATCTTTTGATGCGGCTGAAGAGCGTTGCGAACCCCTGGAATTGGGAGACGCACCGCACCATTCTTGTTTCCATCGACAGGCGATTTCGAGAGACAGCTGCTAGCCTGCGCCGCATGGATGCAGGGCGTGAGCCGTCAATGTCGAGGAACACATGAACGGTTTCTTAATGGTCCCTGCGTCTTTTTGAGCGGATAGAACATAGATTTCGTATTGCTCGGTAGTGCAGAGTACCCTCCCAATGGAAAGAAACCTAGTCCCTTTCACGTTACACGCAACATGATCTCGGTCAGTTTTGTGATGGCCGGATAAGCCCGAGAAAGTTTTCTTATCGGCTCGGAGTTTCTAGATCCAGCACCTATGACTCCCGTCCCATTGGCCCGTATGGAAGGCAAAACCGTGACCGTCTTTCGGCTTAGGGACAGGTGGGGAGCCCTGAACAAGTCCTATATCAATGCTCACCCATCCGGACATCTTGCTCGAGAATCCCGCCTTCCTTCCCCAAATTATTGACGTGGTTGATTAGGCCACAAATCGGACTTTACCATAAAGATGGGACGGATTTTGAAACCGTGGATCCGCTTCTGGCCTTCCGAAGAAGGATCCCAGCCTTGGAGTTTCCCTACGTTCTCAAAGCTACGGATGCTTCGAACGTTGAAGGCCGTGCCCGTACTGTGCGCAGTCGCGTCTCTACTCATTCTGCTCAAAGCGGTGCCGGCAGCGGCTGCAACGGCAGCACCATACTTCACATCGAGCTTACCGAACATGCCCGATTCGACTTTCGATCCGATGGCTTCCATAAGCTTCAATACAGGAGGACCTGATACCCGCGAGCTCATGAAGTCGCTGTGGTTGCTTGGCTTGGGAGTTTTCCTTGGCTGGACCGCATTGAACGTCTCTGGACCGAAAGACATGGTCAAGCTCTTGACTGTTCTGTCCTCCCCACCTCAAGAGGCGGTGAAAGTAATAGAGCGAATCGTTCCCGTCAACTGTACCTGCAACGGTCAGGCAGACGATACTAGAACACAACAAGATTTCGGCGAAAGCGATCCCGTGAACGGCCTTCCACAGAGGACATTTGACGAATGCGTCAGGCTGCATGAGTCTAAAAGAAGTCACGAGCTAAACGATGCCGAGACTATCGAGCTCACACTCCGCGGCGTCATTCCCAGTCATTCACTGGAGAAGTCCCTTGCAGATCACTCACGAGCCGTTCGAATCCGGCGCGCTGTGGTCTCCCGTACACCCGGCACACGTCAGTCCGCCTCGGTCGAGACGTCCCAGCTGCCATTCAAGGATTATGACTTCTCCAGGGTGTTCGGCTCTTGCGCGGAAAACGTCATAGGATACATGCCTGTTCCAGTCGGCGTGGCGGGACCTCTGCGAGTCGACGGACACTCGGTATTTCTGCCAATGGCCACAACTGAGGGCGCCCTGATCGCAAGCACAAGTCGTGGCTGCAAAGCTATCAACGCCGGTGGAGGTGCCATCACTGTCATGACAGGAGGAGGTATGACGCGGGCCCCTGTCGTCAGATTCCGCAATGTCTCCCGCGCTGGCGCAGCGAAAGATTATATTGACAGTTCAGAAGGCCAGGACATGGTTCGTAAGGCTTTCGAATCTACCTCTCGCTTTATGAGGCTGCAGCGAGTCACAGCGACGCTTGCGGGATCGTACATGTATCTGCGCTTCAAGGCTTCGACTGGGGACGCTATGGGCATGAACATGATTTCAAAGGGAGTTCAGGAAGCACTCGCGCTACTTCAGCGTGACTGGGGTTTTGAAGATATGGTCGTCGTCTCAATCTCTGGTAATTACTGCACGGATAAGAAGCCGGCGGCGATCAACTGGGTTGATGGACGTGGCAAGGGTGTCGTTGCGGAAGCAGTCATCCCAGGAGATGTGGTCCGGCAGGTCCTCAAGTGCACGGTTCCCGCGCTCGTCCGGTTGAATATAAGCAAGAACCTCGTCGGGAGTGCGATGGCGGGTAGCATCGGTGGCTACAACGCGCACGCTGCCAACATCGTGACCGCGATGTTCCTTGCAACAGGTCAGGATCCTGCGCAGAATGTGGGTAGCAGTAGCTGTATCACGTTGATGGAAGAGTGAGTCGTCTCGTTCATATTTCCCCTCTCTTCTTTGTTCACACATGCTGAGAATGCTATGTTAGGAATGACGAGGGAGACCTTCAAATATCGGTTTCGATGCCGTCAATCGAAGTTGGCACGGTAGGTGGAGGCACGGTACTCGAGCCGCAAGGAGCCATGCTTGATCTGCTGGGTGTTCGGGGGGCCAGCAGCGAGAACGATGGCGAGAATGCCACAACCCTGGCGCGGGTCATAGCAGGGGGCGTCTTGGCCGGCGAGCTCAGTCTATGCAGTGCTTTAGCTGCTGGCGATCTGGTCAAGAGTCACATGGCACATAACAGGAGATGATGCATGTGGTACTGGAGAAACTCCCTATAACGATTTTCATAGATTAGTGATATCTTCTCGTTAACAGTCATGGTTGCTGGTTCTGCAAGAGCTAGCTGAGGCTGCACAAGGTTTAGATTAGACTGGCGGTTAGAATAGAGACTCCTTCCAGACTCCATATATCCATCTGTGAAAACCAAAGCATGGTAGTAGCCAGGGCCTCACGCCCCAGCGAATTAGCATCAAGACTCTATGATATGTTCTTCTCGCTGTCCCATCGCGAACCATTCATCCTGCTGTTGCTGTCAGGGTCATGATCGAAATCCACGGGTCGCCATCACTGTAGTAAGAGGTGGTATCTTATTCGCGAACTGAGGATCTTGTACACGTAGTCGAGAGCGCGTGAATCTAAAGCTACCAACCTCATTGAATCAGGATTGTGTATCTCACAGGTTCACTAGCTGTTCGCCAAATTGGAACACATGGGAGAGGTATCTGTGGCGACGTTGACAGGTTCTCATCAACATCATGTACGGTCGCTCCAGCAAAACCCCGTTTGTTGTTGAATCCAGCTGCTTACTAACGGCAGAGCAATTCGTTAGTCATCATCCGAGTTTGTATCACATCCCCATCGTCCTCCAGAAAAACATTTCGCTGTGCAACTAATGTTCACAATGTCTCATGAAATACTGAAAGCTGTTATGTATTACTACCACAACTCTAACATTGCTACCATATGAAGCAGTCTTAAGGATTGCACCACATGCACAGCGAGGCTAATGCAAGAGCACCTCGGCCTACACTTTCTTCTCGGTACACAGTAGAGAATGTCTGATAGAGCAGTATTCATGCACCTCTCTCTCCGCCGCCGCATGGTTGGTTTCGGAAGCCACCCGATTCAGGACGTCCCGATCATGGCCGCGTGGTGACGCCAATTCAGTGCCTGCGAAGATTAAGGCTTCAAACTGTTCATTTTAGCTGGACTTCATACGATCCTGTGCCCTACGAACTTTTCCAGCAAGGAACTCAAGGCATGGTATCCATTATGAGCGCCGACTACTTTCCCCCTATCTTAAGTTGGAAAGTGGCATCTGCAGTGGCCACATGTGTCAGTCCTCACCATTCCCGACTACAATATGAAATACTGACTTGGCAAGATCGCATTTTACGGGGTGGGCACCGCACTGCGAAACTACCTCAAACACCCGTTATCCAAGTTCCCCGGTCCAACTGCTGCTGCTTGGAGTAATGTAAGTAATGATATTACTTAAAAGCTAGGCTGCTGCTGACAATTTTGTAGTTTTCGTACTGCTACTGGTTTCTTGGAGGCCGACAGCCTTATAAGATCTTGAAGCTACACGAAAAGTATGGTAGGTGCTCCCTCAGTACGCGTAGGGATCTTCTAGTGTCCTAAGGTTCTACTAGGTCCAGTGGTCCGCACGGCTCCAAATGAGCTTTCATTCAACACGCAGGGCTCGTGGAAGGATATCTATGGATTTCGTCAAGGCCACAAGCCGTTCATCAAAAGCGACTTCTATGACGGCGGTAGCTTTGCAGCGGAAGCGCACTCGATCGTTAGCGAGCGGGACCCCGTAGAGCATGGGAAAATGCGGAAATACTTGGCGCACGCGTTCTCTGACCGATCACTAAAGGAGCAAGAATACCTAATTACGGAGATCGTGGATAAATTCATCGACCAGATTGGGAAGCATGGCCGCGATGGGTTGGATCTAGTGATGTGGTTCAACCTCGCAACGTTCGATATCATCGGAAGTTTGGCGTTCGGGGAGCCATTCGGGGGCGTCGCGTCTGGTAGGTTGGCGATTGACACATTCCTAAGGTCTTATACCTTTCTAAAGGTCTGTAGGCTCAACTCACTTTTGGATCTCTATCGTCATCAGCAGCTTGGGCCAAGGGGCGCTTGCGGATTGTTTCAATCGCTTCCCAATCCTGGGCAAAACCTTCAAAGCGTTGACGCCCAAGTCAGCTTTTGAAGATACGGCAAGACATGAGGCTTACACGACCGAGCTTGTCAAGAAGTGAGTAATCCTTCAATCTATGTTTGAAGTACCTGACAAGCTTCACTAGGAGAATCGATCGCAAGACCGATCGCAAGGACTTTATGGTAAGAATATTAGAGGACCGGGACGAGCATAAGATTTCCGACATCCAGCTGGCAGCACATGCATCCGATTTTGTGTAAGTTAAACCCGCAGATGATTGGCCTACTGAGAGTGCAAGGCTACAACTGCTGTTAGTGTTGCGGGAAGCGAAACGACTGCGACGGCACTCTCTTGCATAAGCTACTATCTGCTTCGAACACCTCGCGTGCTGGAGAAGTTCCGGAAAGAGATCCGTAGTACTTTCAAATCCTACAACGAAATCGACGCAACGTCCACAGCTCCTTTGAAATATCTTCAAGCAGTTGTACTTGAAGGAATGCGCATCTATCCGCCTCTTCCCCTCGGTCTACCACGCGTTGTTCCCGCTGGAGGAGATACTGTAGATGGCTATTTCCTACCGGGTGGGGTGGGTATATCCGATCGTTGACAATCGTACACTGCTTATTTATTAAATTGGCAGACTATTGTCTCGACAAACCCGCTCGCAGCAAGCCTTTCTCCCGCCAACTTTGAAGATCCCCTGGAATTCAAACCCGAAAGGTGGCTAGGACAGAACGAGAAGGACACATTGGAAGCAAGCCAGCCATTCTCGATGGGTGCGCGAGGATGTCTAGGTCGAAGGTGAGCTGTGCACTCTACTTCAACAATAGCAAGCAAAGCTAAACGTTTCATTAGTCTTGCATGGATGGAGCTTCGGACAATTCTGGCAAAGCTGCATTTCACCTACGACCTGAAGCTGCAGAATGATAATCTGGATTGGCAAAGGGACTCTGAGATGTACACGCTGTGGAAAAAACCCGAGCTGAAAGTAAAAGTAATGCATAAGGGGAACCAGTGATAATATCCATGGCACGGCTTTACAAATATACTCGATAGCTTAGACGTTTTATTGAAAATCGTTATCAAGTCCGAGCACCTGAGTTGGCGTCCGTTGGGAACAATAACATCTATAGCATGATCATTGTTCTCGAACTCCATGACTTATTGATCTAGTAGAAACCCTACCCTAAATCCCGGCCTGATCTCGCTTAGTAAGCTAGCCATACCTGTCTCTGCGATATACCATACCAAAGTTATCAATGAACCGCGGCCACCATCATCCAGCTCATCAAATCAGCCCTCTCCAAATCGTGAGTAGATGCCGAGATGGAGGCGTCAACTCATGCACCGAAGTGTAAGGGTCCCGTTTCCAGAACAGGTAATGCCGAAGACCATCCGAAGTCGACACTCGAGGATGATAGAAAGCCACAATAATGTAATATGTGTACGCTTCCTACGATCTCTAATGTCTTGAGGACCAGTGTTCTCTTCGCTCGTCACATTGCTACTTTCATGCACCATTATTGGCCATTAGAGACAACGAGAATGAGTACACTGGATATTTCAGATGACGATATCCCACAGATGCCAGGGACAGTGGCCATAATCACTGGTCAGTAAACGAATAGTCCGTCTCATAGATCACCATGTCATATCTTACTCGATGCTAGGTGGTGCGGCTGGGATTGGCTTTGCTACAACCAAGGTTCTAGCCTCACGAGGAGTCAAGACTTACATGCTGGATTTGAATCCACCGGACGAAGAACCCCCACCGAATGCAGAATACGTCTGCTGCAATGTCACATCCTGGTCTGAACTCCTTGCGGCGTTCGAGCGCGCAGGACACGTGGATATCGCGATAGCCAATGCAGGAGTTTCGGAAGAAGCCAACTATTTCAAGGACACATTCGACGATGACAGCAACCTGATTGAGCCCAAGTATAGGGTGATCGACGTCAACTACAGGGCGGTGCTGAACTTCGTCAAGCTGAGCCTGAGTTTTCTTAGGCGGCAAGGAACGGGTGGGAGCATTGTCATAACCTCCAGTGCGACAGCTTATGCGCCAGAACACTCCTTGCCTGTTTATAGCGCAACGAAACTTGCAGTGAGCACTTGTTATCAAAAGCAGGAAGAATGAAGCTGAATCTCTAGCTTGTTGGTCTGGTTCGTGCTCTACGGCCTATCGTTAGTCTCGACAACATCACTATCAATTCTGTTGCCCCCGCAGCCACCATCACCAAGCTTCTGCCGCAAGACCTCGCGGACCCGATACTTGCTGCCGGCCTCCCCGTCAGCTCCGCTCACACAGTAGGCCTTGCGGTCGTCTATTCCGCGGTCGCAAAGGAGGCCCGGCTAGTCGAACCCTATGGGAAGGACAATGGCGACACTGATGATAGGCCGGGAAGATGGAATGGCCGGACCATTCTTGTTTTGGGAAATACTTATACAGAGCTTGAGGAGCCCATAGCTAAGCTGCGCGAAGAGTGGTTTGGGAGGAAGAACACGATGTTGACTAGGATGCAGCAGGCAGCCACGGATAACTCGAGGGTTGAGCCGGTAGATCACAATGTCAAATCTTTCTTTCTTTGACGAGACATTGCGTCGAAGCTTCAAAATCTTTTGGGAAGGCTAGTGGCGGTATTGGTAGAGTACATGTTGGACTTGAATGGACCATTGCACGGAAAACACGTTCTGGCACCGAAACCACTGGCATTCACATACTATGCAGCTATGCTCCGATCAAAGAGAGAATTGAATAATACATAGAAGTTTGACGTGTCGTCCAGCCGTCCCTGGCTTGCATAGACTTTGAGTGACTTTTGGTAAAGCATTGTGGCGAATATGCGTAAACGCAACGTACTTTATGTTCTCGTGCTATAATAATAAGCCGAAATACCAGACCACAGTGATGTGTCAAAGTCTAATTCTAAGAACCCCAGAAGCAGAACAGTGATGTAACAGAATCGAAGCCAAGCAGGATACAGTAATGTAACAGAATAAGCAAACAAGCGTAAGTTTCATAGTATCGACCTCGACTATTGCAATGAGAATCAATGCACGTTCCTAGCCCTAATCTTCACCCCAATTTGAACCCGCTCGCTTCGAGGCTCTGTAACACTCCTTGCGGATCGTATTTCTGGCGGATCTGTCTCATTTTCCCGATACTCTTACCTTTACCGTAGAGCGGAAACGGCTGCTGACCGGCGCCCGCATCGTTCATGTAGATGAAGGGATAGTAGAGACCCAGGGCCTTGGCTTTCTCGGTCAAGGTGTCGGTAGTGGTTCTCAAGAAGTTTGCAACGTAGGCGTCGTCGGCCGCCTGGCTGTAATGTGCGGCGATTAGGACAGCTGTCCTTCGTCAGCAAAGAGAAGTATCGTGGAAGGGGATGTAGGGCTTACAGAGGAAACTCCCGTCAGCAGGGTCCAGATCGATCGCATCCCCGCCCGCATCGCGCGCTGCTTGCACGAACGACTGAGTGATGGGCTGCATGGAAATCCCGAGGCCGCAATCGGAGACATTCTTCATGGACAGCCCGGCGGATGTGACAGTTTCGTTTATGAGTTGAATGGACCGGGCGCTAGCTTTTATGGATGTCATGTACCAATTTTGCCTAGTAAGAACACCATAGTTAGTAGGCACGAGGATGATTCTTTGTATAAGTACAAGTACATACCTTAAACTTCGATCACCGTATATGACCGTTTCTTCGGTGTAGTTGTTGAAGGTTAGCAATTTGTAGTTGCTATCATTAGTAGGGATTTTCGTAAAGTTCTGAAGTGCGTGCGGCGCAGGGTCGTCGCCATCATGAAAGAGGTTGACATAGGCTTCCACGGTTTTCGTGGCAGGAGTGATGAGGATTGCGGCAACAATGGCGGCTTTGGGGTCGTCTG